>Ga0163217_1002849_pt1 | contig 11872 bp, 11 predicted proteins | sample SynspAceP_FD_185933 | JGI IMG/M metagenome (GOLD analysis project Ga0163217, IMG submission 185933) | Saline lake microbial communities from Ace Lake in Antarctica - Synechococcus sp. Ace-P (PacBio error correction) | ecosystem: Environmental > Aquatic > Non-marine Saline and Alkaline > Saline ... | reverse complement strand
CCCTTTGGCAGTTAGTCCATGTCCTTCATCGTTCTAGCGGTGTTTCCAGCCAATCAAGGAACGCCGATGCGCTCGGGGCGCTTAGTCAGATCTGGTAGGGTGGCGCGGTCGGTGACGGCCATAACGAAAAAACCGAAGCGTAACTCAAAGGGCACTATTCTCGTTGAACAGGTCATCATATCTGTTGCCACAAAGATGCCTTGGCTTTGTCCAGCGGTAGGTGTCCAGATCTCAGCAGAATCCGCACCTGGGCATTCCACTGCCCGCCCTGGCGATCAGCCCGCAACGCAACCAGGCTTACTAAACGCCGCCACGTCCGCAAGCAGGGTTACTGGGCAACCCTCATCACGCGGGAGGCAACGCCGATATTCGGGTTCCAGGTCGCGTCTGTCCATTCAATTGCGTTCTTGTTCACCATGGGGCACCTCTTGAGCAGCACCCGGCAACAACCAACGCAACGCCGCTTTATTTCGCTTCCTGCGCCCGCGCGCTCCAGCCCTTCAGGATACCCTTCACTGCTCGGGCATTACGGGTCCGCTCTGGCCGACTCTGCGCGCTGCAACGCGACAACGCACCAAGCACCATCGTCGAACAGCGCCTTGCCTGCTCACTTCTCATCAGAGTCAGGGCGCACAGGTCTATGCCGCCGCCACACGATCGGATACCTTGTGCCAGGCACCTGAATGGGGGGTTTTGTTATCCACGGGCGCACCCGAGATCTCTAGAATTGTGGCAGTCACGCAGGTATCCCGGCCGGCAGCGCTTACGGCGCTTTGAGGGGATAGCGCAGCCGCAGCTTTCGCAGTACTGATGATCGGACCCCGGGGCTTTCAGCGATCCCGACGGCGCGCGCGGCATCATCAGCATCTGCTGCGTACGCTCAGACCCACATCACAGAAATCGCCATTGTTCGGTGCCTCCATCCCCGGGGAGGCCTGCGGGCCCCAGCCATAATGCCAGCACTTCGCAATCACCTGTGCCGTGCACTCAGGTCTTCAACATCCTCGGGCGGTCCATACGTTGTCCGACCCCATCATGCAGGCTGGCAACAAACGCATCTCAGCAGCCGCAGCTTGCCAGAGCGCGCAAAGCATCGTGGTCGGGCACTGCGTAGCCGGGAAGAACACCCGCACACGCATGCCGGCCGCGATGAGCATCTTGCAATTCGCTGGTATCGTCGCCTCAACACCGCCAGAAACTCTGCAGGGTCAACTTGTGCGTCGTATTGGAAGGCTCAGCATTCTTTCTGAAAGGTTTGCCGTCAACCGCGGACGATAGGCCAGCGCAGTCTTGCGCCCCCTTGTAATCACGGTAGCCAGTACGTGGGCTGATGAATGTCCGGCGCATACCGGATCTGGCATGAGTAGCTCGACTCATGGCGTTAATCCCCTGTAAGCCGTGCCAAGACGCGGGTAACCCGCTTATGCTTGGTCTGCTGGCATGGTTGGGTGACTGCTGGGGAGTGACTTCTGTGGTGGGTGGCCACTTCCCGGGGCACCTATTTAGCGGCTCTGGTTTACCAGGCGCTGTGTTATATTCAGAGGAAACCTGTCATGGCTCAGACCTAGCGATTGATCACGGGTTGGCATGCTTTAAAGACCTCCTAAACGGGCTATCCGACACCATGAAACTGGATGTCAGTGGCTGGACTTCTACGCCTAGCAACGCGCCAACCCTGGTGCGGTTGAATTCAACAACAGGTGTACCGCGACAAGCAACATGGCGGTGGGTGGTTTGAGACTCGATGAGGTTACCCCGCCGCTTTCAGGAGCCCGTTTCAGGTATCCAGTGGCGCATAAGCTTCTCGAACGCTTTTTTGCCGTTTCAGGCGCGCTCTGCTAGCACCGCCCTTTGACCGGTATGCGCAAATAAGCCGAATTCAGCCCAGTCCTGCCTCATCTGCGTAGATACTGGGTGTGTCATGCGGCCTCCTGGTTTTGTTCTGTAGGCGAAAGACATCGTCGAGGCGTGGCATGTAGCGCTAGCATGGCGGCGTCAAAATGCGCCGGCTGTCATCAAGTCGGGGTTATAGCGCCCGACTCATAGTTTGCTAATTCGGACTTTGCGACCGCCCAGTTTGCTACCAAAGCTGCGCTTGGCTCAGGATTGGGCCTCGGACGTATTTCAGCAATCGGTTCTGAAGAGTTCCTCTATCATTGAGCGCGAGACTAAGAACGTTTTGTTTTGAGCGCAACACGATAGTAAGACGCACACAAAAATTTTCGGTGATATTGACAGATTGATAATTAGCAAGTTCGAATTCAAGAAAACCTCAGAGAGGCCATGCATCCCTCCGTTTCGCAGCGCGCACTTTGGCGAGCTGAGTGGATGGGAGGCAAAGCGCTTCAGGCTCGAAGCGGTAATTACGAAAATAACGTTGCGAGCCAGCATTGACCGAGTGGCTAAAAAAATCGCTGCGCCTAAGGAACACGCGGCTTGACCTATTGGCGAGGTTGAACCTTCAGTGACGGTGAGATTTCAGGCGGCGCCAATTGCTTGTGGGTACTCAAATGCCACAGGCAAAAGGCAGCGCGGCAGCGGCTATGATAATGATCACGTAGGAGTCAAGGAGGGACTTGTTTGTCGAAGTCGACTGGCTAAAGGATTGAATCTTTCAGCCAGAAAAAGCTCCGGGTGATTTATGCAGAAGGCATGAGCATGGGAGCTACAATCGTTGATGGTGATGTGTTTGCTTATCGATGGCGCGAGGACCACCCCGCAGCGTAAGCTCTCTCCGCACTGTGTCGACCTGACGGCCACGATCAGCATTAACGTTTATTTCGTCCCCCACCCAGGGGCTGGTATTTCGTGTGACAACTGATTAAATTCCCTCGATTCCAGATGAGAGGCCACCGACTCGATATGGGCACCTCCGGAATTGAAGGTCGAATCGTTTGCTGCCGGGAGCTATTAAACATATCGCGGTTAATGACATGTAGTTACACGGTTTCGTTGTTGCAGGATTCAAACAATTCGTTTTACTGGTTGCTATCCCCACCACGGGATCGCGACAATGCAACCAAAAACATAGTTCGGGCCCATGCGTATTTAGTCTTCCATCCAGCGTATGTCAACCAGCCTAGTGAAGCTCAGCTTTCGCCGGCTAACTGTGGTCGGGGTGACAATCCTGCCGCCCCACCTTGTAGAACTCGCAAAACCTAACCTGGGAGCGCCGAAGGCCAGAGTTTATCGCGATTCGCGAATCGCTTCTGGATCTAATGAGCTTGCGCAGTTTCATGGTCGCCGTGCGATCACCCGATCAGCACAGCAACCCAGCCAAAGACCCGGCACGGCGGCTGGATCGACCCACCACCGGACGGCGGGGCGCGCAGGGCATGGCATCCAGTCAACCGCCCGCGCGAACGCTGCTGCCACCAGTTGCGCTGTGCTGGCAGCACAGCGTTGTTTTGCCAGCAGAAACCGACGACAGCCACAACGCCGCGACGGCACCCTGCAAATACACCCGAAGGCCGAAAAAGTTGCGCTGCCACCTGCGGAGTCGGGCTTGGAACTGCACACCTGATGCTGCAAGCACGGCTGACAGCTCACCCATCAGGTAAACAGTGGATGACGGACTGCCGCAACGGGCGGGCTTGGGCGCTTGCAGATTGAGCGCCAACGCCGGCGAGTACTCGAGTACATCCCGCGATCTGGATGGACGTTTTCGTTTGGGCTCTGGCTATGAGGTGGCATTAATTACGGCCAGCCATGGGCGCCTCGGCGCGCTCAGCGCGCTCAGGTATCACCTTTTCGGAAGCTAGCTGCTGCGCGATATGGGTGCATCGGCGCGAAGCATGCGGATGCATCAGAAGCGGCGGCAGCTCAGAGGGGAGACAGCCACCATGGGGGGGTGGGGGGGCAATTTTAACCGCTCCCCCAACCCTTTTTTCCGCGACGCCGCAGATGCTTCTGCTAGGCGACCGCCTGACCGCGGACCTAAAGAGCGCGCATCCTGACCCACAAACGCCTCCCCGCCGCGCGTATGACGCCGGCGCTTTGTCATCAAGCTCAAGCGCACGCCAAAAACCGCTGATGGAACATGGCAAGGCGGCTGTATTACCGAACCTGGTCACTCCACGCGGGCTGCTCTGGTCTGGGCCCAAGAACTGGGCGTGAAGTAGAGCAGCTAGGATCCAGGGCAGCAGCATGATCACCTGGTCGACAGCGCCGCGGACGCACTCAAACTCTAGCCGCTGCACCTGCGCACCAGCACGTATCAGGGACAGGCGCAGGCGAGGCAGGACGCCCTCAACCGGCTGGACCTGCTGCATAGCAGCGAGTCTGGCACTGCGAAGCTAGCAGAGCCCGCCGCAGTGCCGGCGCGTTACACGTCGCCGTGCCCCGCAATGCCAGGGTTAAAACCTGTGGTCATGGTTGCTGACGGCCGCACCTGATCAACGTTTTCGGGCAACAGCCCCACGGGCATCGTCGAGCTGCTGCGCATTAAGGGGTCGCATGAGCACCTGAGGCAACTCAAAAACGCCGCTAAACCTGAGCCTACCTCACGATGGAGCAGTGCGCCGGCACCTGCCCCCTCAAAACCGACGGACACCTGCTAGCGCCTCATCAAGGACGGCCGAAGTAGCCCGTGCATCCTCACGCCTGCCGACTCCAACCGCGCGCCCGAGTGTCTACTGGCCGACTCGCCGCTGGTCGACACCGCGTGCGGCAGGATTGGCGGCAAGCGCACAGCTAAAGCAAACGGGGAGCACACATTGAAAGCAACCGACACCAGGCGACTTTGATCGCCAACCTCAACGCCGGCGTATTCGCCAACCAGATGGGGCGGCCCTATCCGATGTCGCCGCTGGGTTGTCGGAGCAGGCAGAGGCAAGTCGTTAGTCACGCTTGGATATACGCCCAGATCGCGAAGCCACCAGGTCGAGATCACGCACAAGCTTGATTTTCTCACGCCCACCGAACGCGGCAGCAGCGTGAAGACACGCCTTAAACCCCCATGCACGTTACCGCAGAGGCCTAGCTCTTTGCGAGAACCCCACGGCAACGTTCAAGCGTGGACGGCCCGTAGAACGCGACTAAGCGCACCACGCAGCACCTATGCCACCCACGCAAAAAGGAACGTACCCAATGCTTACCACTCGACACGCTCAACCGCTCACCCGAACGCCCACGTGGCAGCGGCAAATGGTTTGAAAGCGTTCACCGGGCCGAGTCCTTGGTGCCGAGGCAGCTTCAGCTGGCCAAACATCGAGCACCTGCAGCAAATTCCGCAGCCGCTCTCCGTTGGCCGCTGCGCCACTGAATCCATCGGACTGTCTGCAAATACGTCGAAGGCACAAGAAGAAAACGCAGAGGTTTTATCGATGCCGACAAAAATGCTGCAGGCCTCATCTTCAACCTGGGCTAGTATCGAAGAGCCGGCCACGGCCGATGAGAAGCCTGTGATACTCAAGCCACCGCCGACCTTCAAGGCCAGCGCGAGAGCGCGGCAACACCTCAGGCCAACAATGCCGAATGGATGAGAACTGGAACAGCTACTGCAGTGATCGATGCAGGGTTGATCCATGGGAGGCTCGCTGCTGTGCAAGAGATCCGCTCCATCAGCCGTCAAGCCAGCTGCGGAGCGCACAGCACTGAAAGGCAACTTTGGCGCCACCCGCGGCGCATGGGACAGCATCGAGCTGCCACGCGTAGAGCACACCGGGCCAATTGCTGTTTTCACCACCGTTCCTATGACGGCCTCGGCGACGCACCTTCGTTGCTGGCCTCAGCATCCGCCCGGTGGACAAGCCACCCTCATTCCCCGTTGATGCGGGCAGCAAGAAGAAGAAATGGCAGGGAATTCAAGCAGTACTGCTGACGGATCTCGGGCGCATACCCCGCTACGTCGACTTCAAGCTTCGCCGCCCCTGTAGCACCAAACGCAGCCAAACCACCGGCGCCGTCCACCACACGTACCGGCGCCGGTTCAGGAGACAAACCATTGATTGACCTACACTCTGGCGTTCAGCGCGCTGATCATCGCCATCGCCTGTGCACCTGCGGTAGCCGCTGCGTTGGGCTTCAAAAAGCCGCAATGATGCCTACTACAAAGCCGGCGCCGATGAAACAGTGGACCGTGGAACTTTTGAAGCCCTGCGCCACAGACCCATTGCGGCCTGGCGGGAGAGGCGACTGCCGGGCGACATCGAAACTGACAGCAAGAACGTGATGGGTACGAAGGGTCACAGCGAATTGAAAAGCGAAGAGACAACACGGCCTGCACAGGAAGCGAACGCTGGGCGCGCAGTCGCCTATGCAAAGCGCCCGCATTCCTGAATACTTCACACTTGCGCGAGATCACCCCATCGAAACAGATGGCAGAAAGCTACGACCATAGCCGCACCGGCGCTCCACGCAACCCCGAGTTCGCCGCATTCCAGATAGCCGACCGCACGCCACAGGCCAAGCGCCTGGCGAAACTCCGCCCCGCCTGATTGCTGCAGGGCCACTTGTTACGCCAGCACAGGACGCCGCCAGCTATGAGGCAGCCTTTCCTCAAGAGCTGCGCGAACTTGAGCGACACACGCCGGCACCAGCCAGCAAATCCTGGCTGCTGCAAGCGCCTGACCACGCTCACGATCGCGATGCCGACGAGCCCGCAGCACCATCCGAACTGCAGGCCGAAGTTGGCAAAGACGTGTGCTGGCTCCGCGCCGAATGGCGGAGAGGAGAGCGTATGACCGATGTTAGCACCCTGACCAGATGTCGAACGCAACCGCAGCTACTTTGCTGGAGCGCGCCGAGGCCGGCCTGCAGAAAGTACGGCGTGACCACGAACGGAGCGGACTGACCCAACAGCAATGGGCTTCAGCACCTGTTTGGAGAAAAGCTGCTGGACGCGCCAATTTGTTCAGGCGGCATGCATTAACAGCCAGGCCCGGACCTCACCCCCGCCGCACGGGTAGGTAAGCACCAACTGGTTCGGCACCCAAATGACTCGCAGCAACTGAAACTCGGGAGGGCAAACCCTGTACCGAGGCAAGCACCCCGGTGGCAAACGGCTCCCCAGGCCGATTCAGAAGACGGACAAATCCCGTCACCCGCAGCGCCTGAAGAAGTTATCACCTGCTGATCAGGTCTCATTCTGATCTGGCGATGCATTTCTCTTTTTCCTCTCTCCGTTGCGTCTCGGCTTATCTTGCGTGCTCTGTTGTTGCAGAGCAGATTTCTGCCTCCGGCTTCTATGCGTTTATGTGCAGTTCGCGGATAGGGGATGAGGAGCGCTGATTCAGGAGGTTGAGTTACTTCTTTCAGGGGCGCTGGGTGACGGTGATTTTTGTCCGCGTCTTTGATCGCTGGGAGCCGTGCCACCGGGGTGCCTTGCACTTCGGTACAGGTTTCGCCTTCTCGAGCTTTATCAGTTGCTCGGGCATTTTGGGTGCGACGTTGGTGCTTCTACCGTGCGGGGGTGAGTCGGGCTGGCTGTTATGATCGGCCGCCTGAACATAGTTGGGCGTTCCAGCAGCTCTTCAACAGGTATGCTGAAGCCAATTGCTGTTGGGTCAGGTCGCCTCCGTTTCGGTGGTTCACGCCGTACTTCTGCAGCCGGCCTCGGCGCGCCAGGCAGTAGCTGGCGTTGGTTCGAATTTGGTCCAGTGCTGACCGGTCATACCTCCTTCTCGCATTCGGCGCGGGAGGCACTCAGCACGTCTATGCGACGCTTCTGTCTGCAGGTTCTTGGATGTGCTGCGGCTCGTCGCTCGCGATCGGTGAGCGTTGGTAGGCGCTTTTGCAAGGCAGCAGATGTTGCTTGGTTCGCGGCGTGCTGTTCGCTCAGTTCGGCAGTCTTTGAGGAGGGATTGCTCATGGCTGCCGGCGTCCTGTGCTGGCGTTTTCAGGTTGCGCTGCAACGCAATCAGGGCGGGGCGGAGGTTGTGCGGCAGGCGACTTCGCGCTGTTGGCGAGGCGGTCGGCTTCTTTGGATGCGGCGAACTGTGGGTGGCGTGGAGCGCCGGGCGGCTATGCGTAGATTTTCTGCCATCTGTTCGATGGTGGTGATGTCGCGCAGGTGTATTGTTATTCATGGAATGGGGGCGGCTTTGGCAGGTAGGGCGTACTGCGCGCCCAGCGTTAGGCTTTACTGTGTAGGGGCCGTGTTGTCTCTGGTGTGCGCTTTTCAATTCGCTGTGACCTTTCGTATTCATCAGGCGTTCTGGCTGTTTTCAGTTTGGTCGATGTCGCCCTGGTGCAGGTCGCTCTGCCCACAGGCCGGCAATGGTGCTGCGCAGGCTTCAAAGTGTTTTCCCGTCACTTGGAGTTTTATCGTCGCGGCCTTATGTAGTAGCATACATTGCGGAGCTTTTAAGTGGCCCATCGGCAGCGGCTACCAGGGTGCAGCGATGGTCATAGATCAGGCGCGGCTTGAGCGACAGTTAGTGGTTAGGTCAATCGCATGGTTGTGGTCTCCTGGCCGGCGGCGAGGGAGTGGTTGGGTGGGGACGGCGCGGGGTTGGTTTCGGGCTGCGGTTGGGCCGCTATTCAGGCGGCGAGCTTTTGAAGGTGCCGCACGGTTCGACCTTAGCCGTGGTATGTGCGCCAGAATCGCTCAGGTCTCCTGTACTTGCTGTGAATTCCGGGCCATTTCTTTTCTTTGCTGCTCCTGCATTTAAACCCAACGTGGAATGAGGGGTGGGCCTTGTTCCACGGTGCGGATGCTGAGGCGGGGGCGCACGGAAGGTGCGTTTCGCCGAGGGCCGTATAGGGACGGTGGTGAACAGGCAGATCGGCGGTTGCTTCTGGCTGTGGAGGCTTCGATGATGGTCCCGTATGTGCGACCTGCAGACCGCACCCTATGGGATTGGGCGCGCCAAACGTTGCTTCAGTGGCGTTCTGTTGCGTCCGCAGCAGTGGCCCTGTGACCGGTGATGGGCGGATCTTCTGCACAGCAGCACGGAGACCTCCATGATCTTCATGCATCGCGCGGCATCGATCATTGAGGTGCGTTCCGTCTTCCATTCATTCGGGCCAGTTGGGTTGGCTGATTTGCGGTGGTTGAGCCGGCTATTCTGGCCCCTGCATGGCCTTGAAGGCGGCGTGGGCATTGAGTAATTCAGCAGGCTTCGATATCCGGCGTGCCGGGGCTCTTCGATATAGCCAGGTTGAAGATGACGCTTGCAGGGCCATTTTGTCGGCATCGATAAAAACCTGTCTGCGTTTTCTTCTTTTGTGCTCTTCGGACGTATTTGCGAAGTCGGCGATGGATTCAGTGCGCAGGTGGGCTCAGCAGCGAAGCGACTGCGAGATTGCTTGGCAGGTGTCGGATGTTCTTGCAGCTTGAAGCTGCTCTCGGCCCCAGGGAAATGGGCCGGGATCCGCGTGACCGCTGTAACACTTTGCCGTCTTGGCCACTTGGGCGGTTTTCGTGAGTGGTTGAGCGGTCCTGAGTGTGATGGATGTGCATTAAAGGTGCTTTCCTTTTGGGGGTGGATAGGGATGCTGCGGTTGGGGTGCGCTTAGGGTGCCGGCGGTTCTACGGGCCTGTTGCACGCTTTGAGGGTTGGCCGGTGGGGTTTTCTCGGCAAAGCTTCGGCCTTTCTGCCGGGTCACGTTGAGAATGGGGGTTTTAAGGGGCTGTGTATTCACGCTTGCTTGGCCGGTTGTGGTGGGCGTGAGAAAATCAAGCTTGTGGGTTGATCTCGACCTGGTGGCTTTCGCCGATACTGGGGCGAATCCGCGTAGAGATAACGACTTTGCTTTTCTGTGCGTGCTCGCACGCAGCGGCGACATCGGATAGGGCGCGAGAGCGCACATTGTTCGCCACAGGCGTTAGGGCGGTTGGCGATAAGTTCGCCTAGGTTCGGTACTGCTTGCTTTCTGGGTTGGTGCTCGGTTGCTTTAGCTGGATGCTGGCGCATATGCGCCATGAGTGGCACTGGCTGTGCACGCTGGGGTCGAGCGCGGGCGAGGTCGGCAGGTAGGAAGTCCTCGTCGGGGCGCCGGTTGGAGTCGTGCAGGCGTGGGATGCAGGCTCTTCGCGTCTTTGATGGGAGGCGCTAGCAGTGTCTGCGATACACTCTGTCGGTTTTTGATGTGGGGCAGCGTGTTCGGTGCGCATTGTCCAGCGTGAGGAGCTATAGGAGCAGGGCTCCTGTCTGTAGCGGCGTTTGAGTTGCTCAGGGTGCTCGATGACCCCTTTATGCGCAGGCAGCTCGGACGATGCCCTGGGGGCTGTTGCGACAACGCGGAGTTTGAATCAGTGCCGGGCTCGGTTCAAGCCCATGACCATCAGGTTTTTTACCTGGGATTGCTGAGGCGGCCGCGGACTGTGTACGGCCGCCGGTGATGCGGCGCGGGGCTGATTGCGTAGCTGTCGGCCAGATGCCAGGTCGCGGCTATGCGCAGGTCCAGCCGGCGTTCGCGAGGCGTCTTGCTCGCGCGCGCCTCGCGCCTCCTCGTCGCCTTGCTCGGTGCCTGAGATGAGATATAGAGATATCGCGCGCGCGGCGGCGCTGGTCGACAGGTGGCTCATGCTGCTTGCTCCCTGTTCTATTGCTCTACTTCACGCCCAGTTTCTTGGCCGCAGAGCGCGCGTGGAGGACTAGGGTTTCGGTAATACAGTGGCCTTTGCCATTGTCATCAGCGGCAGCTTTTTGGCCACCTGCTGCTTGGCTTGGTGGACTAAGCGGCCGGCCGCTGATATCGGCTGGGGGGAGGCCGGTTGTGGTCGAGGAGTGCCGCGGCTCCTTTGAGGTCGCGGGGTCAGGCCGGGTTTGGCCGTGCGGAAGCATCTTGGCGGGCGTCGCGGAGGGTGAGTTATGGCATGGTGCTGTTCCCCTCTGAGTGGCGCGCTTTTGATGTATCAGCATAGGTCGCGCCGAGGACCAGACTCGGCAGCCATATCGCGAGCGTAGCTTCGAAAAGGTGATTACATGAGCGCGCTGAGCGGCGCGATGGCGCCCATGGGCTGGCCTGTAATTAATGCCTAGCCATAGATAGCCAGAAGGCCTCTTATGCGCAACGTCCTCGGGATTGCGGATTGTACTCGGGTATCGCCGGGCGGTGGGCGTCATGCTGCACGTCCAGCCGCCCGTTGGCGCAGGTCGTCTATCACTTGTTTTACTGATGGTAGCTGGTCAGCCGGCGCTTTGGGCAGGCTCAGGGTGTGCACTTCCAGCCGTATTCACGGCAGCGTCGGCAGACGCACTTTTTCGCTTCCGGTGAGGCTCGTATTGAGTCGGTGCGTGTGGCGGCGTTTGGGTGCTGTGCTCGCTCTTTCTGTGGGCAATAAACGCTGTGCTGCGCCAGCGACTGGGTGACGGCGAGCAGCTGCTCTCGCTGGCGGCCGGTTGTAGGCGCTGTGATCTCGCTGCCCGCCCTCCGCGTTTCGGCGGTCGGTGGTCGCGGGTCGATCCGCCGCCGTTGCCGCGCGGTTTTGGGCTGGGTCTTGCTTTGGCCAGCGTGCTGGAATTGGCCGGTTGATGCAGCCGGCGAATGAAACGGCCAGTCTGATTTCGCGTCCAAGCGATTTCGGATCGATAAACTCTTGGCTTGGTCTGTCGCGTCCGGTGTTAGGTTTTTGCGAGTTCACAAGGATGGGCAGAGGTTGTCACCCACGACCGTTAGGCGGTGGGAAAGCTGATGGACTTCAATAGGGATGGGCTTGGACGAGTACTGTGGATGGAGATAAATTACGGCAATAGGGGGGGCGAACTATTGCTTAGTTTGGTTTGGCAATTTCGCGCGCTCCGTTGGGTGGGTGGATACTAGCCAGATGAAACGAACTTGTTTTGATCCTGTCAACACGAACGTTGTAAATACCTGTCACATTACCGCGATATGTTTTTAGCTCCGGCTGCCATTTACGATTTCGCACCATATCGAATTCGGATTTGCCTATATCGAGACAGCTGCAGTTCGTTGAAGCGGGCGC
>Ga0163217_1086481_pt1 | contig 11873 bp, 30 predicted proteins | sample SynspAceP_FD_185933 | JGI IMG/M metagenome (GOLD analysis project Ga0163217, IMG submission 185933) | Saline lake microbial communities from Ace Lake in Antarctica - Synechococcus sp. Ace-P (PacBio error correction) | ecosystem: Environmental > Aquatic > Non-marine Saline and Alkaline > Saline ... | reverse complement strand
AGTGGCGCATGGGTGGGAGAAACCGATGGAAACCGATCCTGGCCTGCTGTTGCCAACGGCCTGGCACTCCAGGCAAAGCCACCGGGGGGAAGCAGGGTTGCTTCCAGGTGTCGTGAAGGTTGAGCCATGAATTGGCAGCATGTGAAGGTTTGCTGAAGCTCCCAGCCGCTCGAAACTGCGCTCCAGTTCGGCTGTCGAACACGGGCGGGTCATGGGTTGGGGTGGAACCTTTCGTCTGGCGAGGAGGCGCTGGGCGGTCTGGACCTCGGGCAAGAGCCAGCCAATATGTCTCTGAGGTGCCGAATTGGCGTTTTGCCGTTTTCGATGTGGTGCATCCCCACCCGCCACGGGCGCGGGCTACGACGGTGGGCCGAACCCTTGGTCTTGGCATTGTGGCAGTTGATCTGATCAGCGGGACCAGATCAACTCCAGCTGCTGCTGGATAGCGCATTTGCGCCCAGAGAAAGCAGCGGCAATGGCCCAATTCGGTGGCGCCCGAACGCGGGATGGGCACACTCAATGGCGGGGAAGCGTGCGCTTCATTGCGGGAGGAAACGCAAACCAAACGGCTGGATTTCCTGATTCTGACAAATGCTCGTCGAGCGGCCGCCACCTCTCATTAGGCCAACCCAGTGAATGCAGTCGACCGGGCAGGTATCGATCGCTCCTGGATCTTTTCGGTGCTGTTGCCGTCCTGGCGGATGGCGCAGCGGAGCGGCCCCAGAGGGGTATTCCACCAAAAAGGGTTGTTTCCAGCCCACATTGGGGCGCAGTAAGCGAAAGCCGATACAGAGGCTTCATCAACCCAGGACGGCTTTTTGCCGGAGCGAAACCACCCAAGGAAGCGGCTCCTCGCCGCTGGCACTGGAACCGGACCTGGGCCGCTGCGGTGAAGGCGAGCGGACGGATTCCATCCACAACTCAAGCTGTCCCAGCGGTCCACCAACCAGTTCAATGCTGCCGTCGGCTTGTTGCTTTGCGGGACTGTTCACTCACTGAAAACCTTCCTTGCAGTGGGAGGCGCCAGGAATCGTTGCGCAGGGCGTTAGCGTCTGGGGTGAGCTGGGGCCAGGAAACGCTCCACCGGCACCGGCTAGGCTTCCAGAGGTCCAGGGTCAGTCACCAGCTATAAGCTGCCGGATGTGGGTTTTCCAGCGGAAACCGATGTCACGCCTTCCGCTCTGGAAGGCCAATTCGGCGAGCACGGTCTGGCGCGGTAACCCCGCACCGGACACGCTCACCCAGTTCAGGCTCATGGCCCAGGTCACGGAGGGCCTCAAGGAGGGCGTTCGCGATCCTTGAGTTCCGTTTTGACGGTGGCTGAGTGGGGACAATCGGATCGGTGGCGAACGAAGGAAAAGGGAACAGACCTGAAGTCAAGGAGGCCGACTGCTGGAGGGCAGGCTGGGGGTCAGGGTCTGGGTGCTGGGCTTGAACGGCTTCGGAGGTGCTGCGCCGCTAGCTGAACAGTTGCCCAAGCCCTGGCCTCGATCCGTCGGTGAGACTGTTCAACAGCCGGCCCCCAACCACTTTCTTCCACCACCTCTTTCCACTGGGCCGTCGGGCGAATGCGAAAACGAAATGTGTGTTGAGACATCACGAGGTCAGTCGTGGCTCTCAACATTTAACCGGGTTTCCAGCTCAGCTGAGAGATGCGGAGACAGCGGTGATTTAACAGCCAGCAGCCCATTCAGCTGCAGCAGGGCCTACTTCCACCAAGCGTCTGAAATTTCTACAAGGAACGGCGGGGCCTTTTCGAGTTTGCTCCAAAAGACAAATAAAGAATACAATTACAATCGCGACCACGGTCGCGTCGATGTCCATTGAAGCATCACCAGCACCAGACGCACTCCACCAGTACCTGCTGACCGAGAGGCTCAACGAGATGGTCGTAAAAGGACGATCCGAGCGGATACCAGGACGCTAGTTTTGCTGCAGAACGGACCAGGCTCACTGTCGATCCGCAGAGCTGAGCAAACAGTAGACCGCGGCTGTGGCCTTGGTCCGGCGCCGGTGCTGGGACCGGCATCGGGCGAGGGACCGGCGGCCCATTTAGCCGCACGGCCGTTCGTCACCTGCAGAGGCCCGAATCAACGGCAGCAACACCGGGGCCTCGGGGTAGTTGACCCAGGTACCAGGACCCGGGCACTTTGCGCACTTAACCGTTGCTGTTCGTTCTGCAGCAGGATGAGCAGGGCTCCACAGCTGCGGATCGGGGATTAAGGCCCCAGTTGCATAGGATGCGGAACGCTAATCGCAGAATCGGACAGCTCTGCTTAGCAGAGGCAGACAGCCATTGGGATGGCGCGGGGAGTCGCGGTAATTGAAATGTTCGCAGGAAGGATCACGCAAACCCCTGCATGCGGTCTTCGTGGCGGGCCAGGAAGCAGCAGTCAAGACGAGATTCGCACTCGGAGCGGCGATGTTCGAGAGCTGTCGAAGAGCTTCAATCGTGTCGGAGCATCGGAGACGGATCAGACGAGCCAGCTCTTGCGGGCCAGCTCCCCGAGGCCAGCAAGTTCCGGATCGAAGCCCAAGCTCAGCGGGGCTGGTGGGGAAACGGCAGGCACAGGGATTACCCGAAGAGGTTGGGGCTTATACTGGATGGGTGATAATTTCTTCCGTGCTCATGCTTCAACAACAGTTGAGTTTCCAGTCGCATTGCCGGCCGCAGAGTGCGCTGTGATCATGTGTTTGGTGGTGGTTCGGCCCGCGTCCATTGGATATTCGAAGGGGTTGGGCAATTTTGGAGGGAAGGGGAAATTTAAGGTTGTGCATGTGAGGAGAGCTGTAGATTACTGGGATGGCGACGTATGATTGGCGTAACGATGGGTTGTGGAGTTAGATGTGAAGAGAAAAATGGTTATTGTTGCGAGGAGTGTGAGGCTGGGAATCACGAGGCAGGTTTTTTGTTGTGTGTTGAATCGGGCTGGGTGGAGTAGGAGTGGGGTTGGGGGTTGGTGGAGGGGAGGGAGGGACAGGGGGGTTAGATGTTGTAAGTGGGTCGACAGTGGCTGGTTTGGAAGGATGGTCTGTCCGGAGTTTTCATTGGTTGAGGTAGCGGTAATGGGGAGGCGTAGGTGTGGTGCTGTAGGGGGAGTGGCGTGAGGGGGGTGCGTTGGTGCGGCACTCGAAGCCATGTTCTTCAGAGTTTAGTAGTGGTGATGGGTGCCTGTCAGTTCTGGTCGTGGTCGCTAACCGAACGTAGGTCTGTTCTAGCCTGAGTGGAAGCGGTGATGTTGCGAGGGAAGGATGGATAGTTGAAAATTGTTAAATTCGTTTTTGCTTAGGGGGGGGGAGTGGTGGAGGGTGTTGGGGGGGTGTGAAAGTCGAGGGTAGGGCAGTTGGAGTGTTTAGAGGGCAGGATGAAGAGTTCAGCAGAGATGAAAGGTAGAGTACGGTTGTTGGGTTCTGTTATTTCCTTGTGAGTACCTACTGTTATTGAGTAAAGGATGGATCGGCTATTCGGCTGTGACTGGGCATTGAGTGGAACTGGGTGGGTAGGTGGGGGTTAGGGAGGGGGAGTGTGGCATTCGGTCTTGCAGACGAAGGGGTGAAGAAGGTTGCTGGAAAAGAATCAGGCAATATTGTGCGTTGCATGAATGGATTGGGATGGCGTTGGTGGAGAGTTTCTGGCAGGATCCAGTATAGGGCACTGCGAGATTGGGTGCCACTTTAGGACCGGTTCTTAGTTGTTTTCTCTTAGGTGAGTGAAAGAGAAGAAGACGGAGATTGAATGGTGGTGGAGTGGGGGGAGTTGTGATGATGTGTGCTTAGGGAAAGGTGGTCAGTTGCGGGCGAGGAGGTTTGGGTGGGTTGTTGGAAAAAAAGGTTGGAGTGGGATGAAGGTCTGTATCGGATGTCGTTACTGGATGTGGTTGGAAACTTTTTGGGGGAAATTGGGTGGTGGGCGGAGAAGAGCTATTGTGAGGGTGTTGCACTGTGCCGCTCGCTTATTGGGTGCATGGTAGTGGGGCTCCGAGAGATTTTGAGTTATGAAATATCTCGAGCGTTGGGTTGCGGTTTTTTTGATGAAGGCTAGGCTTTTCGCTCATTTGCGTTTGTTCATCGTTGGGTACGGTGGACGGAACTCATCCGGTCCATTGTCTGTGTTTTTTTTTGGGGGGGATAACAGCAATCTAGTTGGAGTTTTGCATCTGCGCTGTATTTTTTCGACATGCAAAGGTAGAAGTGTTTAGTGGACCTGTCCGAGTGTGTTCCAACCGTGCTCGGTGTCGGCGGGCTGCTCATTGACTGTCAGTTAGATGAATTTGGCTGGCCTCTTTTTGTGTGACCTCTACCGGTTGTAGACAGGTTGCGGTAAGGTTAGGAGGTGCATTGTTCGAGTGAATTGGGGCGTTTAGGCAGTGGGAGTTTACTGATGACTCATGGGCTTTGCTCTTACGAGATTGGGAGGTGTATCGTCGGTGCGCTCTTGTGTGTGGTGGGCTGGGTTTGTGTTTTGGGCGCGCTTTTTGGTCGCGTTTTTTCCCATGTCTGTTTGTATTTTAGAGGGGAATAATGAGGTTGTTGATTTGAATTTTGTGGTTACCTATTTATTGGCGATGGCGGAGTCCCGGGTGTATGCAGATTCGTGAGATGGAGTGTAGTGATGGGTAGGGGGGAGATGGAGTGAGTGGGGTGTTTGGACAGATTGCTCGTGTGGCGTGTTGTGCGGAAGTTGGGTGTTAGATGGTTGCGTGGTAGGGTTGGGATTAAGCTGGGCCTTTTGGGATGTGGCGAAACGTGGGGCGCTCGCTGGCAGGGTGGGGTGTTTTGTAGTAACGGGGGGCGGGTTGGCTGTGGCGGGTGGTGTTCGCTGGTTTGGCGGGGTGTGCGTGGAGGGGTTGGGCCCGTTGAAGACGACGTGGGGCTTGCCGAGCGAGGGTGTTGTGTTGTGGTGGGCGCAGAGGTTGTTGCTGGACTCGCTGGCCTTGGTTGTGCCCTGGAGGGTGGTTGCCCGTGTGGTGGGAGGGAGCGGTTTCGAGTGTGGGTTGTGGTCTGTGGGGTATATTTAGTGGTTTGTGTGAGGCATGTGTCGTCGTAGCTGTGCCTGGTGTGGGTGGTTTCAGGTGGGGGGGCTATGTGTTGTGGGCCCTGGCTGTGAACGGACCTCTTGCTGCGAATGGGAGTGCGTCTTGGCGGTGCCCGGGCGTGTGCTCTGCTTTGCTCGCATCGCTGTCGCTCTCGGGTGTGGGATAGGTGGTGTTGCTGGCCGGAGTTATTGACTTGGGTCTGGAGAGTTGCGCGCTTGGCGCCTTGCCGGGTGGGGAGACGGCCTGCTTTTTGATTACCGGCCGGCGTGTGCTTCACTGCGAGCCCTGCTCAGCGCTACTCTTTGAGGGCTTTGTGTGTGTGTTGGTGGTTAGGTGGGTGGTGGGATTTGGTTAGTGCTTGTCATGGGGTGCGTTTCGTTTTCTGTGTTGGCAGGGGGAGGGGTGGGGGTGTGATTACGCTAGTGATGGGATTTGGTCTCGGGATGTGGGCGGAATCATGTTTTGGTGAGAGGTTTGTAGGTTTGTTGATGGTATCGTTTCATCTGTGTGCCTGCTTTCTGTAGGGCGTTTGGTGCAGCTGTGTGATTTAGTGGCATTGATACTTGGAATGGGTGTAGGCTGGTAGGAGCTCGATCTGGGTCAGTCTGTGTAATCAGCGGTTTGGGAATGGTTGGGTTTTCGGTTGTGTGAACCTATGCACTGTGGTAACGGTATGTGGCTGGCCGTGGTTGGTTGGGAGATCGCATAAGCGTGCTGCTGATGGCGTAGGGGGGTCTATCTGGAAACGCTGTAACTTTCGGTGATTCGCGACTTGATGTTGATGGTGTCTGGTGGGCCGGTTGCTTGCAGAGGCTGTTGTACGGACGAGCGGTGTCGTACGCTGGGATGTGTTGTGTTGAAAAGGGTGAGGTGAGGGTGTTGTGGGGGTGTGAGGGGAATGTTTGGTTGGTTTGCGATGGGTCGGGAAGGGGGGTGACGCACCGGGTTGTCTGGTGAGGTGGAATTATAGGAAGTGTTTTGTGTCGTTTTGGCCTGAGGTTGGGTAAGTGTGCGATATGGTGGTAGGAATCCTGGTCCATGAATGTGTGAGTCAAGGAGGGTATGTTCGCTGCGTGTCTGTGCTTGCTCTCTGTGTCGATGTGGTTGTGTGGGGGGTGGAGTTGGGTGGGGGTGGTGGGAGTGGATGGTGTGTGGGGGTGGTTGTGGGGTGTGTGGGGTGTGGTGGAGGTTGGAGTTAGGGTGTTTGTGACAGTGAAGCTGGTGGTCGTGGGGTGTTAGGTGTGATGGATGGGTGGAGGAGAGTGGTGGGTGGGCGGTGTGCGTAGGGTTGGGCCTTCTGAGGCGAGTTCTGGTTGTTCTGGTGTGTGTTGGCGGTTGTGGGGGGTTGTTTTGTTATGACTGTGCTTGTATTAGTGGTATGTTTGTGGGGGGGGCTGTTTCATATTGTGGTTGTGTCTGTGGTGAGGGCGCGCGGCGGAGAGTGTGTTGGTGCGGGTGATGTGGGGGTGGGATTAGTGGGGGTGGTGGTTGTGGACGTGGTTGTGGTGGTGGGGGTTTGTGGGTGTTGTGTGGTGTGGTGGTGGGTTGGTGGGTGGGTGGGGGAAGGTGTGGTTGGGGTGGTGGGCGTGGGTGGGGTGTGTGGGTGTGATGGTTGAGAGTGGGTGGTGGGGTGGAGGAGGGTGGAGTGGGGGGGAAGTTGCGTTGGTTTTAGGTTTGTTTGGAGTGGAATAGTTGGTGGGTTTTGATTACGCCGATAGTATTGCCCGATATGATTGTGGAGGTAGAGTGGTTGCCGTGTTTTGATGGCCGGGTTGCACAGTCAGTGCGGGCGTATCACAGGGAGATTCGCCTGGAGTTATGTAAGGCGATTGGAGATGGGGAGGAGGAGGAATGGGGGTGTGGGGTGAGGGTGGGTGGGGGGAGGGGGCGTTTTCAGTTGGGGGATTTGGGTTGGGTGGGGGTGAGGGAGTTGGTGGGGGTGAGGCCTCGTGGGTGGTGGGGGTGGGGTTGGGGTGCGTGGTGGGGTGGTGAGGAGGGGGTGCTGGTGGTGGTTGGTGGGAGAGGGGGGTGGGTGGGGTGGTTGGTGGTGGCGTGTTGGGTTGGGCTGTGGGGGGGTTGGGCGCGTGGCGGATGGTGCGTTGGGGTTAAGTCATGGGTCCCGTGATAGGGTGTGGGGGGGTTTTGTGTGCTGAGCTGTAGAGGTTTAGGGGCAGTGGGTTATATCCGAGGAGAGGTTGGTTTGGGGAGTACGTAGGTGGGGGGTGGTGGGGTGGGGTGTGCGTGGGGAGGGTTATCATGGTGATAACAAGGCGTGGGTTAGGTTCTGAGGAGAATGGCGAGGTGGGGTGGGGGTGGGGGGTGGGGTTTGTGGGGGGTGGGGTGGGGGGGGGGGGGGGGGGGGGGTGCGTGGGGGGGGGTGGGGGTGGGGGTGGATGTGGAGTGTGGGGGTGGGGTTGGGTGGGGAGGGGGTGGTGGGAGGGGTGTGGTGGGTGTAGGGTGGCGGGGTGGCGGGGTGTCTGGAGTGGGGGAGTAGGTGCCGTGTTCAAGGCATGGCGTAAGGTGTCCGGATTGCCTTAAGTCGTTTGGTCGGGGGGTTTATTTTGGTTGTTGAGGGAGTGGTGGTCTTGGTTTTGTGAGGATTAGTGGCTGTGAGGAGGGGGGGGGTGGGGTGGGGTGGATCGGAGGTGGGCGTTGGAGGTGGGGTGTTGTGTTAATGTAAAAGTCGGGATGGGGGTGGGGGGTAGTGGGTGATTGGTGAGGGTGAGTGTGATGCTGATAGGGGGATCGGGGTTGCGAGGGGAATGGATTAGGGCGGGGGTAAGTGTGGTGTGTGTGTGTCTGTGTTTGCGTGGATTGGTAGTGTTGGAGTAGGTTGAGGAGTAGGAGGTGGGTGAGTTGGCGGTGTGGAGCGTTGTTTGATAAACGCTGGTGATATATTCTTCGGATTTCTGTAGTGATAAGCGCTGCATTCCGTGGTGTTAGTGGGATGGGAGCGCTGAAAATGGGTGGAGGTTGGTGTGGTTGTTTTGTGTCTATGTTTGAGGTCGTGAGGGAGAGTTGTGAAGGGGGGGTTGGTGTGGGGGGGAGCGGAAGGGTGGCAGTAGGGGAGGGTGCTGGGGTTGTGGGCTGGGATGGGCGTTGAAAGGGAGAGGTGTGTGGAGGGCTACGAGGGGTGGTGTTTGAAATTGGGTGTGGTGGAGGGGCGAGAGAGCATACTGGGCGAATGGTGGATGTTGAAGGTGTGAGAAAGTCGCGGTGTTCAATAGGGGGGCGTCAGGAGATAGGGTTGGGTCGAGGGTGTGTGTGCTGACGCAGTGTGGGGAGATGTGTGTGATGTAGTGGTGGTGGTGATTTTGCTTTGTATGAGGTATAGCCCAGTTGGTGGTGTTGGTGTCTGTTCTTGTTTCGGGCTGATTGTGTGTGTGGTTTTGGTGGGGTGTGGTTAATGTTTGTATGTATCGCTGTGGTGTGTTTTTTTTTGGTGGTTTGTGGAAGGGCGCTTGTGCTGTTGGGGGGTCTATTTTGTGTCTTAGAGAAGTTTATGTCGAGGTTTTTTATTCGCTCGTTACTTTGGTTGGGGGGGGACTTCGTCTCGATACCGGATAGGGCATGCCGGGCACAGAGGCTCTACGCGGTGCGCGCGGCTTTCTCGTGGATTGGTGGGCCAGAGGTGGGAGGGGAGGGTGTCTTGTGTTGTGTGGTGAGGTTGATCGAGGTGGGGTGGCATTGGGGTGGGGGCAGGGAAGGCGTGGGAGGAGTGGGGCAGGCTGGGTTGGCAAGATTTCTGGCTTGGCGGCAGAAGGGCGTGAAGGTTTGTGGGCATCTGACCGTGCGTATTGTGGTGCGGCTGCTGGGTGTTGTAAGGTTGGCCGGGGTGCCAGTTGGAGGAGCTCTCAAGGATTGAGGTAAGGTTGAGAGGTTGGGTGATAAGGGGGAGGTTTCCGGTTGTCGGGTGCGAGGCAGGGGTGGGTTGAGTGTGTGATGGGGGGGTTTGGTAGAGGGGTGGGAGGGAAGGGGAGTGGTGGAGTGTATGAGGAGTTGAGGTTGTAGCGTTCTGGGTGTGGGTGAAGGTTCTTGAGGTTGGAATTTTGAAGGGCAGCGGAAGGGTGGTGGTGGAAGGCGTTGTTTCGGGCTTCGTGAGCGGTCATGAGGAATGGTGCATTAGAGGTGTGTGTGTATTGGTTGATGGGCTTAGGTCCCATGCTTGTGTTTGACTGTGTTTCGCTGACACGTATGGCAGGTATGTCTTCCCTTGTGAAGACTTATTGCTTTGGTTCGTAGTTGCAGGGCTATTTGGGAGGAAAGGTTAGGGTTTTCTATGGGGGGTATGGGGCTCGGGTGGAGTTTTGCTTGATCGTTGGGGGGTTAGACGCGGGTTTGGGGAGAGGGGTATCATTGGTTGAGTGGTTTGGTTTTGAGGAAATTGGAGATGGTGGGTTCAGGCTAAGCGGGGGGGCACTGTGAGGGGTGCGAGGTGGATTTGGTGTGTGTGTGTGTGTGTTGATGAGTTGGGGGAGATTGGGTGAGGAGCCGGGGAAAAGGTGAGGAGGGGCGGGCGGGGTGGATCGTGTTTGTGGGGGAGGAATCTTTGGGTGATGTTCGCGGGTGGGGATTAAGATATGCTCGGTGGGATGCTGCTCGAGTTTGAGTTTTGGGGGTGTCATATCGAGTTGAGGGCGTGGTTAGGTGGTGTTGTGTGGATTTTGGCTGTTTACAGCTTGAGGGGGTTAGCGGTGCTTGTTTCTTGAACATGTGTTGTTAGGGGATTGGGGGGGGGGGGGGTGGGGTGGTGAGGGAAGCGTAAGAGTGGTGTTCGAGGGTGGAAAAGAACGGGCTGTCTTCTGTTAGTCCGGAAAGGCTGTTTGTTGGATTGCGCGTAGCGGATTGGTGGGTGTGGCGGGAGACTATATCGCATCCGGTATCTTTTCGGCAGTGAGAGGTGAAGGAGGTGGTGGTGAGGAAGTGGGGTGAGGCTTCGTTGGGCTTCGCAACCCGTAGAGCGGATCTGGCGGTGTTGTGGGGTATAGTGAGCGACTCTAGTGGGGCGCGAGGCTTTAAGATTCATTTTTCTGGCGTGGAGGAGGAGGTGTTTTGTGCTGGGTGGCTCTTTCCATTTGGGAGTGACTTTAGTGACACCCAATCCTTTTCTACATAGTTTTTCACGGGTTTAGTTGTGATGTAGGGAGGGGAGGGGCTGTGGCGTTGGTTTGTGGTGACATAGGAGGCGGGTTGAGGGGAATCATGAGGGAGAGAGCAATGATCGTGTGTGATGAGGGGGAAAGGTGGTTGGTGGTGGAGGATGGAGGGGTGTGTGTGGGACAGTGTGGTGGATTGGAGGGTGTGTGGTTGAGGGTAGAGTGTTGTTGTGAAGAGGTGTGTGTGGTGTGTGTGTAGTGCGTGAGGGATTAGGGTGCTGCTAGTGGGGGTAAGAGAATGTGTGTGTGTTTGGTGGTGAGTGTTGTGGGTGTCTGGGTGCAGAGGCCGGACGGGAAAGGCTAGAGGGGTGTGAACAGGTGGGACGAATCAGCCGGGCTCAGGACGAGGCGTGATGTTTGTGTTCTAGAGGGGATCGCGATGTCGCGGATGGTGAAGAGTGATGGGAAGTAAAGTTTTTCGGAGAGGGAGTTTGGGGGATGGCCAAGAGCAATTCTTAATCTTAGCAACACGCGTGGCAGGGGGGTTGGTTGGTTAAAGGTGTGACGTTCTTGGCGCTTGGACTTCTGCGTGTGCGTGTGGGCGGGTGGGAGGAGGTAGTGCGGTATGGGCGTGGGAGGTAGTGTTATTGGCAGGGTAGCGAGCGGTGACTGTCGGTGGGTACGGTGGAGGCAGCTACGTGCGGGCTGAAGTTGCACGCCTGGACGTCGTTGTAGGCGGGAAGTCGGGGTTCGTCGGGGGAGGAGGGGGTGAAAGGCGGGAGGGGAATCGGCGCTTATCGGCGGAGTCTCTTGTGTCCTTGCGAATCGGCGTGATGGTTTGTTACATGTCTGTCGGCTCAGGCCACGGAGGGGGGGGATTTTATTGTTTGGCTGGGTTTACTGGTGAGGGCCTGTTGGCATCTTTGTTTCGATCGATTTTTCAAGAACAGAGGGATGATGCATAAAAGGGGAATTGGTGGTGGTAGGTACGGGGGTAGAATTGTGGGGGGAATAGAAATTTCAAGGCTGCAAGGGAAGGTGTATCTAAACAGGCGTTGAAGGCTCTCAAGAACTGAGAGATTTAGCGGCAGTAAGGTATGAGATAAGTCACGGGTGATGCGGTGATTGGAAAAAGGGGAGGTAAGTCGTGGTGATGCAGAGATCTGAAAATGTTTTGGGGAGGTGAGATCACGGGGAACTAGAGATGTGGGGACGGTGGTCTTGCTTAGAAGCGTTTTGCATTTAATTAGAAGGACTAGAGCGACAGTTGGGAAGATCGATTCATTTTGGGGGTGAGTGGTGGCTTTTGCAAGTTGGACAGGGGAAGTACGAAGGATCGGGGGTTAGATGGGACTACATGGTTAGTTGGAGTGATTTTTCGGCGGTTGTTTGCTTTAGTTTTTTTTGAGTTTTGAGGGGTGATTTGTAAGGAGGGAAAGGGAAGGGCACTTTGATTTAAACTTTGTGTTCAAAGAGTCAGTAGTGTGGGGCTTAAGTGTAAAAGGTGTGAGGTTGGAAGGGGCTTAAAGAGGTGTAAGGAAGAGGGGGATCACTTGTTTTAAGAGTGTGTAAAAATACTGCAATTGTTTTTTGGGTGTGGTTTTTGAGGAAATGCGTTGTGTCCAGTGGTTCGCGCGGCGCAACCTTTGTGTGGTGTGTCATACTTTAGTTTTTTTTGTTAATTTAAAAAAAAAAACCCTTTTTTGCCCAGTTTTTGTGCATAACTTCCTCTTTTTTTCTA
>Ga0163217_1084675_pt1 | contig 11874 bp, 12 predicted proteins | sample SynspAceP_FD_185933 | JGI IMG/M metagenome (GOLD analysis project Ga0163217, IMG submission 185933) | Saline lake microbial communities from Ace Lake in Antarctica - Synechococcus sp. Ace-P (PacBio error correction) | ecosystem: Environmental > Aquatic > Non-marine Saline and Alkaline > Saline ... | reverse complement strand
ATCAGTCACTCGAACAGACATCCCTAACACCAGAAGGGATGTTAGCAGTCTTGAGAAACCAGACCACCGCCAGTATCAGTCACAAGAATCCTTTTGGGACGGAAATCGGGCCGCGAAAGAGCAGGAGCTAACCTTCGGGACCATTGTTGATTCCCTACGGAATTAGTATCTTCGTTCGAACTGCCGATCGTATTACCTTGTCGACCAAAATTTTTGATTCGTTTCCTTGTTTGCAGTTATAACGACTTGTGTTCATACATTTCTGATTCTCACACTATGACGGAACATTTTGATTGCCTTCGTTTCCGTCGCTGTCTGTTTGTATCAAATTAGATCCAATCTTCATGCACTGCCTTAGGAAGTAGGATTATCCAGGGATAGCCCTTGGCGAATTTGAATTGTTGAGAAATAGGAGGACGCAAGATCGAATGCATCCGCAAAGCCTTAGATATCCAATAAGCATGGATACCTGAATATTTTTTCGGTCTCTGTTGAGGTGAACTTGCCATATTCGCTGTCCAGAATAATGCTTCATTTTTCTGCTTCCGGACCTGTAGTGTTTTTCAAATCGCGGTTAGTTCTCAACAGGCTTCCCCGGACAGGTATATTTCTTATACGAATTGCTATGACCGAAAATCGAACCTATATCTCTACCAATTTGACACAGAGACGCCACATTTGTGTCGTAGGAGCCATCCCCACATGCTTAAGGACTGAAAACATCCAGACGGGCTAGTTAATCTTACCCACTACATTGTGAAGTGAGCTATAGAGTGAGCGTACCATGATTGCGTTCAGATCGGACTTTGCTCAAGGATAGTGAGTTTCAGCATCTTTTGTTTTTGATTAAGCTTTTTGACCCAGCATATGGCGATTAGCACACCACCATATACTCGGCGACAACGCATCCGGCCTCCGCAGCCAGGCCACCACGGCGCCCTGCACGCTTTTCACACAGATCACTCGAAAAATCCGCGCCTCGACCACGACAGCGCTTCTGCGTGTCGCGCGTTCGGCCGATAGCGAGCAAATTCTTGGCCTGTTCGACTGTCCAGGCGTCTCGCGCAATTCATCCGTGAACAGATCGCGCCCCACCCGGCGGCAGTCCTGCATCTCGCTGCCGTAACGTCAGTTCTGGCACACGCAGATGTCGGCTTCAACCCCCATTCCGCAATACACCTCCGCTCCCAGTTTCGCATGCCTCCTCATCCAGCGCAAACGCCGCCATCGCGCCTCCTTTTCATCTCTACCCCCTCTATTATTGTCATATCAGGGTGTCACCTCCTTCTTGTGGGTCGATAGTATTGCCCGATCGGTATGCGATGTTTGGCGGGTTCGCGAATCGGTCTCGCCTCACGTGGATGTATGTCTTTGGGCCCGTGACTGCGGCCGTTCCAAGCAAGGCGCCCAGATTCATGAGATCATAGGCGTGACGCGGCGTCGCGCGCGCTATTCTGCCCACGATCCTTGATTTTCGCGCAAAGACCTGAATCCTTTTGTCGAGATGTAGATGTAGCCAGCCGTGATTTCTAATCTGCAGGCCCTCGTCATCACCTTGCGCACCTCGCCAGGATAGAGGTTGCAGATCTCGAGCTCCCGCCCCAGTTCTAAAGCGTCGATCTGTTCGAACAGAAAGCTCGGGACGTCTGGTTGCAGGCACCGAGAACGGTATGCTCGGCTTGCGGTCTTTCGAGGGGTGCGCCGGCAGGAGGCCAATGGCATCTGGGCGCAATCCCCGGGAGTTGCGCCCCAGTTCCGACGAGGTTCCGGCGCGTGGCACCATCGGCTGGCGAACAACGGCGGGTTGGTTAACGTTGGCATCTGAACGCAGGGCCCGGTAAGCGTTGAAACGTATAGCGACCTGTTGTATGTTTGTTGCCATCTGCGATGGCGGCATCCAGTTTTTGATGCAGCGCGTGTTTCGCGCGACGGCGAGAGCGCATCAGGACGAGGGCCCAGTTTCGCCCATGACCTGTCCGATTGCCAGGTTCGGCGCGATTGCGAATTTTGAGGCAGTTGGTATCCATCAGACCGTCACTTCATGCCTGCTTGGATCTGTGCCCAGGTTGCGCCAGTTCATCACGTATCTCGTCGACATCGCTTCCCGCCAGATAGGTCGCGGTACGCACCTTGTTGTCGGACGCGTAATGACCTAGGTCGGGGCTTGGGCGCTGTCGTGTTCAAGCCCGGGGTGCAGGTGCGAGGTGTGGCGGGTGCGCGCATCGCGAGCTATCGCCAGCACCTGCATGCAATAATGATGGATCAGAGCGCGCCATTCGCCAGGTCCCGCAGGATCGATCATGGTGACGGTTCAAGGACAGCCTTGTGGTTGTCCAGACCGTGGCATTTATCTGCTGTCAGATGTCAAGCGAGGAACTTCCGCCGTTTGTGCCACTTGTGGCATTATCCACGCTGATCACCGCTTGGTTCCTTGAGAACGCGAGTTCCACTTGTCTTTCAGAGCGTAGAGGTCGGAGTTCAGGACTGGATCGCGGTGCTATGTAGCAGTCAGGGAATCGGCAGCGCCGCGCGCAGCTTCCCGGCGAGCGTCACATGTGATTTGCTTCCTGCGTTGGAGGAAGTCGCGGAATCGTCATAGATTTCAAGCTGCAGCCCACCCTGAAGTGCGGGATCTTGCGAGGATGCCTTCCTTGCATCGACGCCAGCGCCTCTTTGTCTTGACCGGTTTCGGTATGTACCATCGCAGGCTTGCGTCATGGCCGGACGTTGATCGCGAGGCTCAAGTGCTGCGAGGAACGGAACTTGATTTTCGTTACACGCTGTCAGTCATCGCGAGGCTTGGCGATGCGTCTGCCCACCGCCCCAGACCGCGACATCCGACGTCAGGCAGCGCGAACAGCTTTTGTCATGTCCTTCGCGCCTTTGATTTCGACGCGGTGAATTCCAAATGCAGGGGTCAGGCACATTGCCAGATAGTGGCTGTTGTTTAAGGGAGCCGCGCCAGGATCGGCGCCTTCCAAGAAAGGTGCGTCGGGCGGGCTGTCGCATTTGCCCTTCGGAAGGTGCAGAAGGCAAAAAGCGTCGCCATTGTGGGGCCACCATAAGGTTCGCACGAAGCGCTCGGACAAGTATTTGCGATACCTTACACGTTCACTGCGCCGACCTGAACGTGTTAGGAAAATCCTGTTGGGCTTCGGTCACCCCCCCCCCCCCCCCCCCCCCCCCCCCCTGACCAGTGCCTGCGTCTCCAAAGAAGCCCTGTCGGCTAGGCAGGCCTTGGCAATGTCTGCCTCGACATAAATTACGGCGCGCAACATCGACAGGTTTGCGTAAACCTGTCAAACGAGGCGCTTGGAACGCACTTCACACGCCGGTCTGCGGCTCGTCACTCCTGTCGAGTTCGTTCACCGCGCACGAAGCGCGCAAGAGGCCATCAGTTGCGAGAGCCGCTTCAAAGTCTTTCGCGCGGCGACATTTCTGCTCGCACTTTTCGAGAGATGATTCCGGATCACGACAGCTGGCGAGCCATGCGCGACTGCCGATGAACCTTGTCGGTTGGCAAACAGCGTCAGATCGCGAATTAACCGGACATCGGGTGCCAGACACGCATGGCCACTCTTTTCTTTCACCCACGCCCGAGTTGCGCATGCGAAAGCATAGGTGCGCCGGGCATCTTCGAAATGAAAGAAAAAAAAAAGAAAAAAAATAAAAAAAAAAAAAAAAAAAAAAAAAAAAACATGGGCTTATGATTTGGATCGAAGTCTTATTCCCGGCCCGCAGCTGATCGTCGGTTGCGCTGAGCATACTCAGCCCGTTGCCGATGCTTGATCTTGCGGCTGTCGAAGGATCGTGTCAAAACGGAGGTTTCCAGCTCCTTGCTGATCTGTGTCGGAAGAATCAGTGCCTTAACTTCGCCGACGTCCTTTTCCTCATTGGTTCAGGGAATTCACTAGACCTCACGTTTGCGCTGGTAATAGGTTTGCGCTAGAGGAACGCCAAGCCTCTCAACTTGCGGCGTGGCCCCACTTTATTGGCTTCGATTGAGAGCGCAAATGTGATGTTGCGACACGACGGCTTGAATTCTTGACGTATTTACAAGGACAAGGCTTTTAGACCCGACGCGAACGATCATCAAGGGTCTTGTTCGCGATCTGGATCGATTGCTGAAACAGCAGATTTCAGCGCTGTGCGGATTCCTCGAACAATTCAGATCGAAGTCGCAGCCCCCCCACGGTCGCGGTCAGGCAAGGCCTTGGCTACCCCTGGATACGCCATCATTCGAGCGTTCCCGATGAGCTGTGCTTGCCTTCAACATGTAGCTGCGAGAGCGGATATGACCTCTGGAATAAGCGTAGTATTGATATAGGGTGGGAAGGTAGCTCGCGTGAAATGCTGCTCCGTCCGGTAGTTCTTCAAGCGGATCGAGACATCCGGAAAGTCAAACACGGTGTGGGTTGTTCTCTTCCTGTTCATGCGATTGCCCAGCGCGAATTGGGCTGCGACGGACATTGAACAAGGCGCGCTTGGATCACCTCTGCACATCGGCGGAGTTCAGGGGACATGCGGTTGCTATGAACTGCGTTGGATCTGGAGAAGTCGTTTTTTGCTGCGGTTTCATGTCGCACAAACCACACTTCGGTAATCGCTGCTGCGCCAAACGTTCACAATCACCCAAGCTGGCCCTTGCACTTCGTGTTCAAGCTTCGCAATTGTTGCAGACTTGGTCATAAGCTTGACGTTCTCGGCGAGTAACTGCCAATTCTCCAAGAAAATGAGGCGAGAAGTTCGAGCTGCCGATCGATCGGTTAATTTACCATGTTGGCGAATCTCGATCGAAACCGGCGGTCTTGCACAGGTACATGCGCAGAATAATCCATTGGCATCAGCAGCATCCGTTACCTGTCGCTGTGCAAAAGCGGCAGCGAGCTCGCCCTTCAAGCAGGACTCTCCACGGCCGCGCGTTTCCAGCTTGCCAGAATCTCCTGAACGCTGATCTTAGGCTCTCGAAATGTTTCAGTTCGTTCAGCTGGCGCTCGAACTGCATGCGATATGGGGTGTTTTCTTAATAGCGCAACACATCTCGTCAAAACTTTCTGAAACAATGGCCAGAAGCGCTCGACGGTCGTTTTCGGTCACATCGGCCCTTCTGGTCGATGATTGAACAGAGATCGATTGATGGATCGGACACGGCCTCGCCAATGCGCCGGCCCAGCATCGGTCTCCTTAGCTTTTCGCGAAGATGTCGAATGCCTTAACCGCCGTCGACTTCCCGGTCTCCAAGAAGCAGAGCAAGCATTCTTCAGAGATGGATTGTACCCGGCGCAAAGAACCGGAAAATCCAGACGCCGTTGGCCAGTTCTTGTAAATTTGTTGTAGGCCTCGGAGGAAATGCCGAGCCGCTGGCCGGATTCTCGCCTGGTGATGACTAGTCGGCGAGTTCAACCCGAGTCGCTATCACAGCCCTTGTGGCGCCATCGAATGGCGCGTTACGGCTTTCAAAATGTCACGCAATCGAATCGTATCGGATCAAACCTCGTGTTCAGGATGTTGAAAGCCGGTTAATATTCGTCATGCAGGCGTCCAAGGAGATCGAGCGAGGCCCGTGTTGCAAGTGCATGCGATGTAGTAATGCGGAAAAACAGAACTGTCGTTGTCCTTGGCTGTTGCTTTGCAGGTTGTTCAGGCAGTATGTCCGACGAATGTAGGATAGACTTCGCCGGACGCGACAAAGAAGATGAAATCGTTGGCGTAGGCTCAATGGCTCACCATCTCGGATCAGATTGGCCTTGGGTCCAAGTACTGAGAGCAGCAGTTCCCGACTTCACGTTGTCAAGGTCGCGTTCGGATCTCGAGGATTGATTCCAGAATAGCCCGCTTCGACGAGGTTCGGAGAAGTCGTTATAGCTGAGGTCCAGGACACAGCGATCCCTGCATGAGTCACCGCGTGACAGATCAGACCGATCCTCATTCATACGACAGCCCTCTCTGCCGGATAGGGGCAGATTGAAAACAGGCCTCCGCCAAGGCCCTGCTTGGTCAGACGCGGATGGTAACACTTTGACAGGATTGTTCTAATCACCTCTTTTGGTGGCGGTGTTGTTACAGCACCTCCTCACGGCAAGGCGAACAGCACGAGGTCTGCAGCACTCCTGTCAGCATGAGTCCCTAGCCGAGGAGCGCTGGCAGCTGCTGTCTTGCTATCGTCGATATGACATGTGCCTCGGATCTCCGAAACATACTGCGAAGTTTTGCTCGGTTGGGGCTGATGCTCGCCAGTCGTCATCCCCTCCGCTTTGGCTGCAAACGGATGTCGTCTCAAAGGCAGATCAAGACTGGAAACGACAGATATCGCTCACGCAGGACTTCGGTCGCGAATTCACGGACGACGTATGCACGGGCAGGTGGCCAGCAAGGCAAGGGGTTGGATCGGGCGATCACCGGAGTTTTGAGAAGGTATCGCGTCCTGTCGTGAGCGTCGACGGCGATTCCGACTTCGCGCAGCGTGCGACGCGCGAGCGCTTGGGCAGCGAGTTGCCCACTCAGAAGCGGCCCCGGACTGTTTGTTTACGGCACCATGGCTCGCCAGCCACGTGCAGCCTGGCGACAGGCCAGCGTTTATTCGGAAGAGGCCCTGTAAGAGACGAGATCTTGTAAATTGTGCGGATCGGCGGCGTATCAGAAGCCACGTGGGTTGGCGCACGTAGCACTTCGGGTTCAAAAAGCACATTTGCTGATTCTGCGGTCGCCGCGCGAGCGGTCCGGTCCAGGTCGGGGTTTTAATGCATGAAAGGAGCGCCGCGCACGGTCTGGGCGGCCATCTTGGCCATTGCTGTAGTTCATCTCGATAGCGCGACCGCGTTGGCGGAGGTCTGGGGTGCGGCCCATTTCGAGCCCCTTCGCGTGTACCAAGCTGTGTGCTTGCTTGTCGGCGGGTGACGGCCGCCCTTACCATCTCGACAATCCGGCGTAGCGAAATCTTGACACACCTGTCGTTCTGGCAAAGGCAGGCCGCATCCAAGCGAACGTGATGGCCAGCGCATGCGGCCTCGATCGCGCGCGCTGGGCTTGTCTGACATCGAATGTGTTTACTTGAGGTGCGGGTTATGGATTGGCGAGACGTTTCGCGCAGGCTTTGCGCAACACGCGTGCGGCGTTGGCGTCGCGCATGCGGGAAAGGAAACGCGCTGATCCAGCTCTGCTTCCGTGGAGACCATACCCTGATCGACAGCACGCAAACTGGGCGAAATAATCCTCGGCGTGGCGCGTGATGAATGTGGCGTGAAATTCTTTTCGCGACATAGGCGCGTGGCTCTTGTTAGTAGACGAGTGGCCGCTTCCACTGCTCGATAACGTCAAGGTCGAGCGAGGCTGTGAGAATGCGATATTTTCCATAGGTCAGCCGTTGATCGGCATACAGAACCGAACTCGATGACGCGTTGCGGGTCGGTCCAGTTAGGTTTGACCTTTTTTGCGGCCCAGTTTCCTTTCAATCATTTCAGGAATATAGACTTAAGTAGTCCTCCGCAATTAGTTGATTCACAGGAAGGAATTGTCGTTGATCGCTAGCGTCCGCTGTTTATATCAAGCTTTGCAAAGTAGGACTTCATCTCGATCAGTGCCTGATCCATCCGGTGTTCCACAGTTTCATCAAGGGCGCGCGCGGGGCCTTGTCTGCGGTATCACTCGTTCCGGCGCATTGCGGACAGCGTCGCTTAGCCAATCCGAAGCGTCGTTCTTCGAGGGAAGCAGGCTGGGGCGCGTGAAACGCGCAGGCGCGGCCAGGTGGCGGCAAGCGGGCTCATCAGCGCGCACGAGTTCATGCCCCCGTTGCGCATCCAGGCGCTGAATTCCACAAGCGGGCTTTGTCGCACGGCTGAAAAGCACCCGAAGACTCTGCTTCTCGGACAGGGGTCGGCGGCTGCAGTCCTCGGGGGAACGCGCAGCAGTTGCCTGGCGACACGCGGCGGGATTCAGGCGCATTTGGCGTGACTGGGACGGCGCAATGCAGGTCGGTGGCTGTGGGAGGACAACGTGCTGGGTCTTGTGCCCGACAGAACGGTGATTTCGGCTGGTCCACGTCGCGAAGAGCGGTGATCTCAAGGCAGTCAGGAATCGCAGGATCGCCCGCCTCCAAGGTCAAGAGGCTGCAGGTTGGGTTGCTGTGCGATAGAACGAGACAGCCTAAGCGTTGACGCGGCGGTCCACACCCCAGAGCGTTCGACCAGCGCCATGGGCTGGAACGTCCATCCGTTGCTGCACCTGGGCTTGTACGCTATTGGCAGAACTCTGCCCAAGCGCGGGGCGCGCTGGGCGGCCGGGCGCGATGTGAATGGTCGCTCGACATCCCCGAGTTGAATCATGCGCTTGTTGCTGCAAGCCATTAGGGCGTGATAGTCAGCTTGAAGCGCACGCGCCCGGGTTTTCAATCGAGGGCCATTCAACAGGTGGGTGGCAGGTTGCCGACGGCATAGAGAGCCGCGGCAGATCAAACGCGACTGCCGTTGACTGAGTCGTCGAAGATGTCCGCTGCAGGATTTGGTAGAAGGATGGCAGCATCTCGTCGTCAAAGCGGATGCTGTTGAACACGGTCAGATCGCAGGCGGACCAGCGATTGATCAGCGCGCGATCTGTTGCGTGAACTCAAAGAGCGTCGAGCTGCGGTCCAGAACTGCGCTGGGCGACGCCAGTTACGCCGTGCCCCGGCGAGGAATGAATATGCGGGGCGATCCGAAAGCGATTGACCGACTCGATCTCCCTGAATTTCTATCGTCAAGAATGGGGCGAATTGCAGGGGTGATCGAAGCGGTGAAGCCGGTTGTTTCGAGGTCGGTAGAAGCGAGAAGGTCATGCCACTATAGCTGGGGTCTGCCTGCGTAAGCAACCATGTGCGTGGAAACGATGATCTTCGTTGCCATCAGCGTTCATTCGCGTCGACCCATGCCCTGGCTGACAAAAGGATGGCGGTAGATCGTCTTCTGAACAGACACGGAATTTGTTGCCCCCTGCGACCGCTTATCCTATGCCTGTGTTTTTGTCATTGCGGTTACGGCACAGCAAATTCACGGTGTTGCGAGTGTGCAGGGTGGTGACCTGGAAATCCGGGGAATGGCGATCCGTTCTGCATGGATCCGTGCGCCTGAGGCCGCAGCCGCAGCGCCTTCGCGCTCCTGGCGCTTTGCGGGTCAGCAGCCGGGTGGCGCTTCAGATCAGATTGGGTCGCGCCAGGTCAGTGGGGCGCGCCGTACTGCGCTATGGGCGTACTTGCGGTATGCTGCAGGAACGGGTCAATTCCAATTGGCGGATGGTCGCGAGGCTGGGGGTGGCTTATCAGCATATTCGAGATGCGTTTCGTGTTTGAGGCGAAGCGGCGCACTCGCGCAATATCGGTCTGGGCATTTGTCAGGCCATGGGGATTGGCGGCGCGGCGCTCTTAGCCCTTTGAGCGTAGGTGAACGGGTCAAGAAGTCTTGGCGAATCTGGATGGGAGCGCCGACGTTCACCAGTAGGAAGCGGTTTTTGCGTGCTGGGTAGGCGCGGGGCATCGGGACCTGGTGATACGGTGGGTCATGCCGCGATGATACGGCGGGTGGATACGATCTTGGTGTTTGGGATTACGACCATCCGGGGCCTGCCATTCAAAGCGCTTTCTTGAGAGATCCGCTCCTTCACCTCAGGCATCGAAAAATACTCGGTCGGGCTGATGCGGCACGCCGTCTACGCCAGCGCTTGGTCAAGGTTTCGCAAGGCGTCTTCGACATATCGAGCCAGGCGGGCTGCGCGAGTGGGAGGTATTCGGGCCGGGCGGGCGCCAATCACCGCGGATGGCGTCCAGAGGTTTCCGCGAGTCTGTTGTCTTGCCACAAACCCGGTGTTTGACCCGGCGGCGCGCTGTGCGGATTTCAGGACTATGCCGTTTCCGGTTTAAATTAAACCACAATATAGCGAGGACCTTCCGGCTCGCAAGGAATTCGCGGCATTCGGGTTTCGCACGCCGCTAATTGCCGAAATCGGCATAGAGGAGACGGCATGATCGGGTGGGCCGGAGAATTTCCCTTGCGCTGACGGGCGATGGGATGGCGCATTGCCGGCTGCCGGGCGAACTGATCGGACTGGTGGCTAAACTTCTCGGAGTGCCTGCCTTTGATCGAGAGCTGTTTTGAGGTGGCCGAAAACGTTCCGGCCGACTAGTGCGGGTTGGTGATTTTCTACGGGCTTATCTGGCAGAGCGCGGGATCGCCGAAAATCAGCGGATCCGAACGGCTCTGCTTGGCAGCTCTTGATGCGGACAAAGCACTTCCTTGGATTGAGAAGACAGAAGCGCTTGCCGCCAGTCAGGCTGAGAGCGCCGCGGCGTAAGGTCCGAAATCTTGAATTACGGGGCGCCCGGTGTGCAAGCGGATCGTAAACTCGATCCGCTGGATCCTGGAGCAAGGGTAAAGTCCTGCTCTGTGCAGCCGATGCGATCGGCAACGCATGACGGAGACGCATGTAGCAAGGACATCACGGTCTTAGAGTTTTGCCGAAGGTTTTCGGTTCAGCCGACAGGAAACCCCTGTGCAGCTGTGGCGTTGACGAGTTCATGTTGATGTTTGCTTTTGATGCGTCGTGTGAGGCTGTACAAGCCAGCGCTTTGCTCTGTGGGCGATTACGATCAGTGCCTTGCGGTGGGGCCTGGCCGTGTGCCGCATTATAGTTCTGGCCGACCGTGGCGCACTTGCTGAGGTGTTGCCAGCGCAGAGTAAATCATCCGACGCCCACGCATTAACGCGGAGTCTCAGTTGAGTTCTTCAGAAACACAGTTTTTACTTGTGTAGGCCACGCCGAGGAAGCCGTTGTGCCCGGATGCGAGTGTGTGGGTGTCCAGCGAACCCGCGCCGCTTTGTTGGATCCGTCAGGATCAAGTGCTCTCCGTTGAATCAGGCGGCGTGGGTGCGCCCCGATCGTACATAGATGCAGCAGTGCTGAAATGTGGTTGATAAAAGGTTTGGAGCGGTTCGAATGGCTTCGCAGCCGGCGACAAAGTCATGCGATCGGAAAGATTATGACAGATTGTCTATTACGCGACTTGGCATGATCGAGTGTCGCTGAGTGAGGCCGAGTCGATAATTTGACGGTCGGACCGCCCCTTCGCTTTGGCGAGCCGACACCCCTGGTCCACGCTATGCCGCGCATCCACAAAGAGCCAGGTTCGGAATCGCTGTAGTGATCGCCGGTCATGACGCGATTACGCTCAGAAGGTGCTGCGGAATTACTAGTCGTTATTTAGTCTATAAGGTGATATGGATGCCTGCATGATAGAACGCTTTATTGTTTTCGCGGGTCGTGAGGCGGAGTTAGCGTGTCGTCTGCGATGTGTGAATGCAGAAGATAACGTAGGGTCCGTTGCGGCCGTGGTCGAAGCTCAATTATGGCTTGACCTAAAGAGGGCAATGTGCAGTTTTTCATGCGAAAACTGAGCTGAGTGGGCATATGGCCTTTGCAAATTCGAGTACAATGCACGGGCGGTTGCGCTACGCCAGGACAGTCGAGCGTTCAATTCCGCGGGCGCAAGCTGTCCCTGTGAAGTGGTCATTAGCTCGCGCGGCGTATGCGCTGGAGCTGTCGCCGGGATTCGCGGTGGTCTATCAGCCTACGACAGGGATGTTCACACACAGCAATGGTCCTCGTTTTTTAATGCGGTGTCCTCTGTGGGACGGCGCATTCGCAGCACCGAATCAGATTTGGTCTTTGAGAGCGCCGCCTTTTTTTTCGTAGCCGGGCGGTGTTTCGGATCGTCTTACAGGTGCAGGCGCTCCTATTAGCGAACAAGGCGGCCAAGCTCGGTCTTCAGAATATTATCTGCGACGAGAAAGGTTTTCTGGCAAGTGGATTTTAAGGTTGATTTTTGAAAAGGGGGCGTGTTTTTCCTCATAT
>Ga0163217_1078980_pt1 | contig 11874 bp, 14 predicted proteins | sample SynspAceP_FD_185933 | JGI IMG/M metagenome (GOLD analysis project Ga0163217, IMG submission 185933) | Saline lake microbial communities from Ace Lake in Antarctica - Synechococcus sp. Ace-P (PacBio error correction) | ecosystem: Environmental > Aquatic > Non-marine Saline and Alkaline > Saline ... | reverse complement strand
GCGAGTCTGCGCGCCGGTCCCGTCCGGACTGAATTGCACGCACCCACCTGGGCGCAGCAACTCATGCTGGATGTCTGCCAATTATCCACTGCACGCTCGCACTCCGGGCTCAGTATGCGGCAGGCATATCATTTGACCATTGAACTTGAGCGCGCAGGCCTCTGCCGTATCCCCGTTAACCCAGCCAGCCTGTGGCGCGAAAACTGGGAGGAACCACTGGCCTGCAAACTTAGTAGCCGCATGCCCCAGCCCACCCGTGCGCATAATATCTGGCATTTGCGCCGGCATCCGGTGGTGTTTGTAACAGCAGGTCCATCCCCAGGCTTGCGCCAGGCGCGTGGCCGAGGTAACTCGCCTTGCCCTAGCGCGACCTAGTATCCCCTAAGTCGCCTTTGCTCTGCTGTCGCGCGGGGCCAGGCGCGCAGGCTACGCGGCCGCCAGATCACCACCCACCGTGCGGGTACGTACATGCAGCCAGAGAGTAGAGAGTCCGCGGGTACCGACCAACTCGTCGTCTGCTAAGCAATCATCGCGGTCGCAATCAGCATGTGCGCCAACGCTGCTGTTCTGGAACTGCCGGTTTCCAGGCGTAATTGGAGGTCGCTGCGCTGAAATTGAGCCGCCGCACAACAGCGCAGGAGCCCCAAAAACCCGCAATGGCCAATCATGACAGATTGAGCGCCAGCCACCGCGACAGCGCGCTTGAGTGTCAGCAACCCGGCCATATCCACCTGGTCACCCTGTCGGACCAGGCACAGCCTCAGGAATACAAAAGCACCCAGAAACAGCGCCGCGCCATCAGGGCTGATCTCGACTCGCAGCATGGCCGTGCCAGCTTTTCGCTGGCGTGAGGTGCGCCACCCACACATGCCAACGCGATGGGCAGTAGCTGTGATCGAGCATCAGGACTGCATCCCATCATGTTGTGCGTAGCCGGGCACTGCTGATGCTCGTGTTTGGTAGCCGCACCGCAATACCTAAACGGACCAGCCCGACCAGCGGCGGAATGCTGATCACCGCCTAGCAGGGCTGCTTACCGCCGTCAGCGTGACGGTGAGCGCGCAAGATCGCCGCGGGCCATATATAAGTGACCATATTCGAGGGGGGTGACTGCCGCCGCGGGCAGGCTGACAAGCGATACCAGCCCGATCGCCAGGCAGGAGTCCGGCCTTCAGGCCAGGCCTGCCGGAGCTCTGCGACTACGCCTCACCTCCATGCCTTCTACCCAGCCCGGTCGGGACATGGGCGAAAGGCCCACCCTAGCCGGCACCAGCAGCACTCTGCCCGCCCATACCCGCAAGACGCGCGGACGCTGCGACGAGGTCGAAAGCCACTACGGGGTTGACAAAAATCGCCCCGCGGCCGACGCAGCCGCAGTGCGCCATCGCCCCAGCGCATGCATCGATGCGCAACAGGCACGCAGTGGTGGAGTCAACCAACCTTGAGGACAAACACAACCGCCCGGCCGCTCATCCACCAGTATCCTTGCGCGAGCCGCTCACCTCAATCGCCCGGCGCTTTTCTGTCGAGCGGGTACGGCAGTAATCCACGAACCTTGCTGTCGCTGCCCAATAAGGGGTCGTCGTGAATCACACAAGGTCACAGGACATCTAACGCAGGCCCTTCGATGCTGTACTAACTGACGAGGCTTTTTTTCAGGGCATCCCATGAACGAATCATTCCGAAGAAGAGTTCCGATCTCACCCTGTTTCGCGTGCTTTTCCTCGCCTGTTGCCCGGACACGGGCAGGCACCATCGGAACAGGCGTAACAACTCGACACTCTACGTCAACAGTCGCCGGATTCCCACCCGCCCTGTCGGGCGCCGATCTGCGCGACTATGCTCGGTGACCCGCTGTTCGTCAAACGGCGGCCAACTGGGGGTGATGACCAGCCCCACAAACCCGTAGATCTTTTCCACCGTTGCTGGTGCGCTGGGAAGATCTGTTCCAGTTGCGAACGCGATCTTTTTTTTTTTTTTCTTTCCTTTTTTGCCTCAGACGCCCTTTGACCATCGTCGCTTCGCGAGTGACCCTTTTCAATCGCGGGCTACGCTACGCCGCTGGAATATACTTGATCGATTGCCCGCGCTGATGCCAACGCGGCCAAGGCACAGCGAATGGCAGCGTGACCCTGTTTTACACGTCAGGCGCAGCGCGTCTTCAGGCGAGGAGATATCGAGCAACGCGGATTCCTTCCGGGCGCGCTGGGAAGGCCGTGCCCAGTCTGGAATTTACCGCGGCCGGGACGCAGGATTTGCCAGCACCCGCGCAACGCGCGAACTGTGCGCGAAAAAGAACGTCAGGGCGTGTGGTCTGCTCCCACGCCCGGACGCGCGCTATTCCAGCGGCCATAACTCAGGCTTGCAGGGATCTTACGTCGACAGCGCGCCCAACGTGCTTCGGTGACCACTAATCCGAGAACGGAGCGCGGCAATGGTTCGGATCAGGAGCCTGGTGCGGCGGTTTCGGGGTTCAAAAATTCCAGACGCCTCGCGCTGGTACGCCTGCATATCTTGCGGAGCATAATCACGCCCGCTGCCCAGGTGGTGGGTCCGACACGATTTATTTGCTGACCATGGCCCGCGCATATTCGCTAAGCACCCAGCCTGGCGCAGCTCAGATTTGGCACATCGGCTTTGCTTTGCCGGTTGCAACCTTTCCCTTTTGCGCGAACGCCGGTGATGCCCGGTTGCGCCTGTACTGGGCGGTAAGCGAAATACTCAGCCCAGGATAAAACATTCCACCCGCGTGTGCTTGGCTCATGGACGAGCTGGGAAACCCTGTTGCGGCACTCATGACAAACCAGCGCCAGCCTCAGCCTTAACTCTGCCCGTGCAAGACCACCCACTTCCGGCTTCCCTCGCAACTCGGGCCAATTCCGGTACCCGTTTAAAAGATGTTTTCGCTGGTGATCTACACCGCAAGGTGGTTGCCGCGCATGCCCTTTTTCAGAATGTTACTTGACCATCTGGCCTATCGGGCGAATTGTTCGTCGCTATGGCATTCCCGGACGCCGCCTGTGGACTCCAACTGGGCAATGGCCAAAAGGCAAGGTAATGCCCCGGGCTCACCAATCTCTGCGAAGTGCAACGGCGTACCCAGCGCCCCGGCGTGCGCTGGATCACACTCACTGGCACGGATCCCAGCTTCGGCATATTCATTCCACAGGTTGTAACCGGGCTCTTCATGCGGTACTGCTCAAAAATAAATTTCATCGTATGGCTCCTGTGTGCCTCTAGTTTTGAGTCCCAAGGAGCCTTGCAGAGGTTCATCTGCACGTGCACCGTGAACGGCTTTCAGGGGCTGCAAGGGTAGTTCCAGGTCGTACATAACCAGCATGCCCTCCGCTAGCTATTACTGAAAAAACGCAGCTTTACCAAACCACAACGCTGCACAAATGGCAATCACACGATGCGGTCCAGGCCGTAGACGCACTCCCGCTAACCGAGGCGGTACCTTGCCGCCAGAATCGCCGTGTTGGAGCAACCGAGTATGCTGTTTCATGCGCCAAACCGCAGGCCATGAGTCGCCTCACCCGGTTAAGGAAGCCCACTCGCCCTGGCTATCCAGTTCCAGCAGATGGACACGAGTATGCCGGCGCGGTCTTATGGCGCAGTGGGCATTTATCCGCAGGGTTATCGCAGGCGCCACGAGTATGCCTAAACGCATGTGGGCCACAGTTCAATGGCTCTGGGCGAAAGGCCGGAGCACTGATCCCAGCCGTTACGCGCTTGGCGCGCAATGGTGGTGTTCCTCTTATGGACCATGCCGGCGGACCTCCAAATGCAGTAAACACTGGTGAGCCCCTTCATAAGGACTGGCGACCTTCAACCCGCTGCCAAGCCACAGCAACTGCTCGAGAGTACTTTGCAGGCCGATCCGCCCCCGCTCGGCTGTGCCAGAGCATCGGCCGCCTGCTTTTCCAGAAGTAATCTGGCGCACCTGCAAATGCACCTTTTGATGGCCGTTAGCGGGCTGCGCAGTTCGGAGCCTGCATCGCCGTAAACGGCGTTGCGCGCTGCCTATGGGCCATGAGGTTATATTTAACGTTCGCAACATGTTGTTCTGGCTTTCCTGGCAGCCGGGGCGCAAGCTCGCTGCGGGCAACGGGTCAAGGCGGCCCGGTTTCCAGCGCATACGGCCCAACGTGGGCGGAGCAGCCGCAGCTCGCCATCTGACTCAGGATGCTCCAGGCCCCTTGCGTACCCCGAACCAGAGCAACAGCAGCGGAGGTGTGCCCAGCAGAGCGAGCCCTACTTACGGCGCGCGGCCAATAGAACCGACGGCTTCAGGTCTATTACCTCTATCGAGACGCAGGCCGGGGTGCGCGCCGCTGCATTCCAGAGAGTCCGGCCCGTGGTAATGCGCATTGCCATGCGCTGCCCTCGACCGTATTAAGCTCGCCCAGTTCACGCCGTCGATCAGTTGATCACGAAAAGCCATTTGTTTGTCGCCTCCAGGGTTCAGACAGCTCAGAGGTTACTGCGCGTGCTACAACCTCTCCCCGCGAGTGAGCGCTGACCTGGCAGGGTTGAGCGCCATCCGGCATTGCCCAGGCGCTTGGGCGGAAATTCGCGGCTCTTGTGGGTCTGGCCCGGCTGTGGACGCCGCTGCGGCATTCTGGTTGCACCAGGACCCGCTTACCATTTGCGCAGAAGCGGGCCAAAGACGGCTGATCTTCAGTCGAGGCGCCGATCATCTCAGCCCGGCAAATCATTGTTCTTCTTCTTTTGCAGTCATCCCTAGGCCGCAGCACTTCCACTTAGGATCACCAGAAAGGTTTGAGCGCCAGTATGAGTAGACTATCAGGGACGCACGCGCAGACTTCATGCCCGCGGCTTGCTCCGGCCAACTGCGAGCGAGAGAAGACTGCCTACCCGGCAATCGGATCAACCTGGAGCCCCGCGCACGCACTCGATTCACAATAGTCGTTGCCCAGCTTGGGCGCAGATTGAGTGTATATGGCACAGTTGAGTGCGCATTGCTTCTTCCAGCTTTCATTCAACTACCCGTCAAATACTGTGTTTGTCACATATGTTTGCCCTACGTGCGTCTTCGAGCAATCGAGGTCTAAGGTGATTCGGGACACTGGAGTGCAGCAAGATTCACCAATAGGCAGTATATTGATTTTGAAGCACATTCGCACTCTCCAATATGGTTTCAAGACATATCCCGCGTCACTTTTAGTTCGCAGTGCCCTGCTCCCTTGGGCAGAGCATTGGCGATCAGATCAAGGCACCTCATTCACGGCCAGACGAAAAGCGCACCGGGATCATAGCCAGGAGCCTTTTCTTTACACACCGTCCATCGACGCTGAATTACAAATGAGATTATGGCTGGGCGACGGCCGCTGGGGCTGGGGATCGGCCGACATGGGCCATGCAAACGGCACTCAGATCACGTTACGTATCAAAGGCTTAGACAAGAAGTCGTCAGCGTCTACGGCTTGACAATCCGGGCAACGCAGTCACTTGATCCTGCATTTCCCGTCGGTCAGCACCAAGCACGCGCCGCTTCACGGCCTTGTTTACGCAAGCGCGTCGTTCGTTAAAAGCGCAGCAACTAGTCTCCATCGCCTTCAAAAGGCTCCGTCGGGAAATTGATGTTTCGCGGCCTGCGATCAGTTCGGAGCGTGACAGAAGAGTTGGCAATTTGCAGATTCGAAGACGCCAAAACTCGGCAGGGCTAGCAACAATAAACAGGATGGTAGACAAATGCGCAAAGCACCCATGGCTGTTGCTAAAGCACTGCCTGCAGATTGCACCAAACCTAGGGGCGGCTAAACACGACCGAGCGCTGCATTAAACCAAGCGCATGCATCTCAGCAATGTAAAAACCCGACGCAGCGATCAGCAACACGCCTTGGACGTTTCGCGCCTACTGAACCCGCGGTAACACCAGCCCCGGCCACGACCATCAAAGCTCGGGGCGTCAAAATTTGGCAGTCGAACAAGGGAAAGTATATGCTTCAACGAGCAACCTCACAGTCAGGACCGAAAAACAACGCCACAATTGCAACGGCAGCGACCACTTGCCGCAGATGATGGCATGCGCTGATCTTCTGCGAGCGGCACGCCGGCTGCAGGTTCGCGCCCAGACTTTGCACCCACTTCATCCACCAATGTTTCCTTCGGCGCGCTTGTGGGCGGTGGTTATTTTAGGACCGATGCAGATAACACAGGGCCAGCATCGCGCAGCCCTGCCAGACCCAGGGGTTAAAGGAAGCTGGTATAGGCTGTTAGCGGGAAGTCAGCTGCAGCGAGTCGCGGCTAACACGCTCTGAAGTCGCCAGAACGCAATTCGTCACCTGTAGTGGTATATGCGGGAGATAGCTCCGCGGTGCAAGATTTCTCCAGACCATTGAGGTCAGGCTCGTGCTGGATACTAGATAATACCCGGGCGTTATTTTCCAGGTTTGAGCTGGGTTGTGCCCTCGTCAGGTACTCTCGATAGACAGCGCGAAAGTGCTTCGTCTACCGGCAGAATCATTTGCGGTGCTATTTGGGTGCTCGGGTTGCTCAGGTTGCCGAACTGGCGCATCTTCGCAGCACTCAGAACCAAACCAAGCAGACAGAGGGTAAAACGCATGCTGTAACGCGCATAATCGCTTCTTTTAAATTTCCGCCTGCGAGCATTCGCATGCTCGCGCATAATTATGGGGGGCTGCACGGCAATATTACAGCGAATTATTAACGGGTGCTGGATTTGGAAGGGGGAGGGGGCCCGAGGTTAATCGCTGTTTATCTCTACTAAGTGGATACATGTTCGAACAAAAATGGCAACGAGATCTTTCTATGCTATATACTTTTCTCGTGTGGAAGGACGAGCATTGGATTGCCGCGGTATTGACCGCCGGTCTGGCAGCCCAGGTATATGACGGTTGACCGGGGGACACGGCAGCGCACGCAAGAGAGCATTGCCCGTGGAACTAGTATCCGCCTTTTGATGCTGTTCCGTATGACTTCATAGAGTGTTGGTTATGAACCGGACAGAGAGTAATGGGCTGTTGCTGTACAGCTGCTTGCGTAACAGGAGGTGAGCTTGGCCGGTGTTTTGGTGCTGTTGACCGCCCGGTGAATGCGAAATCAAGTGTCGGCGTATGCCAGTTGAAGCGCCGCTGAACGACTATCTGGTCAAGCCCTTTTTTTGATCTACGTGATTGAGTGATGATGTAACCAGACGTTTGCATGCCATTGATGCGGCGCAGCAGCAGGCGACGTGCCCAGCATCCGTACTCTCAGGCATGGACCTCTCTATGATCCACGGTTGCCGCGTATCGTCTGGTATGAATGAGCTTGCGGAGGTTGGTGTGAGAATCTGTAGCGCGAGTCACTGTGCTAATTGTGCGTTCGCTCGCATTGAAATCGAAAGCGTTGGTTTGTGCTTTGATCCGAGCAGCAGAATATAGAAGGACCTACTCTCCATAGGCGCTGTGATTAAGTGGATGAAAGGTCGAGAGCACACAGATGCCATAACATGCATGTGATATCAGCATAACATCTGCGCCGCAGCTGGGCAAACGATATGTTGAAACGGTGCGCGGCGCCGGTTTATTCGATGGCGATGAATAGTGATTCTTTTATACTACTGCGACGTTGTACGGGAGCAGCGGGACATTTAGTTCTAGTCTGAGATCTGATTAGGTTCATTACTGTGGCTACCTTTGTGATTCCTGTTGCTTGCCGCTGCCTGGATTGCTGCATGATTTGCTTGGTGAGATGATGCGCTCGCTGATCAGCGTCTTGCCGCTTTCTGCGCAAAGGTAGCGGTTCGCTGGGTGAGATGCCGTGCGATGGGCGTCACGAGTGCGACGCGGATTCGTCAGCGCCTCTGGGGCATGCCGGTATGCCATCTGCCATGGTCGCTCTACTGTCGGGGTATTAGGGGTTTTATCGTGTGTGCCACTCTGGTGTGCTTAATCCTCCTTCGCAATAATGTACAAATAGAGGCTTTCAGTGATCAAAAAAAAAGCATGATCTGCTGGACGTTGAACTGGCGCAGCTAATACGGGTCGAGAGCATTGAGCATGGACGCATTACCACTCGGCGGACCCCCTGGATTGAGCGCACCATACTAAGCTCAAGGTTCTATTGGCGACACGCGCACCGTACCGATGTAGAGGCAGTATGCTTGCTGGGGATCCGCTGCTGTTGCTCTGGTTCGGGGTTACGCAAGGGGCTGAGGACCTTCTGAGGTAGATGGCGAGCGCTGCTCCGAACGTGGCGGTATGCGCTTGGAAGCGGTTTTCGCGCTTGACCGTTCCCAGCGAGCTGCGCCTCGGTGCAGAAAGCCAGAAACCAACTGTTCGAACGTATATTACTGCTATTGGCTACTTTAGTAGCGTAGAACGCCGTTTACCGCGATGCAGCTCACGATGTCGCAGCCCGCTAAGACTGTCCTCATCATAGGTCTATATAGATATATGATACTGCGCAGCACACTACTTTTGTAGAAAGCAAGGCGGCCTATAGCTCTTGCCACAGGCCGAGCGTGGGGTGGCGGATCGGCTGCAAAGTTACTCTCGAGCAGTTGCGTTGTTGCTAGGCACGGTCTGAAGGGTCACAATTCTCTAATTGAGAGGAGATGGTGACCTCTCGAGTGTCTGCAATTGGAGTTCGCACACAGTCTTATTGTAGAAGGACTCCCTTTTGAGACGCAGCGTGCGTAACAGGCTGATCTCCAGTGCTCCGGGCCTTTCGCGCTCGAGCGATATTGATATGTGTGTGACCTGCGTTTATGAACCGTGGGCGCGCGTAAGCTGCTGGAATTAATGCCTTGCGCAATTGACTGCGCGGGCACTTCTGTTGCATCTGGAACTGGATAGCCGGCGGAGTGGGGTTCTCACATTCCTCCGGTGTTGAGAGATTCTGTGATTTCGGCTGGTTTGCGGGTGGACGTGCATATACTTGTTGCTTCACACAGGCTTTTTCTGGGCTGGCAATGTGGATCTAGTGTTATCGGCTAGGTTCAGTGGGTGAGTGTGTGCCGTGGGCGGATACGTTGATGGCATTGTGCTCAGCGCTTCGTGCGTTGTAAGCTGCCGTGATTTCAGTAAAGAGCACGATGGGTGCATGGCTGGGTTGACACGGGAGGCTGGCCCTTGTGCAGCCTGAACGCCTGTTTCACTGAACATGTGCAGATATGATATACTTTCATCTCCTTGGGACTCTAAATACTAGTACGGACCAGGGAGCGCTAAGCGTGCTGAAGTTATTTTTTGACAAAGGTTACGCTTGAAGCCCTTTACACGTGGTGAATATTGCCGAAGCCTGGATCCTGCCAGTGGAGCTGTGATTTCAGCGCACGCGAGGGCCGCTGCGGGACCGCGGTTGCAATCGCAGATTGGTGAGCGGGATACCTGCTGCGATTGCAGTTGGAGTCAAGGGCGGCGCGGATGCGCAGGACGGACAATCGCGAATTCAGATGATGGTTCAAGAACATTCTGGAAAAGCATTTGCGCGCAACTGCGAGATCCCCTGGATTGGCGAGTTTTCAAGGAGCGGGTGGGTGGTCTTGCCCGGCAGGAGTTAAGCGCTGGCTGCGCTGGTTTTGCATGTGCCGCACAGGGGTTTCCAGCTCCGGTGCATGAGCCAGGATATGTAGGGTTCGCGGCTGTAGTGATTTACGCCAGTACAGGGGCACCGGGAATAGTTCGGGCAAGGGAGGGCACCGGCAGCAGGCCGATTGCCATTGAAGCTGCGCCAGGCTGCGTGGAAGGGTGCGCCGGCAATGCGTCAGGCAATAAATCGTTGTCGGCCCACCTGGGCAGCGGTCGTGATAATGCTCGCAGTGCGCGCCACTCGGCGTTGATTGACCCGAAACACCAGGTCTGATCGACATGCCGCGCTCGCGTTCGGTTAGATGTCACCAGCCACGTGGCGCTGTCGACCGTTTATTATCCTGCAAGCTGAGTTCTGCGCTGGAATTAGCGGCGTGCGCTGGCGGACGCCCATCACGCCTGAGTTCTTATCGCGCAGCAGTTCGCGGCTGGCAATCTGCGTCCGGCGCGGGGTATCCGAGACTGACGGCCATATCCAGCGCGCCGGAGAGAATCGCGCTTCGATATCCTCGACTGAGACGCGCTGGCTGTGAGAAGGTACCTGCCATTTGCTGTATTGCCTGGCGCGTTGCATCAGCGCTGGGCATGATCAGATATTTCCAGCGCTCGCGGTAGCCCGGGCTGAAAGGTCATTGGCCCGAGCGAGATGGATCAAAAGGGCGTGCTGCGCAGTCGGTCGCATGGACGAGGTGCTTCCAGCGCACCACGCACGGTGGGAAAGGCATGCTACGGGTGTGGGCGGTTCATTCACCAAGTTGCCGGCCGTTTCTTGACGAACAGCGGCGTCACCGAGCATGTCGGAGCAGGCGCCGCAGGGACGTGGGGAAACGGACGACTGTGACGATTCAGTTGACGCCTGCTTCGATGGATTGCTGCCGGGGTGTCTGAACAGCGAGGAGCACGCGAAACAGGTTGAGATCACCCTTCGAATGAATTGTCGTTCATGGATTGGCCTGGAAAGAAACTCATTATAACATCGAAAGGCCTGCGTTTAATGTCCTTGTACTTGTGGATTCCACACGACCCTTTTTTGCCGAACAACAAGTCTGATTACTCCAAGTACCCTCACAATTAAAGGCGGGCGGAATTGATAGGCTCCGCAAGGATTAGGTCATGACCGGCGGGTCTGTTGTCTCAAGTTGTACTCCCACTGTGCGTTCATCATATGCTGGGCATGGGCCTGCGCTGGATGGCCCGTTGGTGGTTTTCAGCCTCCGGTTATCTTCGCTCTTCACGTCCGGCCTTGGCGAGGTGGTGTGGCGGGCAGATGCTGCTGTTGCCGCTAGTTGGGGCTTTGCCCTGGCGGCCTGGTTGGATTGCCGACCTCTGCACGGGCGAATGGAGATAGTGTGTGTTGCTGGTACAGCCTGGCCCGGGCGGAGTCACCTCGAATATGGCGCTCTATATGGCCCGCGGCGATCTTGGCGCTCGGTCCTGGTCACGCTGACGGCGGTATGCAGCCTGTGGCGTGGGTGATCAGCATTCGCTGTCTGGGTCGAGGCTGGCGTTTCAGGTATTCGAGGTGCGGGCTACCAAGAGCATCAGCGTGCACGTCTTAGCGCAAATGATGATCAAGCCTGATGCTGATGACGCTACTGCCCATCGCGGTTGGGATTGTGGGTGCGCTCAACGCAGCGCAAAGCTGGCACGGCATGCTGGGAGCCGAAGATCAGCTGTTCGGCGCCCTGTTTTCTGGGTGCTTTTCGATTCACTCTCGAGTGTGGCTGGTCCGCCAGGGGACCAGGTGGATGGCCGGGGTTGCTGGCAGGCGGCGTCGCTAAGTGCTGAGCGCTCAAGCTGATCATGATTGGCATGGTTTGGGCTTTGCCGCTGTTGCTGAAAAAGGCTCAATTCAGCGCAAAGCGACCTCCATTTACGCTGGAAAAAACGCATTCCAGAACAGCACGTTGGCGATGCTGATTGCGACCAGTTTCTGCAGACGAACGAGTTGGGCGAAGGTCCCGCGGCTCTTCTAACTCTCTGGGTTATGTATCGTTTACCGCACGTGGGTTTTTAGTAATGCGCGGCCGTGTTAGTGCGCGCCTGTCCCGCGCGTCCTGCCAGGAGCAAAGGCGCTTAGGGTATACTGTTGCGCGGGGGGTTAGAAAGCATGGCGTTAGTAACCTCGCCCACGCGTCTGCTGCTCAGCACCATGGAGGTATGTGCACTGCTGTCATAAAAAACGGATTGCGCGTCGGCAGCCAACGATATTATTGAGCGCGGGCTTGGGAGATTTAGGAGCAGGGTAATAGTTGAAGGCCAGTGTTAACCTCCATTCGGCCCACGGCCGACTTAGGGGTATTTGGATTCGTGG
>Ga0163217_1092968_pt1 | contig 11875 bp, 17 predicted proteins | sample SynspAceP_FD_185933 | JGI IMG/M metagenome (GOLD analysis project Ga0163217, IMG submission 185933) | Saline lake microbial communities from Ace Lake in Antarctica - Synechococcus sp. Ace-P (PacBio error correction) | ecosystem: Environmental > Aquatic > Non-marine Saline and Alkaline > Saline ... | reverse complement strand
GCCTCTCGATTGACGGTCACCGACGTTAGTAATGTGCCGTGATAGTGGTTTGATGCGCTTCGCCCGCCGGGCCGGGCTTGTTTTTTGATGCTACTTAAGCTGATCGCCGAGGATTTTCTCGCGATCTTCCTCGTTATTTCTCTTTCTTTGCTGCTTCTCAATTGCCTTTGCATTGCTCTTGAATCGCGTAAGCGAAGTAAGGCGCCCCGGCAGTGGGATCTGGTTGCCACAGTGTAATCGCAATATCCCTTGCGAAGACCATAGGTTCTGCCGCTCTCCAATGGGCATCTGGCGGCTATTTCGATTGTCCGTTCCTTAGGGCGCGGTGATGCTGCTTCTCCCAGGCGGTCCAGCTATCGGATGTATCATTACATGTACCTTCAGCCCTCGCGTGCGGTGGCTGTGGTTGCCTTTGTCCAGTCGTCGTACCCCAATTCCTTTCAGAGGATCGGACGTGAATCGGCAGGTAGAGAAATCGCCACCTCCTGCGAGGCGGACGGCCCATCTTGGCATCAGGTGTTGGCAACCACTTCAACAAGAGCTTGCCGGGCGCTGTGGTTGGCACAGCCCGCGTTGAGCGGACGGATTCTGGCGCGTTCCAAGTGGTAGTGTGGATCTTCTGGCTAATTTAAGCCCGCTTCAACACTCCCGCAGGCGGTTGCCCCGGAAATCTGCGCTACATTCAGCGAGATCAGTTCGATCCCAGGGTTTTGGAAACGCTTTGCACAGTGGCTTATCGGGCGTTGCTACTTGCCGAGCGTATTTTCAAAAAACCGGACGTGGCAGCCTTCAATTTCGGCAAATCGGGTATCTCTATACATGTTGCCTCCGCTGAGTTGTTGGTCGCGATCAACGGGTTTTACTTCACGATCGGGGCTTGCACCCTTCCAGAACCCCTCCCATTTATTCCGGACAGCAGTGCGCGAAGGCGGCGGATCCAAGCGGACTTTAATTTCCATTGCCGCCCGGCCCACCTCCACACGCCACCTGCGGCAACTTCTTGCACACCTATCCCCTTGTCTGATTAGCCCGTATCATCCACACCCCGTCCGTTTTGCCGACTTGGCTCCACACCTTCGCCTGCCCAATTTGCGATAATCTGCGCGCAGCCAGCAAGGGCGCCGCCCTTGCTTCAGCCAGACCAGCACCCTACCTGCACAAGGACATATCGAGATTGTTCGCCGCCCGCCAAACCAGAGCCACTTCACCTCGCTTTCCCGCGGCACTCAGCCACGACTTCAAGGCTCCTGTCCTTCGAGGGCGTCGCAGACACATCAAAGCCAGCGCGTTACCATTTCCCAGCTGGAAGCTGGTCAGCGAACGCCCGATCTGGGAATATCCGATCCGCTCGCTGCAACAACCGGCCTGTTTTTTTTTTTTGTTTCAGTTTGGAGCGCCAGGGCAAGGGCATTTCACGGCCTGACTCCACCGCGTCGCCCGGCGATGCCGGGCAGCGCCTGACGGCGCACCCCTATCGACCTGGATCCCGGCAACCTGTTTTACCTGGGCACCGCACAACCAGCGCTTCTTCCAGCACCTGACTTTGCCGCGATCATCGCCCGGGCACTCAACATCAACGGCATCCAGGCGATGCCTACCGCTTTAATTGAATACGACTTACCGCAGCGCGGGACTACTGCACCAGTAACGATGAAACCGACCTGCACTTTATCCAGCGCTGTCGCGGAAGAGAAGGCATCCTACCATTTCGAACACACACGATAATTCCTGCTGTGTGTTTTGGCGACGACCAGACGGCTTTTCCAAACTGGCCCGTCCTACCGCATACTTCGGACAGCGGGCCTGGTTGCGACGAACCGGTGATCAACACGGCTTCGCGCATGCGCGTCGAAACCCGCCCAGCCGCGTTCACCCGCCGAGGATGACGACTTCGAAAAAGCCCCATTTCTGCTGATGAAGGCCGCGCATACGACCGAGCGCCCTACCGCGATGATCAAACAGCCCATTCCGCTACCCGACCTGGAAAGACTACGATACCCCTGGCTTGTTCTGCGAAAGCAACGGGCGGCACACTTGGCCAACGCAGCCTGGCACGTACCGCAGCGCGCTACCGGCTGGCCGAAGGCAAGAGGATGTCCCACCACTGAATCAGCGGCCATTTCTTACTTGTGGCCGAACACCCAAGCCGACTGGAACAACCTGTGGTTGGTCCTCAGCCATGCCCACGAGGCAAACGACCGCAGGTGCTCGAAGAGTCCGGTCACCACGCGCGTCAAAGACTTCCGATGGCTTTACAGGGCTACGGCAACGCAGTTCACCGCCACGCCTGGGATCTGTACCTTTCCGCCCAGCTGATCACCGGCAACCAAAAGTAGTTTGGGGCAGCCAAGCGCCGTCGCGATCCCGCCCGAGGGAAGAAATCCTGCGACCAATACGGCCGCTCAAGGTGCAGTTTCACTTGGGCGCGAAGGTCGGGCAAACGATCAAAACACCAGCTGGCTGGCCAGAGTTATCTTCCAGTGGGCTGGCAAGGCTACGGCGAGCATCCGCCATCCCAGAATCGGTATGGAAAAGTACTGGATCACTTTTTTGCACGGGACCCGGACCCAACCGACTGGTCACCGGTGCCTGTTATCACAAGACCCCCGTCGTATTGAACTAACCCGCCACAAGCCCGCAGCGTGTTTCAAGACCCTCAGCACTGCAGCGGGCGGCGGAGGCGTATGGCTTACAACGAACTGGCTCGGGACAAGAAGGCGAGAGCAGATCTAAGTGCGACGGCCGAGCGCGACTGGGACGGAATACTCGAAACTGACCAGCAAATCGGTGGGTAACGAACGCCATGATTCGCGTCGAGGCAACAGACTACACGGAATTGATGGCTGAAGGCCACACCACCCCCACGGGTGACCGCAAGACGAGATCCCGAGGCTGATGGATCATCTGACCGTGGCAACAGCAGCATTATCAAACTGGGTGACGGCCAGTTTCATCGAGCCGGTACCGAAACCATTACTACGCCGCGGCACGGTGGTCTCGACGCGGGCATGGATTGACTGCAAGGGTCGGCGGCGCTTTATCAGCTCGGACGCGGCATTCACCCTGAGCGGGCGGAGTCAAGATCATGTGGGGAGGCCAGCCGGGGAAAGCGAGTATGGCCGCGTCCTGCTACAGGCGAGGTGGCAGCAGGCAAGATCAGTGTCAGCCGGTAACTGTCGGAGCCGTCCTTTGGCCAACTCACCCGACACTGCAAGTCCCCCAGGAACATTTGTTCTTGAGTGCTGGCGCAAGCGCGTGCATGAAACACGCCATGCTGATGGGAGAATAGTCATTGCGCAGGACATCCACTCAAGCCTGGGCGGGCACGTGGCTGAGCACTCGATTATCGATCATCGAAACAGTCCACTATCAGCCAAACATCAGCGGCTGGTGGGAGCGTTCAGACTCCCGGCGCCAGCCCTGATGCATCAGCAGGCATTCCGCTCTACAGGAGGGAAGGCCCTGGCTGGTAGCGCTGCGGATGATGGACGTCGCATCCGCGATTAGCACCAATGCAGCAGACCTTGGGCGACAGCGTACATGGCTGGGCTATCAAGCCATCTTTGCCCGCTGGAGGGCTGATCGGCACCTCGGCGATACTCTGGTAGCACAGACAGCGCAGGGCCGGCCTGCTGCTGCGCGGTATTCAGGCCAAAGGCTCACCGGCGCTGCATGCCGCGAGGATTGCGTCCTGGGCATGCCAGACCTGTTCGGGCCGATCAAACAAAATGGTGGCTGGCCTGGCGTGACATGAGTCCCGCAGTATCCGGGGGAGGCCTGGACAACGCTTCCCGAGCTTATTCCCATAACCCTCGATGCTCCGCTGTGGCAGCTCTGGCCATGGCGACCCGCAGCCTGGCATTTGCTGGACGCATTGCAGCGCAGCACCCCACAGGTATTTCAGCACCTGTCATGGAAGAGGGTCTGCCCAGAGTAGGAGCTGATCGAACAGGCAAAGGCAGCCGGGTTCTTCGGCAGAAGGATGTCACAGCGTCTATGGCGCTGCTGACACTACTTGAGGCATATCACCGGCACCCACAGGACATCCTGGCATGAAGTCTTATGGTGATACGAAAGACAAGCGACACATTGGCCAAGCCTCGAAACTGGTAAGGAGTCTTGGGAGACGCCATGATGTATCAAGCAGCTTTCCCGCCCCATCTATCTGGAACCCACGCATGACCGTCTGCGACCAGAAATGCTCAGCCTGCCAAGCCCTCCCTGCGCGGAGGCGCTGTGTATCGTCTCTACCTGTCCCTGATCGTGCCGGCTACCTGCTCTGCAGTACAGCGCCCGGCGGCCGCGCTGTTACAGCCATAACCATACGGATAGGACGATCTTCATTACTGGGTCATGATCGTGAGGGCGGCAATGCCTCCGCTCACGGAGGCCGTGTGCTGTCTGCTGCTTCACGTCATCCAGGGCGATTAGCGCTTGAAAGTCGTATGGATCGTCAGCGAACCAGTAGAGCAGCCCGACCGGGGCTTGCAAGGAAGACACGCCACGACTGGATATACCAACCCGCCAGACAGCGTGCGAAAGGACCAGTACCTTGGCATGTCGCAATTTACTTCCAGGCAACAGGTGCGCCTAGGCCTGGAATTATACCGTTTGCCGCCCCTCGCTCAGGACAATGAGCTGGCCGAACGCTTATCGAGAACAAACGCCATCGACGGACCTGTGATCCTCCTACTCGCACAACAACAAGGCACACGAGGCCACACCCCGTACACCCTGTGCCAACGGCAGCAGTGCCGGTTCAATGGAAGGACTGCTGCGACGAAATGGCTCAAGGCTGTGCCGCCTCCGTCGCTGGTCGGCTGATCATCCTGTTCTACCTGCTCCCTGATCGGCGGCACCTGCTTCTGGCAATACCAGCGCCCATTCAGGCGCGGCACTCTACGGGCACAACCACTACGGACGGGCCGATACTTCGTTACTGGGTCATGACATTGGGTGGAAAATGCGGCGTTACTGCTTGCTGCGTATCGAGGCGAGTACTGGAGGTTCATGGTAGTAAGCCGTACCCGAGCACAACTGGAGCAGGGGCTGGGGAAGAGCACCACAACTGAAATTCCCAACCCGCCCAGACAGCGTGAAGATCCATACTGCATTGTACATTTTCTTTCCAGACAATTCAAGTTCGACTGGCCTGGGTTCCAAACCACGATCACCCTATGGCGCTTCTTGTGCTGCTCCAACAAGGCAAGGAAGGCAATTGGTACCTGTGGAAACTTAACGGTGCGCAGCCAAGCAAGCGCTCGCAGCGCGTTTACCCCTTCGATACACCTTATCTCCGCCAGCCTGGCGGAAACACTTGCATCATATCGGTTTTTCTCTTCGATGATTTTGCCACACTTGGAGAATGATTCAGAGAAAACAGGGTAAGCATATTGGCAGGCTCTTCCTTGGGCCCATGAACTGGATCAGCGGGCGTGCCCCAGACGCCGTTCATCTCTATCGTGACTCTACTTTCCGGGCCTCGGACGCCGGACTATGACGGCCTCCCTTGGCGCAGGATCGCGGCGGAACGCTCGCACCGCACAATGCGGAAATACGGATATTCCGAACGTAGCCGGCGATCAGGCTTTGAAAGGGGGTCGGGAATTCTGGTACTGACGCAGTTCGGTGCAACGTCTGCCACGGGACTTGGCGAGTTGAGAAGAAACAAGCGGTGAAAGGCGTTTGAAATATTCAAGGATGCGCGCAACTCAACACCGCTGCCGAAGTGCGAACCATACCGTGATTCCACGCTGGCGGCTCCTACCGAAACCGGTCTCGTGTGGATACGCTTGCAAGGGCGCTCTTAACGAGCGGGGACACCACAATAAATAGGTTGCGCAGGGAGAGCCAGCATGCTCTACCGCACATCAAGGATTTCAGTTCGGCTTGATTTTGGTGCCACCCTGGCGCGGGCTTTGTCATACGCTGGTTCGGAGCGACTGCCAGAACAGCAAGGGAATACTTCTATCAAGGCCATGGCTCGGGTCGAGGTGGTGTTCGCCGGCTGTTCGATTTTGCGGTGGAACGCACCTCGGCGGAGTGCCGCCGTGAGTTCTTCGCTGCGACCACAAATGGCCTGAAACGACGGGGATGTCCATCCGAGTCAGGCGGTTTCTGCATTGGTGGCCGCCATGAGCGGCGCTTCTTCGTCGTGCCCGGCTGCTGGGAGAAAGTCGTCGGAACTGGCGCGAGGAAACTCGATGCCCGGCCTCAGCGAGGACTACGGCGGCCGGTATTCGCCCCGCGAGCAAGAAGCCAGCAATGAATGGGCACTGGTCTAGCCTGCACAGATGTATTCGGCGAATTGCGGCGGGAGCCGCCCATTACGGCTATCGAAATCTTGGGACAAATGTAGACGCAGAGCTGTTTGTCTTCAACGACAAAAAACCACAAGACCAGCATGGCGCCCAAGGCCTGGGCACCCCGCTTACGCCGGCTGGTGGGCGCAGACCACCGGTCGAAAGACGCTTTTATCCTGCACATGCGCTAGGTACATGACGCTGCTGGCCAATATCTGCACGCGTACGAAAAAGAGTTGGGAGTACTGGGCGACACAGGAGGATGCATTGAATGCAAAGCCAGTTCGCCGAGTCATCGGAATTGCCAGCGTATTTCGCCTGGCAACGAGAGCGCCCCACAGCGACAGGTACGCTGCAGCAAGACTTAAGCCAATCCAGCAACGCCCGCGAAGCGTGCATTCGGCTACGCTGGGAAAAGGTCAAACCGCGAGCTCGCGGATTATGCAGAAATCCGCTGCGAACCGATGGCGCCAGGGCCGCCGGTAGCGCGCAACAGTCGACGCTGGCGCAAGCACTGCTGGAGAGTGGCTCGGAGCCTTTGCCGGGGAGGGCCGGAGATAGCCGATCTGTTGCTTTTTTCGTTCATGTTCAGCAGGTGCTTGAGCGAGAGGCACGCTGGGCGAACGGTGGTCAGGGAGAACTTCTGTGCCATCGAGGGTTCGGACCGCCGACAGGATGTTGCCTACGCGTCACGGCGAGAGGCTGCGCGATATAGGCCCAGGACAGGCAAGTCAATATTCGATAATTTTTTGGCGGCACCGGTTTGGTGGCAACAAAGGGCCACCCTATCTGGCGCAGCGCCGCGGCGCTGCAAAAAAGGCCCGAACAATGAATGTCGGCCACTGTAATGGTGGAAGCTATGCGGGATCGACGCAGGGCTCCTTGCATGCCATTGCAGGCGCTCCTCCAGCTGCGGAGGCGTATAGCCCGTGACTCTTACGACCGATACACCTAAGCGTACGTGCAAACCAATGGCGTCCCCTTAGGGGATGCGAACCCCTGTTACGCGTGAAAGGCGCATGTCCTAGCCACTGACGAAGGGACGCAAACCTTTCACTGGGGTTGGGAACCCCGGCGCAAGTGATAAAAAAGCCAGCAAGAGCGTGACCAAAAAACTGTGGGAGCTATGCGGGGATTCGACGCAGACCTCCTGCCTGCCATAGCAGGCGCTCTCCCAGCTGACATGCCCGTACTGCAGGACGGGGCGCATATTATGGTCGAAGCCCCGGGCCTGTCAACAGAATTTTATTAGACAGGGTTACTTAGCGTTACTACGGCAACGCTTTTTCAGGCCTGACCTCTTTCTTTCGAGCTGACCACCAGTACGCCAAGGCCTGACCAGACGAAAGCGGGTCAGATCCGGGGCCAGGTTGCCGCCATCGCATCCGTTACGATACGAGCTGGGCTGTCCGTATTATGCAGCAAACCAACACGCATCAGATCACGCAGTTCCATTCGAGCAATTCGGCATCTGCTGGAATTGCTGCAGCTGATGCCGTCCTTGTCGCACTGGCGAGTGCTTCAGCTTCCACAACAGCACTGCAGCGCCTGGGCGGACCTGGTCAGTGTGAGCTTCTTGTGTTCAAACAGGCTGGCATCCGGTGGGACCGACCGGTTCATGAGACCGGGCAACGAATTCAGTTCGCTGGAAGGTTCTACGCTCTCACCACGGGATCATCGAGTGGAGATACTCGCCGTCAGCGCCCAGGTTGCCACCGCCTGGCGAACTGCGCCACCGACAGCTCGCGATCCACTGCCCGTTTCAACCAGGCGAGTTCTCTACATCGAAGATCGGCCCGCCGAGTGATACGCGGCTGAATATCAAATGCGCACCATTTCATCCAACGAGCATTTTTCACGCTCGTCTGCGCATTCGACAAGCCGCTGTCCGACCAGAACTTTTCGAACGCCGGGGCAATAACCCATGCTCTCATGGAAAGTTGCTGGTCGGGTCTTGCGCTTGTGACAGGCTGCTCTTGTGGGATTGCGCAGCAGCGGCACTCATGGCACAACTGCGGTATCAGCGGAGTATGTTAGCATTCGTGCTTGAGCGCGGAGTTGATCCACTCTCGCCGCGCAACAACTCATGAGTGTCCCATCAGCGTATCGTCCACCCGTTGGCACGGTGTAGGAGGCAAGACCGTCCGCCTTCTCAGCACCTGCATAGTCACTTCCCAGGGATGTCCGATCTCGCCGCCGCAAGCTGTCCTGGACCTGGGCAGACGCCGTCGGCGGGAAACCTGTCACTGCGCACCGTGTGGCTCACCGCCGCCACCCGCTCGGCCACCTGTTGTCGCTGGTTGACAGACAATGGCAATCGCTAGCCGGGTGTGCTTGTTGGCCGTCTGTTCGGCAGGCAGGTGTCCAGGCCTCACTGCGGCAAAAGAGCGGAGCGCATGGCCTTTGCTGATCGTTGCTCGCTGAGCTGGTGATTAAATTGCGCTGCGCTCAGCTCTGACGGGAGGGCCGCGCGGGCCGCCCACTCGGACCCTCGTCCCACTCCAACCCACCAGCGTTAGTGCGTGATCTGCTGTCCGACTCGGCGGTAGAGCACACTGATCGATCCTGCGTACGCAAAATGAACAACTGCCACATGGCTGGGTGCGAGCATGGATTGAACAGGGCGATGTAGCAGGCCAACATTGGGGGTCCGGTGGGGGAAGGCTGCAATTACGCGTACGACAGTCATGGAATCTCTCGTAATGCGGGAACGCGTTATGGTTGGCAGAGATTCAAGCGGCAGCGCAAAGCGGAGTGGTGATAGCAGCGCGTCCGATCTTCTCCACACCCGAACGATTGAAATCGGTCCAGGCTGCGTCGATCATGAAGCGATAACGCCTTGACTTCATGGCCTGAAAGCGCGCGAAGGGGCTACAGCGCTGTAGAGCTCGTGGGGCAGCGTAACGTGCTCCGCACCCGCAAAGTTTGCCCTGGCTCGACGGTAGGGCCGGCAAAAGGGCCGCACATTGATGATAACCGGCGCCGGCAATGGCCGCTCCGCGCGACGGAATTGTTGTTCACGAGTAGATGGGATTCACTGCACGGCAACATGCGGGTCGAGAAATGCCATTTGGCACCGTCCATCAGGGTGTACTGGATGAGCGGTGCTTCGACAGGCTCTTCGGGCTTAAGCGGCCATTGCATACTGGGCAATATGTCCGGGGCTGGCGAGAGCTGCCTTGACTCGACATCATCGGCCCGCGCGCACCGCTGGAATCCTGCGGGCGCCCGCGGGGGCTTAACCACATCGAGCCCTCTTCGCCGATCGATTCCTCCGCTGGTCAGCTCCACTTCCACCTGAATGCCGGGTAGCAACCGCATGAACTCGCCAACCCACCCGCCAGAAACAATGACCGATTCGGTCGGCAGCTGATCTGGCAGCCCGTCGCTCGCGCTGCAATGCATGATGGCCTGCTTCGCTTCGCAACTCCTGCATATTGCCGGCAAAGCGTCCGCAGAATACGCCTGGCGACCTCGGTCACGCGCTTGGCGCGTGGTGCGATTGAGCAAACGCCGCCAAGGCGCGTCTTCAACTTGGCATTCCGCGGCGACGGTGGACTTTTGCATGCTTCACGTCGCGCCGCACTGGTAAATCGTGGCACTCGACAACCCGGTAAATTAACGCGTCATCCAACCATTTCGCTGTTCCTGTGGGACAAGTTCAGATTTAACCTCTTTACTGGCGGAACAGTGCGAGTGAGTGCAAGAACCAAAAACAGGGATTCGCATTCATTCCCAGGTACGTACCGGCTCTTCTTCTTCTTCCTCCTGGTATATGGCGCGCGCTTCTTACCGATTGGTGTTTCGGCGGACATTACAGCTACCGATACGATTTGACTTCCACGCTAGACGTAGGGTCGCGCCAGCTCAGCGCTCAGGTGTGAAGTGCTGTCAGTAACCAGCTCGTGCCGCTGGAGATCCTCTGGTACGCCTGACAAAGGGACTTGAGGATCCGCGCTGAGCACGCCGGCCAATCTGGCCCACGGCCAGCAGAAGGCGAAGCCGGTGAATCGCGGCTTCTGAGCAGAAGCCTGAGTGCCGCAGCGCAGGCAGACGTTCGAGGCCCGCGCAGCGAACAAGGCCGCATCGGGCTGGATATCGACGCATTACTTGCGCCAGTCGGCTCGCCGAAGACAAGGTCGCATTTTCCGCGGCAGCTGATGTTGCCAAAGCCGCAGGTCGCCGCCCAATCCGAAGCAGAACGCACCACTGAGTCAGCATCCCTGCGTGCCGACTCGACGCCTCAGCGCGCTGGTGGATTTGCAGGGCAGCCGATATCGGCGCGCCGCCTGGACTGCAACGCACCGCATCGTTTGCGCGCAGTGGCGGCCGCGTCGGCCAGCGCTCGGTGCGCTCGGCCGAAGTACAACCGGCGCACCGTGCTGGCACTGTGCCGCAGCAGCAGCTTCTGGATAAGGCCATTTCCAAGGAAACCCGCTTCAGGATCTGCCTGAAGCCTTAAGCCACATTGATCCTTCGATGCCGTCCCGGGCGAGAGTGACCCGGCGTTGATCGACGTTGTTCCCCGCCTCCGGCGCCCGTCGCCTGTTGCTCCGGACAACGCACCGCAACTACCAAGGTAGTGGCGGTACCGGTGAGATTCCTGATCGAGACCAGATCCGTCAGCCGCATTTAAGGCCTGCATGTCGGGTTCAGCGTTCAGGGTCGCTCTGCGGGGAAGCGGCGCGAACGTATCTATTCCACCGCCAACCCGGCGGACTGGATAGCCCTGCTAAAGCGCCATTCTTGGCGCCTTTATGGCATTCTGGACATCCAGTCATTCAAATCGTCGCTCAGACATTCAGGGGGCCTTGTCGCTACGGTCGAGGAAGGGTCCTGGATTCCACCGGCTATCTGTGGTCGGCGGAGCATCTTATCATTCCATTGGCGCCTGGCTTTTGGCGTGGATCATGTCGCCGCGGCGCTTTGCGGTGCGATGTCAGCGTTGTTCGTTATCGCCTCATGGCTCTGCTCCTGGCTGGAATCTGCAGAGCATGATTGTGTTTTTCGGCGATTGAGGGGCCTGGCTGCGGGCCCTGATCCCTTCGCCTGTTTGTTGTCTGACAAGCTGCAGCCGCGAGACCGTACCAAGGGTATTGGCCATGTTCGCCATTACGCCGTATTCGCGCCCCTCGATCGGCCCCACACCATTGGCGGCTGGCTACGGAGGGGAAATACGGGCTGGGAGTTTAATTTCTACATCACGTGGTTGGGCTGGGGGCTTTACTTGATGATTCAAGGCGGCCTGCTCTACGGGCTGGAAAATCGCTCCCGCTGGGAAAAAAAAACTTGCTTTCAAGAGGGCGTACTATGGCCGGCATTTCCTATATGACCAGATTGGCCAGATTGGGCCTCGGGGTTGGGGCTTTTGCAGGTATTTCTCGAAGGGTTGCACCGGGGGAGGGGGGAAAACCTTGGGGCGGGAAGTACGGCTGGGATTTGTTGTGGTTTTAAACTTGGGGGTTTTCATCGCCTTTGGTTTTCAAGGGCTTGGTGAAGCTTCCGTCATTTTTTTCTTGCACTGTCCGGAAACCCATGATCAACCTGAGGTTTCAAAGACGGCTCTCTCTTTT
>Ga0163217_1069924_pt1 | contig 11875 bp, 15 predicted proteins | sample SynspAceP_FD_185933 | JGI IMG/M metagenome (GOLD analysis project Ga0163217, IMG submission 185933) | Saline lake microbial communities from Ace Lake in Antarctica - Synechococcus sp. Ace-P (PacBio error correction) | ecosystem: Environmental > Aquatic > Non-marine Saline and Alkaline > Saline ... | reverse complement strand
GCAATTTTTATCGATCAGCTGTCGGCGTCGATTGGAGTGTGTGAAAAAAATCGTATCTTCAACGAGGAATTTCCGAGGCTGGTTTCCGTTGGCCTCGCTTTGCAAAATACTCTTCCAAATCGCTCCTGGAGGGTCAGGGCGACTACGGCACGTTCAAGGGATCGCGATAGACATGAGAAAAACGATCGGGGTGAGCTGCGCGGGGCAATTGATTTGTATCCCAAAGCGGATGCGCAGGACCACGGAGAGAACGAAAAGCGTTCCGACATTAGCATAGCAATTTTTGTGGCAATGTTCCTTACAACTTAAAAGATGGTCGAAGTTTTCGCCATCGGGGCCGATTGCGGATAAAGTGGCCCCCGCAATGCTCCTCCCGTTTTGAACTGGGGAATTGTTTCGTCACGGTCGCCCCTTATCTTCGCTCGCCTCTTTTGCTGATGCTGGAGGTTACGTCGCTGCCGCCCGCGGCTAGTATTGATTGTTTCTGGCCAGGTGCTGACGGCGGTCATTGGCATACGACAGGGCATTGGCACGTTTCGTTCGGGCAAGTTGCTGCTGCCCCGGATTAACGATGTCATCGTGTTCACTTCTTCCTGGTGTGTGGGGCGAGCGTGGGCAGTTTCCTGAACGTCGGTCGGGTGGCGGATGCCGCAGGAATGGGGTCACGGGCATTCTTTTCCGCCAGTCGCCGCAATTGTTGCGGGTGCGTTGAACAACGTGCCGTTTGTCGGTTGGTTGTGAGTAGATGGGGCCGGTGTTCGAGATTGCGGTTGCCGATTTCGTCGCGGTATCGGTCGTCGAGGCGGCCGTCGGGTAGTCGTCGTTTGCAGTGTAGCACGGGGGAATTAGTACGGCTGGAATTGCACGATTACGCGACGGGGCCGGGTCGTACGCGATGGCGTCGCGTTGAATCGAGGAGCGGCCAACTGATCGTGTGGTTTATCATTTGATCGGGTTGGCAGAATCGCGTGGGCGATGGGTTTAGATCCGGTATGACGGGCACGAATCCGGGCGGTCGTGGGTTCTCCGCCGTGTTATTGATGCGGCGGTTATTCTTGCTTTTCCCCTCTTGGCGGTGGGTGCCGTTGGCAAGTTGGCGACGCGAGCAATGAAACCGGGAAAATACGCTGTTTTCGGGGGCGGTCTCCCAGCGGGCAGTGTCGTTTCCTGGGATCGCAATTCTGGCCGCCGCCGGATGGGTGACTTTCTGGAATTGTTGACACGACGCGAACTGGTTGGAATGCACTCGTTGGCCGGGTGCTGGCGGCGCTGTCGCGGCGGGTCTTTGCCCGCGTGTTGGCACGTGCGTTTTGTTCCGACGGCTGATCTTGAAAACTCGATCCGTTGGGTCCAAATCGACGGTACGCTGATCGATTGGTTAATTGATTTGCTGTCCATTGCAATTCTCAATCGCGGTGGCAGGCGAGCAGCGCGTCGTTGATCGCCGCGTCGGGTTGTGGCGGCGTGGGTGCACGCGTTCCAAGAAACACCGACGCCGATGAGGGCGGTTTCGCTCGCGTTGCCGGTGGCTATTGTTGATTCCAAAATTGTTTGTTATGGCAGTTTGGTTATCGGAATTCCGGAGTTGGTAGCCGAGTTTGGCGTGCGTCTCGGGGCGTGTTCGTTATCATTTGCTTGGCGACGTTAGTTCGTGCGGCTGTTGGTGTTCAGAGGAACCACGACCGATTTCTGGTCGATTGCTGCCCGCCGGTGAACACCTCCGGCGGAGTGACCGCGTTCCCACTGTTCGAACTGATGCCTCTTTTCTGTTTTTTGCGCTTTGAACCCGATTCTTGACCGAACGCGACAAAACGAGCTGACTTCGCCGAGCCTTGGCAGGCGAAGAGACGCGTATTGAATCGCTCGGTTTCTGGAACATCAGGATCGCCTTTTCAGCGCCATGCGGCACGTAGACCGGTTTCGGTTCCACGATGCCGAAGAGGTGGCGCAGAGAGTGCGTTCGGTGCGGGCGTTCTTGAAATTGGACACGTTATCCAGGCAGAACCAGCCAAATTTTTTCACTTGGTTGTACAGGATCGCGTTTCCCAAAGCATCGCGCTGGTTCACGCAAACGCGCCGCAAACGTGCCAAAAAATCTCGCTGGACCAAAACAACCGCGACGAGATCGGCAACGACGTGTGTCGATCAGGCGAAGCGTCGATTGCCACCTCATCCGCAGGGACCAAATCATGCTAGGTCCAAACCGCGATGAGCGGCTCAACCGAACACATCGTGGGGATTTTGGTCTTGCGGGAAAATGAACGAAGCAATCTTACGAGGAAAATCGCCGAGATCCTGGGACTGTCGATCGGGACCGTTACGCAGGGCCGGCTGAATCGGGCTCGGAAGCAGTTGCGAACCACGATTGAAGAAATTCAAGCGGCCCCGTTCGGAAGAAGTGGGAATCTGTTATCTCAAGAACCCGACGCGTTCGTGACGTAGCGAGCCGTGAATCCCTCGCAACGAATTCAAAGGCTGACTTACGAAATGAAGGAGCCGAATGAAATGAATCGACGAGGGCGAACCGAATCGAGCGCAGGCAGGCCCACCGATAGGCGGGCCGTTTTTTTTGATGCGCGACGTGAACGGTCCTGAGTGCGACGCGAGGCGCTCGAGTGCCGCGTCACGTTTCTCGGCATTGAATTCAATGCTAGTCGCACGTACGGCCGGATTTATCGCAACGCCGAGCGACGCCGTTATCAGGGAAGCTTGCCGCGGATGCGGAATTGCCAAGTGACAAGTGCGATCGTCCGCGTGTTGGCCAAGGTTCGAGGTTTCTTTCAGCGGTTAAACGGCACAATCGTCATCAGTAATTCGGATGGAACACGTTGCGGCGTCTTCTCTCGAGATGTTGGAATTGCGAGTCTCGTAGGGGGACTCGCGCTCGTGAGGTAGTCTGCCGAACTTTTGTCGCCGAGGTGCTTCGCTCATTTGCCAGGGCATTGGACCACGTCCCCGCCGCCCCGACGTGAATTATCGCCAAAATCGGAAAATACTGCCCTTGATGCTCGCCACCGAAAATAAGTCCATAGCATTCGTTTTGGATCGACATGCGATCCAAGTGCGATTCACATATCAGGCCGTAGGAGGCATTTCAATGCGACATTTAAATATTTTGGAGCGATTGGCTCCGTTGGCCACCTGGGCCTGCTATCAGGCGTTCGGCAACGGACGCGAGATCGCACCAATCGATCATGAAGCGACTCGAAGATGAAGTCGCCAGATGCCGGGAACCTGAAGCGCTTTCGCTCTGATATGAAAAGTCGACGAGGGCGTGGCGTTGTCCCGGCAAAAGTCGCGTACGAATGAACAACGCGCTCTCCGTGTGGCGTCGTCCACGAAGGGAATCGATAGCACTCCTCGGCGTCGTCGACGAACTTCGAGTCACGCCGGGCTCAGCTCGCGACGAGCAAAGCCGCGAAATTTACAAACGAAATCCGCGACGGTCTCGAGGTCGCCGACGCCATCAGGTTTCCACTTGAAATCAGGGAATTACGATTTTCGCCGGTGCGTTGCCCGGGAGCCAACCGAAGCCGCACCCGCTACCGAGGCCAGGACCCAACGACCTCGAGCACCGTTCGTTGCAGTTGTTCAAGAGACGCCTCACGCTCCAATGGACGGTCCTGCCAAACGACTGGTCGCACCAGCTCCACCGACTGCCGATCGCAAACCAGCCCATCAAGAAAAGCGTCACAAGAAGTCGTTGCCACAAGAAGCATGTGCACAAGAAAGCCGTGGCACAAGAAGCTGTGCCACAAGAAGCTGCCTGCCAACAAAGAAAGCTGGAGTTGCCAACAAAAGCCGTAGCCACAAGAAGCCGTGCACAAGAGCCGTTGCACAAGAAGCCATGGCACACAGAAGCCGTGGCAACAGAAGGCTGTCGCAAAAGAAGCTGTGGCAACAAGAAGCTGTGGCACAAGAACTGTGCACAAGAGGCTCGTTGCTACAAGGAAGTCACGTAGCCGGGCCACGTATCTACCAGCGGCGCCTACGATGACGGTGACTGGATTCTGCCGATGCCGGCCCGTGTCGAAGAGGGACGCGGCACCGGTGCCTCCAGCCCGCGCCAGCCTCAAGTCCGATGAACGAGACTGATGCGACGGTCGCTCAGTGACGATCAACCGATCGCTCAAAATGAAGGGGCTACCTGAAAAATTACCAGTGTCGACGTTCATTCGTATGGACGAGTGTGATTTGACTCGAAGGTACGCCGCTTCGCAACAACAACGGAATTTCTCGAAAATGGCAACATCCGCCCGTCCAGCCCCCGGCGCTCCGTGCGTCCGTTAACTTGAATCAAGGTCAACGGTCCGGACGCAATCCAACGTTCCGCCTCGTCCCGGCCGCTCACCGTTCGCGTTCCCGACGATGGCTCCCGAAAACCTGCCTGTCGTTCAGGCTTCCGGCATTTGCGGCCTTGCGCCGGCTAACCGCAGCCGACCAAACTCGGCGAATGCAAAAGCCGATCCGTCAGGCTACCGCCTTCTGCAACGACAGATGCACCAACCGATGCACACGGACAGATGCAACAACCGATGCAACAACAGATGCATCAGCAGGATCTGCAGCGACCGATGCAGCAACCCGGCTGGCCCACCCAGCATGGCGAACTACCACAGGAGCGTGGTCAGCAAATGACTAAACAGCGAGATCATTGGTCGTCCCGGCAGCATCAGGCAACACGGCGGTGAGAACGGTTGCCCGAGATGAGACAAACCAGTGCCGATTGGCCAAATGCGGACGGTCACGGCTGCCCACGCTTACGACACGCCCAAAACCTGCCGAACTACGCATGGCCAGGCTACGCGCTGCCGAATAATTATGCAGCGGTCTCTCCCACAACAATACAGCCCCTCGGCATTCGCCCTCATCGGACCGATTCTATCCTTACCCGCAAGTCACCGTTAGGATGCGGAAGGTCAGCTGGAATGGGACGACGAGAATACAGGTGGTTCCTCGACTTCACCGGATAAATAAACCACGCAGACCGGTCGCCTAAACCGACCCGCTGAAAACCGAAAAACACCTGACGCCGGCGTCCATGAAAAGGTCGCGCGTTTTTCTCGTGGGATGATCGCATACTGTCGTATGCAAACATCTCGCGATACGGGGAAACAGAGGGGGACGGAGAACAGAGCGAAAACAGAAGGACGAAAACAGAGGGCAGCGAAAACAGTAGGGACAGAGCAATATTTTCCGGGTGGCGAAGGCTTTAACCTACTATGAGCTAGTGTTCCGTCAACATCACAGTTTCCAGGTAGTTCTCGAATCCGCCATCTCGCCAATTTCGCAGCGCACAAAAACCCCATGTCACTGCCGACGCTTCGCCCGATATCACTCTCACCACGGTCGATCGGGTCGGATGACTCGTCACCAACTTGAAAACTTGCTCAATCGCTGCGGATCTCCGCCCGACTTAATCGGGAATCCAGCGAAACCTACGCCATGTCACCTAAAGGGACCGCAGGTCCAACCGGCGATAACAACCCAGGTTCGACTATATCGCCGACACAACCCAGCGATAATTAATTCGTTATCCGACTGAATCTCAAATCTGTTCATGCCTGCTGGCGGTTCAATGATTTGCACCTGGATTTCTTCAATCGCTGACTTGAACGACGTTGGCCCGTCATCGAGTCTCTCTTGATTCAGGGGCCAAACTCACGACGAGGAATATTCTGTCGGTTGACCTATGCGGTCGTGCTGCGACTGACCTCGCTTCATTCAGGCTTCTGAAAGCCGCATCCGTTTTATTCACGTCACCATATTGACTGCATCCACAAATTTCTATTGCGGCTGCTGCCGAGCACTTTGATGCTGAACCGGGCACGGTTTACGTCGATAGCGGGTCGCAATGCACGTTGCTTCTACCGGTCGCGACCGGTAAACTGCAAACTAACCCACTGTTGCTCGACTTTGACCCAAATCAAATCCACCCGCAATCAAATCCAACGACGGCGGGTAACCATTCGACATGCAGTGGAGGAGGTGGACCCTTTTTTTTTCGTTTGCTTGCAATCCGTTCGCCCCGTCCAACTGATGGACGTAACGTTCCCCGACTCGAGGATTGGCATTGAAATTTTAACCTAAGTCAAAGCCTGGAAGCACCTGCGTTGCCGTGCGGGGGACGACTTAATCTTTCGGCTTCAATCTGAATTTGACACCACGGTTTTCGGTTACTGACCATAAGCGAACCAGATTGTTAGTGGCTATGGTGCCCGAACTCATTGAACTAAAGCCTCGACAAGATGATCGGCAGATGCTCAGCATTGGTGTGATACTAGGCGCATTGCGATTTACCGATTTGACCTATTCGGCATGATATCCGTGATCTTTTGACCTGGACACCGCTACCACTTCAGTGATCGGCTACTATCCCGAATGTGATACTGGTACCAATTCCTGATTGCTTGAACTGCGCAAATCGTTTGGATACCTCGCTCACAATCGGCGTGTGAATTCACGACGGCGGGGACACAAGGAATTGCCGGGAGTCGGGCGTCACGCTTTTTAGCAGTTCAAAATGTTTTACGGCATCCGACCACGTGAATTCCGACGTTAACGCCCATGAACCACTCGCGGACTCAAGTTCTCGATTCGATCCTTACTCGCGTTGTACCGCGATTATCGCCCAATACTTTTCGCCGTGGGATCGAGTCGGAGGTCACACCATATGGCTCCGCGACCAGTGACACCGGCAGCCATGGCACCGACACCAGTTCGATGAGTGTGTCTCATCACCCCCGCCGCCCTCGGCACCTTCAAACAACAGCGGCACCGCGAAAAACACCGCGCGTGCCGACATCCATGGTTCGCACAATCGGGCGTTCAAACGTATCTCGATGCTTCTTTGCAAGAATACGAGTATTCAAGTGGATGTTGTTGAGTGATCGAGAGCGGCGATCATCATCGGCCTCCTCCCTGAATGTTGGTGGACGGCAAATGGATTGACGTGGTCGGTGCCGCTGAAGTACTTGACGATCCTTTCCTACACCGCCGCAACCTATGCGGTGGCCGAATACTGCGGGCGTCGTGCACTCGATTGCGACCGTCGCAGTGTTGACGATGCTGGACGTTGTTTTGATTCCGATCCGGTTTCCTTTCGCTCTCGTGGCTGACGATGGAATCGTTTCAGCGGCGATTCGGCGTTTGTCGTTTGATCCTGTTGATTTCCCGCGACCGGGTCATGGTTTCGGCCGCGATCGAATTTATTTCGCAATTGGTTGGCATCGGTCGACCAAACACTTTTTGGCCTCGTACGTGTGCTGTGCCTGGCCGGCATCCTGCGCGTAGATGAGCGCCGTGCGTTGGCGGTGTTGTTCGCGCTCGGGGTTTGGTTCGGTTGATGACAGTTATTGGTGTGGTGAAGGTCAATCGGCATGTGTTCTGGTTGACGAAAGAATATCGACGGCCGCGTGTTTATCGGCGTTCCTCCAATCGCGATGCTGTGCGTCGTTGTCAATTGTCTGCATATGACGAAAACGCGGTCGGGCGCGATTCCGATTCATTGGCTCGAGGTTGGTGACCGTGATGATGGCGGCGACAGGTATGATGACGACGAAACGATAGCAGGGACGTGTTTCGGGACGCGGACGGGCGATCTGGTGCATTCCGCTGCCTTGGTCGATACGGTGTCGCTCCCTTTCGGCGTGGGTTTATTTATGACGGCGATCGTGGGGTGCTGCTGTCGTTCCATGGTTTTCATTATATTCCGGGAATCTCGACGCGGCGGTGGGCGACGACGTTGGTCGCCGCCGTTTGATCATTGACGCTCGGAAGCGAGACACACGGCATCGCGGTTTCATCTGGGCCGGGTTATCTTGAATCGCGTGGCACTCCAAGTCTTGCCCGAACTTAATGGCGCGAAACTGATTCCAAGCGATGAAAGCGGGTCTGCGCGTCGGGCGATCAGAGAAACAGGTTACCGGTCGCGTTCTACGGACTGACTTACGCACCGTTGTTGGTCGGTTCGCGGATCGCCAGCGGGCGTGCTCGGCGCTCGGGATCGGCGGAGATTTCAAACTTCCGCTCAAACAATTTTCGTGACGTGTTTCGAGTTTTCTTGAGCTGCTGTCGCTAACGAATTTGAAAGCCCGGCCGTGTTTGGTGGGTGTGATCAGTTCCGTCGGCTTTGTTTTCAAACAGTGGGTGTTTCGCGATCCGTCCGCTTCATATTCGCGCGCGATCGGAATCGGCGCTTCGTCGCGACCGCGACGGGTCGTTCCGTTCGCGAACTCGATGGGAGATTTTTGCAGTTTTGCCGATGTGCGAATGTCGCTCGCGAGGCGGTTGCGTTGTTCGGTTTGGATTGCTCGATCGTGGAATGGATGGGACGAGGTTGAGCAGCAACGCGTTCGATGACGTCGTCGGTGGCTTGGTTCCGAATCAAGTGGCAGAGAGCGTTCCGTCTTGGTTCAGAAAGTGTGGCTTGGTTAAGACGGGAACTCAGTTCGTGAACCCGGTGGTTCCTTCATTAGCTTCGCTCGGCATCGAGTTTGACTGTCGATCACGCTGGCGTCCTCAGTGTTTCGTGTCCGTGATGACAATGGCAATCTCCAGCTACGTTCGGGGATGTGGATGTGGTTGAATCCGACGGGTCGGCTGCGGTGATCGAGATGTTGTCGCATCGATCGTGCGAGTGGATGAATCGTCGGTTCGGCAGGTGGTTTCGGTGTGACGACGTTGTGCGTGTATCTGGATCGATTAAAAACTCGGCGTCGCGATTTCGACTTCATCGATTCGTTGCCTACGGAACAAACCGGGCGACGCTTCACTGTGCCCGACTCGCTGGACGGCGGTTGTTATTGCCGTTGTTCGGATTTGACGTTGGGCGATCTTTTCGCAGGTCACGTCGGGCGTTCTACTGCCGGCACTCGGATGGGCGACGATCGCGATTGGATGTTTTCGTTTCTGCCCGCCGCCGTGGAACGATCGTTTGCGGGAGATCATCACTGGCGGCAGGTTTGTTTTCGCGGACCCGACACGTGTCGACCGCCTCAGTTTTTTCGCCCGATCGTGGCGGGCGTCGATGTGGTTGTTGGGACTACCCGGTTGGTTTGGATTTCGAAACACTGCCCTTGGCCTATGCGTTGACATCGGCAGGCGGTGCTGTTTGACGGTTCGTCATCGGCCGCATCGGATGATGGGTCGATTCACCGTCAGCGATCAGTTCGGTCGTGGTTAGCAATTTTTGAACGACTCGGGGTGGTAATTCTTTCGCGATGAACGTTGTTGAGTGTCTGGCCGATTCGCGTTGGCGACGTGTGATCGTTTACAACGAGAACGCTCGCGATTGTTACGTTACCGCACGAAGCGTTGGCGATTTGGCCAGGTGCAGATTCTTGTGGCGACCTCGTTGATCGGCGGGCTAGCCACGGTCTGTCAGAAAATTGAAAGGTCGGAATGAAGAGTGTTGAACAAAAATCCTGTGGCCCTTTCCCTTCCCTCTTCAAGGCACACAATGAAATGGTTTTCCAATTCAGTTTGATCAATTGCGATCGGGAACCTGACATCCTTTGCGCAAGTCGAAAATCCGAGCGGATGTTGTATAGCTCATTGTTGGATATGGGGACCGAAACTCGCGGTGCGAGCATTCGGCCAGTGCCGAAGCGATCGCGGACGAAATTCATGATGCGTTAAAACGGGTCGAGCGTGGAGCGGGCGACGTTGCGTGTGGCCGAGCGTGGCCCGACGGGGTCCAACGCCGCGAACGACGCGTCGCCAAAGCGGGCATTGCAGCAACAGATGTCCTCACAAAACGGGCCGAGCAGTAGCCCGGCATTGTTGTTTCAATCGGGCGAGGGCAAAAAGTTGCAGGACCTCGATCCGCAATTACAAGACAAAATTCGTCAAGCAACAGAAGAAACGTTAGCTGACCGCCGTGACTGGCCCGGGCCTCGTCGACGGAAACAAAATCACTCGTCATCCGACGAGTCGACAGCACAATCGAGCGTTCTCTCAGTTCGATCGTTTGAAGCAACGGGTTGGACGTTAGAGGAGGCCGTCACGGAGGGCTTTGGCAACGACTCGACGGGCGAGGATTGCAGAGGAACGACGCGTTGCGCGTAGTTGAAGAGAAGGTGTAGAGCAACGACCTCAGTGACGAAAATCCGCACAATTGAAGCCCGCCTCAGTGGTAGCCTGACTCTCGATCGGGCATCCCCAAAAGCCAACTTCGACCGAGAGTCGAGGTTGCTTCAAAGCGCAATTCGAAACGTATCAATCGGGTCATAAAGTACAACGCGTTTGAACTCCGCAGTGCTGCGGCGCTCGAACGCAGCGGAATTCATAAAAAACACATTCACAGTAGCCGAAAAGAATAATCTCTTTTTTCAGAAAAAAGGTGACACCCTGTCGAGACACCTATCAAAAGGGTCCCTTATCTGCATTTTAGGGTCGCTCGACGCTCTGTCGATTCTTGGAGCAATTCGATGTTTTCTCGTTTTCTCGTTTTGTGTTTCGTGGCTGTCGCTCATTCGTCGCAGGAGCAACGGTTGAGAATTCGGTCGGGGAAACGAAGATCTCCGATACTGGAACTGAACCAACAGCAGGTTGGAAACAGCGCTCATCCTCGCCAAACTTCCGCTCCAAGGCAGATCGTACGGGTTCTCTCAAATTTCCGAAACGTATTTTGGGAGAAAGGCGTTTTCGAAGGACGTGTGCTGTGCAAAAACGACGGTGACCGCTCTGCCAACATTGAAGCGATTGAATCTTCCTGCGTTGCACGTCGGCTGTTCCTCTTCCAAAGCGGAAACGGTTGCTCCGGGGCAGTCTGAATGGTGTTACTTAACTTTTTCTCCAGAAACCATCGGTAGCAATACGTTTGGTGTTCGATCCGTTTTCGGTGAAAAGAACCGTTTGACCTGACGGGAAGACGTCACACTGTCTCGATTCTGTTGTGGCGGAAACTTCGGTCCGTTTTCCCGGAATTCACGGGTCGCTGGAAATCATTTGCGGAAAACCAACGACGATCCGGTCGAGAGGCGTTTAGTGATCCATCCCGGGACGCTTTCCACTCGCGGATTCCGTGATGAGAAAGACAATGGTCATTCAAGATCGGTGTCTGGAAAGATCCACTATCCGTCACGTCTTCATTCATTGACACGATCCTCCGCGATTCAAAACCCATGAGGAATCCCTTTTCGATTGCCTGTCTTTACGTCGGGCGTGTCGAGTTTTCGCCGAACGATTGTTGTCGCCGTGGATGAGGACCGTGCGACTTTCTTACGCGGGGACGTGACTTGCCATTGGCAATCGTCAACAAAAATTCGTTCATAAGGGCGAAATTGATTTTGGACGCAGCACCACGTATCATCGAGTTGTCAAGTGTCATGGCGAACTTCGCTGCAACATTTTGATGATCGAATTTCAAAAAACCCTTCTCCACTGGGGATCATTCGCTTTGCGCGGTTTCACTGGGGGACTGTTCGTTCCCTGTGTGTACTAACGGTCTACCGCAGTGATGAAAAATGATAGCCGGATTTCCGAGGCATTGGTTTCGAGCTCCTGGCTTTTGCGATTTGTTGTTTCGGCCTTTGGAAAACTATGGACGATCGCCGAGTGAGAAATTCCGATTGGCAAGTCCCCGACCGATGGCACGGGATTTGGTGTTGGGGACGGGACGAAGGACGAAAGGCCTACCCAAAAGCCGCTGTTGACTTTGAGTATTGGCTGGAAATCCGTTATGGTTTTTCGGACCGGCTGGATTTTTTATTTGCAGGTGGGAACTGTGCAATGTTTCGCCATAAACGTGCATTTGACGTGGTGTGTATTTCGTCCCAGATTGGAGCCCAACTTATTGCCTCAGCCCAGGGACAGGGGACACCACCGAAAAAAAAAAAAAAAATTTAACTAAATCTCTTTTCCTCCCCAACAA
>Ga0163217_1034784_pt1 | contig 11875 bp, 15 predicted proteins | sample SynspAceP_FD_185933 | JGI IMG/M metagenome (GOLD analysis project Ga0163217, IMG submission 185933) | Saline lake microbial communities from Ace Lake in Antarctica - Synechococcus sp. Ace-P (PacBio error correction) | ecosystem: Environmental > Aquatic > Non-marine Saline and Alkaline > Saline ... | reverse complement strand
GCCCGATGCTGCGACTCATGCCGAAGGCGATGGCGGATCGGCGCGAATGGATGGATGCAATGCTTTTCGAGGGCGAGGCGATGGCAGCAAGCTACGCCGGTCGGTTGAAGATTTTGCTGACCTGTTCGAAGAGCAGCCAGCTCATGCCTGCTCTTGTCCGTCGCGGCGGCGAGCCGAATTCGCGCGTCGCCTGAGGAATTTCGATTCCTTTGCCGTTTTCAACGCTGAGATGTGTGGAGTCGCTCACTGCCCGCTGATGGATTCGCCCGGTTAAGGTTCGGTGCCGGTGTCCCGGACATGTCAGTGCAGCAACGCGTTGCGCGGGGTTATCGTTGTCGGCAACGAAAGGGGCGGGCCGGCAGTCACGTTTCCATTGCACCTGTCCGGTTGCGTTGATGCGCTATGGGCAAGAAGAAGTCTGGCTTGTTGTTCGATGGTTTCGCCAGCACCTGACCGCTATCTCGAAACGCCTGCGCTGGATGACTTCTCTGGCGCCAAGCTTCGATGCCGGAAATCATCGCGTCGATGGCCGCACGGCGGATCTCGACAAGGCGGAGCGAGGGAAACCCAACGTTTTCACTGACTGAGCTCACGCGCCTGAAAAAGCCTGTGATTTCGTTGCTGGTCGATGCGCCGGGCGGTGACACGTTCCTGTCGCGCCTCGCCATGTCAGCCGCTGCAAGCCTGATCACGCCGCTGAATGGACAGCTTTCGTTGATTTCGACCTGTTGGGGCGACGTGGAAACCCGCAGGGACGCTGGAAGTGATCCGGCCCGCTTTCTATTCGGAAATGGTCTGGTCGTGCCGGCAGAAGAAGGCCCAGGCTGCCGCCGTACGTCGAAACTGGATCGTGATGCGCAAACGATGTCGCGTGGCGGCAAGAACAGGAACGGTCGGCGAAGCGCTGGAGAACTTCCCAAAGCGCATCGGCTTCCGCCTAAGCGCCAGGGCTCTCCGAGCCGACTGATCTATCGCGAACTACTTTCCCGCCGGGCCTGACCCTTTCTCGACCTGACCGAGAGGGCTCCAACGTACGTTCCTTCACGATTGAGCCATTTGTGGCGCGCGCAGGAAATGCCGCGACCTCCTGATTCGTCCTGAATTGGCGGAATGTATAGGCGCTGACAATTCGAGTTCTAGTGCCGGAGGTGTTCAGGTCAGGATCTGTCAAACCTTTGGCCTTTTGATCGCCGCGAAACGCTCTACACACCCGACTCGAAATGATTGTCGGTAAAGATGTACGCCAATTTTTCCTCGTGCCCTCGCGCACCAGTTTGCCGACATAGAGGGATCGATGCCCTTGTTTTTGATTCAGTCGGGCCGCCTTTTGGCAAACTCGATTACGGGCTGCTTGCGCCGCGGGCGGCGTCGACATCGATCTTGTCGCAAAACCGCCCCGGTAGTTGCGTCCGATTCCATTTGATTTTCCGTGCGAATGAAGCCCGGCAAGACACCGGACACACGCATTCCGCGTGGGGCCAGTTTCCTGGACGTAGACCTGCCGACAAGGCACGACCGCATATTTCGTGAACTTTGTAGGCGGGCGCCACGGCGGCGACGAGGCCGGCCAGGAGGCTGTCGAAACGACCTGGCCGCCTTCACCGTCCGATTCGATCAGCGGGCCAAAATCTTCGACATCCAGACGACCTACATTCAGGTTGACGCGTGAGTCGTCCACGCCGCTCGTTCCACTGGCATAGCCGCCTGCGCCCCGACGCCTGCTTATTGCGAGGATGTGGACCTGCCGAGCCGCTCAATTGTCGCGTCGGCGCGGCCTGCAGCTTGGTCCTTGAGCGAGACGTCGGCGATGACGCCCTCGACATCGGGCCATTTGGTCTGCCGAGGGTTTCGCTGATCGCCTTGTCCGAGCGCGTCTTTCTCGATATCTGCCATCACACTTGACGCCCGCTTTGCGCCAGAGCCGGTCGCAATGCCCAGGCCGATGCCCGGTGCTTTGCGCCTGTTTCGATTGCTGTCTTGCCAGCCAGATTCCTTCAATTTCCGTCCTCGTTTTCTTTCAGCATGCGTCGCCCGCGCCCGGCCACGACAAGCCGTGACGCATCGGAACCCTAGGCTGATGCGGCGCAACGCTTATAGGGCTCGCGCATGGCGGACATTCCCTTTCAGATCAAAGCGACCGGAAGGCGCAGCCCGCCCGGCCGCTGACCACGCCGCGCGGCGAGAAATACGCAGCGGCCTTCATGCTGTGGGCACGGCAGGTACCGTCAAGGCCCTCTACATGGACCAGGGGTTTTGAAGGCGGCAAGGGGCGGATTTTCTCGGCAATAACCTATCAACCTGATGCTGCGGCCGGGCGCAGAGCGCGTCAAAACGCCTCGGCGGGACTCCCACAAGTTTCGGGCTGGAGAAGGGCCCCATGCCTGACCGATAGCGTGGTTTCCAGGTCTGGAGCCTCGCCAAGTGCCGCAAGTGGTGAGCCGATGGCGGTGACTTCCCAGAAGCCATACGATGGCTCGAACCACGCCTGACCCGGCGCGGAGCATCGAGATCCAGGCCGACTTTCTGGGGCGCCGGACATCTCCATGCAACTCGATGATGCACCAATTTTCTGCACTCATTCAAGGAGGCGACGCAGCCTGGACCCTGTCGCTTCGATCTGCGGTCAGCCGCTCGCTGGCCGCCCTTCGGTGAACGCGCGCGCGGACCCTGTTCGCATGTCCAGGGGCTCGACAATTTCGCTGACTTCGCCAGCAGTCGGCCAAGGGCGTACGTTGGCGCAAGGCTTCGGGCGGCATTCGCCCTTTGCGGCCTGGCTGTGGCGTAAGGGCACGAGCAGATGTGCGCGACAACGACCATGACCGTGGCCGCATCTGACCGGGTCACTGCCGCGCTATTGTCATGGCGTCGGCAAGCCGACTTCGGACCTGTCGAAGCATCGCGCGCGGCATCGACATGTTCGATGCGTCTGCCGACACGGTCAGGGCGTTCATGGGCAGGCCTGGACTGGTTTCACGGGCAAGTCCATGTGACGAACGCGCAAATTTGCGAGGGACTGTCTTCGATGACGAGGCTTGTGGATGCCCGGGCAGCCGCGGACGGCTATTCGCGGGCCTATTTTCACCACCTGTTCAAAGGCGGGAGAGTATTCTGGGGCCGATGCTGCTCAGCTGGCACAAACCGGCCTTCTTCCAAGGCGCGGATGGCGGAGATTCCCTCAGTTATTCAGGAGGACGGTTTTGCAGCCCTTCGCTCTCGACTGTCGACGGCATGGCGCTGGGACAAGGTCGTCGCAAAGGCGGAGACAGGCGGATATGGCTCGGAGGGGTTGAGGCGCGTCGCCCTTCGAACAGCGATGTCGTTTATTTGCACGGGGGAATCTGTCAAGAATCGCGGCGGGCAGGCGGCGGGCATCCTTGTTGCCGAGGCCATATCCCTTTGAGGTAGGCGCGTTCGCTGGGCGCCGATCTTGAGGCCTTGTTATTATTTCTTTTCATGCTTTCGGGCGCCGGTTGCTTTGCTGGATCAGTGCCGCGGAAAGGGAATGAAGTCCGGGCTCGGACGCCGCTATGTCCAGCGTTCGGCTTCCGAGCCGAATCGGCCAGGATTTCCGTGCGCAGGCGCTTTCGTCCGGATTGGGTGTGGTGTCCCAGTCGGGGCCGAGGACGAGGTCGAGCTTTGCAAGACTGGGCCTCCACCTCTTCGCAACGTCAGGAAGGGAGAGAGACATAGGGGGCTCTCGATGGTTGCGAGGAGGGGCGGGATCTTCGTGCGGCGCAGGTTGAAAGTCCTCAGACGGCGAGAGCGCGGGCGTTTGGCAGGCCTCGCGGGTCTGCTCCAATGGCATTGCCGGCCGCCTGTCGACATTTTCGCGCAAGGGGGATTCGCCGCTGGTTATTCGGTCGGCTGTGTTGTTGTCGGGCTACTGCGCAGGCTGGCAGCGCGGCAATGGCGCCAAGGCAAAAGGATTTTCAACGTTCATGAGGCTAGAGGTGATGCGAAAAATTGGCGACATCAAGCAGGCCTGTGCAGGTAGCGGGTTGACCGGGAAGCGCCGTTGCCTAAATTGGCGCTTCGGTCGTGCCCATAGCTCAGCTGGTTAGGCAACTGACTTTTAATCAGTAGGTCGCAGGTCGACCCTGCTGGGCACACCAATTCTTCCCTGTCATCCCCAAAACAAGACGGCGCTGGTCGGGCAAGGTTCGCCTGTTCGGGCCGTGATCGCTAATTTGCTAGACGCAATTGGGCCGTCGTGACCAGTCCGGACCTTGTTCTGCAAAAATGTAGCGCGCCTATAAGCAGGCCGATGGTTCATTGGAAACGCAGCATGGCCGTAGACAGGCGCGACCGTGGCCCGCGCTGCGGGACCAATTTCTGCCCGGGCCGGAGGCAAGTTGTTCATTCATGGGCATTCCTGAATGTCACGCCGGATTCGTTTTCCCGATTGGTGGCGGATTCGTCGTGCGCCAGCGCATGGCCACGGCATGGCGACGATGGTGACACGACGGTGCCGACATTTTCGATGGTCGGCGGCGAGTCGGACCCGGCCGGGGCCACCGAAGTCAGCGCTAAGCGCACGGACGGCGCGGGTACTGTCCGTAATTCCGGCATGCTTTGCGAGGATCTGGCGCGGATTGTCTCCTCGACACCTACCAAGGCAGCGTGGCGGCCGCGCGGCTGCAGGCGCTGGGCGCGGTTTATCGTCAATTGATGTTCTGGGGCCATGGTGCGTCGATGGCGACATGGCGGTTGGCGTGGGATACGGCAGCGCCGTTCCGTGGTCACTTATAATCGGGCAACGCCGACGCGGGGCACCTGAACCTGCGTTTGACGACATGAGCGCGCCTTCTTTGGACGATGCTTCGCCATGGGCGCGCAAGCAGGCATTCCCGCCTGAGCACGTGATTCTCGATCCTGGCGTTCCGGGCTTCGGAAAGACCTTTTGAAGCAGAATTTCGGTGTGCTGGCGCGGCTCGATGTGCTGGGCCGACTTATGGCGTCCAGGTGCTGGTGGGCGTGTCGCGCAATTCGTTCATTGGCACCGCTGCTGAACCGTGAGGTCCGGGGACCGGTTTGGCCGAACGCTTAGCGCAGGACCCTTGCCAGCGTCCAGAGAGGGGCCTCGGTGTGCGACTGCCGACGTAGCGCCCATGCGGGAGCATTGAAAATGTGGACAGCGATAGAAGACGGCAGGGATGACAGAACCGGAATTTTTTCGTTTTCGAACTGCACATCCAGGCCCATCACGGCGTCATGGGATGCCGAGAAGGTTCACTCGGCAGAGGTTCCATGGTCAAGTATATCGACTGCGCCGTGGCGCTGGCCAGCCGGACGCGGCTACCAGATGAGGCGATTTTTACGTAATCTATGGTGAACTCTGTGACGCTTGCCACGAGATATTCCGCAGCTTGCGACCGGTTTATTTACCACCTGATAGAAACGCTTGACGCTACAGCTCGGCTCGTTAAGCTCAGCGTTCTCTCGACACAGTTCCGCTCAGTGCAGAACTGTTACCATCACCGTGCGCATTCTCGGCCGGCCGATCAGTATGCCGCTTCGAGTGTGTCGGATCGTCTCGCTCGCATTGACACCGCCCATGGCTCGGACTATGGTCGCGACTCACGGCACATACGCGCACGTGCAGACAGCCCTGCAAGTACGCGCATCGCAAGAGGCACGCCTTGCTACCTCCTCTGCCGCGCCGCTTGCAAGCGATCGACCGCGCGGCCCGCATTGCGCGTCGTTTGCGGTTCGTCAGTCTACCGACCTGCATGGGCAGCCTGACCAGGGCGAGTTCCTGAAACCTAGCTTCTGCTTATCGAAATCGTGTGCGCCTTGGCCCTTGCTGGATGTCGTTCAAGGCATTGAACGCGAACGCTGGGGGCATGGCGCGGGGTCCGTATGGGTGGGGGCCGCTGAAGAGATCGATATCGACTTGCTGGTCCTTTGATGGCCAGTGACGCCAGGAATAGCGGAAATCGCTGACGTTTGCCACATCCCGTATGCCGAGCGCTGTTCGTGCTAGGGAACCTATTGGCCGAGATTGCGGCCTGGCTTGTCGTGGCCGGGGGCAAGTCGGTGGGACGCAGCTGGCGGCGCCTGGAAACCGAAAGTTGGGCGCTTGGCGACTCTGGGCAATCGATGCGAGGCCAGCGCCCGTATACCGTTCCGAATTGTCGCCGACAGAGCGATTCTTGGACGATATCCTTCGACCATTTTTTGGCAGTCTGCGAGCAGCAAATCATCGTTATTGTCGCGGGAAGAAGAGTTCGTTCTCGATCCGGGCATAGCCGGACACCCATCGAAGCGCTTGATGAAGAGGGACCGTGCCGCACTTTTTCCACGTCGAGCACGGCATGACCGTAGATCGCGACGTCTTGTCGGTCTTGGCCGCCGCGATTGAGTGACATCGTTCGCCCCGATGGACGAAGGCGACTTCCTGATTGCGGAAGGTCCCGGAGTGATGTCTTCGAGTCTCGAAGACCTCATCATACGGGCACCTGCGCTTCGCGAGCAGCCGTTCCATTTGTGGCCCGGCATACGGCCCGCAACGGGGTAGGATGGCGTATTCACTTCGACGCCCTTCTTCCTTCAGCTTGTCAGCCATTCTCCTTCAGGCCTGTGCTGCGGCCTGCTGGCCACGCATGGCCGTACCGGGCACGATGATGACCCTTGGAGGGCGTTCTTCATTGATGAAGGCAGCATCTTTCCGCCGAGCCGCGCCTTGAACGGCGGTCGACCTTGCACGCCGCCTGCTGCAGCCGCCAATTCGTCGCCGCCGAAAGCCGCGGGATGGACCGAGGATGAAGCTGCGGTTTCGCCCTTGCACATGAGTAGGGACAGGATCGCACCGGACGAGCGACCAAGCGCGCCGGTGATGATCAGGGCGAAAATTGCGAGCGTGAAAAACGAGAGCCGCAGCCGCCAGGCCGGAATAGGAGTTCAGCATCGACACGACGACCCGGCATGTCGGCCGCCGCCAATCAGTATGATCGCCGTAATGCGAGCAAGGGCGAGGGCACGGTCAGGGTGAAATGAGAAGGGCCCAGTGCGCATGGCCATGGGCTGGCCATTCAGGACGCCGACAAGCCACGATAATTGCCGATAAGGAGGCCAGAGTTTAGCAACGTGACAGAGGCAGCTTTATGATCGGCGCGCGCACAGTTATTGCCATTCATTCGAGTTGGCGAAGGCGACTTGAGCGAACCCGTGAAGGTGAGACTGCGCGATGCCGAACGAGCGACAGTTTCGATCAGGACGCGAACATGGATGCTTCAGCGTCGAGATATGGCCGAAAGCCGAGGGCGCATACAGCGCAAGCTGCGGCGACGAGACGCAGCAAGACCGACACAGGCTTGTAAGGAAGGCGGCAAAAGGCTGCGGCGCATGGCAGGGTCATGGCATGCGCTTGGCGATGACCGCACCAATGGTGCGCAAATGGCGACACCTCCGAGATGATGATTTCACCAGGTGACCGGATCGAGCTGGTTCCAGGCAGGTAGGCAATTGGTCGTGCCGACGGCGATTGGCCATTGCCGACTCATTCTTGCCATTGCGGTTACCCTTGCGGCTTGGTGGCCGGGCTGCGGACAGGCGCGACAGAGAGAGGATGAAGGCAGCTTGAACGGAGGTAGGAGCGGCGGCGCGCCCAGGTGGAGTGGAAAACTGGTGAATAAAGATTACTCCCTTCTTTATATACATTGGCGAGCATGCGTTGGGTGACGAGGAAGCGCCGAATATGTTCGACGCTGAGCGAGCTGACGGCCGAGCCTCCGAGAATCTTGCAGGTCCAGTCTGGTCTGCGGTGAGGCCGGCAAGCGCCGCCAGCGACGAAACGTGCGCCGACGATGATTACCGAGGGAGGATGGCTGTTGGTCACGGCCATCAGGGGCGTTGCAGCGCGGGTGTCTCACGCTTCCAGACCACGTATAGCGATAAAACAGGCACAGAACGAAGATCGCGGCGATTTTTGAAGATGGTTGGTTTACACCGCCGCCTTCTTGCGTATGCGGGGCGGCAAGGAGGAGCGCCGTCGCGGCGAGGCTGAGGCGTTTTCATGATTTCACCTGTCATTCACGGTTTCACATTGGCGCGTCAGCAAGCATGGCGAGGTGACGATTTCGTTCGTCGGTGTCGAGGTTCGAGACGGCGCCGTCTCGGCGGTACCAGCGGCAGGAAGCGAAACAGGTTCTTGGCGTGAGCGCAGCTCGGAATCAAGCGCGGCAAGTAGCGGGGCCAGGGAGGTTCGAGAAAGAAACCCGCAATCTTCCACACCGGACTCGACGATCTCATCGGCCTTAGATAGCGGGGCAGTTACCACCTGGCTGACGGCATATCGACGATACTGAACCGGGCTCTCATCGTCTTCACCCATGGCTTTCGGATGACGAGCACCGGTGCGGCGCGGCCGGGGCATCAGCGGCGTCGTGAATGACGATGTCCCGTGCTTAGGTATGTTGGGATTTCGTGAGTTCGGCCTGTTGGCCTGATTCCGGCGCAATCATGCTTGGCTTGTATCCGCCAGCGGTTTCAGCTTGCCTTGAACTCTTCGTCCTCGGGACCGCGTTGATTGGCGCCGATAGCGGAGGCGACCTGTTCCTTGGGCGGGAGCCACGTCGTCGCGTCACGGACCCGCCAAGGTCGCGCGGCGGTTGCGATGGCCTTGTTAGGCCGCGGCACAAACCTTACACCCATTGATGAATACTTGGCGGGGGCCGGTGCGGCTGCCAGGTACATCTCATCGGCATGGCGCGGGCACATAATATGCGCCCTTCATCATTGAGCGGTAACCGCGAACGGTGGGGATTGAAGAGGACAGGGCGTCCATCGACTGCCGCACGCGAGTACGCGGGCGTTGAATTCCATTCGACATTAAGCCGCGATTTTTTTCGCGTTTGGCGCATCGAGCAGGCCGGGCCTCGAGCAGCGGAACGGGTCCATCAGGCGAGCCAGGGGTCGCGCCGTCGCAAGGGGCCGGACTTCGGCACTTCCGGCCGACGTTTACCTTAGAACACCACTTCGGCAGGAGGCCCTTTGGCAGCGTCAGCGGCATGCCGCCGATCGTCGCCCCTTCGGCCTTTGTTGCCTCTCCATAAAGCCTTGCCACAAACCTGCACCGCCTCCGACGGTTTACCAGAATGTCCAGACCAACCAATTTCTTGACGGTTCCGGTGTTGCAGCCACCACGGAGTTTCACCGAGCGTTCCCTCCTCAGCACTGATATATTCATGAGCTTGGAAAATAGAGCAATATTTTGGCGCGAGCAACATCAATTTGGAGGGAATTCGGGGGAAAGGGGGGGGCCCATGGGGTATGTTTAGTTGGCTATCGGCGGCGCTGGTTACCGGGGTAAGTGCTGGGTCGCAATTTTGACGGCGTGTTCCTGGTGAGGCAGGCGCCACGTCGTCCTGGCAGGCGCGGCGGATGGATCGCTCGATCCGTTTGCAGCAAGAGTCGAAAAGCGCGGGTGGCAAGGCGTTAACCGCGCGAAATGGACGTTACGAGCGAGGGAAAGTGTGACCGGGGGATTCGCGGAGATCGCCGAGGCGGCTGGCCGCCCGTTGCTTGACATCCATTCGTCAACAATTCGGCATGTCGCGCGAAGGCTGGTCTCACGAAAATGGCCGAAGATGACTGGAATGCCGTGATTGACCACCAATCTCACGTTGGACGTGATGGCGCTGTCGCCAAGCATGGGCGCCATGCAGATGACGGCAAGCGGAGAAAGTGCCCGGTTCGTTCTAAATATCGCATCGATCACTGGCCTGCGCCCACAAGATTTGATGACAACGGGCCTTATTGGTGTCAGGGCTGGGGTTGGACACATGACCCGGGCAGTGCGCTGGAGATGGCGCGTTTTTGGCGTTCGCGTGACGCGATTTGCGCGGGCTATTTCAAGACAGAAACTCAATGATGAGTTCCTCGAGTCCGACGAAGGCCAAGAAAATGAATTCGCGGATCGCCAGAGGACGGATGGCGAACTGACCGAACTTGTCGGGCCCGCTATTGCTAGCTCGCGCTCCGATGCGCAGCTTCATGACCGGATCCACGATCGTGGTTGACGGGACCTTTGATGCACCCGCTTTTGATTCTTGCCTTGTCCGGAAATCACCGGGGGATAAACCTCTCTTCACGCAAAAAAGGTGCTGCTTAATCGCAGGTGAAAGGAGGCCGGTTTTAAATCCGGCGCTGTTGCCCGCAACTGTAAGCGGATGGGGATTGGCCACAAAGCCCACTGGGGCAACCTGGGAAGGCGGTCTTTTCCATCGCATCCGCAAGTCAGGGAGACCTGCCTTCTTGCCGGTTCGTTTGCCCCGGTCCGGGTTCAGGCCAATGGAGGGAGGTTATAACTCCGTCCACGCGACCCTTTTGGTGTAACGCCGGCCCTGTGCCGGGGACGCAAAACGGAGTGTGAGCGATGCTCAACCAATTCCACTTCTGGCAGGCCGCTGTTGCTGCTTGGCCGTTTCCGGCTGCCGCATCGGGCAGGAAGCGAACTGAACCTTGAACCATTTCCGTCGTGGGCCTTCAGGCCCGACGGCAGACGATATACGCCAGCGGTCAGGCGTCTGAGGGGTGATTGTCGATTCCGCCTGTCGCCGAATTGTCTCGCCGAAGCTTTGCGCGCCGTGGCCGGGCGTGGGATTTCGCGGTTGCGGGTATTTCGTCGGTGCGCTTCAGCAGGTGCGCGCTGCGCGGGGCGAGGCGAATTCACACGCTGGTTGTTGCTCGACGGGGATTGAAGTATCCGACCCGGTCAACGGCCCGAGACCGTTTCGGCTTGCTGACCCGCATTGGCGCGACGGCGTTCGAAGTTGCTGGCGGGTGAGGGCTCACTCGATCTTATGGGCCGATGCACATTGGCGGGTCGTGTCCTGTCGACCGAAGCGGCAGGAAGGCGTGCAGGCATTCGGTGAAGGTCGGCACGCAGGATACAGGCCCGCGCAGTGCTACCTTTGCCGGCCAGGCTGGCGGCCTGCGGCTTTGGCGCCGGGCTTCTTTCAGGCTTTCAACGGGGCGGCGTCGATGGTGGCCGGCGGGATGGCGAAGAGGTAGGGCTCGGTGCTTTCTCCGGCGGTTCGCGCGGGCCGCGCTCGGACTCATACGGGTTGGACCCTGTCCGGTCCGCCATTGCCCGCCCGCTCGACGGCCGGGCCTCGACTCCGACACCGGACCTTGATGGCTGCTCGACAATTACAGACCAGGGAAAAACCGAAGCCGACCAGTACCTGATCGGCGCCGTCGCTCGCCGGGTGACGGGGCGGGTGGGATTCAGTCTTCCGCGCCAGCTTCAACGAAGTTGCCCCGCCGGAGAAAACACGACCCGATGGCGCCAAGGACCGGCGAATCGACCGGCGAACGCCTTGAAAGTTGTCCTGGGGGCCCTTCGATCACTTTCAGGCAATCAGGAACTGATCGGTCCCTCCTGGACTATGAAAAGGAAAGATCTTATGATTGACGGATCGTCTATGGCGGCTTCACCCAACGCTTTCGGAAACCTTTTGAAAAGCATTGGGCGTTTTCGCCACGGGGGAATTACCGGGTTGCCTTCGGCGGCACTTTCTGATCTTCAGCGCCTCGGGTCGGTTCGGACGACAATGATTGGGGCCAGGTTCGGGACGATGCACGACATGGGCGGGGTCGGGCGGCAGGCTTACGGGGCTTTTGACCGGCCGTTGGGGAAATGCCGGGCGGCGCGCCTCGGCTGCACGGGGTTGTAAAAGAAAACCAACGTTCACGGAACTGGTTTATGGTTTTCTTCCCGGCAAGCTTTTCAATCGAGGCAATTCCGGATTCTCAAAGGGCCCGGAAAACAGTCGACCAGCCTGGGAAATCGCGGCTTGGGGGACCAAGGCAGGTTTGGGGGGGCGGGGGACCAGTTTTTTTTTAAAATTCTTCTTCCCTTTTCTTGTTATTT
>Ga0163217_1015889_pt1 | contig 11875 bp, 14 predicted proteins | sample SynspAceP_FD_185933 | JGI IMG/M metagenome (GOLD analysis project Ga0163217, IMG submission 185933) | Saline lake microbial communities from Ace Lake in Antarctica - Synechococcus sp. Ace-P (PacBio error correction) | ecosystem: Environmental > Aquatic > Non-marine Saline and Alkaline > Saline ... | reverse complement strand
TTTCTCTTCTTGCCTCCAGTCCGGCGGGCGGGCAGAGGATTGGTTCCCGGTCAGGTGGGCCGCCGCAAAGCGGATGTGACCGCTGGCAGATCGAGAGGATGCGGCTACGCCCCAAATTTCACCCGCCCCCGGTGATATCGTTGCCGATCGCGATTCCATCGTCGCGTCGGGGTTGCGGGCGCATTCAATCCCTCAACATCGGTGCGCGTGTCCGCAAGGGCGCGGATCGCGGTGAATCGACAGCCGTAGCGCCAGAACTCGCCGCGACCAGGCGGCTGCAGAAGTTCCGGCGGCTAAAGGCGACTGACCTATCAGAACCGCTGGTCGGTCGGTGTGCAAACAATTGCTCAAGAGAAGGCGGAGAGTCCGAAAGCGTCACTGGATGAAGCAGTTTCTCCGTGACCAGGGACCCGCGGCTCGATTGGGGCGGCACAGGTGGCACTGGAGACGGCCATTCGATCTGGTCCCGCACCGTATTCTCAGTCCGTTCGACGGTCAGGCTGGTCGGAGCGCCGGATCGAGGTCGGCGAATATGCGACGCCGGCCGCGAAATTGCCGGATCATCGGCGGCCGGATCGGAAGCAAGAGTACGCATTCAATTTCACCGCCGCCGGATGCGGCTGCGAGGTCAGGATCACGATCCTGGTCAATGGTGCAAAGGCGGCACCTCACGGGATCCGCTCGGTCATCCGAAACGAGGACGAGGGTCCAGCCGGGACCTGGAAGTGCGCGCGCCGAGGGGCACCCACAATCTGAAAATTGGGCAGCGCAATATCGATCACCGTGACACCGGAATTCGACGTTCAGGTGTCACCGCGCGCGCGATTTGCGCTGGTGCTGCGCGGACAGCGGATATTGGTCTATGTCATCAATCCCAAGGACAGACGCCAAACGGATCGAGTTGGCAGGTCGGCGACCGGACGGCGCGACCGTGTTGGCCATTTCCGAAAAAAATTGCCGCGGCGATTCTGATCGTGGTGCCGCGGCGGCGAGCGGCTGGCGCGACGCCAGCCGGCTGACCTGGGTTGACAAGGATAAGAAAAACGCCGCCGCCATCTCGGAAAAAATCCGGCAGGATAGGGTGCATGAACCGCAATTTTTCGTCTCATTGCCTGCTGCGTTGCTGTCGGCCTGCGCCATTCGCAGGGTGGCCCGGAACTGGATCGGACGTCGTTCCGACGCGCCAGGACAAATGGTTCGCGGCCCGGACATGCGACGGTCAACGCAAACGACGAGGACATGCACCAATGTATCCTGGGACGGCTGGAATCCGCGTCCTCGCGGACGGGGACGCTCGACAGGCGTTGCGCGAATTCCTTGCGCTTAACGGCAACCTGCAGTCGGTTATGGCGCAGTTGCGCGCCGCCGGCGGCCGATGGCGGGTATGTCGCGCGCCGGTCTGTTTCCGCAGGTCGACCTTTCCGCCTCAATCACGGATTGCGAGAATGCTGCAACCGTCTATGATGGCGCGCTTGCAGCTAGCTGGGAAGTGGATATCTGGGGCCGCAATCTGGCGACTGGCCGGGCGGGCAGCTGCTGATGCGCGCGCCCCGCAGCGGATTTGCGCAGCCAGACAGGCGCTCGCTGCTGACGTGCGCGGGCCTGGTATGATCGCAGCGCCGCGTCGCTGACTTTCGATTCGCACGGCGCGATCTGGGAACGCGCCGGGTTACGCTGCGCATCACCAATGCACGATTCCCGCGCCCGGGTCGCCTCCCGGCTTGATTGTTCCGGGTGGCGCAGGTTGCCGTATCGAACAGCAGGACCGGTGGAAGCGCAATTCGCGCGTCAGCAATAGCGCCGGGGCTGGAGGTGCTGACGGCCGCTATTCCGGCAGGAGAAGCGAGGGCGGCATCCGACCTGTACACCGCCTCGCTACCCGCCATCACTGCGGCCGCTATCGGTACTCGCCAACCGCCCGGATCTGATGGCGCCGAAGCGCGGGTGGCGGCAAGCCGGCCTCCGGCAAACCGCATGCCCGCCACGCCATGTTCCCGCGATTGAATATGCGCTTTATGCCCAATAGCGCATTTCCGGCAATTTCGGTGATATTTTTGATCCGGGCATTATATCAATGCGATCACCGGCGGCTGTTACATCCCTGTTCCGGGGCGGCGCCCTGCTCGCCGAAGCCGACGCGCAAGCGAGCAGCGCGTCCGCCTTTTGTTCGATTATGCGCAGGCGACCCCTGACCGCCTATCAGGGAAGTCGAGCACGAACCGGCTCGATGCCGAAGCGACGCTTGCCCGGCAAGTCGTGCACGGCGACCGCCGCCGAAGAAGCGCGCGCAGCGGTGATCCTGACCCGCAGCCGGCATATTCAACGGCGCCCCGTTCCACCCATCATCGACCTGATCAACTCGCAGACCACGGCGATTGCGGCCGAAACGCGCGCAATCGAGAACGGCGGCGGTATCGAAAACCGTATGCAAACCTGCACCTGGCGCGGGCACGAACCGCTCAGCCCTAGGCACAGTCTTTAGAAGAATTTATATCCGACTCGACACCGAAAACGGCGGCAGGGCCACCGGGCGAAATGAACGATCACAAATTCAACCGCGGTAATCATGTGGTCGTGACGATAGCGCTGTCGAGCCGATTGTCGGCAAAGGCGTGATGTTCCATTTTCGCCCTCCAGTCCGAGGCGCAGTTCCAGAAACGGCCATAGGCAATCGCGGCGGGTACGAGTTGTCGTTATCCCCACAACCCCGGCCAGCTCAAGGTGAAATGGGTAGCAGGCCGCTGAACAGGGTACGGGCCGGTGTCTCTCCTGGGACGGTGTGGAACCAGGGTCGGGCCGGTTATTGCGATAAATCGGCGCGCATCACCAGATCGAAACGTCGTCGCAATCGGAGCAACCAATCTGTGTTCCGAGGTTGATCGTATAATCTGCGGATGGGGCGACTTGTTGCCGACCGTGTTACGACGAGAGGCAGTGGCCTTGATTGCTCGCTTTTCCGGTGTTGACATTGGACGAACAAAGATAATCCCAGCCCTGCGACAATCTGCTCATTGGGCGTTGAAACTCGATCCCGTAAATATCGACCTTGTCGATATTCGAAACCACCCGGACAGACCAAAGCGCCGACGAAAAATTCGAAGAACTGCAATGTCGTCGACTTTGGTTTTTTATATGCCCGCCAGATCGAAAGTGATCGACGTTATTTGGCCGCAGACCCTTGAAACCTGCCATCAAAAAGCCTCGATGTTTCCTTGCCGATAAACATCGTTGATCAGGACGTTGGTCCCCAGAACTGAGTTAAATTCTGTCAACAAATGGCGGGCTGATCCCTGGTTGTTGAACCGCCCGACTTTGAAGCGATTGCCCCAGTTGGCGTAAGTTCAGGAATGTCGGTGCCAGGGCCCACTAGCGCCGAGTGAGAGTTCTTTGGCTGCACTCCTTGAACGTTCTGCTTTCTGATCGGGATCGCCACAAAGGGCTTGCCCCGGGTTGATCGGACCGCCGGTGATCGGATCGATCGCCACAGCACCGGCTCCGAACTTCCCGCTGTTCGATATCATAACGCAGCGCCAGGACCGACGTCGAAATTGTCGCCGATTTCAGTAATCAATCGAAACGCAAAAGGCGGCGTAGACATTGGTGTTGAAATATCGGCAAATATTGCGATGTCGGGTTACTGCTATTTGGCGTCGTTGTAAACAATTGCTTTTGTGACCCCCTCTGCCCGAGATCCGCTCCGAGGCTGACCCCGACATCGCAGAGCGATGTCAGATAAAGGCACCCAATTGCTCAGCAGCGGCCCCGTCGCCATTGAGAGCCAGCGGATTTCCGCCGCTTGATATCGGATTTGTTCGCGAATTTGATACTTGGGTGCCGTCGCAAGTCGTCGGACTATAGGCACGAGGGTTGAAACCATTTGACCGGGTCAAAATATGAACGGGATCGGATTATCTGCCGATGAAGGTCGGATGCATTGAGCGGAAAGCGGTCAGTTGCGCCGTGTAGCGAAGCCACTGTGACCCGCTGCTTACCGACGCGGGCGCGTTGCACCAGGGAAGTGTAGAGCGCGCCGAAATCCCCGACGTTACCGCTGCGTCAATGCCTTGGTCAACATTCGCTGTTACAGCGCCCAGGCGGACAGCGTCATGTGTCCAAATTCATGAGTCAGCTGACCGCACGTTCGAACGTGGTTGTGCGTGGATCGACGGATGTTCGAATAATAGCCGACATATTGTGGCGGTTCACGTCTCCAAAAAAAGCCGGATCGACGCGGCGAAATTGGGCAGATGGAAGGCGGTGTTTGAAATTTCGAGGCGCCGAAGGTCTGCATAGCGGCGCCTTTACGTTTCGACTTCGGTCGCATCGCCCAGTTCGGCGGACAAACGGCCGTCACCGACAGTTTTCCTGATCATCGACGAACTTTTCGATGTTGCTTAGCAGAAAGGCTTGTTGCGATAAAAAGCCGTCGGTGGTTGTGTAGAAACGGAAAGAACCAGGCCTGCGGCTGCGGCCAACCGGCACGGAGGAAATATTAGCCTGCGCCTTATAGGTATTATCCTCCGGCGGCGCTGACCTGATGCCACCTTCCAGTGCATGTCCGCTCGGCTTGAGCGATCTGGATGACAATCGCACCAGCAGCGGCATTGCGCATAGAGCGCGCCTTGCGGGCCTTCAGGATTTCGAATCTTGGCGAGCGTGGCCTGATCCTGCGTTGAAGCTGGGCGTGTTGGTCGTGAGAATTGCCGTCGACCACCAGTGCAAACGAGGCTTCGGCGTCGCTGCGCGGCCGTTGATGCCGCGGATGTTGACTTCTGAACGGTATCGCCCGCTTCTGCGGTGCATGCCGCTGACAATCGTCACACCTCGCAGCTGGACAAATTCATCCGCCTTTGCTGGACGCCAGCCTGCGGGTCGAGCATTTCTTCGGTAACACGGTGACGACGCCGGAACGTCAGCATGAGCAATTCATATCTGCCGGACGCGCGGTGACGAGGATGACATTGCTGTCCTCGCCTTCGCTCGCTGACTGGTCCACCACCGCCTCGGCGAAACGGCCGGGCTTGAAAGAACCAACCAGCGCGGCGAAACCGGGCGAAAGTGAAAGAACTGTTTTTGAGCGGACGCAATTTTCTTCCTTCCTGAATGGCAATTGATGCGGGCCTCTGACCCGTCAAACAGATTTAAACGAGCACATTGGCTCCGCTTTCATATAGACATAGACTTCCCTTGAAATTTTTCCGTTCCCGGAACCACGCCAGAATTGGTGTTGTTGAGCAAGGTGACGCTGCACATCGCCATCGGGTGAGATTCACGCAGTGAAGCTGGCGGCGATACGGCCATTGGCTTCATCGACGTGCAGGTGACATCACGGTGGACGATGGGTCTCGTATGCGCCGATGAAAATCCTTCGAACATCCCGCCGGATTTCATCCTTGCCACTATTGCCGGGTGGAAGGCGGTCTGGACACAGAACAGCGCACCGTCATTGGAAACAGTCGAGCGCTGCGTCCCGATTATTCTTCGCGTCGACATTGCCGAAATAGCTTTTGGTCGCCAGTTCGATCAGCTCAGGCGCGGGAGAGGGCCGGGTTCATATTGCATCAGGCATCTCCGTTCTCTTGAGCCAGATTGTCGCCGCTCATATAAACCGTGACATGCTGGACAGGCGCGTCCTTGCAAAATAGAAGCGGTTTGCCAATGTTGCATAGCGCAAATATGGCTCGCCCACCCATTGGCGTAATTAGCACCGTGAAACTGCGAACAGATGCGCGTGGTTTGCGGGATCGGCGCTAATGGACAAAGACTGCACGTGCCCAAGGATCTGCTCGAAACCGCGAACAGCTTTTTTCAAACATTTTGCCCGCGATCGCATTGCGACCGTTGTGGGTCGTGTCGACGTGGCTCGTGCAGGGACGCATCGGGCGCGGAAAAACAGTTGAGCACCTGGTCGATTATTTTGTTATCGACGCCCCCCGTCGAAATAGCGCTTTGTCACGATATCGATATAGACAGGGACTCAGGGCAGCGGCACTTGTCCCGCCATGCCGGGAGTCCAGTCAGCCATTAATTACCCCCCTTTCTGATATCATCGTCCTTCGGAACTTCCAGGCCGGCCGGAAACGGCCTCTTGCTTGAGTCAGCCCCAGTTCGATCAGGGTTTCGAGAAATTATAGGCCAAAACCTGCCAGGAAAGCACTGGAATCGGGCAGGTTTGCGGCGGAGATATTTGGCCGCATGGATGCATGGTTGTCGAGCGAGCAGATGGACCATCGCGCCATCTTTCTTCCATCGCCAGCAATACGCTTCGGCCCTGAGCTTGTCGAGAAATCACTTCTTCCTTGCCGGCCACAATTCGGTGACGCTTTCGGCTTTGTGTCGATCGGAGCTGCAGCGAGGACTCGTTCCACACCAGCCCCATATTCGGTGAGCGTTTTTCGTTTAGAGGCGGGAACCATTCCGGCCACACGAGTCAGCACGGTGGAATTTCTTTGCGAGCATCATCGCGGCGGCCAAAGGCGCTTCGCGGGTCGGACCACCCGGAATTATTGAGCGGGAACGGAGCGGCGCGCAAAGCCGCTTGTCGCTGACCGTGTCGATCAGAACCCCGCATTAGCCTTCTTCTTTCGGCTGTGATCCCGGTCCTGAAAAAACCGTCAGTCCATCAGCAAAGTGTCATGATAGCTGTCGCGAGAGCAGCGGCCCCGGGGACGGCGACAAATTTCGGGCTGGAAACCGGCTCGACAAAATTACTTGCGGGCAATTGTTCTGCACGGGCGGCCACGCCTGCGTCATCATCGGGATGGGGACAAGTGACCTTTACGTTTCATAGCAATTTCGGTATCAGGCATAGTGATGCAAAAACTCCCTGATGCCGTTCTATTGTATCAATTGCCCTCCGTTCAAGCGGAAACTGCTCCTTTGTTCAAGACTTGGGCCAACCCTGTTTATTCCCGCCCAATAGCCGTTCATGAGCGCGGCTTCCGACACCGCCTTATGAAAAAATCCGTAGCTTCATTTCTGTATGGAGGAGGCCATCCGGGTATGCAATTGGATCCGAGGAGCGGCCTGCGGAGGAATTTTCCGGGCGTTATCGCGAAACCCGGTGCGCGATGCGGTCCCGGCTGGAAAATGAAATGTGCTGGGTACGCAGCGCTTCCACGCGGCTCGGTCGCGGATTGGTCGGATGGTGATGAAATAGACGAAATGTTTACGCTGCGGGCGATGGCTGGAATCCCACGCCGCGAACGGGGCCGCGCGACGGAGGATGGTGACAGGCTGAACCGCTTGCGGGCTATCAATGATCGGCTGACAAAGCGTTCATCGGCCGGAAAGCCGACATCGCGACCTTCCTCAGATGCCAACGACAGTTTCAACGAACCTGAATACTCGAATGCGCCGATAAATATGGAGCAAATTGCTCCCGGCGGCTGGTCGAACAAGCCGGTTGTTCGCCGCACGGCAATCAAATTTCGCAGAGATTGACCTGATCAATCGGCACGACCATGATGAGCTGATTGCCGCTTTCGCTGCCCAGGATCGCCATTGGGCGGCGCACAGTGATGAACAGCCATATCCGCCGCGCCTTCCATTAGCTTCAAGCGGTGGCCACGAGCGGCCCTCCGAAGATTTTGATCTTTTCAGATATTGACCTTCAGATGACTGCCGCGCTCGCTGGCAGATCAAGCCCATGGTCGCGCTGTCCATGCGAGCAATTCGCATAAAATTCATCTCATATGCGCCCCGAGTTCCGGGACCGACACTGTCGATATGACCCGGGGTTTTCGAAGTTTGGGGCGCGACATTTCTGCATCACGAAATTTTCACTGCTGCGGGTGAATCCACTTGACCAGCGCTTCCCCGCGCCTTGGAAATGGGGTCGGCGAGCATTTCGCGGTGCGCGATAGACATTGCCGGTCGGTGCACGCCATGTATCCTTCGCACATGTCCAGCAAGTCCTGGCTTGGGCGATGTCTCGTCCAGTCGCATGATAAGATCGCTCGAGTTCGGCCTGATGTTCACCGCGGCGCGATATGGGTTGCATATAGCAGCGGATTCGCCCAGTCCGACGCCCCATCATCGCCGACATCCGTTTCCACAACCACGTGTCCTGATGCCGCAGATCAGGATCGGCTGCCGTCGGGGTCGGATAGACGTTGGGAGGGCCGCGATTTTTCGGCAAGGAATCGAGCCGGTGCGCTTCGCGGATGGAATGTCCGGCACCGTATCATCACGCCACGGTCGTTCCATATTGGCCAGCACCGCTTTCAATAAAAATCGCCCGAATCGACCACCTGAGCCCTCGGCCGGTTTTATGGCGATGCTGCAGGCGCACATCAAGCGCGCCGAGACAGGCATAGGTGCGGCAGCGATCGCCGATGGAAAGACCGGCGCGCTGGGCGGACGGTCGGGTCGCCCTGAATCAGGCGCATCCCGCCCATTGCCTTCACCAATGCGCCATAGCCGGGCGCGGTGTGAATAGGGGCCGTCTGGCCATAGCCGACACCGCGAATCATGATCAGGCCCTTCGTGATGGCGCTACAAGCGTTCGTTTAACTCAGATCCCATTTTTCCAGCCGTCCCGGCGCGGAATTTTCAGAGCAGGAAGAGTCGGGGGATTTTCAACCAGCTTTCTGACGACGCCTGGGCCCCTTCTTTCGCGCAAATTCAGGGTTATCGACTTTTTATTGCGGCCGACACGGAGGAAACCAGAGCGCGGATGCCCTTGCCCCAGCTGCGCATCGCATCGCCCACTTTGGGCGCTCGATCTTGATTCACTTCGACCGTGGTCGCCCCATGGCTGACCGCCAGAACGGCCCCGCGGATCAGCTGACCCATTTCGATCGCGTAAACTCCTGTCAACCGCCCCTTGTCGTGCATGAAAAATACTCCCCGGCATCTATGCTTGTCTCCTAACTAAAGACACTCATCAAGATGCTATACCACAGTGTTAGTATTAGCACAGCCAGTCGCACAGCGGTCACAGATTTCTTGCGAAGTCACAGGTCCAAGGGACGGGCTGCAGAATGAAGCCGAGTCATTTCAACGGCGGATAAGCTGGGCTGTGATCAATCGCATAGCTGGAGCCGGGGTGAAGCGGATCGGAAGTGGCCAGCTTGTCCATCCGGGCGCGTTGCCGCAAATGACCGATGCCGAGGGGGTTATCGCCGGAGACTGCGCCGACCGCGACGATATTTCCAATATGTGGGACTATGCCTGAAACAAGCGCGGCGTGCTGCGCGCGGCTGGCGAGCGGGAAGGGCAACAAGCGGAGTCGGACGAAGCGGGGCTTGCGTGGTTGTGGCTAGCGACCACGTTCGGCCAGAAAAATCTAGGGGCCAGACGATTTAAAACAGGTGCATTCAAGGAAATCGCGAAGATTGATCCGCTTGCAAGGCCGAAGGGCTGAAAGCCCAGGTCACGATAACGTCGGCGCGGCCTTTGGCTGCCCGTCGATGGGCGCGCGGTCTCAAGCCGGAAACGATTTTCCAGATCGCCCAGAGGAAATGGCCGCCGAAGAACCCGATGGAAATTGCCTGGCCCGAATACCATTGGTGTCGGCGTACCGGCGCAGGTCACCGACCTGTTCGGACGGCTGCGGGATTGCTTCCGGAATCATATCGCATTTGCGTGCCCATATTTCACGACACCGCCAAGCCACCGCATCGCCAGATGCCTGGGCGCCATCCAGGCCGGCGTGGAAACGCTGGATTCCAGCCTTGGCAGGACTTGGCGCTGCCCGTTTTGCGCCCAAACGCCACCGGCAATATCGCGACCGAAAGAATCTGGTGATAATCTGCTCGACCGCTCCGGCTCGGCCATGATCTCGATCTGCGAAGGCGATCGCCACCAACCCAATGTTTGAAAGTATAATTGGCCGTCCGCTGCTATCGCTAGGTCGCAAGAGCGAAGCCTGAATGGACAGTGTTACACAGAAAGATTGAATATGGAATTCGATTGGGTGTCGAACGTCGGCGGAACTTTTACCGATCTGCTGCTGATTCGACGCAAAGCCACCGGGGAAGACTTCCGAGACAAGGTACCATCGACCCCGAGCATTCCGTCCACAGGCGGTAATCAATGGCTGCAAGAGCGCTTGCGAGGCGCCGAATATTGCCCCGGGGCGACTTTCGGACCTGTTCCTGCACGGCACCAGGCGGGCCGAGGCGCGGCGGCCGGGGGCCCCGGCTCGCGACCAATGACGCATGCTGGAAAAGAAAAATCGCCAAGAGTCGGTCTGATTGTCACCGGAAGGCCATTCGCCATCTGATGCCAGATTGCCCGCAGTCTGGTCCCCGGCTGCCTTGCTGCCTGATCATCTGGCCCAAGCCCGAACCGATTGGGGCCGCGCTGCAACGAACGATAGAAGGCCCGAGCGGAGGATGCCAAGGGGCCATACCATCGCCAGCTCGATGTACCGAAAATGCGGGGCGCGCTCGAGGAAGCTGAGGCATCCGAAAGAGTGGGAAGCCGCTGAACATCTGACTGATGAAACAGCTATGTCGATGGCCGGCACGGAAAAGGCTGTTCGCTGCGATTTTGCGGCAGAAGTCTTTCCGAGCATTCCGATTTCGATATCGTCGGAACATTATTACCCGAGATGCAGAATATGAACGGCCCTCACCACCGTTGCCAATAGCCCGTCCGCCCGGCAGTCTGGCGCGCTATGTCGCAATCTGGAAAAGGAACTGAAGGCCTGGAGGGCACCAAGGCGAAAGCTCAACTGCTGGCGTTTCGATGGCGGCATTGATTAGTCGGCGAGAAAAAGCGCAGAGGCGCCGGTCAACCTGCTGATGTCGGCCGGGCTGGCGGTGTCGCCGGTGCGGTATTATGGGTGGCAAAAGTGCCAATGTGAAAAAATATACTGACCCTCGACATGGGCGCACAATCGACCGATTGTCGCGCTTGATTCAAAATGGCGCGGCGCGGCTGCAGCCGGAAAACTCGGTCGGTGGACCTCAATCGTCCGCGCCTACGTTATCGATCGAACGGTTCAAGACCGTACGGTGCGGCGGCGGATCGATCGCCTTTGTACCGAACTGACCAAGGCTTTTGCGGGCGCTCGGACCGGAACAGCTCGCCGGCGCCGATAGCCGGGCTCGGGTCGCTTATGCAAGGCGGGGAAACTGCGACGGTGACCGATGCCAATGTCGTGCTCGGCTATCTGGCCCGAAATTCCTGCTCGGCGGCAGTTTTCACGCTCGACCGCGAGGGCGCGCAAAAAAGCCGTCAGGACGATCGCGGATTGCGCTCAATATCGACCTGATGTAGACGCAGCCGGCCGGGCGTTACTCGGGGATATTTGTTGATCGAGAAACACTCGTTCGGCGCGCTGACGGGCTCGCGTCTCTCGGTCCAGCAGGGCTATGATACGCGCGAATTTGCCCTGATTGGGCTTTGGCGCGCCGGAACCGTTTTGCAACGCCACGCGAGATTGGGCAACGACTTGAATAACAGCTGGGCCGGGTTATCATCCCGGCGTCGCCCGGCGTGCTCTGCGCCTTTATTGGCGGACGCGACGACGCGGCAACGAGTCGAAACCAGCGGCAAGCTTCAAAAAAACGGAGATGGCGCAAAACCACCAAACGATGCACGAAACTCAACCGTCTTATCTCGACAGTTCTCGGCGCGGCAGGTCCGCCAGGGGAGCTGGAAGCGGGGAAGATCGCGGCCGGGGATATCGAGCTGCTCTTTACGAAATTTCGATAATTCGCTTTTTTGCGGGCAAGCCTTTCGGGGAAATTCCCCTGTCGTGGAACCCGACGGCCTCTTCGAATCGAAACAGCCTTGGAATACCCCTTTGATTAACGAAGCCACCGAAGCGATTGTTCACCTTTTCCAATCTCGGACGGAGGACGCCGCGATGAGATCGTTCCAAATGTTCGCGCGGTTGGCGATTCCTCTCGTTTGTTGGTGG
>Ga0163217_1103398_pt1 | contig 11878 bp, 19 predicted proteins | sample SynspAceP_FD_185933 | JGI IMG/M metagenome (GOLD analysis project Ga0163217, IMG submission 185933) | Saline lake microbial communities from Ace Lake in Antarctica - Synechococcus sp. Ace-P (PacBio error correction) | ecosystem: Environmental > Aquatic > Non-marine Saline and Alkaline > Saline ... | reverse complement strand
CTCGAATAAACCCAGGATTAAGGAAGCGGGGATATAAGCGAAAAACTTGTTTTTTAATTTTTGTTAAATATGCCGCTGTATTGGGTAATAGCAGTAGGTTAGAATACTGAACTTATTATAAAAAAGGAAAATTCATTCCTACAATGCTTTGCCTTCCTGAATGATCAAACAATAACTTGAATTGGAGAAATGACCGACTGTAATATTACAAGAAGACAGTTACTTCAAGAATGTGTTTCAGTAAGGCGAAATTGATCGGGCAAACAAAACTCGCAGCGGTTACGAAATGAAGATTACCGAAAAAGCTTCCGAACATGCTGGTGTACATACATTAAAGAGTTCCTGTATCGGGCAGAAAGTTTCAAGACTGTGAGCGTGGGGGGGAAATTTATTCTGACGGTACCAAGGTATTTTTAAACCGCTGTCGCGTATTAAGTTCCCAAGTAAATATTCCAGATATGCGATCGGGACTGTTTGTTCTATACTGGCTTTCGGGGAGGGGGGCTTTTTTTTTTTTTTTTTGAATGTGACAAAGGTAAATAAGGACCCTTTATTTGTGATGCCGATTAATTGAGGTGGAGGGTTTTTTTGGGAACCCAGTTTTTATGTTATTTTCGCATACCGTGTGAAGAAGACAGTCCAATGAACGTAGTTGTTGGGGAAAGGTCATGGCTACGCTGTGTGTGTGTGGTGTGTGGTGGTGTGGTGGAACGTGACCTTGACGGGAGTGAGGCCGGGGAAATGGACTGTGCAGGGGTTGGCGCGACGCGGACAGGTGTGGTGTGGTGTGTGTGTTTTAGCAGCATAGATGTTACGAATAAAATAAAATATTAGAAAAATAAATTCCGTGTTGACTTTACTCGTATGTTGTTGTTGAGTAAGATCGGGAGCGACGGATGCCGTTGGCACGACGTTGCCTCAAATCGGCGACAAAGCCATTGTCTTGTGTGACAACAAGCATCGAGGAGACGCGCTGAGTCACCCTTGGACTTTGACGACACGGCAATCGCTCAGGTGACGGTCACCTTCGGGGATGGGGTGGTCGGCGATGTTAGCCTATGCTTGACATTCGTGAGGACATTGTATCGTAGATGTAGCATAGCACTCACGCCACGCCCTGTTACGGCGTCACGGTCGCTCACACCGGGAGGTGGAGATGATCGCCACCCAGGGCACCAGCACTTTGGGCAGGCGACGGGTATGTTCTTGTAGATGCGAGACCGGTGGCTGCGCGCCACGGAGCGGATCTTCGGCTGGCGATGCTTATGCCTGTAAACTTGAGTTCGAGGACGAGATGCCTTGAGAACGCCTTGCTTCTTCGCTGATTCTTCAGCGATGGAAGCCTCTTCTGCAGACCTTGCGATTGTGGAGAGGCGCGAAGCCGACTTTGGTGATTGGTTTCTCTCACTCGATTGCGAATGTCGGGTGAGCATGTCTTGACATCGGGTCGTGGTTGGCCATGGTGGGGCCGAAGAGGGCTCAGTTGTGCTCGGAACGGCATTCCATCTCGCGAGGAGGGCGGCCTTTCGTCGTTACGGGCATGGTCACGATGGGGATGTCATTACGCGGATGGCGGCGATTTTCGTAGGAGATTCGGGAAAGAATGATCTTTCCTCGACCGAGGGTGTATTGCCCGACCGTCGAAGCTGTTTGGGGCTGACGCGGAATCCGGGATCATCGGAAGGGCCAGGTATCAGGCGACTCCAGGAAGGCGTTCATCCGCTGACCACAAGCGGTGACGACCACGGCAGATCGGCATGCTCGCGATACCTGAATGGCCGCAATGGCCTTCTGGGCCGGGTCACCAACCACTTTTGCGGACTGATGGTGGCCAGCTCGCGATCGAAGCCTCAGGGCTTGGGTTGTGGGCGGCTCGCCAGTCCCTGTTCAGTGACTTTTGACCACCTTGAACTTCGTGACGTTGAGAGAGTTCAGATCATGAGCAGCTTTGGGCTGGACGTCTCCGTAGCGCTGTTTGGTACATTGGCTGGGCTGGTTTGACGTTTCTGACGTTGGTCAAGAAAGGAGGAGAGGGGAAAAGAAAGGACGCTGTTTGGTGCGGTCAGTAGTGGTCGAAGGAAAGATTCAATCAGTTCGAATCAAGCTTGCACGTTTATGACCGGACGTTTGCTTGCAGTCGGCTGAAAGATACTCGATGCGACCGAGGCATGACACGGACTGCTAGGGAGAAGACATCAATTGGGAGCATGCACGAGGAGGCTTCCTCAGGTGGAGATGCGTCGCGCTTCCTTCCTGAACGTTTGAGTGTGGCGTGTGCGCAGGTTGACCCACTTGCACAATGCCGGTTCAGTCAAGGAGGAAGATGCGCACAGACTCGCGGTTTTTGCTTGTCCATTACCGGAATCACATTGCTGGTGTCGCGTTGCGGTAGCAGCAGCTATTGAGTGCGGTCCGTTGGCTTTTTCTAGATGGCAGTGGCCATTTCAATACTCCGGGGCGAGCAACAATCTTGGTGAAGTTTTTTCCCCGCAGTTCGCGAGCGACGACCGAACACCGTGTGCCTTGCGGTTGGGTGTCCCGCGCGAGGATCACCGCCCGCTTGTCATCAATGGATCGAATTTGCCGGGTTCGCGGAGCATATGTGGCGCGCGTCCGTACGACCACCGCCTTCACCAAGCAATCGACTTTTGCACTCCCATGTGGGATGCTCCTTGACGGCAGCACGATAACATCACCGACGGGCGAAACCGTGCGGCGAGTTGGAGCCAGAACGCGGTATTGCATGGATGCGTTGGCGCTCGTTATCAGACGACATGAGTAGTTTCCTGTGATCATGGGGTGACTCGTGGGCGGCGTGGGGGTTGAGGACTCGGCGAAGCCCACGTCTGTGGTGCGGCTGAGCGGACGGTCTTCGTGATACGGACTCGTCGCCGATTGCAACGGTTTGTCTTCGTCGTGGGCTTTGTAGCGATGGTGCGGCTGCCGGTCTTTTGATAGATGGATGGGGATAAGCGTTTCGACGCTAACCACACCTTTTACATCTTGTCGCTGGACGACGGTGCGACCCTTTCCTTGAGTGGCCATGGTGGGTATCGGCGGATCGGAAGGGCGGTGAGAGCGGAGCGCTGCGCTCTTTGCACCGTCAGAAGCTGGGCAGCTTGATATGCGGCTCTGCTTGAAGCGCGGGTGCTCCAGACGGGGGTGGCCGCTCGAAAAGCGCAGATCGACATTCACGGCGGCACCGTTGATCTGATCGTCAGATCGGCGTATTGAGGAGACGCCTTCGCGATGTCAGGACGGGCCAAATGTTAGGCTCTCCAGCGGGAACGGCGTCGAGAATGGGCTCGGCCCGGGAAGACAGTCCCCCAGCTCCGTTCCATTTCGGAATGAGCTTTGGTTTTGCGGAGTTGTACTGGGGCAGAGCATTCGCTGCTTGGCGATGGTCCTCACATCTCAGGATCCACCCATCTCAAAGAGGATTGCACCGGCGTATGATCACGCCCCTCAGGACCCGGGTTTGCCCTTACGGAGGCCCATCCGTGTTTCGCAGGGCGCTGGTGACGGTTTTCGGGGAAGATCGGATCGAGAGTGCTTGCCCCCGTGTGACGTAGCGGGTTATGGCCATAGGCTCGATCTGAGCGGGAGTGATCAGCCACATTCCTGGGCCTGCATGCAACTGACTCAAAGGCAATGGTGTGCTCGGGTGGCGACATCGCAATGCGGACTCGTGCATGTTTGCGGAATTTGAGCGTCGTGGGATCGATGTTCAGGGGGTCTGCTGATCACTCTTTGTTGGAACGGTTCTTCAATTCTTGGGACGCCGGTTGGCGCGGCGAGTTGTGCCAGCGGCGGGAGTTGCTCTTTCTGGCCGGGAAGCACTCCCCTTTGAAACCAGACCTTGAATCCCAAGCACCCGTAGGTGTGGTGGCCACCTTGGGGCGTAATCAATTCGGCGCGCAGTGGCCTCAAGGGCACCGACCTTCAGGGTCCATCGGTCGGGCGATCTCGGCACCGTTGAGGCGCCCGCTACCTGATTCTTCAGGCCGAGAACACCGGCAGCTGGGCCGTTGGACGGTCATTGCATCACCCGCCGAAAAGCCACACGCTTTTCCAGTTGTTGGGCATGTACTCGGCAAAAAAGGCGTCGGCGTCGCCCTTTCGATGTCCACCACGTGATGCGCACTGACGGCTTGCCGATCGCGAGGGTGGTTTGGATTGCCCGTCCGAATCCTCGATTTAGCCGCTTGCCTTGGCGACCGACCAGCACGCGGGGGAGGCGGGTTTTGAGTTCCACCCAAGTTGTCGGCTTGCGGGCGATCAGCAACATCGCTATTGCGCACTCGCAACTTTCTTGCTGAGATGAATTTGCGAAATCGATTGATCCTCCTGGAGCAGAGGGGATAGTATGCTGGGCGTACCAGCGGGGCGGTGTCCGGGTAATCCACCAGTTCGCAGGCCGTTGGATGGATCTTGATTGTCCATTCAGTCGGTTTCCTTCGGGATTCCGGTGAGGTGCTGCACAGCATTTGCTGATCGTGAAGTTTGGTTTTTGATGGCGAAGGCCCGCCCTGGGCGCCGGACGGAATCGCTCAGGGAGGTCCATTGTCGGCGATCGCCGTGCTGATGTCTGCATCAGCGAAGCGGGGTCAAGCCGAGATTGTTTTCGGCATGGCCTGACTGAGCGCAGCACCTGGTGATCGGTCTGTGTGGAGCGTAGGCATAACTTCAAGAGGAATCAGCGCTCCGCGATAGGACGGATCCGCGGATCTGATTTGAGCACCGGGCGACACCTTTGGAAACGGATCCGCGAGACTGTGCGCTGGGCGCCGGTCTTCTGTGCTGTGTGGGTTGGAGTGACCATGGTGTTCGCTCTAAGGGCACCTTTTCTATGTCTTGAGTGAGCCGCGGAGGGCGGGTGGGGCGAATTCCCAGCGTGTGGCCCACCATCTGCTCTGGTCACGTAGACGGCACATGGCTCTTGCGTTAGTGAACAGCAATGGTGTGGCCGATCATAATCGGCAAGATCGTCGAAGCGTGACAGGTTGATCACGGATTTATGCGGAGCATTGTTCTGCGTCTCGACCTTGCGCAGAAGGTGATCGGCGATGAATGGTCCTTTTTGAGTGACACGTTCCATTGCGGATAAGCAGAGTGCCAATAAAACGGGGTTTTGAATGACCATCACGAATCCGTCCGCCACGGCTCCGCTGGAGTGCTGGCTCGACGTTTCCGCAGCACAAACGGTTGCTCGGCTTGTGCGCTTCGGGTTTTGAGGACGAGGGCAGCTTGCCCCATGGCGGGTCGACCGGACCAGAGCGGCCGATCGGAGCGCGCGCCTCGCCAACCAACGTGAGGAGGGGGTCACTGGGTATTCATCACACTGCGCGCACCTGGGGACGGCGGGCGACCAGCGCTTGGCGTCCGGCTTTTGCCAGGCTGTGTTGGTATTTCGCGTTCAACTTCCGAGTGGTGGCGTAGCACTCGCGACCACAGCCCCCACTTTCACGCGTGAGATCGCTGTGAGATGGGCAACTGAGGGCGACGTTAATCACCTTCTATGTGGCCGTTCTATCCTGGGCACTATTGGCCCATGGCCGGTGACGAAACCATTCTTGGCCACGGCCGCGTAGAGCTCACGTTCGGGAACCTCGAACCTACTAGGGGAATGTGCCACGAGAGTGCAAAGCAATTTGCGACTTCGATCGTCACCTGTGAGCGCACGGTGAAACCTGTTTGGCCAGCTCAATCCCAGAAGGCGCAAGGATGTAGTGCTTTTCGCCGCGTCGGTTGTTAGAAAGAGGCAAATCGTCCAACCGGGGCGTTTTGCGCGGTGCAGGAGGTCGTAAGTGTGGATGCGGGCCACGCGAGGCGCGACCACATCGTGCTTGTCCACGGCGGGAAGTCACCATGCGGATAGAGGGCCTTTGGCGCCGCACGGTGGGGAGTTGACGACGCGCGGGTTGTTGCGACCCTTGTCTGCGGGTACTTGCGCGTGCACAGCAACTGCGCTCGGGTTTGCGCGCAGTAGTTCACTGAAAGCGCTGACGGACGCGGCGCGTGGTATGCCGGGGGGGTTAGGCAGCTTCGGTACTTGCGAATTGCCATACGTTTTAGATCCATATAAGCACACATAGGGAAACAGCTGGAGCTTGCCGTCGCAAGGCGCACACCACTCGCTTTTTGTATGAACTTGGGGCGCGTTTGCTCTCTGCGAACCGACGCACACGATACGCCCGGAGGCGACGCGGTGGGTTCATAGTGCTCACGCGATGACTTCACCGAAAACTTCCGAGGCGGGCCTTGATGTTCGGGCTTGGGCCGCACGCGATCAGTTCAAGTGTACTGATTCAATTCAAGCTCGGAGTGGCTTCTCGCGTGATTCAGTGGCTGCGGATCACATCCGCGTAACGGCTGCAAACGTTCGTCTCGTTGTGACATCCCTGATCTTCTACAGTGCTGCTCGTTCGCACCAATTGCTTAGTAACAAATTGAAGGTCGAACACGTTCAGAACTGGTCTGGCGGCGATCTAATTTCACCGTTTAACGAGATGCGAGGAACTCCGATGATTCACCACGCTTCAGTGACGGTTCCCGTCGAGGTATCAGCAAAATTCGTACACTGTTCTATGGGCAATCGAGCGATGCGGGGTTGCACGACTTTCGCGGGTTTTGGGGCTTCCAGGTCGGCGGCGAAACCTTGACACGAACAGATGTTCAGCGGCCGCTATTCAGGGCCGACGCAGGGAGGGCGAGCTGCTCTATTGCCGTGTTCATGCACGGGCATAGGAGCGTAGCTTGGGACCGAGATTCACGCTACCACCGGCGTGAGTGGTGTTGTCGGTGGGAACCATGCAGAGCGCGTACGTTCTGTTTTTTTCTGTTAAGGCTTTTTGCGGGCCACCGCCCCACCGTCGGCGCGGTGTGGTTGCGGCGTGCCCTGGCGGCATTTGCAGTGCCGCACCACGCGCGATTTGGAACATCCGGCGGCGGACGAGGTTCTTGGGCGCGTGCATGACGTTGGGTACTATTGCATACAGCTTTGCCCTTGCCAGGACATGCTCGAAACGAAAAGCGCATATTCCGAATTCATGGGCTCTAGCGGGCCGTGCGCACTAACAGACATGCGCGGGACGGAGGTGAGGTTCATCGGGCACATTGGCTTTGCTCCGGAACCGCGTCACACTCAGGCAAATTTGTGCTTCGTGGGCCCATGTCAGGAGCGTCAACTTTTCGGTGGTGTGCTGACGCACTCTTAACGATAGCGGTGGCACAGCTCGCTGCCGGGTAGAATCGGCTCTCGGAGGGTGTTGTGGCGGACCGGTTCGAGCCCGTGGGCTTGGAGAGTGTTGCTGTTGGAACAGTGGGTCATGGTGGGCGGCGATATGAGACGGGACGCTGTTGCTGTAACCACTGAAGCGCTGTTGACTGTGCTTGGGTGTGCTCACCACGGAATCGACCGTGCTGACGCTCACCCAAGCTGCTTTGATGGTGAAGCGGGAGTGTGGCCTACCAGGTGCCAAACTCAGGCAACTGGGTGAGGCGGATCGGAGATGACGCAGAGCGCGCTTTGGATGTGGCGGTTGCCCAGCGGGCGGGTTGGACGAGGTGTGTGGCGCGGAGCTCGCCAAAACAACCGCGCGGCGGGGGAGCCGGTCGCGGCTTGGGGGTGGGGTGTGGAGCGGCGGAACGGCCTCATAGGTGACCGGGAGGGAGGCCGCGCGATGAAAGAACGGAAGCCCGGTCTGCAAGAGCCTGATGGCAAGAGGAGAAGACGCCTGAGCAAGGACGCGCGCAAAGCGTGTGGGCAAGCCTGGAGACGTGGAAGCGTGGATGCGGGCGACGCGCTGACCGACTGGAAGGGGAGGCGGGATGCACCGGAAAAGGCGGGCAGAACGGGGGAGCGCTAAGGTGATGGGCGAAAAACAGCAGGTGGGACATGTGGTTCCCTCCGCCCGAACGTCGAAGCACGTGCTGAGATAGTGTGGTGCGGTGACGCAGTTGTGTCCGAGAGGCGCGGACTGGGTCCGGGTCAAAGGAAGCAGTGAAAACCTGGTGAAAGGGATGTGGGCGTAGGGAGAGGACCTCACCGCAAGCGGGGGTGCCGCGAATGGTTACGGCAGTTGTCACAGAGCACAAAAGGTCGGGCGCAGCATGGCAAAATTCGGACACTGGTCCTTGAACCTATGTGACCTCCACAGCCTGTGCGGATGGGGAGCGTCCGCTGGTCAGATGCGGCTATTTCGGGCGGAGAGATTGCCTGCGAATGACTCCCTGTGCTCACTTGAGGGTGCGACACCGCTTCCGTGAGACCTGGTCAGTGGAGCCGTTGGAGAGTCACGGATATGCCCGTGCATCGACGGAGTCTCGGAAACTCACGAGTTCACCGGACGTCTCTCGCATGCTCGCGGCGCGACTTGGCGCCTACCGGGTTCGTTGTGTCCCGCGGGCTGTCTCACAGAGGCGGGTGTTCGGGGACCCCGAGGCGGTTGATGGGAGCTGAGGGGGTCGGCCCCCACCGCGTGCCACCACAGGGGGCCCGTTGAGTTGCGGCGGGAGGATACCGAGGGTCACGGGGCAGGCTCGCCCACCGTGTGTGAGTGTTGGGCGCGTCGTTGCCAAGGTTGAGCAAACCACGTCTGATAGTGTTGTGGGTGGGGGGGCGTTGGAGGCCCAGGTGTGCCGGGCGACGGAGGAGGCCCTGCGGCAACCGGGACGCAGAACCACGGGAAGAGGCTGGGAGAGGGCGGCGCGCACGGGCGCGGGGAAGCCGTGGCAAACGAGCCGGAGATGAGGCGAACGCCTACATGGAGCAGGCCCTTGGCCCGGAGGGGTCGCTGCTGCGTGGCAATGGGACTGTCGCCACGTGCACAAGCCAACAAGGCGTATACCTGTTTCCGGGGATTGCGATGATGGTGGAGCGACACCCTGGCGGGGGGAGGAGTGGAGTGGGGGTCTCTAGTGCCGCCCTCGCGGGCGGCCGCAGCCGGCGCGTCGGGCATGTGGCGGGGCGCGTGGAAGAGCCAGGCCCCGACGAGCGGGCGGCGGCTGCCGCCCTGGGGAGTGGTTCAAGCCGCAGCGAGGGGACGAGTCACCCTGCGCAAGGCGTGGGGCGAGCGCTGGGATGGCCCAGCAGTGAATGGCCCCGGGTCCGCAAGTGGCCCTGCCTGGGCGAGGGGCAAGCGGACCGGTTGGGTGCAGTCGAGCGCTGTGGAGTGGCTGCGGCCGCTGCTGGCCGGGGCCCAGGGCGGAGTCTGGAGAGAAGGGGCAGGCCGCTCGGCGCGATGGGTGGGCGCGTGTGGACCCTGTGTGCCTCCGGCCCAGGCGTGGAGTCACACGCCGCGTGGGGGCGGGGCGAGGCGGCGCTAAGCGCCTGCTGCAGGTGGAGGCGTCCGAGCTGGAGCTGCGCGGGGGTGGAAGCTGGGGGCGTGGAAGGGCCGGCCGGCGGTGCCTCCCGCTCCAGCGGGCCGGGAGCGCGGGGTGGCGGGTGGCCCGGCGCGCGCCGGGCCGTCCTGCCCGCTCGGCAGTCGCGAGGGGCGGGCAGGAGCGGGATTGTTCGGCCAGGGCAACGCCCACGCGGCCGAGCGGCTTCGCGGCGGGGCGACCGAGCGCTCGCAGGCCCTTCCAGGCATTGGCCGGCCGGACCAGGCCGCCACCCGCGGGGGGCGCCGCCAGGCCGGTGTCCGCCGGCGGCCAGAGCACCAGGCCGCGTGGGTTGGGGTGGCCGCGGCGTTGGGCGCGCTATAGGTGTGGGGTCTCTCAGCCTCGACGTTCGTGGAATTAGTGTGTGTGTGCCGGTCGGCAGCGCGGGCCCGGGACCGGTGACGGCACGGGGGGAGTGTTGAGCCAACTGTTCACGGGAATTTCGGTGGAATGCTCGCGGAGAATAGCGAGTGAGGTCAAGTGGGTGCCAGAAGTCGGCTCACCTTGCGAGTGGAGGAAGGCTGGAGAGTCACTGCGGTCACAAGCTCAACCTCTCTCGAGTGTCCTCGCTCTGCCTACTGTGCCTCGTAGCTTTGTCTGACATCATGATGACGGTCGACGGCCTGGAAAGGGGGTGCCGGATGGGGGGCGGCGGGCGCTGGCGGAGGCTGACGCGCGAGGAGCGTCGTGGAAAAGGTGGCCTGTGGATGCGGCGGGCCGCAGCCCAGGCGCGCGAGGCGGCCGGACGGGTAGGTGGGGGCAGCCTGGATACCGATGGAGCTCACAAGCCGAACCGGTGGTGAGTCCACACGTCGGGGGCTCCAGACGCAGCATTTCGTGTATAGTTCGCGGCACGACGGGCCGGAACAGCGCACCCGGCCCGGAAGCAGCGCAATGCCCGCACGGGGCGAGGGGGGCCGCACGGCCGGGAGGCGGGCCGGGGGCGGCACCGGAGGGTGCGAGGGGCCGTGATCCTGCGCGAGTCGCCAGCGCGGCGGGTGGCGGGGCCGCCGGCGGTGGGGGCAAAACACGGCGGCGTGCGGCGTGAAGCGTGTCTCTGCGTGCTCGGGGCAGGTTCTTTAGCCAAACATTGGGAGGGACAAGCCTGGGCAGCGAACGGTTGGGTCAGTGTGTGTGTTGGTAGTAAGGTGATCCGAGCAGGATCGCCGGGGGACGGAATGCCCTCATCCTTCGCCAGCGGCCAGGCCGGCGAATGCAGGGGGGCGGCCGGGAAACGGCACACAGAGGAGGAGTCAAAACGGGGAAAACACCAGGCCCAGAAGGGATGGGAGCGATGGAGAGCGGCACCGAGCGCGAGAGCCATGGCGGCGCAGTGCTTTTACAGGGTTGTCGAGAGGGCGGGGAGGAGGGGGCCACGGCCCAGCGGCAAGAGCGGGCAACGGACCGGAACCCGGACCGCGGCGAACTGCGGATCTCTAGGCGTCATTCGAGATGTCTACCTTGGGTGATCGAGAGTCGGGGAGCGCGCCGCGCGGCAAGCGCAGAAGGCCGGATGCGCGGAGCGAAGCGCCGCCCCACCGGCCCGCGGGGCGGTGGGAGTATTGCGCAGCGCAGCGCGGGCGGTGCACGTGCGATGAGAGCCACCGATCGAGTTAGGCCACGGCACGCGGCCCAGCCTTTCAGGCACAGCCCTGGTGTGTCCGTGAGCTGGGCGTTACAGGGCGGGCGGCGGCGGAGCATCACTTGTTGTGTTGTCGTGTCCGCAAGCGGGTTGTGCTCTCGTCCGGTATGCGCCAGTGTGACCTTGTGTCATCGTATTCAGGAGCCTCGCGCACGCCAGTGCCCCTGGTGCTCCGGCGTCCTTCCGGTATCACTGATGCCGGGCTTGCCGCAGCCGCGCCTCGAGCGAGGGCAGAGGCGGGTGTAGGCCGCGATCTACCGATGTGCCAGGTCAACTCCGCCGCCGCCGTGGAGGGCGAGGCGGGCGGCGTGCACGGGGGCAGTGCCAGCTTGCGGGGTCAGCGCGCGCAGCGGTCCAAGTGAGCGCTCCTTCGTTGTGTCGGGGGTGTGACCTGCGTGAGCGGCGAGGCAAGGGGTCCAGGCGCGCCGGCAGCGGGTTGTGCTGTGAGGCAGCGACCTCGGAGTGGGCGCCGCTGCCGCAGCGCCATCGCCTGCCGAGCCTTGACAGGGATTCAAAGGTCCGAACCGGGACCTCAGGCGTGGCACCGAGGCTGACGGTTGTGTGGGCGCGTCGCATTTTGCACGAGCCACCCCTGGGGAGTGGGTCCCAGGGGTCGGCAGGGGTGCAGGCGGCCGTGCCGTGGCCCGAAGGATGAGGCGGAGGCGAATCAAATGAGGGGCAGCCGGCGGTTGGAGAGCAGGGGGCTGTGCCGGCGAGGCGTGGCGCCCCGGTGGAGCGCGGCCGCGCAGCCCAGTGGTTGCGGCTGCTTGCAGCGGAGGGTGTGGGTTAGCGGGTACTCTGGCTTCAACAGGCGGAAAATGCGGCTCAGTGGGGATCAACAGCGATTTATAGCGT
>Ga0163217_1087724_pt1 | contig 11878 bp, 18 predicted proteins | sample SynspAceP_FD_185933 | JGI IMG/M metagenome (GOLD analysis project Ga0163217, IMG submission 185933) | Saline lake microbial communities from Ace Lake in Antarctica - Synechococcus sp. Ace-P (PacBio error correction) | ecosystem: Environmental > Aquatic > Non-marine Saline and Alkaline > Saline ... | reverse complement strand
TGTGCCCTTGAACAGATGATGGGGCCGCCTCTCGCGGCTCTGCCAGTGACGGCTCCTCTGCTTCGTTTCCCCGATCTGATGACCTTGTGTCACGGCGTTCAACATTCCAGAACGGCGCCCAGCCGCCGTTGGTTCCCGTCCTCCTTCGATCGATGGGGCGGCGCTGGGTGGTGTTAGCCTGATCCTGGCGGCAGCGCTCGGCGCGGCGCGCGCGGCCCCAGCTCATTTCCGGCCATCGATCCGCTCCCGGTCCCCCGAGCGCCGCTGACAAGGAACTGGATCGGACGTGCGCCGCAGTCTGTCGGTTACCCCGATCTTGTTGCTGCTGGCCACGCGGACTCCCAGGCCATGGCGGGATAAAGCTCGCGGCCGCCCGGACGCATTCGTGACATCCACCGTGCGCCGCGGTGATGAATCCCGCCATCCGCGACGAGCTCCCTGGAAACTACTGTGACTCGCTGACGCGCCGCGTGCGACCTCGGCAGTGCAAGCGCCGCGAGAGTGCTTCAACATCAGCCTTTACCTGCTCCGCTGAGACCACTCGCGATGGTGAGCACGTCCCCACCGAGACTGTAGATGTGGCAGGTATCTTACGTTGCTCGGTAGGTGGCTACGCCTGGAGATCCACTTCGATGCCTACGGCCCTGACGGTATCGTGCTCGGGCCTGATTTCCCACCGCTGCATGGGCCTTCAGCCCACTCGATGAGAGCCTCGCCCGCCGCCCTTCGGCGCCTTCCCGCCTGGACTTCCGCGTGGGCTGGCTGCCCGCGCGGGGTATTGCATGCTGGAGATCGGGCAGCTGGAGGGGCCTGCGAAGCGTCACTGCTGCAACCCGAGCAGCGCGATTCAGCCGCTCGGACGCGATTTGCCCTGCGGGTGGTTTAGGCGATTCGAAGCGGGGCGGCTGGACAGCTCAGGCCCGTTCAGCACGGCTCAGCACAAAACAGTCTTTGATGGGTTCGGCTATGCATGCATAATCGCAGATAGTATTCGTCACTGCCACCAGTCTTGGGGGCAGGTTGTTGAAACAGAATCGGTGCAGCCAAGGCTCGCGGCTGCCTTGGCTCCGGAGTGTAGCCGTACTCCCAGCCACCAGAGTGCGGCAGCGACATCAGGGATCGACTCGGTCCGCCCGTTGGTCTGCAGACCGAAGATCGTGCCCGATCGAGACGAATTGAATTCCACATAAACGCCGCGGCGGTAGGAGCTGAACTGGCGATTCCGCGCCGCCGTAGGCCACGGGTTGCGCGTTTCTCGACGATCCGGCCGTAGGCTCGCAGAAACCGTGGCCGCAGGCGCTGGCCAACTGAAACAGACTGCTCCCAGCTCTGGTCTGCGGCCGGCAGCCCGGAGAGATTGCGGCCGCAGGGATGGTGCAGATCCCTGTAACCCTTGTGAAGAGGATTCCTGATGGGTCCTGGTAGTCGAAGAAAATGCCCCCAACGCACGGGTTCGCCGCGGTGGCCCGGAGGCAGGAAGTACTTCGTCACACCAGCCTTGAACACGGGTAATAGGCCGGGTTTGATTGCCGTCACAGGGCTCCCTGTCGAGGTGCGTGTGAAAGTGGATGGATCGTCGAAGAAGGGATAGAAGGGCGTGCACGGTCAGCCCCGCCGCCGACACCAGAACCGGCCCGCTTCGAAGTAGCGGTTATTCAGGTGCAGCCGGTTGGCCATAAGGGTTGCGGGGTGCAACACCATCGAGGTGCGGTGGCGTAACAGCGGCTCCCTTCCGCCTCCGGACGCTGTTGAGGATCGCGGAGAGCAGCCCGGTCTTCCCCCCATCCACTCGGAGGGATATTATCTGAGCGTGCTCGCCTGTCTGATTGCGTGCGGGCCGGCCGTGCAGCACGTCGCACCCTGGAGGCTACCCGCCCCTCCGGCCCTCCCAGCTCTCCTTCTTCGTAAAGCGGCCTTCACCTCGAGGGCGTTCGAGCCGGGCCGGTTGCTGTTGCAGTGTCCCATTTCAGAAGCTGCCTGGGCCCGCTTGGCGGGATATCGGGCGGCGGAGCCTGGAGCGGCGTCCTGGGATTTCCGGAGCCGTGGCTGGTCATCCGTGGTTGTGTCGGCACGCGAGTTAGCCCCCTAAACGGGGCACTGGAATCCTGTTCAACTTTTCTCAGTCTGCATTGCCCGCTCACAACCTTTCGAAGAGGCTCTAGTCATGGGCGCGACCCCGTAGATTGATTTCACTATGGTTGCTCAAGGGACTCGGCCAGCGCCTCGATCGGGCCCCGATGCCTGAAAATTCCCTGTGTGATGCGGTCAGTGGCTGCACCCTGTGATAGCTGGCCTGGCTCAGCCCAGGTTCGGATTACATGGCGATCGTGTGCTGCGTGTCCGACCTCGCCTTTACCGGCGTTATTGCAACCAAGTCCAGGGGATGATACAGATCGTCCGCGCGATGCCGCAGCGCTCCTGCTTGGCCGTCGTTAGGTATGTTGCGTCGAGGTGAGCGCTCGAACATGAGCAGTCCGAGCAAGCCGATTGACGGCCACGAGCCACGTGCGACCGGGGGCAGATCAGGCCAACTGCTCCGAGGCAAGGGAATCCCGGCGTTCGGTCGGGTTGATCGTCCTGTGTAGGCACGACAAGGGTCGGGGTGGTGCGAAGTAGCACCGTGGCCGTGACCTGGCCATGTTGCCTGGCTCCAGGCAGGGCCTGAGGTGGATCTGGTGATGCTGATAATCTACGGTCCCGAAACGTTCCCGCCCATGCTCGCGTGTTGTAGGCCGCATCGAACCCTGAGCGTGCGCAAGGCACGCGATGCGACCAGCCAGGTTCTGACCCCGGATTGAGGTCTGCTCGGTGTGGGCTCAGATTGGTGTCCGTCTGGCCTGTTGATTCAGGAGTGAACCGCGCGGTGGCTCTGGCGCGAGGCCGATGCGTGCATGGGTCCATCCGCCAGTTTCTCTACAGGTGTAGTGGGGGGAGCGCGATGTGCTCGGTCGTCCGACCTGCCGCGGGCACCGGTGATGCCCAGCTCACCCTTGGCCCAGGCCGTTCCAAGGGCCGGTTTTGGTCGTGATTGTCACCACCCCCCCAGAAGGTGTCGCTGCCGGATTGCCGCGCGGCCTGGCGATCTGTTTCTGCAGATGGGGGGGTTGTTTTTTCGGTGCTGGAGGATCGAGAACGATGAGCGTGTTCATCCACCGGATCGGACCCCTGCCCACAGGCACCGCCCCCACTACCCTCGCATTTTTGGCTCCGGCGGTGGAGCGCTGCTGGCCTCTGAGGCCAACGTGCCCTGCTTGCCCAGCTGCCCCTGGAGATGGCGTGTGGAGGCGGGACAGGGGCTTCCCTTGTGTGTCCCAGCCTGATCGCCGACGCACACGCTCTTCATGGAAGCTGGCTGCAACCCTTCAGGTGCGCGCTCAACCCAGCCTGACGGCATGGCCATGCTCAGCGGTGCAGCACGGGTGTCTCCAGCAGCCGCCGAGAAAAACGTTTCGTGGTTCAAAGGAGATCGATCTGGTGCTCTGGGCATTCCCCTGGCCCTGTCGCTGTGGCGGGGAATATCTCGATCGCCTCGAGCAGCCAGCGGCAGGCCGATTATCGACCCTTACTGGATACGCCGCCACTGTGCGTCTCCGCGGCCCAGCCGGTGGGCTGGGGAGCATGTCGTCTCTGCTGTTGGCCCGCCCTGCCGCTGGATCGGCTCAAGGCTTATGCTTGCCGATCTACTGGCTCACCGTGGTCAGCCTGATGGCGGGTGAGGCTTGTGGGCACCGTCCGCCCTTGGCGCTCCAGCGTCTGGATCAGTCATCGGCGGGCGTTTCTCATGTTGCAACCTTCGAATTTCCCAAACCCTCCGGGGGGGGCAAATTTTTTTTCAACAAGGGCACATTCCATATAAAGCCTGTGAGGGGCGTGGGTCTGGCGTGCTTGGTGCTCAGCGCTTTCCGATCGAACGTGACCGACTCGACCTCTGGGCTGATGCGTGAAGGAGTGATACCGGTGATCCCCCTGTTATTCTGGTGTTTGATCCAGCTTGACCATGGGACATCGTGGTTCTTTCGGTGGAGTGTACGTGCCTGCTCGTGATGTTGTTCTGGAGACATGCTCGTGCAGCTCGGGTGCTGTGCTTGTTGCGTCTCGCGACTGGCGGCGGCCCTGCTGGCGGCACGCTGCGCTGCACCTGTGGGCTGGATTCGCTGATGGGTTGGCTGGCCTACCGCTCCCTGCCCTGGCGCTGGCCCTGTGGGGCCCTGCTGGGTCGGCCTCCAGGCTGTCGCCGGCTCACCCCCCTATCTGTCTGGCCCATGGCCTCTAGGAAACCAACGCGGACGCCTGGTTGCTGTTCCCTTCGATCCGTCCAAAGATCCTCCCTCGGCGGGGTACCACTGCCTGTGCTGTGAAGTGCGCGGAGCCTAGATAGTATTCGGCTCGCTCGGGAGCTCGGGGAAACTGAGCAAAAAAATGATGCATACATGGCCTAAAACCGTCACCAAGCTTCCAGAATTAGCATTCGATAAACGAGCCATACAACGTCTCATACTCATCTTCAGTGCTCTGGGGCGAGCAATACGGCTATAGTGAGTGCGTCCCATGTGGTTGTTGGTCGGTTTCTCGCCCTTGAATAGGCGCCTGCTGCAGTATCGCCGGGCTAACGGCCACAGCCGACTCGAGTCTACTGTACGTTGCTGTCGGCATCGCGGCGCCGGATGGGGTATGTTTTCCACGGTGGTGGTCAGTGGATGGCGGTTCGCTGGCGGTCGCGGCTCACCTCCCGTGACCGGATCCCCCTGCCTGACTGACAGTTATGGACCGCTCTCGCCGGTGTTGGTCAACTTTCATCCCGCCCGCTTACAGGGTCTCGACTGCGCGCGTATCGCAGGTGGTCTCGCGGCAGCCGCTCCTCAGGCCAGGGGGCTGGTGAACCGGCCCGACCCTTGCAGCCAGTTTTATCGAGACAGCTCTGGCCCAGGGCGTTCGCCAGGCCGCAGCGTATCGAGGGCGACGGCGTACCGCGCAGTGGTGTGAGTGCCGCCATTGCCACCTCGTGCAGGAAAGATTTCTCTGGCTGCCGCGACGTTCGAGCCAACTACCATCTACCATAACCGATACATCAGACTCGGGGGTCTGGTGGCGTCGTGCGCCGGCCTACCAGCGTACTGAACCGACGGTACCCGCCTCTCGTCGGAGCTGCGAGGTACCTGCCAGGGTTGGGTCTGAGGCGCCAAGCGGTCGGAACCCTTGCTGGAGCCCCTGCGCCCCCTGCTTGCGGGCGTTGCGGCTAATTCGCTGACCCTCACCAGGCCAACACATACCAGATTCTCTCGTGACCAAGCGTATGTGCAGCCTCTCGAGACGCGACTCGCGGCACGATTCGCTGTTGTTGTGTTCACCCCCAGCTGCAGGATGCGATGGCCCGGAGGGGAAGCGCTTTAAACCGCGGCTCTGTTACAACTCGTACGCTTCGGCTCGCGCCGCGCTCGCGTCGCGTGCGGCCTCTTGAACGATAGGGTGGATCGCCTAGCAGTGCCGCAGCCCCGCGCAGCCGCGCAGTCTGCGCAGCGCCGATGTGCCAAAGGGACTCGGAGCCCTGCCGCAGCGAGGGACGTGAAGACGGCGCAGGCCTTCTGGCGCGACTGGCGAACGGCTCGCTCCGACGATATGGGCCGTGCGCGTCCTGGAAACCCGTGGTCCAGGTCTCGCCCGCCATGGACATAGCTCAGAGATGCCGACCAGCCAACGGCGTGTGGCCATACTGCCTGGCTCGGCCCTTCACCGCAATCTCCGCCCCCAGGCCTTCGATCGATTTAAAAATTAATCTGGAACACCTAACCTCGGATAGGTGGGTGATATGTGGCGCACGCGTGGCGCGACCATCCGACGCTTCTCGCATCGCTCTCCTGCTGCGCCTTGTCGCGACTGCCGCGCCGTGGTGCGGCCAACCGGCTCGAGCAGATCGACAGCGAAATGCAGTTCGCATACAAACACTCGGCCGGCTTCGGCCTGATCTTCCATGGGCCGCGCAATCTGTGCAGCGCCTGCCCCCGCCCTCAGCCAGGTCCCTGGCGCGAACCGATTCTGGCAGACCCTGCTGCAAAAGCTGCTGCCGCCTGTGGGAGCGCCAGCTGGGCGGCGGGATGAGTCTTAAGTGGAGATCGAGATCAGCTTCCGCCAGTTGATGAGTGACGCCCAACCTGCCTCGATAAACCATGCTCGGTGGGAGGCTTGATGCGATCAGCCTATCCCTCCCGCTGCTTAAGTCCGGCGCATGTGCGAGCGTGCGGGGCTGTCTGATCGCGTGCTGCTTGAGCGCTCCTCGAGCTTCCGCCTGTGCTGCATGACGTCAACTGCACAAACTACTAGACAGGCCCTCTGTGACTGCAGGTGTGTCGTGACAACGAAGCTTCGGTGCGCGAGGGCACCTCGCAGGCTCTCCGTAGCTTGTTATGCTGTGTGTGCTCCCCCTCATGCTCTCGACAGCTCTGCGCGAGCTGAGCCGCTGTAGTTAAATCGCGAGCGCCGCGTAATATCTAGTGACTCGCGGCAGGCCGTGACCTAAGAAAGCGAGGCAAGCGGAGGACCCTGCCAACGCGCCTCTTCTTCTGGCCCTGGGCCGGCGCAAGGGGCCTCCGTTGAGGGCCAAGCCGAGCATGCTGATTATGTTTGCGCGACGGCTGTGTGAAGAGGCACGTCTGGACTCTCAAGGTCGTGGGGAATACGAGTGGTCTAGCTTCCCGCCGCGACGCGTCGGCCGCGCGCGTCCTCGGGGTAACCGGCGCCACTCCCCGTGCCGCCCCGCAGAGGCGAGTGCTCCTCGCGACACCTGGGCTCACGCCGCAACGCGGCTTGAGTGCGTGCATCAGTACTACTCCCAGTCACAGACGGACACCCGGCCGACTGAGTCCATTCATCGAACTGGCGCGTAGAACCCGAGAGAAATACGCCTCACTGCCTGGACAGATCAGCACTCCTCCCAGGTCCTCGAACTTGTGCCCACCGGGGCGGGGCCGTCGAGGATGACACGAAAGGTGAGACCAACATTCACTGCCATATGTTTTGACAACGCGCAGTCGTGTCGCTCGGCAGTCTGGGCCTCGGCCGACGTCTCTCGCAAAGGTGTGTGTGGCGTCATATCACGTGTGATAATGTACGCGTGCGGGCACCTCGAGCTTCGTGTGCTCGCGCCATTCGGCGCCGGTGGGTGACACCGGAATATCTGCCCGGGGATGGTGTTTTCCCCGCGAGAGTCAAGCGCGCGAGCCGCTCGCCATGGCTGAGTCGGGTCGTAGTCCCTTGATTGCACCGTGCGAGAATCGCGCGATTAATGAATCTCCAAAACACGCCGATCCACGATCAGTTCACGGTCGACACACCTTCGACGTACTGAGCCGGCAGGCGCAAACGGTGCCGTGAGAACCTGAACCGAGTCACTCATTTTAGAGAAGGCGAAGCCTCAGTGACGTGTTTATCTTTTTGTACGCTCTCGTCGCTCCGTGAATTACTCATATCTAGCCGCTCTACGCACGCTTGCCCTGCCTGCCGTGGTTGTGCTCTATCAGCCGACTCGCTGCGTGAATCAATGCGTGTCTCCTGTTCGCCGAGTGCTCTCTGCTGTGCGTCGCGGATCTGGAAAAGCCGCGCTGCCTCACTCCTGCGCGCGCCTGAAGAGTAGCTGGCCTGCGGGACGTGCCAGATGGGCTTTGTCGCTGCTCAGCGAAATACCGCGCTGTGGCGAGGTGAGCACCCTGGACCTCGGGCGCTAAGTGGTGCCCGGCGATCCGCTCTAGCTGGCACACGCTGGACCCCAGTCGCGTGCCCGAGTCGCGACAGTCGACACCGGGATGGCGCGGGATTCTTCTCCACGGACCAGTCAAGCTCTATCGCGGGATGCTTGGCGCGGGAATCCCGGCCCGGATCTGGCTAGCCAAGACACGGGAAATTCTCCTATTCGAATACTTGAGAAATCGCCTCAGTCACTTCCTCCACCCCTCGGTGCGCGGTCTGCCCACCGGTGGGTCGTTGTTTTGGCTTCTGGAGGCTGTACGGAACTGATCCGGCTGGATCGAGCCCAGCGTCGCCGGTCCACGCCCCCCAATATGGGATCCAGCCGGGGCCATGCCGGACGCTGCTGGATGCTGGCCGACAGGCTGCTGGTCTTCGGCCGGTGAAACGGCAGTTGATTGCTGTTGGCCGTATGGAGATTTCTCAGCGACCGCAGCAAGTGCCGAGCACGGCCTACCGCACAGCGCCGAAAGCCCAGGATCCACAGCCTGTGTAGCAACGCTAATGCAGCGCCCCCTGGCCCAAGGGTGTCAAACCCCTGCGGCTGGAAACCACCGAGCCCACCCAGCCGCTGTGCCACCACCAGCAACCGCGAGTTCAGGCGACTACGAAGCGGCCGTGGAGGCGGGCCCGGGGCCACATCGCCGCCGTGACGATGTTCCAACTGTGTGATCAGCAACGGCTGGAAAAACGGCCCGATCCAACGCCGATCCCGGTGAGCTCCTAGATCGCGCAGGCTGGCGGTTATGGGGTGAATCCACTCTCCGTTACTCATCTCTCTTGCAACTTCGGCGGCTGGTGTATTACCTGATCGGTTTGTGCAGGCCCCTGATATGAAGTGTAATGGTCAAGGCCGAGCCGGCCGATGCAGGGCGTTTTGCGGGCCTCGCTTCGGCCCATTGCCGGAACCCGCCCCAGGGCCAGAGCGATCGGCGGCATGCATTGATGTCTCAGACCCCGATACGCCGCTGCGTAGCGAGCGTCTGCCGATCCCACGGAAGGGCAGAGCATGTGATGCTGGCTCGATCTGCGGCCGCACGAGTGCTGGGCGCGCGTGTTCTGCCCGAACCTGGCAGCGTCGGCGGTCACGACTTAATGGATGATTTTGAGCGCTATTGTGTGCCATTCGTCCGCGGAGTCCCATCGCTCCAAGTTGGTATGTGACGCGCCGGTCCTGGCTACCAGTGGGCAGCAGAGCACCATCCCCATGGCCATCTGTGGAGCGGCGATCCGTTTGCGCCTCCAGACGGTGTCCCTACTCTCCGGCGCGCAGGAACGTGTCATTCGGAGCCCGAAAATCAGAGCCATGTCAAGTCCGTCGTGATTTCGATCGGAGCTTGAGAGACCTCGACGCCCGTGGTAGGCGTGCGGGGGCGCCATACTACTCTCCCGGAGCGATATCCGTGAGCGCTCCTGTTCCGCTCGCTAGAGCGGCGGGGCCGCCACGGCTCGGACGGAACCTATTCGACCACACGATTCAGCCAGGCCGATAGGTCGGTATGCTGCACTCGACCAATCTCGGGAAACGCTTGGCGTGGTTCAGGTGCGGCGGGCGCCGGTTCTGGTCGCCGGATTCGCAGCCCGCAGTCCGCGACAGGAGCTCTCTGAGATAGCGAACGTGCAGAACCCGCTCTCCCCGCGTTCGTTTGGCCTGTTCGAGCTGTCAAGGCGCTGGCCCTCGCCCCTTGAGGAGGGGAACGCCATTGAGTGGCCCTATTGCTCGATCGTGTTACTGCTGAAGTGATTTCGAGGTGGAGTGTTTCACCCCGGCCAGGCCAAACGGCACTGTTGTGTTTCGTTGTTTTATGGTTCTGATGCATGTGTGCTTGTGTGCTCTGGTGCGCTTCCTGGCTTTCGTGTACGCGAGCCGGTCACCGCATTCTCGAACACTAACTATCACGCAGTCCCCTGATGCCAATTGCGGACGTATCATGCCGCCGCGACGCATACACTGGCCATGTTCCATATACATCGCTGCGCAGCTGTCGCAGCGCGGCGGTTCGGTTGATAGCTCGAGCAGTTGCGGTGCTGTATCCGGCCCTTGATTTCCCGCCCGGCAGACCCATGAGCCTGAGGCGACAGCAGCCGCTTCCGAGCGCTCCGATTCCCACCAACGCTTACCACGGCTTCATGAAAGCACCTACGGGCACCAGCGTGGTCACCGCCAGCGTTCACATCAATTTTGGGCATCACGGCGATGGAATCACGTCTTCGCCGCTGCGGCTGATTTTGGCGCTGCGAGGCGTCCCTGCTACTGGCCTTGAGTCGCCGAGTTTCTTGGCGCCTAACCTCGATCGCGCACATCACAGCAATAATGCGCTGGAGCTCCTTACGCCATTGTCTGCCTCTGGCAGGTGTGCTTCGCGGCTCGGACTCCCTCCTGTTGCCAAAAGGTGCCTCTGGTGTCCTGGCGTGTATTCCACGGCCGGACCACTACATCCGCTGGCCATGATTCGGATGTGCGATCGAGCTGTTGGCGGCCGGCAGCGATGCAGAACGTCCTGCCATATCTAGTGGGGCGCTCTCGGTGTGTGACTCCCCAGCAGGGATGGAGAGCCGCCCCCACGATCTCAAAATTCGGGCTGGAGAATCCGTCTGATTGTGCTGATGGATTCCACGGACCCTCCCTTGCTAGTGCCTAGCTGGCGATCACGCGCGCCTTGGCTCGAGTTTGCCGGATCCTACTCTACAGGCTCAGCTCGAAGTCCAGAGTCGCGCCATGACCCCCTTACGCGGCCTCTGTCGAGCCTCAACCATGCCGGTAGCCGGAGGTCCGGAACTATCGAGGCTCCGCATACTCGCGGACTCTGGTGCTCTCGCCCTCGGTCCAGGTGTCCAGTTGTCCTGGGCGCGCCGATCAAACTCGCAGTCGCCTGGCGTCAGCGGCAGACAAGCCGCGATAGTCCCGCGCGAACCTTTCGTTGCGGCGGGTAGCGTTAGAATCCGAGTGGCTCACGACCGACTTCGGGCAGAATTCCAACTGGGCCTTGTGGCCCGGGCTGGCTCCTTGGCCCAAGGTGCTGGACGGTGGCATGACGGCGCCCATGACGGTGGCAATGAGGCGATCGGCGCTTGGCTGGGGCGTCACCAAACGGTTGGCGCGGACTACAGACATGCGATTCGACCGCAATACTGGACTCTTGACTTCTGATGGACGAGCGCCGGGAATGTGGCCAACCTGTGATGGGCAACCCGGGCCCACCAACAACACAGAAAGCCCTGACCCTTTAGGTATGTAGCCGACGAGGAATTCGTTGGCTCCTTTCCGCTTCGCGCAGCCTTGCGACAGTGCCCAGAGCTCCCCCAGTGCGGGCAGTTCTGACGCAGCTTCAGCCGCCATTGGAGGGAGTCGCGCTAGGTCACGGACGACACACCCAGCCTCAGCCGCACGTCGCGTGCCCGAGGCTTCTGGTGCGCGAGAGCGCCTGGAGCTGGTGGAAGGATCTCTGGATGAACGCACCGCGGTGGCCATGCGCGCAGCACGGAGTGTCCTGATCTCCCGAGGGCACGGGCTTGTGTTCAGCAGGCGCTGTGAGGGCTCATAGGGATAGCTCTAGCGAAAGAAACTCCCGATAGGTAGTCGCGCCGCTGCGCAGCCGGAGTCAAGAACGTCGCCGTGCGTTCAGCTGATCCGGTGGGGGAGAACTCGCGATCTGGGCTGAGGCGATTGCCCGGGCGCGAGGGCCTTTTTCGCCGCTACTTTTCCAGCTGGTGAAACTCCGTTTGAGCAGACACTTGGGGAAGACAGGTGCCTATCTCGCCAAGCTCTCGCGCTACGAGGTGGCTGCCTCCGACGCCAACAGGCCCCGTCCCCTTTGCACCCGCTCCCCTCGGCGGCCGCTGGCCAGGCCAGACCGATCCGGCACCTTAAGGAAACTGTTCACAGGCGGCTGCGCGGGAGTTTCAAATGCATGCAACGTAGCCCTCGCCGAGCTGGCGTCCCGCCTCGAGCGCTCGCAAACCTGTTGCGGGGATACTGGACCCATCGAGCCGTCTCTCTCGTGTCTACCAGGTGCCCAGCACATCTGCACAACTCGAAATCGTGGCGGCATACGGTGCGGCACAAACAAACGCCGGGTCGACGCTACCTTGATTTCGCAGAAGCTTCAGCCAGCAGGACAGCCCCGCCTGAGCTCTCGAG
>Ga0163217_1054582_pt1 | contig 11878 bp, 18 predicted proteins | sample SynspAceP_FD_185933 | JGI IMG/M metagenome (GOLD analysis project Ga0163217, IMG submission 185933) | Saline lake microbial communities from Ace Lake in Antarctica - Synechococcus sp. Ace-P (PacBio error correction) | ecosystem: Environmental > Aquatic > Non-marine Saline and Alkaline > Saline ... | reverse complement strand
AAGTGGGGGCCAATGCGGTGCGGCGGCCGTGCGCCGGCCCGGAACCTGGGCGATTGGCGATTTCAATGCGCACGCAGCTCGGCGGGACGCACGATCACCAACCTTGTTCGGTAGCGGCGAGAAGATCTCGATCGCGGTGAAGTATTTGAGGGCATTGGGCCCGAAGCATACCTCGACACCGCGCCTGGCACCGATTTGAGCCCTGCCAATGACAGCCCCTGTTTCGGGCCCAGATGAGGCAGGTCCACAACCCAAGATTCCCACCACTGGATCAAAGCGGTGCTCCATGCCACCAAGCCAAGGCTGCGCGCTTCATCTAGCTGGTGGCTCTGATCGGACCTAGCTCTTCTGACGTTCGGCGCTGGATTATTCAGGGCTTAAACTCCTATTAAGGCACGATGTAGCTCTGTTCACGACTTGGAATAGCCATGCGACTCGAGTTCCATGGGCTGGATCTATTTATCAAGATCTGCGATCTTCCTAGTACACCCACCTCCTCTTCCTTGGTTTCTGCTGAAGAGACTGAGATCGCGCCTTGTTCGGGTCCTTGGTGAGACTCTCACCCGGCTGCTAGCCTGATTCCAGCTGGCGAGGGCCTGATTGCAAGTGCCCGTTGGCCCACCTCTGCGGCGGCGGCATTCACGCGCCAGCTTGTCGCGATTCTGTTCTGGGCACCAGCCCCTGTTATTCAGCCTGTATGCCAGGAGGTCAGGCCCTACGCCGGCGCTGCTAGTTTCGCAAACACACCAGCGAGTGCACCACGAAGGACCCTCTCGCTGTGCGGATTCACAGCGGCCGGCCTGGCCATCGCGCCCGATCGAAACTCCACCCAGACTTCGCCTTGGGTTTTGGCCTATCGCTGCTGCTTGCTGTCCCTGAGCCATCTTACTTCGGTTGATTCTATGCCGCACCCTGGTTGCCTAGACCTTTACGTCAGGGCGCACCTATGCCTGGGTTCGGCCGGCGCCATGGGACTGATCTATGGTCTGTCGCTGAGCTGGCCTTGGCCGCTGCAGGCATCCGCCTGATTTCGGCGGCGGGCGGGCGGGTCGAACCGCCTGGCATGAAACCTCAGCCAGTCGTCGGCGTGGATCAAGGCGGCCATTCTAACGGGGTTCTTTCCGCTTCCTTCAGCGTTGCCCTTAGGCCCTGGCGTTGATGACCATTCTGGCCTGGGCGCTGAGGTGAAGAGAAAGACTAGGACAGCAATTATCGCGCCTCACAGCCTTGCATAGGAGCTGGCGTGCCAGATGCACCTGCCTACTTGCCCAAACAGCAAGGAAGCCCCTTGAAGTGCTGCTGGCGCCGCCACATTTCTAGGTTGATCTAGTTCTGATTGATCTGATCAACCCTCTCTCTCTTATGTCGAGCAGTGTATTTAAGGCGTTCTTACTGCCTGCCCTGGCTCTCGCCCTAGCTGATGGGCGGGGGGGCGGAGGGGCGGGCCCCCCCACGGTGCCAGGGGCCCTTGTTCGAACCGCGGCAGGCCACTCAGTACAGAGCAGGCCACCGCGATCGGTTTTGGCCGTCACCATTGCCATGCCACTCGTGTGGGCATTCTCAAGAGGTCTTTTCCGCAAAATGACTATCCCCGAGACACAAACTACAAGCAATAGCCAGCTTCCTGCGTGCAACAGGGACCTCTGCAGGCAGCGGATGCTCAGTGCAAACTCTGCCAAGAAAGAAGCGGCTCGCCCCTATTTTCGATACGATCCTGTGGTTGCGATATTGAGCGTGAATCAAGCGGATCCGCTGGGCAACAGTTCAGATTCCGTTTCATCGGATTACACGGTGGAACAGGAATTGAATCCGGCCACTGCTCGCCTTACCCACAAGAAGCCTCCTGCTGGAACCCAGACACATTTCGCGATCCAAGCACCTTTGTGATCCTAGAAACGTATGATTCAGAAACAAACAGCCCCATATCCTTTGGGCTGCAGAGATGCGCCAAGTAGTTGAGAGGTTTGTCAATTGTCAAATGGCTCAGCTTGATCCCCTGCAAGCTTGATTGGCACAGCCTGCTTGCTGATTCGAGGGCCTTCAGCAGCAGGAGCTTGGTACATCTCACCACCTGTTTAGGCTCGGGGCCAAGATTTCTTGGGGTCCCACCTGTGACGTCCGATATTGGCCGCCATCGATGTCTGAGGCTCGGCCCCAGTCGACGCGAAGCAGAGCGAGTGGGAGCCTCAGCTGGGGGTCGAGGCCATCGCCGAGAGCTCCAGGGGCCTGGATCGAGCGGCACCGCGAATAGACCCTTGGAGCGGCAGCAGCGATGTATTCTGCTTGGTCTGGGCGTGTTGGATGGCCTGGACTTCAGAGTCGATCGTGACCAGTGGCCCACTGGTGGCCGCTCTGGGTGGTGCTGAGGGCTGGCGATCAGCCGGGAAGCCAGACCTTCAATCTGGGGCACTGGATTCTGATTCTGCTGCTTCATCTGCCGCGGCGTGGGTCTGCACGAGGCCCCAAGCACCTTTTCTCAGCATTGCGTACATCGTTGTGACCAGCCGCCTTCGTGGCTGGCCTGGGGGCGGACCGCTTGCTGGCACTGGCAGGGCCTCCCTGCGCTGGCCATCGCGGTGGCGCTCGTGATCGGTTTGTCTTCAACCATCACCCCCTGAGGTCTCGCTGCAGGTCATTGGGCAGGCCAGGCAGTATCTGCCCGGGCCTATCTCGCCCAAGTCCTTGGGGCAGGCCAATACTTCGGGTCGGCTCCCTTTGAGGCGCTGAACTAGAGGCCTTTCTCTGTGTTCTGAAGCCTCTGTCGGAGCGCCTGACTGTGGCGAGTCCGCCAGCAGCGGTGAGTCTGCGGATCTTTTGATGACTCCGCTGGCGGCCACCCAGCAGCGCCATCGCGGCCATTCGCCACGGCTCCACGGACTGGCCCATGCTGCTTGCCCTGCCGCTGCTGGTGGCAGCAGCTCTGCTGCTTTCACGCTGCCAGTCCCCTCCACACCAGGCAAGGAGCGAGGATGGCATCCGACGCGGCGGGGACTTGGTGGCGGGAACCCCGTCAGGCTGCCCTGGTTGATCGGAGCTGCGGCGCTGGCCTGTCCTGCTGCATCAGCAGCGGGCTTGACTCACGCTTGCTGCATACGTATTTTCGAGCGGAAATCCTCAGTGGGGATGACGGCCGCCTCACCGTTTGCTGGCCTTGTTATCTTCGGGCCTGCCCTCCTGGAGCGGGCTTCTGGTTTTTCGGGGCAGGAGCTATGGAGCAGCGATGGTCCGCTTCATGCGAGCCCGAGGGTGGGCCATTCACCGTGAGCCACGAGCCCATTTTAATTATCATCGGTCCCAGATCGTGGCCGACTCAGGCTTGATCGTGCTGCCGCCCGATGAGCCCTTGGGCGGCGGGGGTCCTGGTCTTTCGGTCGGCTGAAACGGCTGCTTGAGCGCCAGCAGCTGGCACGGGCGGTCCGATGGCCCAAAGGGGCCCCATCTGACGGAGCCGGCGCTTGACTGGCACAGCTGCCTGTTTTCTGTCTGATTCTTCAACATCTTCGAGGCTGACGACGACTCGTGAAGGTGACGATTTGTCACCCTGCTGTTCGGCTTTCTGCCGGGCCTGCAAGGCTTTTCTGGGTCCGCTCACCATCAACAAAGCGAAACCTCATGCCCCTTTCTTTGCCAAGCCCTCCATTTGAAACGATGCGGATCGAGACAGGCAACCGACTCACGCCGCCAGTTTTTTGTGTCATCTGTCAGGCGGACGCCAGGCATGGTGCTGGGCCGTTTGCTTTCCTGATGCTGTTCATCGGAGAAGACGGCAAGCGCCTAACAAGCGCCGGAGCCACCACGATCTGCCTCGCCTATCGAGGAGCCCTGCGCCTAACCCAGCGCCTGCTGCCCTGGTTCGGTGGGCTCAGCACTGGTATTCTGGGCGCTGAGATGTGCGGGGAACTCGTGCTCTTGGATGACGGGTACCGACCCGTCTCGCACAATGGACTATCCGTACTGATCATCATCGCTCTCTCCCTTGGTGAGGACGTTCGCGTCGCAGCGCCCAGCGGCATTGCGTCCGCACGGCGCCTAGTGAGTGGGGCTGGCTGGCTGGGCGTGCTGCTCAAACCGCGACAGTGATCATCGATTCGCCTAGGTGGGCGATCGAGTATCAGGCACAGGCCTCACCAAGAACAGAGGCCCTGCTGGCTGGAGTGGGCGCCTCTTGCGGTGTGATTGGCCGCGTGTGGGTCGGCGTCAGGTGCGCTGGTGGCTGCTAGTTTCGTGTTGCCGATGCTTGCCGTGCATCGCCGCCAGCATGATCCTGGCGGGGGCTACCACCCTGGGCTGGCCCCTGGGGGCTGGTGCCCCTGCCCTGCTTGCTGGCGGCTCTGCTTATCAACCGCCATTCGCTCTCCCCAGGCTGCCGGCGCGGCTTCGGCCTGGTCTGCTGCTGGGTGCGCTCTCGCTCTTGGCCATCGTCCTGGTTTTTTTTTTTTTTTTTTCGTGGAGACAGCGCCCGGGCAGCCTGCTCGGCTGTTCAACAAGCTTTACGGAGCGGAGAAAACACGCCAAACGGACATCGGGCAGGTTCCGGGTCTGGGATAGGTGTTATGCAATCGTGTGTGAGAGTGGCCGTTCATGGGAAACGGTTTCATCATATGGGGTCGGGCTTTCAGAATCCTTGGAACTCTTTTTCGCAGCCCCTCGAGGTGACCGGCGCTTTCTCACCCATTCTCACAAATCTGTTGCGCAGATCTGGCCAGAGAAGGGGTCTTTCCCCTTGCCCTGGTCGTCTTCTTCCTGGTGCTTGATTGATCCGCCGAGTTGACTGCGCACTCACGGCTCACAGCCCTCAGCTATAATGGCGCCATCTCGCTCCTGAGGTGCATGGTGGTCGTGAAATTGAGAGACTCTCGCGCTCCAGCAGCACGGCCCTGTTCCTCTACTTACTCCGGTCACAATGGTGGAGCTGGGGATGATTGAAGAGTCCCCATCCCTTCACCGCCTGTTCGGGCTATTTTTCTGGCCGCGATCTATCCCCTCCAGCTGCATAAGCGTTCTTATGTTATTGATCTCGAATCACCACCACCGCGGGGATAAGGCCGCAAGTTCCACTGATGTGGGCGATCGCTCTCTCGACTTGCCTGGCAGCTGCCACGGTATAAAATTTCCTGGCTGGACCAGCAGCGGAATGGTGGCTGGCGAGAATATCTTGCAGCCCGATTGCAGACCCAACACTGCCATCGGCGTCCGCTCTTTCGGCCAGCACGTATACACGTTGCTATCTGCCCGGTGCTCTCATACTGAGGCGAGCTCACATACAGCCCCTGCTCTCATTATGGTTCGAACTCATGGAACTCGGTGACGTGGCTGAGTTACGTGTAGCGTGTCTCTTGGTAAGGTACATCTTCCGCGCTCCCAAGGCTCGGAGTCATATACTGGAGGCTCGATCAAATGCAGTGGGCCCTGCTGGCCGGCGGTTGCCAGCACAGTTTTTCGAGTCTGATAGAATATATGCGCGGCGACGATAAGATTAGAGGGTGGTAGATCGATGGCTCGGCGTGGGTCGTGCCGGACCCCAGGCGCTCATACAGAGCCAGCCCGCAGAGGGCAGCGGCGAAGCGGCGGATCATCGAGAGAGTCGTTTTCGGCGACCGCAATCACGCGGAGAACTCACGAGGTAGAGCGCATCTTCCGCTCGGAGCTCTTTGACATGATCAAAATCGCCAGTTAGGGCTGGAGCTCAGCAAGCGCAGGGCCGCTTGTCGTGTCGCCTGTTACTGTCGCGGTATCGAGCAGGAAGCAAGCTTGCGCGGCTGAGGGCCAGGCGTTGGCATCCACTCTGATTGACCTCGACATCGACCTGGCCGGAGCGCAACCCGGAGAGGGGTCCTGCTCGCAGGGGTCCACCCCGATCATATGTGCGAGGTTGAGATCCAGCGCCAGTTAGCGTAACCCAGATGGGTCCGAAGGCATTTGGACGGCCAGGCCATGCAGAAGCTCCTCAAGGTGCGCAGGGAATCCAGGGAACAGGGGTTGGGCAGCGATGGCCGTTGCAGCCACGATCCAGTCGGGTGGGAAAAAGCCCGGGCCACTCCGGGATCCATCAATGCCGCAGCCAGAGTCACCGAGCGGTAGCCCCCTTTGGGCCGGATGGCCTCGATGGCGGAGAGGCAGGCCGGCAGATCCGTGGCTCCGCTCCACCCTTCCACTGTGGGCCAGCACCAGCAGGGTTGGGGCCTTGAGTGCTGTCGCAAGCTCTTGCTGCGATTGGGGCTAGCAGGGAGCGGGCAATTAGGGCGATCAGGGCGATCGCCAGCGCCGGAAGGTTCAACCGTTCCCGTACCCACTGGGCTTTAGCGGTCCCATGCAAGGAAGCCTTTCGGACCACGGCTTAGGGAGTCTCGAAACCCGATCCCGTTGACAACCTTTGAGGACCCATGCTCAGCAGCAAGGCAGGGAGGCGCTGCGGATCAGGGCAGTCCGCCATGCCGCATTCAAGCTGGGATGCGTGGGGCCGTAGTAGGTGCGAGGATTTTTCGCGCTCACGCCGCGCCGGGGTGTGAAAAAGGGCCGCAGACATGGCTTGAACCAAAACCGTCCTCCCTCCCGAGATCCAGACAGACCCGGGGAGCGAAGGGCTGGCTGTGAGGGCCTTGATGCACCAGGGCCGGGCGTAGCGGCCAGCGCCTGCTGCTGCTGTGGTTCGGGCTGGATTCGCCGTTCTCAGGCCCCCAGCCACCACTGGGATCCTTTCTTCGAAGCTTAAAGCATTGCAGGTCCTCGTCCAGCCTGGCTCAATCAAGGGCCCCATTCCGGCCCCTGCGGTACAAGGACGCCATCAGCCAGAGCGCGGGTGGCGCATGGGCGCGGTGCTCTGGTTAGCACCAGATCGGCCGCGGCAGAACCAGTCGGGTGCGTCGGCCGGGAGTGAGCAGCAGGCCAACGTGATCCCGCACACCTAGATCATTGAGGTCGTCCGCCAAAAGTAGGGGCCGTCTTTGCTCCGCCGCCAACACCAAAGCAGCAGTTCGACGCATGGGCGGCGGCCTTGTTCCTTATGATTCCCACAAGCACGCTGGGCGATGCCGAGATTGGGACGCCCGCAGGCTGGGTGGCTCCGCCCCTAGGCCGCCACTGAGACAGGCCCACCTAGATAGAGACAGAATAGAGATAAGGCGGATCCCCAGGCCATCGCGCAATTTCGAAGCGCTTGAGTGGCCGCCTCGATCGTAATACCAGGGCCCGTCGGTGAGCACACCATCGACATCGGAGCACCAGCAAAGCGCAAGGCCCATCATAAGGCGGCGCGGCCAAGCAAGAGGCGCAGCCCAGCTGGAACGAAGGGACGGCGCAGAGCGAAGAATGCTGCAAGGGGAAGCCTGCCCGGATGCTTCTAGAGGTGCTGCGCCAGCGGGCCCCTGCTGGAGCGGCGCCGGATCGCCGCAGCTGCTCAGCGGGCTTTCGAGGGCGATGCAGGGGGAGACGCGAATTCCACGACTCTAAAGGATGCTCTATCTCGACGGCCTTCGGCATCTCTTCGAGATCATGTTGACCCCTAATGCGCGCCACTTCTCCTTCCGACCCAATAAGCTATAGATCGCTGCGCGTATCGTGTCGCTCATGATCTGTCCGTGCATCTACTCAATGCTCGCTCGTTCCATTCCGGATTGCATCGTGCGTGCTGATCCGTATGTTAGGCTCGTGATAGGCACTCGTAGTAGTGACTTCATCTTATTCTTGCAGATTGGTTCGCAGTGTTCCCTGCGTCTCGCTCGGCGAATGCCGACAGCCAGTCGCTGAGACCGATGCTAATGCGCAACTGAAGTAGGTTTGCTCCTAGCTAATCTACTGTTCGGATGTCGATACGGCGCGGATCTACTCCGCGGTACTCACTCGTCCTTATTTTCGTCTCAGCTGATGTTCCTGTTACTGAGTAACGGGTGGCTGAGTTTCATCGTAGGATAGAGTATTCCGAGGATCCCTGAACACCTACATGTACCTCCGTTGAACATCCTAGCCCCGCATCTACTCACAAACGACAGAGGCTCGTACATTGATTGTGTGAACCCATCCAACCGCGCGTAAACATAGCTTCCTTTCCTATCACGGGCACCATGTTGGGACCATCGCTGAGGGCCTGCTCGGAGATCGGGGTGACCTCCTGAACAAAACATTTCCACCCCCGGCCACGGCGGGCGGGCCAAGGGCGCCACGGAATTCCCGCTGGCCGCCGCTGCTCGTGCCCCTGACCACCGGGGCTTGCTTACCGATGGTGGCATTCAAAAATCCCGGACAGCCCAAGATTTCCCTGAGGCTGGCAGGCTGCGGAAAATCCACCACCAGGGTGTTGTGCCAAAGCTGTTGCCCACGACTCGTCAGCCAGGATCTCGGGAGGCCGGCCTGCCGGAGCTTCGCACACTGGGCCATGTCCCAGGGAGCGAGAAAACTGACTTTTCTTGACGTTGATCACTTGTCGTGCGCGGTGTGGCCTCACGCCGCGATCAGCAGGTCGCTCTGGCGGCAGAGAAAGCCCGGGATCTTGCAAACATCGACCACCTCTGCCACGGGGGCGCCTGCACGCTCTCGCTGGATTGTCGGTTGAGCACGCGCAGGCCAAAGCGCCGTTTCCTTCAGCCAGCACATCAAGCCCTGCAGCAACGCCGGGTCCGCGGAAGGAGCCCCCGAACTGCGGTTGGCCTTGTCAAAAATGGCTTGAAGTGTTAATCGATTGCCCAGGCGATTTCAGTGATCGCCTTGACCTTTCGGCGATCTCGAAGACCAGCTCAGGGCTCTCGATCACACAGGACGGCAAATTCAGGGTGAAGGTCTCGGTGGCCAAACGGTGGATCGGGGGATGGAGGGTGGGCTTCAACAAAAACAGATGCTGTTGTCAGCGGGTTCAGGCCGGCAGTCACGGATTGACGGTTTGCGTTCCAGGAGGCGACGTCCTGAGGAAATCGGGAGGCGTTCCCACAACTCGCGAAGCTTACCGAACGGCCTTGATTCTGCCTATTCAATCATAGATCCGATCGCAGCGGCATCACCGTGGAGAGGCGGTGGGCGATCACCACGGTGGCAGCGCCTGCGATCACTCGAGGGCTTTCAATCACATCACTCTCCGTCACGGTTATCAGCGCGCTGGTGGCTTCATCCAGCAGGAGAACTCGGAACCCGATAAAAACGAACGAGCCAGCGCCAAGCCGCTTGACGTTGGCCACCAACAACTGCAGTCCATTCGCCAATGGCGGTATGGGAGTCGTAGGGAAGTTCGCTGACAAATTCATCGAGCTTGGGGCCGCCTCAGCGCCGCCCAGACTGATCCTGATTCGGTCTCATTCGGCGTGGCGGCCAAACGCCACGTTCTCGATTCACACTGGCATCAAGCACGTTGATGAACTTGCGGCAACCTGAGAGCAGCATCCCTTGCCAGGCCGGCAGCAAAGCTGGAAACAGAATCCTCGAGGGAAGAGGTGCCTTTTCCCGGGCTCAGCAGGCCAAGAAAGGAGCTGGGCGGTGCGTGGTCTTGCCCATTACGGTGGCCCCCACGAAGGCCACACGCGAGGCCCACCGGGAATGGGTGAGGATCAATCCCTTTGGAGCCCCAGTGGGGCCGCCGGGGTAGGGCGTACCAGACATCCTCGAGGCCGATTGTGCGCGCGGGCATTCACCCCTTTGGGGGTGGTACACGAGGTCCACCAAGGCACGGGATTCCAGTTGGAGGGTAGATACTCAATGGTCTTGTCGGAATCACGGCCAGCCCTCCACGCAGTGATTGAGCGAACTGAAGATTCCTGCAGCGGTGGGGTTGAGGCGCAGGCGGCAATGGCAGCGAGGAGATATGAAGGGATGATCTCGGTGATGCTGAGCGGTTGCCGTTTGAGCAGGGGCGGGGAACAGCACAACTGCAAAAATAAGGGTTGATCCCCACGGTTCAATCAAAAAGCGTGGAACCACGGCAGCAAGGCATGCGACCAGGCATTCCTTGGCTTTCTCACCGGTTTCTGGTATGAACCCTTTGCGGAAAAAAAGCCTCCGAACCGGTGGTTTTGATGTCGCGGGATCGAGCCGAGCGACTCCAGCAGAATGTGGGCCGTAACGGGCGTCCGCCCGCAGCTTCTTGCTTAGACGCATGGCCGCAGATAGGGGGTGATCAACTGGGAGGACCGGTAGGGAAGCCCCCACAACGATCGCGATCAGCACAACAGCGATCACCAAACACCCAGGAAAGCAACAGGGAATCGAGAAGACGCTGCCACAACATTCCTCAGCAAGTGGATTCGCACCACGATAGTTTAGATGTTTTCTTGATATGGGCTTTCAGGAGCATCGCCGATAGTTTCGGCGTGCTCTATGTAAAGTAGATGATATTAATAATTTTCTGTTGCAAAGATCATTGGCTGTGGTATCTGGTTTTCGAAGATCGCGATCCATACCATTGTTCGGTGAGGCGGCTGCTGAAAGAACTGCAGAGCCAGCTTGCTGGACGAAGCACGCCAGGCGCAGCAGGCAAAACAATACGAATTAGTCCAGAGGCTCTGAATCGACTTTTCCGAAACGCGCATCAGGTGTGGATTGCGATTCTTCGAGCGGGCGGCCGACAAGCGCGCCATCAAGCGGTGCAATCACGCGGACAGAAGCCAGGTCGATCAGGCCGGAAGAATCGGACAGTGGCACCAGAATTTTCAGCTGTCTGATGGCGTTCCTGAGGGCAAGAAGGTGAGCAGGGGTGCGCAGCTTGTCGGTAAGGGTCCGGCTCTTCAAGAGCGGGGTTCAATCGATCCTGACGGCTCCAAACGTTCAACCCCAACCCTTATGGGAGACGGGCCACCATTCCTACGCCTAAGCAAGCCAGCGCTTTTAGCGCCCCCGGACCTGGTCCAGGCCGGCAAATCTCCACACCGGTAGTGAGCGCAGAGCCAAGGGCCTGATCCAGAGGGGATGCGGTTGTCCAAGGGGCATCGATTTCGCCGTCAAGGGCCCGTGCAGACGCCGGCGCAGCACGGGCTCTGAGCAGGTCTCAGCAGGGCCTTTCAACCGCGGACCGGCTGCGGAAGCCAGGCGGCTGGGTCGCAACGGCCGCCTCGAATCCGCTCCCAAGATTCGGCTTCGAGATGGTCCCGGCAACTATCTTGATTTGGCCGAGCAGGGGAGGGATCGAGACTGTCTAGCAGGGCATTGTTGAGGCTGACTGAAACACGACGCAGCCGCAGGCCAGGGCCTCAAGCGGCCGCAGCCCGAAACCCTCGCTGGACGCCCGCCGCGCCATAATCGGCGGGAGTGATAGACAACCCACGTGGAGCCAATTGCACAGCTCGACAAGATCCTCCACCAGCCGCGCTGGGACCTCCATCGCAGCCCCCGGGCCCCGCAGGGCAGGCGCGAGCCCGATCCAGCACATAGGGCACTGCTCTTGCGCTCCTGCACCAGCCACGTCGATGGGCCGAGACCCCGCAGCGGACTTGATCCGGCTGGCACGCGCTCGCGGCTTGCAGCACTGGCTCCAGGGCATTGAGGCACAAGGAAAGGGGATTGCGGGGCGCCCGGTCTCCCCAATAACCAGAGTATTTCTTGCTTCACCGCCAGAACGGCACTCCGGGGGCGGGAGGTCAAAAGCCATAGCCACTGCTGTGGGCGTGATTTTTACGCCACCGGCCGCCCTTTCAGCCGGCGGCAGGCAAGCTGCGGCACATCAAAAACCAGCTGACGATCCCAGAGGGGCCTCGCCCGGGGGAAGGCTCGCCACGCAAGCCAGGTCAGCGAGGGAGGGCGGCCGGTTTCCCGTTGCGGTAGGTGGACCAGCGGTGGGGGAACCAGCCCAGCGGTGAGCTTGCGCTGTCCTGGAAGTTCCCACCTGAAGGGGCCCACAAGCGGAAAACGACCTGTGGTTTGCCAGGGAACCCAGGAAAAGCGGGAGATATGCCGGCCAAGGGAG
>Ga0163217_1043393_pt1 | contig 11878 bp, 15 predicted proteins | sample SynspAceP_FD_185933 | JGI IMG/M metagenome (GOLD analysis project Ga0163217, IMG submission 185933) | Saline lake microbial communities from Ace Lake in Antarctica - Synechococcus sp. Ace-P (PacBio error correction) | ecosystem: Environmental > Aquatic > Non-marine Saline and Alkaline > Saline ... | reverse complement strand
GATGTGCGGCGAGCCTGCCGGGCGGCAGATCGACCGTCCCCAATTCTGGGACCAGACGGCTTAATGCTTTCAGGGCGCGCTCAGGTCGATTTCATTGGGCAGTATGGCCCCCGATCGCGGGCATGTTACCGCGCTCCACGCGCTTTATTGATGGGCGTCTGGTCGAAATCCGGCCAGCCGGCGCGTACTGATCGTTTGTCTGCCAGCGGCCTTCATTACCTGGCCGATAGCCCCTTCCAGCGCGCTTCACCGGATTTACCTTCGCTCTCGGCCAGACCACCTTGCTTGCTTGCCCGCCTGCATTGACGCGGCGCTTGAGGGCCCGCACAGGGCTCGCGGTCCAGGAACCACCAAGGGCGCACATCGTAGCGCGTAGTTGAGTACTCACTCATCAAGGCTGCGTCGCTTCCAATTGCCGTCTCCGCGTATGGACGTTTCCACTACATCCAGATTCAGACCTCTGAAGTAGATAGTCCGCATGCCGTCAGCCTGGCCACGCTGATATTGTCCTAGCGCGGCCAACAGGCTTTCGCTGCGCGCATTGAGCTGCAACAGCTGCTGCTTTCATGTGCCAGATTGCGCTGGATCTGTGGCTGTCAGCCGGCGCAGGCGCGCCAGATCTGCCGCAATCACATCGGGCCATGCGTCCCAGGTGGTAGTGATGTCAGCCAGGCTGGCTCCTGCGCCAACAGATCAGTGGCGTCTGATTTGCAGGGCGATCCCGGGCCAGCTCACCAATCAAACGGGCCGGGGCCGCATCTATCTCGACAATGCGGATTATTGCTGCGCCTGGCCAGCGTAGAGCGCGGGGTCTTCCGGCCCAGAGCGAACGCAGGCTGATGGTGCGTTCGCTTCCCTGGCCGCCGCCTCCAGCACGCCTTGGCGCCACGGGTTCTGAGAAATTTAGGACGGCTGGCGGCTGGCCGGAAGATATTTTTGGGGGCCGGGCAGCGCGTCACCAGTGTGACTGGTGGTCTGCCAGCAGTTAGCGCTTCGCCGAGGCTGAGGTGATAGGCAGGCTGGCGAGCACCTGTACCTGATATCCTCGGCCAGTGCGCGGGCCGCTGAAACAGGCGCAAGCAAGCAGCGCCAACATGCAGCGATAGGGTCGAGGGCTGTTCATCCAAATATGTCCTTTCAGGGCTGGGCAGGGTGCCACGGGCGATGGCAGGCAAGAGCGGAAAGAATGTATGCCGGCGTGATGATGATGGCGGGCCCGGACGGGACGGCAGGTCCAAGCACAATAGGCAGGAATATACCGGCCAGGGTACTGAAGGTGGCGATCGCACGAGAACCAGGAAAAAAGCCTTTCAGTGACGGCTCAGCAGCCGGGCAGCAGCGCGGGAATCACCAGCAGGGCGCGACCAGATCGCGCCTATCACCTTTGACCGCAGGCGACGGTGGACCAGCGACACCAGGATCCACGCAACAGATAATCCAGCGCGCGTTACGCGGGATACCACCGTCCACCCCGGCCAAACTTTGCGCATGAAACTGGACCAAGCATGATCTGGTTGTAAAGTGGCACGGGCCAGGCAAGATGACACAGCGAGACGACGGCTCAGCACCGGCCAGGTCCTGAGCATTTGACCGTCAGCACTGAGCCGAAAAAGAGCACGTTTCCAGGATTGTGGCATAATTGATGCGGCCCAGCGAAATCAACAGCAGGCTGGCGCACCACGCCAGCAGACCGAGCAGAAAGACGCCGATCCAGCGTATCGGGTGCCAGCCCTGTGCGCGTTTGCGCAGGTAATTGAGCAAGATGCCGAACAGCAGCAATTAGCCAAACAGGCTGCCGTAGGGGCCGGTGTAGGTTCGCCGAAGCAGAATGCGATGGCCACGCCGGTCAGCGCCGCGTGGCCCACCGCCTCGGAGAAAAACGCGAATGCGCTTACACCCCACCAGACGGTGCCGAGGGCCCGCCGAGCACCGGCTCCGTATCAACAGGCCCGCGAGCAGGGCGTTTGGACGACAAAAACCGATACGCCAGTGCCTCGGAGATAACCCGCACTGCTCCAGGCTTGAATGTAACGCGCAGAGGCTTCAAAGCTCATCGGTTATTCCCTCTGCGCGGCGAACAGGGTGGCCTGGAAAACAAGTTTTGAGAACGCAATAACAGGATCAAGCAGCTGTTGTGGCGTCACACCGTCGAACTGCACGTTGCGATTCAAACCGGTTTAACGGGTCCGCCAGGCGGCTGACCGCCTGCAGATCGTGCTCGACCAGAGCACTGTGGTGCCGGCGCGGCGCCAGTCGGCAGGCAACTGTTCAAACACCTGTTACCGCGGCTCATTCCCAGTGCCGGACATCGGCTCATCGTAGTACCAAACAAAACTGCCGCCTTCAGGGACCAGGCCCTGGGCCAGCAAACACGCAGTGCTGGCGCTCCACCACCGGACAGTTGCGGCCCATGCGCCGCTTGCGCTTGTCCAGCAGGCCAACCGCGGCTCAGCGGCCTGAATCCAATCGCGCCGCTGTATGCGCAGCCGACAAGCGAAAGGAAACGCCGGTTGCGCGTGGCACATGGCGGCCATGGAAGTCGTCCACACGGTAAATGGGCAGGCCGCGATAAATTTCCAGCGCTTGCGGCACATAGGCCAATGGTCCCGGGGTCGGCCGACCCAATGCACTGAGTTCCCCTGATGTGGACATCTGGCCGAGAAGGGTTTGATCAGCGAAACTTCTTGCCGCCGCCATTCGGCCCGGACCAGCGCGTGTTTATGCTGCCGGCCGCCACCTTGGGGAAAAACTGGACCTGAGTCAGGGAATGGCGCGTGCGCCCCAGATGTCAGATCAATGCCGTTGAAGTGGATCGCCGCGGCCAATGTTTGACGGGCAAGCTGGCTTTAAGCGGGGGGGACACTTGCGGGGCGTTCACGGGTGTTATCCAGAATGGCGCGCACCACGGCGTTATCGAGATTTTTAACCACTTTCTTCTGCATCATTTTTCCGGCAGGTTATTCGCCATAAGAGATGAGCGTCAGCGGGTGGAGTTTGACCCGGATTCGCGCGCTGTATGGTGTCCACGTAAGCTGGAGGGAGTTCCCATTTTCCAGAGAAAATCACCTGCACATCCAGATCGTTCAGTGATTCAATGCGTTTTCTTTCCAATTGGCTGGGCTCGGGGGACTCTATACCGTGCGCGCTCGACCACCGCAGTGACTCCAGGCCAAACTCGCGCAGCAGGTAATCGTAGGCGCCGTGAATGGGTCGCCACGCGGTAATTCCGCACCCTCGCTCTGGCTGAGTTTGGTCAGCGCTTCCGCGGCGCATACGTGCGCAGCTGTTGCCGATAGGCACGGGCGTTTCTGGCTTGTAAGGGCCCTTGCGCGTTTCCGGGTCGAGCTTGCCAAGTTTCCCGGGGCATGGTGTTGAACTCTGGGCAAATGGACGCGCTGATCGACAGGAAGGTATGCGGGTTGACTACCTTGCCAGCGCCGCGCGCGGCCATTGCCGGTTGGCGATAACAGGGAGCACGTTGGCATTGCTTCAATCAGCGCAATATCCGGCTTTTCGGCTGGCGGCGATTCATTGCGATCGGCCAAAATCGTCATGGCCTATGCCTCCCCAGTTGAGCACAATCACATCCAGCTCGCCGATGCGCTTTATGTCTTCGGAACTCGCGGGCTCGTAAGGCATGCGGGATTGAATTCCGCGGGAATCAGCGGAATCACATCAGCGCTTGTCGCCGACGATTATGCTGACAAATTGTAGTTACGGATGCAGGGTGATTGCCGATTTGCAGTTTCTGACCGTTCAGTTGCATTGGGCGAAAGAGCAGGCGAGGGTGGTGCGTACTCAGCGTAAACGAACACGCAGAGCAATCGACGCAGCGGAAGCTTGAAAAGCAATAAAGTGCGTTCCCCGAATCAGTGGCGATGTTGACGAGTTACGCCGGCATCGAATTGGGCGATTACTTGCTGCCCAACCGGCGGGCAATCAGTTTGCCTCGGTTCTGTCAGCGTGGCAGGCAGGTCCGTCTCGGCATCGCGGGTCAGCCAGAATCTGTGCAGCGGTTGGCTTGCGCCATAGAAGAAAGGTTCCGCGATGTTCCATTGCGCCTGACTTTGCCCCAGGGTAAAAGACGTCTGCGCCCAGTTGCAGGCGTGCCATTGATTGCTGCCGCGGTGCTGGCGCTGGGCATCGTCAACAAAGGGGCTGGAAACCTTCGGCTGCCAACTCGTTGGCTGGCAAGTGGCCCTGATACCTGTCTCGAACCACTGCATTCTCCGCAAAGGCACGCCCAGCATCGGTATGAACGCCCTGTTCGGCTGCGGTCAGATACCAGCGCCGCATTCCAGTTGATAGCTGCGATGTCGCCTTTCCTTACCGGGTGCGGCGTGCGAGTTACCACCCAACCCCGGTTGCGACCAGTGGCGAATCAGCGTACAGAGCAGCAACACCCACAGCGTTTCATGACCGGCTCCGGCCGGGCGCACCACCTGAAGCGGTTTCACTAGGCCGGAGATGTCCGTTATGGTCGACCTCGACCACATGGCCTGGCCGGCATCGAAGAGTATGTAGGGGAATTCGGCCTCGGGACGTTTGAAGCTGAATTTTCTGGAATCGTCCTCGAGTTGCCAGGGATCAGCACTTCTCGTCATAGCTGATCACGTCCAGCGTTTTACCCGGGCGCGCCACTGCCGTCGGAAAATCCGCCGGATGCAGGACAATTTCATCGGCGGCTCAGGGCTCGCACTGGCTAGATGGGGTGTGGCCAGCGCCGAAGCGAGCGAACGGCCATTACAGAACCCAACATCATGAGGCGTTGAAGGTGGTTTTTCATCAGCGTGTTTTCCCTTGTTTTCAAGCCAGGGCCAGACGGTGGATGGCGATGCACTGGCCAAGCGGAACCGAGGCCTGGTGAACGCTCCCGTCCCAAGCCTCCATGGCTGATCCAGAGGGGTGCGCGTTCGGGGGCCGGTGCTGGCCGGTATCGGCAGCTGCGTCCCCCATGCGATAAGGCGTGCCGAAGAACAACGAAACGCAGCGCGCCAGGCTGCGCGGTTTTACCGACCCGCCAAATAGGTGGCGCTTGACATGGTTGATGCACCCCGCCCAGCTCTGGCACAACCGCCGCATGAGGCTTCATATTAGCCCGAGGGGGCCTTTTCCAGTTGCGGCGGCATTGCGCGCAACTTCGGGCAGGGCGCAGGCTCCAGGGGCCGACCTTGCACGCTGCCCATTTTCATGCTCACCCAGACCGAGTTCACCGCGAAACAGGCTACATCCTGGAAGTACCTGGGCATGAACCCCAGCGGGATGAGTATCCAACACGAATGTTGATGTGAAAACCGCCATTAGCCGCCAGAAGCGGCCCAGCCGGGAAGGAGGGGGCGTGTGTGAGGAAACAGCTCTGCTTCATGACTGATTTCAACCGGGTTGTTGCTCAAGAAGAGGTGTGACGGATTCTGCTTGGCTTGGCGTTTGCTGAGCAGGCACTGTCGCCTTGGGACCGTGCGGCTTGCTTCCAGCATCAGCAGTACCGCTGAGGACACATCATGCTTGAGATCAGGCGAATACGAACCAGATCATCTTCACCCACAGGCCGCCAAAATCACCGGTATGCAGAGGGCCGCATGGATTCTGGTGGACAAACTCCAGCGCGCTGGCGATTCGCTGAGCAGGCGGTACGAGTCGATCTCGCCGTTATAAGGATTGACCTTCGACGACTGGAAACATCAGCGGATAATTACCGCGCCCGCTGATCGAGATATGCCGTAGCATAGGCCGCAGCCTTACCGAGCTGACGTCAAGCCCCGAACCCGCTTAAAACGCTTGGCCAATCGCCACAGCCTGATCCAGAATCAATGCGCCGGCACGCGCGTCGGCAGAAAGCGGCCAGTGCACTACATCGCGGGCGTATTGACCGGCGGTACGCCTTCGGTAGAAATGGAGATATGCGTTATCAAAGAGGCACGGGCTTGCACCAGAAACCAGGTGCCGGTGACCGGACATGCATCGCGATAAACCAGATTGACCAGATTGCCGGAGAGCCGGTGAAAGTCGCCCCAGAAATCCGCTTGCCCTGATTTGAAGCGCAGTCTGGCGTTTGAGGAAAGCCCTTCCAGAAGCGTTTGTAGACCACCAGCCCAGTGATCAAGCAGATACCAGCATCGGGCAGGCCCATAAACGACACCAGATACCAACCCCAACTAAAAGCATTGTGAAGGGCACAGCCCAGCCATGCAGTGCACGGGTAAATTGGGCGGAAATCGAAATTTGCGGGCTTACCCCTGGATGTCGCCGGTATAGGGGTTCACGTACAAGGTTGGCGAGCTGCCATCGGGGTAGGTCGTCTGCACATTCAGAGCAAGTGGCCTTCATCCGGGACGGCGATTGGAGCGCACGATTGACCTCGGGGGCCTTTCTGTCGATTCGCCTGGGAGACCTGCTCTGCGTCAACCGCTGCGGCGTCGTCAGCCGGTTGTTGGCGCGCACGTCCCGGTTGGCCAGCCAGATGATTGGCCTGGCTTACCGTCGCCAGTGTGCGGTCACGCAGATAATCAGCAGAAAGAACCAGACCGGTAATTGCCAGCCAACGTGTACGAGAAACCAGGTGCGAGCCTTGAGACTTCTTAGCCATGGGTTGTTACCGAATGATGGGTACAAAGTAGTGCAGTAAATTGACGCCGACTTGAAGCGGCTGGATGGCCATTGCAAACAAAGCCATTGACCTTTTTCATGGATTGTTGCGCGCATTTCAAATCTTAATAATAAAGATTATCATTCTAGAATTGGAGTGGCGTCTTTGAATCAAAGCGGAAACATAAAAGTCTGGAGAGCGGCGGGCCGGCGGGCCGGCTGGCGGCTGTCTGGCCCTGTTCCGCCTGCTTTTTGGTCACAGAAGCAGGCGGGACGGGAACAGGGACAGTAAAGTAAACGGGGGAGAAAAAGCCTGGCGCGCTAGCGTTTTTTCTTCTGCAAACTGCTGCCACCAGCCCCTTGGGCGATGCTTTGAATTCCACCACGAATCGTCGGGCGACTCGTTCGTACTCCACTCGCTCGCGAGCAGGTGCGCTTCAAAAGCTGATCGACAGGCCATCGGCTTTGCCATAGAAAACGCATGAAGTTGTTCCAAGGTGCGCTTGTCCGTGTGGAATTCCGGCGAACAGGGCCGTAATCCTTGTTTGCGGATATAGTCATAGAAAGCCCTGGGCTGGGCCTCATCATCAAGCCGGAAAGCTCCTCAAGGGCTACTTGCTCCACCTTGCCGTGCCTGACGCTACGTAAGTGCTCATCGCCTTGGTCTTGTAACCTGACCATGACCGGCGTTCCATGTCGGCTTCGCCCACGTATCCTGGAACGCCTGCAAGCAGGGTAGTGCGTCTCTTCCTCGGGATTGGCCCCCCCCATTCCACCGCAGCCAATAAAAGATCGCGGAGTAAATCGATTACGCGCTTGCCACTGCGGCGCGATAAAGATATGGTTACTGCTTGGAGCTGGCGTTCTGTTTCCATTCGGTCAGGTTTGATGCGGGCAGCCATGTTCACGCTGACAGATCCAGTGACGGCAGCGGCTACGCGAGATTCTCGGTGACTTTCACCTTCCTTCGGTATTGCGTGCAGCAGCGCAATCACCAGGAAAAACGCGGTCATGCCCTGGCGGTATGCGGATAAACAACACATGCCCGCCAACGCCAGGTTTGGAGGCTTTCCATCAGCGTTTTCAGCTGTTCACTGGCCTTGGCCGTGAAGTTGACGAAATCCAGGCCCTGATCAATCAACTGCTGCCAGCCAGCCGCTGAACGGGTAGGCACCGCTTTTCTGCGTGGAAAGTAGCCCCAAGCCTTGTTCGGCTTGCTGTGTAGGCTCGATTCAAGCCGGCGAGCAGTTTGCCTCCAGCGCCTCGAATTGGCCAGTTCGGCTTCGCGCAGGGTCAGGCTTGCGGGCTGGCCGTCAGGCTTTCTTGTGACTGATGAAACGTGCTGTTATCGAGGGCATGGTGTTCTCTTCTTGATCGGCGTTTGCCTGAAAGCCTGGGTCTGAAAAAGCGGCCGACTGGAATGGTCGGACCGCTCCCTGCCTAAAGGCTGGCGATTATGCGTACGTTGTCACTGAGCTGCCAGCAGTGCCTCTCGGGCGTCCGCTGAGCTTGGCGCGTTCCTTGTCGATCACGCGTGGGGCCTTGTCGACAAAGCCGGGTTGGGACAGCTTCCGCCGATTTGCGTTTGACCTCTCCCTCAAGGACGACCCACGGATTTCCTTGTCCAGACGCCGCCAGCTCGGCGGTCTTGTCGATTCAGCGGCCGGCCATCGGTACCAAGCACTTCCAACTCGCCGACCAAGCCGCTGGTGGCGGACAGCGGCGCTTCTTCACCTTCAGCCAAACACGCGGATGGAGGAGAGTTTGGCAGTCTTTGTTCAGGAAAGTATCGTCTTCTCGTCGGCGGCGCTTGATCCTCACTGCCAGGCATGCGCAGCAGCAGTTCCAGTTCCTTGCCGGTTTGCCACGTTCATTTCGGCCACGGATATTGCGCACGCCCAGAATTCAACGCCTTTGAGCCAATTCGATATCGCCTTCGGTCGGCCGGCCATCGATGCGCTCTTCATTGGCAACCGGCCGAGGGGTTGCAGCATGATCGTTGGGCCCGATTTGCGCCATGGGGCGGCAATACGCTGCCAGATTCTCTTTCGGTGATAAAGGGCATGGAAGGGATGCGCCAGGCGCAACGCCACATTCCATACCCGCACCAGCGTGCGACGGTGCCGCGTTGACGCCTCGGCCGGAGCGTTCTTTCATCCCAGAGAAACCGGGTTTGGACAATTCCATGAACCAGTCGCCAGTACTGCGTTCCAGATAAATTCGTTACAGCGCGGTTAGCGGCCAGATCAAAAGCGCGAAACTGTCGAGCTGACGGGTGACTTCCAGCTTCGGTGCGTTGCAGTTGCGAGATAATCCAGCGATTCAGCCAGGGTCAGCTCCAACTTGGTTCGTCGTTGACGGTCGCTTTTCCGGCATCCTGCCTCCCGCGGACACCTCGCACTTCCCTGTGCAGCGCCACATATCTTTATTCTTCGCACTGCATTTTTTTTTTCATTTTTTTCCCAACATAGCGCGGCGGCGTTCCAATCTTGTTGCAGAAGTTGCGGTAGCCTTCGACGCGGCCCATTATCGAACTTTGATATCGCGGCCAGTAGAGGCCAGCGAGCAAGTTGGGTTAAAAAGCGGTCGCGCGTCGGGTGCCATAAGCGGCAATGCCGTCGGGAATTCGGCGCGGGTCTGCTTCTCGATCTTGTCTGCCATTTTTTGGGCTGCATCATTGCCGCTGCGTGCCGCTTGCTGACCAAGCGATTCCAGATCTTATTGCCGTCAATGATATTCAGCGGATCCAGAACGTTGCCCTTGGATTTGGACATCTTCGTGGCCCTGCCGTTCGGAACCAGGCCATGCACGTATACCGTCTTTGAACGGATCTGCGCCGGTGCCGTCGTCATGCTTCATCAGGTTTGCTGGTCAGCATGATCATGCGCGCGACCCAGTAAGAAGATTGATGTCAAAGCCGTGACAGGCACATCGGTTCGGGGTGAGGTCTTCAGCGGCGTCGGTCTGTTCGGGGCCAGGCCGAGAGTGGAGAAGCGTCCACAGGCCGGAGCTGAACCAGGTGTCGAAAGGCACGTCCTCATCCTGGCGTAGCGGGGGCATCGCCCGAGGTTGTGTTTGGCGCGTACTTCGGCTTCATCGCGGCCGACATAGACCTGGCCGGGACTCGTCATACCATGGCCGGAATGCGGTTGGCCCCACAGAGCTGACGCGAGATTGCACCAGTCCTGGATGTTCGCGCATCCAGGAGAAAGTACATGTTTTCGTATTGCTGGGCACGAACTGGGATGCGGCCATCTTCACCGATCAGGCAATTCGCGCTGCTCGGCCAGCGGCTTGGTGGAAACATACCACTGATCCGTCAGCCAGGGCTCGATCACCACGCCGGAGCGCGTCGCCCTTGGCACCTTGAGCGCGGCGTTCGATTTTTTCCAGCAGCTCGGCCGGCTTCCATGTCGGGCGACGATGCGCTTGCGTGCCTCGAAACCGATCCAGGCCCGCCATAGGCTGCTGGCAGGACTGGCATCCAGGGTCGGTATGACGCTGCCGCCGATATTAAAAAATTTTGCGCGCCTGGCGAGAATCGCCGCGTTCTTTGTCGAGGATGTTGATCAGCGCATGCGTTGACGGCTTTGCCGACTTCTCAGTCGTTTGAAATCGTGCGGCCGGCGTGATCTTCACACAGCCGGTACCAAACTCGGGATCGCAGTAATCGTCGCCGACAATCGGGATGCGGCGGCCAAAACAGCGGCAAGGTCGAATAAAACTTGCCAGATGAGGGCCTGGTAGCGCTCGTCATCGGGCGGTTAAAACGCGACAGCTGGGTATCACCCAGGCATGGTTTTCCGGGCGGGTAGTTGGCGGACAAATCAGGTGATCCTTGCCGTCAGCGGTTTTCTCGCCATCGGGCCAGCGGATAACGCAGGTGCCAGAGCGAGCCGTCTCGTCATGATTTTTCCACTTCCAGAATTCGGGAAAAATGGCTGTGTTGCAGTGTTGGGTCCCAGGTGACAAGGCGCTTGCCGCGGCTAGATCAGGCCCGATCATCATGCAGGGCGGACAAAGGCTTCCTTTTTACCGCATTGGAAAGACTTCATCCATGGTTGAAGCGCTCGCGGCTCCAGTCGACCGAAAGCTGCCATAGCCGGCGAATCTGACGGGTGATGTTTGCCCGCCGGAACTCTTTCCTTCCATTTCCCAGACCTTGTCTATGAACTTTGTCGCGCCCAGATCCATGACGGCTCACACCCTGAGCGCCCCAGTGTGCCGCTCGACGGACCATCTGCCGTGCATGCCGGCCGTGATCGGTACCCGGCTGCCATAAGGTATTACGACCCTGCATGCGGCGAAGCGAATCAGGGGCATCCATTGATACGAATTGTTTGAAAGCCCATGGCCCCATATGCAGGCTACCGGTTCACGTTCGGCGGCGGCAGCTGCAATGGTGTAGGACTCGCCTGAGCCCTGGGGAGCGAAAAGTAGTTGTTCTGCTCCCCAGGTCTGGTACCAGGAGTTTCAATGGCGTTGGCGCGTAAGTCTTGTCCCATGGGTTATTCTTGGGTGTCCGATTGGGGGCGAGTACAAGGGTCGCAGGCATGTAAGCGAGGGCGACGTTCGCGCAAAAACGAGCATTATAGCGGTCTGGGGCAGGTCAGGCCCAGTCTGTTGCGTTATTTCAATCTGTTCGCGAACCCATTCTGCTCCAGCTTGTCGCCGCAGCCGATTACGCAGCTCGGGCCTCGATTGTTCGGCATCAAACTTCGTCATCACGTTCCGCAGGATCCCAATTGCGCTTTTCAGGCCTTTGCAGGCGGGGCTTCCATGCGTAATTGGCGGGCACCGCGTTTGCGCATCAGGCGGTGTACCGATAGTGCTTGGTGGAGTAAACCGGCAGGCGGGTTGACCAAGGTTTGCTGGTGTGAACGCCGGGCTTGGGGTGCAGGGGCGGAATATGGGCCTTGCCATCAAAAAGCCGCGATCCAGTTTGCACCCCGCTTCTTTCTGCGAGCCCTGGCCAGTTTGATCATAGGCAGAAAGGGGTTGGCGTTGGGGGCGGCCGGGGGGCGGCTAGGGGCTTTTCGCTGTTTGTTGCCGGCTGGGGGCCCTGCGGGTATTTTACGCCGGTGTCAGGCGGGGCGTCAAGGTTAAGGGCCCGGTTGCCGTCGGACCCGAATCCACGTCCTGCAGCAAGCGGAAATTCCAGGTTGGGCCTTGCAGCGTGGGTTTCGAACCGCGCCCATCCTTGACCCCCAACCTGATCAGCCCGTCCCTCGGTTGCTTGCGTCAGCAGGCTACGGATTGGGACCTCGAGTCCTTCAGTATCTTATCTCTCTCT
>Ga0163217_1000977_pt1 | contig 11878 bp, 20 predicted proteins | sample SynspAceP_FD_185933 | JGI IMG/M metagenome (GOLD analysis project Ga0163217, IMG submission 185933) | Saline lake microbial communities from Ace Lake in Antarctica - Synechococcus sp. Ace-P (PacBio error correction) | ecosystem: Environmental > Aquatic > Non-marine Saline and Alkaline > Saline ... | reverse complement strand
GTAGACAGCCAGGCAGAGCAGGAAGAGATTAGTGGAAGCAAAACGGAAAGGCTAGGGTTAAGACTGCGATTGGTGGAACAAAGTGAACAATAACGGAGTGGAGAGAAAGATCGGGATTAAAGGGAGAGAGCCTAAAAGAGAAGGTAGGATGCCACCAGAAATACGAGAGCTTTCCCTAGCAGCGGGTAGACGCGGGGATGAAGAGCACTGAGTAAGATAAGAGTTGGCAAGAGCCAGGGCAAACTGAAAATTGAGGGGATGCCGGTTAGAAGAGAAAACAAATGCTGGTAAGAGCTTGGTATGAAGGAAGTTTTAAGTTAACTAGAGTGAATGAGATGGCGTCAGATAGGAAATGGCTGGGATCAGGGATGGAGGCGGGGAATAGGGGGGTGCCGGCAAATGACAAACTGGCTGGAAAGGCCTGCAGGGTAGCTGAGGAGCTGGCTGAAAACTGGAGTACCGGAACAGACCCTGGACAGGAGTGACGTGGGCGAACGCGAAGTCTAGGAACAGGAGGACCATTTCCGGTGGAGCCGGCGAGTTAAAGCGTCTGAGGGTTAGGTAGATGAGGGGCTGGCAGAAGAAAAAACCAGGGAGGAATTACGAGAACCGAGGATAGCAAGAAACCGAGAAATGATAAAGTACATGCGGGTGAAAGCGTTGGGCGTGGGTGGAGAGCTTGACGTTCAAATGTTTAAGAATTTCAAAGACTGACTAGATGAACTTGTGGATAACAGATAGAGCAATCATTCAATTGATTGAAACAATGATATGACGGAATGTTTGGTTGGTCCGATCCAGATTGGGGACCTGTTCGTGAGGCTGAATAATAAGCCGTTGGAAGAGATCTGGGCTGAGAAGAATCAAAGCTGTGCTTAGTAGAGATGAGGTAAATTAGAAGAAGCGGAACTAGAAGGAAGGGAGATTTTTGATGAGAAATACCATAAAGACGTAACTGAGGCGCAAACAAGGAGAGGAAGGATGTGGAGATCGGAGGATGAGAAGAGATGGGGGATCAAGATAGTAGGTAGAGACAATGTGAGAGTTAGAGTATTGTGAGAAAAGTAGAAAGCAGACAAGGCAAGTTAGGACAAGAAGCGGACGGTCAGGGGAGTTGGGGAAGAGAGACAAGGGAGTGAGATTGGATGAGGCGTGAAGTAATAGCAGGTCTGATAAAAAGCAACAAAAACTAGCTACCAGATGGAAAGAGCTAAAGGCAGATAAGAAGGACGAGAGAGATACAGAGAGGGCAGGGAAGTGAGACCAACAGGTTCCATCAAAAGACAGAAGTAAACAGAGCAGGTGGCAGGGACGGTATCACAGGAGGGCTGAGAAGTTTGCGCAGGCACCAGGCTGGTGAGTTAAAAGGTTCTGATGCTAAAAACAGGAAGGAAGCGGCAAAGCATCATCTGAACCAAGGGAGGATTTTAAGGGTGGATGGAGGAGAAGATTGTATGCAAAGAAGATGACGGTAACAGAATTAGAAAGAGAAGTGAACGAGAGATAGACACGGTTTCTTAGGGTGCGGAGAATAGGAGTGGAACCGAAGTTACAAACAGGAGGGGCGAAATACCAGAGGACAGCAGGGGTGGGAAGGATGAGGGATCAATGGCGGAAGACATGTTGAGAATAGGATGACCGGGTGGAAGGCAGGACCGCACGAAATTTAAAAGGACAAGCTTGGCCTTTATTCGTAACTGCAAATAAACAAAAGTTGCCGGACAGTGCAGATAAGAAGGGGGAGGCAATGAGGCAAAGCGCTGGATTGGATAAACAGAACAAGATCTGAAGAGTCAAATGGAAGGATCAGAAGGCTACAAATAAGAGGATAAGGATCCGAGACAATGGCAGATTGGATGAAACAAGGCAAAGTAAACAAAGAAGCTAGATAGAACGAGCAAACGGGTGAAGATTGAAAATAGGTGTAGATAAATAGATCAGAGATGGCGGGAAACTGATCAAAGAGAGAGGGGGAGAGGAGTGTTGGGGTGGCAAAAAAGATGAGCAGGTAGGGATTGAGGGATAGTAAGTGTAGAGACTCGAACCAAAGGACGCTGTTGAATAAAGAGCCGAAGGGATTAGATAGTCAGCCACTAATGCAGATATAGGAGGAAAAAAAAGTAGGAAGCCCGCAAGAAGTCCGGGAGCATTGATTGATAGAGCAGTGTGCCATGGGAAGGGGGAGTATGGAGGAGGAGCTAATAAGGTATTGGTAGCCGATGAATGATGATAGGGGCTGGAATGTTGGATAGGATGGGGCATGCTGGATGAGGCTGGCCCGAATGACGTGCGACTACCATCCCGCATGCTAGTGTCGAGACCACACACGGTCCGCTACTCCCCAGTCGCTCAGCTCTATGACCTACGTTACCACGGGTCTCTCCCGCGCAGTGCGAGGCCTGCGCACCTCGCCCTCTTGCGCTTATGTGCCCACACTCCACCTGCCCACCACGCCCCTCCATCACCTTAAGTCGGCCATATTCTGCTCCGCTGTATACCCACCCGCATGCAAGGCGCCTGCTGATCCGTCGTGCTTGAAGATCGAGAAGCGATGTTTGACAATCCATCAAGAAAGGATCAACATGCCGGAGACAAAAAGGGTCGGAGAGTGAGGAGGCCTGATAAGCCGTGAGGATTCCGAAAAGTTATACGAGGGTGAAAGTACCTACTGGAGACACAGGCATAGCCTCTAGAGACAGGAAGAAAGTTGAGGGTGAAAGAGTAAAGATGGGCAGAAGGACATTGATGTCAATGATGAAGGCATTTGGTCTGATCGGAGGAGAGAAGAATTGAGTACCGAAACTTCTGTCACAAAGCAAAAGATTGGCCGATTACCATAACACAACCGAACGATGCGCAAGCTCATAAACTTAAAACAGGATTGGATCAAGACTTAAGAAGGATTCGGACACTGATAGATATAGTGAAGGAGAATGACGGGATAGAGATAGAACACAAAGTCGAATTGAGGGTCTGACGGTGGGAGGAAAAGACATAGGGGTGACCTGGTTATGCGGTGAAGTCCACGATCAACGACGAAAGTTATCTGATTTCCGCTCTGTCTGGCTCAGTCGCTGGTCGTCCCTCTCGTATGTTGTCTCTACCCTACGGTGTATCTCTCTCAACCCCTTCTCACGATACGTTCCGTTGAGCCAGCGTCCCCTTATCCTCCTACATTGCGAGATGAGAACTGCACGACGTGGGGATCATCCGAATACGGACACACGCTGATCCCAGGATAGTTTGAAGGTATGAGACACGTAGCACTGGGTGTGCGTGCGTTAAGAAACGAAGAATCGGACGAATGTCAAGTGTGTTCGGATCGAGCAGAAGTCTTTCTACGCGTGAGAGAAGTCTCTAGTCGAAAGATCTTTGGCTGAGGAGCTCCATTAAAGAAGGATTGAGGTGATGAATGGAGACGGAGGAGGTGTGATGGAAGGAGAAAATCCGTGTGATGGTACAACAAAGGAAGTTTCCAGGCATACCACATGTGTGTCTTAATCATTCAAGATAAATACTTTAATATGAGCCATAAGAGCCGTCTGATAAAGTTAGTTATTATTAAAACGGAGCTTTTTAATGAGAGAGAGCGGATGAAATGGTGTGCATTGAAGGAGGATTTGGAAATAGATGAACCTGTTAGATAAATCCGCGTGAACCCAGAACGGACCGAAGAGTCGCAGATTCCACTGGTGTTGTTGCTCACGAGCGGGGATAATTTCTGGGATGGTGTTGGAACAAAGGAGATGAGCTGTGTTTCAGACAGTGGACTGATAGGTTGAGAAAGATATTGGTGCCCTGAGAGGAAAATAGGAAGAAGAAGCGTGCGGTGATAGAAGATTTAAGGGATTTCAAGGATAAGAATGTCAGATTACAAGCAGATCAAACAAGGAAAGCAAGATCAGAGTAAGAGACAGGAACGTGATGGAGTTGCTACTTCAAATTAACAATGCAGGAAGAAACTGGAGTGATAAATAAAGGCTTACCAGATCCTGATGAGCTCAAGGACTGTTTGTTGCCGAAGGAGCTGAGATTTTGAGGGTGGAGCAGATCTATAAAGTTGAGATTTGATTTTAATAAGGCAGGGTGGCTGGGTGAGGATTAAAGCTAGTAGATACCTAAATGATAACTGGCTTACTATTAGGTTTGGTGTGAAGCAACAGAAAGAGACCTATGACCATAGCATCACCCTTGGATGTTGCAGAATGGATTCGATAGGATTGAAGCTAAGGGATGGGAAATACTGGCAACCTCGTGGCAGTCCACGGAGATAGAGGGATGGGGGTGATGATGGTGATGTGGTGTCCGGGAGAGGAGTGGTGCCAGATGACTGATACTGAATGGCAGGGGAGAATTTAGAGGCAATGGATGCTGCCAGGAGTTATGGTATGGTGGAGACAATAACAGAGATGGGAAGAAGTGCGCCGACCCTAGCACACCTCCTCCATTGCCCTTTCGGCAGCATTACTGCTGGACAATGCCTCCCGCCCATAGCGGCTGACATGGTGTATCTCCGACGGCGTATGTTCAACACACTGCGTACTCACGCGCGACGCCGCTTCGTGCCCCTTCTCGGCTCGGACCCGACGAACCCACTACCTCTCACCATCCTCGCGTCCGTCTCCCATCCACGACTTAATGCCGCTATCGCCGCTGATGGCGCAATTGATAAAGAAGTAAAATTTGATTGCCGTTCTGAGTGCGAGCAGCTGGGGTGTTAATTTCGTAAATTACCCGCCTGTCCCAGGTACAATCGCACCTACACGAGTGCCACCGCAGTGTCAGGCGCTTTGACAGATGCCACTGCACCACCACACGGCCTCCGTCTATCCGGCCTGCACGGTGCGCCACAGCCCCGCCACAGGTGATTCCTCACACCCCTGCGCCTCCATTGACCAGCGTGCCCTCCATCACCTCTGCGGCACGGGACCTCTCTGCGCGATCCTCGGTCCCTCCCACTCTCCCCACCCTCTCGCATCGCAATCGTCACACATGTCTCATACAGGACGAGATCACACACCACCGTGCCCACTCTCCTCACCCGCAGCTTCGCCGTCGAGCGCTAGGCGCCTCCGCTTTCGCGCGCACGATGGAGCTGACGGATGCTGGCTGGGGCAGAGCGACATACATTCCTGCATCAATAGTTCAGCGTGCAGGGAGACAAATCAATGCTAAGCGAAGGGGCCTAAGACGGAAGGAGAGTCATCGACATACCGCCGCGTGCATCGGCCTGGACTACTCGGTCGATATTTGCCTGATCTGTTGATGCCTGGATCTGGTGACAAGTGGCGCGGTGCAGCCCTATCGCTCTCGGACGGCATGCGTTCCGTCTGCTAAGGCATCTGCTGCATCAAGACGATTCCGAGTGGAGGAGTTGGTAGGTGGAGGTGGCTACCTGGGAAAGGGGATGAAGGAAAGACTAGCACATTTCAGGGCCGTGAGATCTGGAATATCCCACCGACCTTCCCAGTCACACCCTGCCGATCTGACTCTTTCCGGTCGAGAAAGTTCGTGTCCCGCGTGTCCCGTTGCCCTACTCTTCCGCTGTCGCTCGCCATCCCAACGGCGTCTCTTCCTGGAACTACAAGCGCCACCATCTCGCTATTTGCCGCGCTCGCTCAGCCTCTGTTCTCGTGAAAATGATCTTTGCGGACTATAAAAAAGATTGACTAGGAATGACATGTAAGAAGATATGCCAAACGGGAATGGAAGCGGGAGGCTGTGTTTGGAGACGCCAGGGAGGCTGTTGATGGAGTGAGAGAAAGATACAGGATTAGAGTTGAACGGATGGACCGAGATAGTCAGAGCCGTCAGGAGACTACCACCATAGAGCGACTCTCTATGCTTAAGCCAAGAGCAGCACAGGAGGTCATCGATTCTCAAAGGCGAGAACAGGAAGAAATAGTGATAGTGGAAACGAGATCGAAGGACACGATGCACCGACCGATGCAGGTGTGACATACTCTTCTTGAAGGATGGTAGATTGTTGTAAACAATTGTTTAATGCTGAAGGAAGGCTGTGTGTGTGCAGGCAATTTGTGAATGGGAGGCATCTTACAGAACAATCTAGAAAAATCAGGATTGACGAGTCAGGGATATTGTCATGGCTCTTGGGCTGCCCTGCAGGTGTGGCATTGATTTTTTTATATAACTGGTTGTGATGCGGCAGACCAGCACAAGAAGATGTATAGTGTCAGGACGCCCTCACACGCGAATGGGGCAGACTTTGTTAAGGTCTGAACTGAGATGATGACAAGGGTCGCAGGAAGGGGATTGGTGGGTAGAGACTACAGACGGGCGTAGGAGCAAGAGCGAAGGACGACAGGAAGATGGTAAGCAGGTGAGTCCAGCACACGGACAGATGCAACGACTTTAGATAGACTAACAGCAGGCCATTGGTCGCCACTACACATCTCACGTTCTTCGACATATGCATCTCGGCGACTCATCTCGCAGGTGAGCCGACCGGTGGTACGGCGGAAAGGATGGAAAAGTATTCTGCTCCGTGTTATCCTGTCCGAGCAGAGGGAAGTCACTCTCACACCCATCTCATCGTTGTGGATAACTCAAGACCAATTCGTCGTATCCACGATAGAGGAATAAAGCTAGTAGGGAGATAAATCACGATGTGATCCGTGTTTATTGTGTCCGCCGAGACGCGCCTCTGCGCGTGCGCGCTCTCTCCTCTCCTCGTGACACCCACTCGCATGAAGATCTCTAGCAGCGCCAGACCCCCCATGCGCGACCACTCACAGAGTAGAGCGAATTTCGTATATACGATCTCTAAGAGCGCTCGGTGCGTTTCGTCACGTATTCAGGCCTGCACATCACGACCAGACACAGCGTGACGCACCTGTGAGGTGGGCTCACTCCACCAGGTATGAATCTGATCTAGATGATGGTCGCGCACGCGCCGACAGGTCCTGCGCGCATCATACTATATAATCCTTTTCTCTTCCATCCAGCGTTGTTGTTCCTGCTGCTACCGCCTGATAGTCTTTCAAGCGCGTCCTCGCCCATGGTGACTGGTTGCCAGCGTGCCGCGCGAGTCCTCCTAGCATCGCGCGCTCTCACGAGACGCCCGCCTCGCGTTCGTGGCACTCTCATATCGACCTGACGTGGCTACTGCGGTTCCCCTCCATCTGACTATCGCTCCTCTCCAGCTCAGCATGTGTCACTCCCCGCACCACGGCTTCAGCACTGTTTCACCTGGCCGCCTGCACCTCCCATTCCTACTTGCGGATGCCCGACCGCGGGGCCGATCCCTCACTACACTCCATGCGGGCCCTCGGCAGTACACACACCCCCTGTTCTCCGCTTCGCTCGCTACTGTCCCGCACGCCGCTATTCGCCGCCCACGCCCGGTGCGCCGCCCATCGACTCACACGAGACACTTGGTTCTCCACAGATCGCCGGACGTTCGGCGCACCGCCGCACGAGCATACCCGCGAAATGAAATTGGATTGGTGAGCTGGCTCATGCACTAGTGCATGTGACTCGCTCTTCTCGCTATTCGCTCGGCCGCCCGCCCATTAGGGTTTGCACTCCGTGAAACTTCCTGTCCTAGTATCATACTTAGGTATGCGCCACCTGCTGTGTACGCCTGACTATTGAATATGCCATCCCCTCTATATGCACATCCTATCGGCTCAGCGTCAAAGAGCGCTGGTAGCATCTGTGCCACTTCCAGCCGCGCGCCGCTGACGGCCGCCAACTCCCTGTCGCACCTTTCACGCGCCTCGCCGCGCTCTCACACTGGCCCCTCGTCACCCAGCGCCTTTGTCCAGGATGTGCCCTGCCTCCCACGCTACTATCCCCGTATCGCCGCTCCTGCCTACTCTGAGAATGGACCCTATACCGCAGAACCCTCCCCCTCTCACCCGCATGCCTTGGCCCGTGTCCAGACTCGTGGCCCACAGCGCTCTACAGCGTGCGCCTCGATAGCCTAGTATCTCCATCCACGCTACCTCCCTCCAGCGAAGGCGTGACACGCTCCGCCCGCGCGACATACCAACCCACATTTCTCACCCGCTGCTCCGCAATTCCACCCCCAGCACTGGTTGTAAGTGGCCCGGCCTCTCTCTCGCTCGTCCGACTGCGCTACCCCGTCCGTCCCTGCTAGCGCTGCTGCGCTGGCCTTTACGTTGCGACGGACCCATACACACCATCATTAGCCCGCTGGCCACGCCTGCCTACGCGTCTGCGCCATCCTCCCATACTACCGGTCCGCTCCGCGCTCTCTGCCGCCCAGCGGCTCCCGCGCACGCGCAATCCCGCGCCCTCCGCCTCCTTCTCGTCACGCCGGCCTTCCACTCCCTCCTGAAAGCCGCACCCTATCGCTCATCTCGTCTCCCTGACGCGAATCCTTGATGCAGTCGGCGTGCTACATAGCTAGCCCCTGTGCTACCAACGGCGCTCCGTGCTCGGTCAGAGATCATATATACATCTGCCACCTATCACTCAAACGGCGTTGCTCATCTATGCTTCCGATCAGCGAATAGATCGCTCGACCTCCACATCATACCCCTCATTCTCGTCTTCACCCTGCTACACCTACCGCCGACTCGCTATCCCTCTTGCGCGGCTCGCCGGCTCCGATCCTCTGCCATCTTCCCTCTCTGTCTACTCTATATCCCAACCTTGTCCTGCTCTTCGCCTCTCCTCTTCCGTGCTGGCCTCCGACTCCCTCTTGACTCCCTCTCCCCGCGGCTCTCATCGGTCTGCGCGCCTCCACATAGAGATATAGATACAGATAGCGTACACTTCTTCCTCTACTCATACTGGCGCATGCTAGTCCGGCCTCGGCTCCGTCACTACACTCGCTGATGACCTCACTCCGCCTCGCTTGCAAAGAATGGATGACTTACAAGTAGAGAAACAATAGACCGCGGTCCTCCTCCTCGCGATCAGTACTAGCGCCCTCTACAATGCGGGCGCACAAATCTGGTCACTCTTCACATGCTCTCTCGCTCGTAACCCACTGCACCTATCATCTGCCGGAACAGCCGTCCCTGGCCCCCGGCGCAAAAACAGGCCGACGCCGGAAGGCCGTTGGTCCACTCCATGCCATCTGCCCCTCGTGCCCCGTTCGCTCCGCCCACTGGCGCTCTCACTTCGTGCGTCCGCCGCGCACTCTCTCACTAGATGCACTCGTCCCATATCTGCGGTCATCCTCCGCTCACCCCTCGCCCCCTTATGCTCCTCCTGGTGGCCCCCCTCCCGCTCACTCTCCACCCGATCGCGCCTCTCGTGCACTCGTCACTCTGAATACACCTGCACTCTCCTTATACTCCGCCCAGTCGCACGTCCCGATTTAGTCCTCATGCACCTCTGCGCGCCTCTCCGTCTCGTCACCCTCCTCCGGCTCGCCGTCTCTCCCACTGTGTCATGCCGCCCTTCTCATCCACATCCTCTCTACGCACGCGTGAAGCACTCTGCCTCACTCGAGTCATACCGGTCCGCTTCTCTCGTCGGCTCCTGCTATACCTTCGCTCCGTCCAGCAGCGCGCAACCCCTTCCCCATCGCGCGCCTGCCTTCCGTGCTCTCTACGCCGCCCATTCGCCCGCGCTTGCAAGCGCTCTCTCATCGTCCTCTCCTGGCCTTCGACGCGGGCGCTTCCGTCGTGCTGAATATCCTCTCCCCGCGAGCTCGACCCCCTCCCCTTCTCGTCTAGCGTGTGCGCCACCTTCCGCTGCCTCCCAGCCTTGCCCTCCGCCACCCTGTCATCGCACCGCCGTGCTCTCCTTCCCTTCTCTCCTCGCCCGCCGACCTCTCCCGTCATCACACGCTCCCTCGCGCTCCTCGTCCATCGACGTGCACCCCGTATCCTCCGAAGATCCCTCCGCGCCCTCTCCTCGCTTGCGCGCGCTCTCCGCGCGCTCGATCTGAGCCGTAGCGCTCCTGTCATATCTCCTACACCGGCACTGTCTGCTGTCGCTTACGACGCGCGCGCTCATCCCACGTCTCTTCTAGCCCGTCTACCCGAGTCCGTGCGCGGCTCCCTTCTCGCGCCCGGCATCGCTCTCATATCGCGCTGCTCGGCTGCATGTGCGCCCCTCCGTGCAGAATAAACTCTGTCCTGCCAGCGTGCCGTCACGCCCTTCGCCAAGTACGGACGTGTTCGCCCGTCTGCGCGCTCATGCGTCCTCGGCTGCCCTCTCTCTCCCTCGGTACCGCGCCGCGCTACGGTGTGACGAAGCATGATCACCATATCCGCGCACTTCTGCCGCCGGCGCACCTCGACCCGTCCTTATGCGATCCTTACACGGTCTCCTGCCGTCGCGTACCTACCTCGCGTCGCACCCCGTCGCTCCTGCCCAGTTCGCTCTTATCTAGTCCTTCTTCTTCCTTGCCCGCTCTCCTGCAGGCCATCTCGATCATTGCGGCTCCAAGCCCTGTGTCGGAACTTGGTCCACTTGTCACTCCTCGCCGGGAGCGCCACTGCCCTTGCCATACAGAATCCCCTTCTCGGCTGCGCCAGCTATGTCGCCTCGGGCTCTTGGCTGTCGCTCGTGGATTTAGCGTCACGATTACCCAGATGGGGGCGCGCATCTCGGCGGCGCTCTCAGGCCATGCGACTCTGCCTCCACCTAGCGACACCGCTCAGACCTCCTGGATCTCATCTCCCCTACCTCTGAGGCCCTCTGTCAGGTGTCATATCCTGTACAGCCTGGCCGTGGCCTGAACCACAGGCACGCCCGCCCTCCGCTCCGCGCCCCGCTGTCTCTCTCCGTCCCCGCCCCCCCACGCCTGCTCCTCCGCGCCCCGTGTGTCTCTCCGCGCCCTCTGTTTCGTTGATATACATACACCTCTACGCATATCTCTCCGTGCACATGCGCTGCCGTTATCTCCGCTATCTCATGCTACACTCCGTCTGTCCCGCGCACGCACGCCTCGAGCGTGCTCGTGCGCGCACGCTGTTCGGGCGTCGCTCAGCACTCTCACCGAATGAGCCGTTGCGCGATGGCATTTTGATCTGATGATCGTCAGCTGGTGGCGACCACCCGGCGCTGGACTTGAAATTCAAAAGCGAGACAGGATAGATCGCTCCAGCCTCATCGCAGCTCTCGGCGGCAACAAAACAGTCCGGAGCGGCAGCAGCATTCGGATGGAAGGCCTTATTGATCAGAGCCAGTGTGCTCGGAGGGGAGATGGGAGCAGCTCCATCACGGTCTGGATCGCGCTCTGCCTGATCGGGTGCCTGTTGGGATCGGCTTGGGGAATCTGAAGGCTGGAGCCTGTGAAAGACCCGTTGTAGAGCGGCGGATTCAGCTGCGCGGCTTCGGCGGCGAGTGGGCCGTGCTCGCAGCTTCAAGTCGTTGTTCACCGATCAGGCCACGTTCTTGAAGATCCACAGCGCAGCGGCCTGTTGCCAACCATCCAGAAAGGACCCACGTGCAACAACACAGGGAATCGGCGAGCTGCGGCGGCTTTGGAATCAAGCGTGAGGGATTCGAAAGTATCATTCGAGGGTGCCAAGCTCTGGCAGCACCACCAGGGCATCGCTCGCGCGGAAGAAAAGTTGCGGGTGAAGAAGTAACGGACTGGAGCAGCGGCTCTGGATGCTCACGGTTGGGAGAAGGGATTGGGCGTCCTGCTCGAGGGGAGAGCAGCACATTGAGTCCGAAAACTTCTGTCACCCCAGCACCACGATTGGCGCTTCCCATTCACCCGCCGCCGGCGCAGTCCTCACCCTCAAATCCGGCTTGATACGCCTCAGAGGATTTCGGCCAATGATAGATCTCGCTGCCGGAGCACTGGGGCGAGCCGACACGATGACCTTGCGGGTCATGCGGTGGGGGGAAACGCCCTCGCTGCTGAAGATCTTGAGAGGTGCCGTCGATCAGCCGCCATCGTCGTGGTCGCTGCTGTGGATCG
>Ga0163217_1095371_pt1 | contig 11879 bp, 11 predicted proteins | sample SynspAceP_FD_185933 | JGI IMG/M metagenome (GOLD analysis project Ga0163217, IMG submission 185933) | Saline lake microbial communities from Ace Lake in Antarctica - Synechococcus sp. Ace-P (PacBio error correction) | ecosystem: Environmental > Aquatic > Non-marine Saline and Alkaline > Saline ... | reverse complement strand
GCGCTTGCTTATGTGGTGCAGTTGTGTGGGTCGTGCGCAGAATTTAGGGGTCTCGCCCACCGCCAATGATTGTTTACATGGATTATGATTCATATGAAATTACGTTGATTCCTAGAGGATCGGCGTGATTTGCCAAGGTGTCATAAATAATTTTAATACCTTTAACGTTATAAAATTCATTTCCTATATGAGCGAATTCGAATTTCATTACCCTGAGGCGTGATGATTCTTCTACGATTACCAAAAAAAGTGTCACCCTCATGCTATCGAAGAATTCTGGCAAGAATAGCGATTTCATTTCACTGGCGAAAAGCTGGAAAATGTCTTTAAATGGAATTTCAATTATTCCGGATGTGAAGTGGTTTGTCGATGAGGAAAGATCTGGAAATATTTTCATCGAGATATATTTTTTGTAGCGACATCTCTATACGATTGGAGATTCTGGCTTAGCGATATTGGGATGCAAATTGACTCGAATTGAAGTGGGCGAATCTCCGTGAGTTGTATGCGGAGGGCGGGCGTGTGTGGCATGGAGGTGTGATCGTCTTTCGCGTAATGCGCTGGTAAAATCTGAAAGGAATTTGGCAAAGGTGATCAAAGTTTATCTATATGCGATTGGTCCTGATGAAGCGCTATCCGCAATGCTTGGGCGCTGGTGGCGCGGCATTCGCGCGATTCACTCCGGTGGTGTGTGCAGGATTTTCAAGATAATGCATTGGCCGATTCGGAAACTGATTGCGGGAGCAAGGCGGTCTTGACGTCGGGACGGAAATTATCGCGGAAACAAGACAATTGGTATGTAAAAATCCCTAGTGGATGAAGCTTGGAAAAAATCCTCCGGTAGAACGGTAATCGCTGTACCGCGAACCAGCAGGAAGTGACGATGTGAAAGTCTGGCGAGGATATATTGGTGGATGATGTATCGAGAGCGAATTGATCAAAATGTAGCAGGAGGAAATGGACAGCGAAAGACATTGCTCTCATTCTACTATTACTCAGGTGACGGCAAGCCAAAGCGTCGGTTTCATAGCTAACCGGCGGACTATAATGGTTTTAATACCACCTTATTCTCTGAGGAAGGTATTTCAATATCATCACCTTGGCCGATGATGTCCTATTTGGTGTAACGGTCGATATTGGTTGGATTCCACCGGTCAACCTCTCTAACATCGTTTACGGACACCCTACTAGGCACGGTTGCCGACTATTAATGTTTAGAGGGAAGGTTCCAACCTAACCCTTGAACTGCCGAGAAGTTCTGGGCCAAGTCATTGCGAAAAAAAACAGTACAGTTAAAAACTCTTTTAAGCACTGCCCAAATGCCATCGGGCATGTCAAGCTTATGGGCACCGGAACGCGCATCGAAAGCTATGGAATTTGAGCTCGGGCTAAAGTACTACGGCTCCGTGCGGTGAAGATTAACGAAGAGGGCTTGGCATTGGTGGTATCATACGCACATTGGAAAAGAACAACTGCCAATCGTAGATAACTTGGGGGTGGCAAAGCGCGAAAGCCGGGTGTGGGAATTTTGATGTTCACCAAGTTGCAGGGGATCACCTCCTACCAAACCGAGCTGTATGTACGCTTCCACTTCCGGATCCAAACTGTGTGCATTGTAGATCTGAAGGAAATGAACTGACCGGGAAAAGTCGGGTGGAAAGGGACTCGTCTGGCCATCAAAATTCCCATGGCTGCTATGGTTCGGCACGGGACTTATGGCGATCATGAGCGTTTGGCAAGAGATTGAGTTTCTAGCCCACCTATCCAGGAAGTGTCTTTCACGTGTGGAGAGCCCGGCGGCGGGTCGCAAGGGCGAGATCATGACGGACTACTACAGAATCTGGACGTAAGTGGATTGATGTCTTATGAAGTCTCAGGATCACGATATGGGAACCGCCGAAGTTGAAAATGGATAAATATGAACATTTCCGCGAGTCATAGAATTCTGCTGTGGTTTGGATATCCGCATGAAGTCATAAGGTCAGGCTTCTATGCCTTATGTGATCTGCGACATGACAGACACAGAACCGAGCTATATCTAATGTGCAATGAGATCGAGAAGGAAAGGGATGGTTTCGAAAGTTGATTGGCCCATCGCAAGCCAGACAAATTTCCAAAATTCGTTACTTGGCCTTCTCCAAAACCCGACTCACAAGCAAAGGAATCAAACATAGCGATAAGGTCCTACGGAAAGTGCCGAAGGGGTCTTGGACAGCAGGGGGGTATACCTACTAGTACTTTGGTAGATTCCAAGAAAAAAAAAAAGGTAGTGCGAGGAGGTTAGTTGGAAGGCAGAAAGATAACACACTCAGCAAGCTAAGTGACGACGTCTGAACACTTTTCTACGAGTGGCTCGGAGTTTGAGTAGTTGTCGTACGTGTTGCGATGAATGTGCGATCGTCCAGGCCGGGTAGGCGGGGGGAGTGTGGTCTCGGAGGCGAGTTCTCTTTTTCTGTTTCTGTCAAGAAGAGGCTTTGGAAACGCGGGGCGTGGCAGTTCCGGAGGAAATCCGCGCTGTTAGAAAAGGACGAGGTGGTTTTTAGCGAGGGCAAGCTGGCCGAACCATGTTTAATATTTCTAACAAGACAAACGCGCAGCAAATATATCTGCGGAAAAAATCAAATCCCAAATCACGGAGGAATTCGGCTGATGGAATGCGTTATGATAGGTGATGTCTTTGGGGTTTGGCTCTTATCTTGGTAAGCGACCCCTATGTACTTCTTCTGCATACGTGAAGGAAAACACCCCCCCGCCCGCGCGGCGCGGCGCCGCGCGCGGCGCGCCCCCGCCGCCCGGCCCGCGCGCGCGGGCGCGCCCCCTCTGTCTGTGTGCTATGGCGAATTCTGGTGTTTGCCTGTCTTGAGACGTATTCCGGAGGCAAAACAGTCGAAGATAGCCCTTTATTGCGCTGGCTTTGCTTCTGGGCAGGTTGTCGTTCACAAGACATTTCCGAAAGGGAACAAAAAAAAGCCAGTAGGCAGCATATAAAAAAAAATCAAATCTAAGGGAATATTTCTTGATGTATTTATCTAAATGATCAAGTCGGAATTCAAATTTACTGAAAAAGTTCCTCATTGAGTCTGAGCAAAAATAATCAAAAACAAGACACAGCCTGCGCCCTGAATTGGCTGGAAACCAGTGAGCGAGTATCGATAGTCTGCGGGGAGATATTCTTTCCAGTTGGAATCATCACCGACAAGATCCGGTGCCAAAGTAGTTGCCAAGGAATACGGTGGATATGTTACCGGCACCAAGTAATTGAGTCGCCGGTTTTGGACAAGGCGGAGAGAGCTTCCTTATTCAGATTTGTATTTGACATGATAAGAATCGGCTAAATCACACTGATTTTGGACAAGAAGATGGGACTTCTCAAAGTACCTCGTCTCTCCCCAGCGGACATCTCTGATCCCGCTGCCTGCTTCGCTCTCATGGGAAATAGTTCCGCAAGTATTGTCCATGGGTTGATGAAATACGCTGGATCTAAAGGAAATGAGATTATTCTGGGATCAGAGAACAAAATGCTCCGTCTATTTGGGAATGAAACTGACCATAGGATTGGTGTGGTTCGGGGGTGGATTGACCGAAGTTCAAGTTGACCGCGATCGATCGTCGAAACAGGGGGCGTGCGAAGTCGCAGGGAAAATTCACGTGGCTACATGAAGCGAAGCGCTTCGGAAAGAGTCCCTTTTGGCTGTCCTTTGCGGGCATAGGAGTCGGAAGGTGCGGTGGAAGGAACAATTGCTCGGAGGCGTAAGATCAAGACAAGTGGCCTTTGGTCTACGCGGAAGATGTTGCTGAGGCTGTTGAGCGGGAGGCCGCCAGGGGTAGGGCTTTGCTAAGGTTGACGGGAGGGAATGGTCGAAGTATCCTATAGCTGGTGGTGGGCGCGTGGGTGCTTGCGTTGGCGCGAGGAGGTAGGGATGCGATGGCGGGCGCAGGCGCAATTCTCTATTAGGTGGTATAACCGGATGAGCAAATGGATAGAGCTATGTGGTCGACGAGGGAGGTGGAGTTGAGGGTGGAGGGGACGCAGAGCAGGAGGAGGCGATCCTTTAGCAGCGACAATTTTCTAAATTGTTTTCGGCGGTTGCCGGCAATGTTGGTTAGGATGATAACGCTCGTTTCAACTTATTGCAGAATTTCAATCAAGTGATAAATCTTCCTGAATTTTCTTTAGCTGGAAAAATGCACTGATGTATCCTTCTAACTTCTCTCGGTTTTTTCAAGGCTTTGTAGTAGAAGTCCGCCCATCCGAGACATAAAACTGAATTCGACATTCACATCCGTGCCCCGACCTGACTGCTTTGGCGACCTCTGGCCCGTGGAGTCTTCTGTATTGGGTCACTGGGAGGGTGAGATTGGGTAAAATAACACTTTCAAAGCGTTTGATCGATTGGGCAGATTGGGCCTAAACTATAGCACTTTTCAGCAGGCGCAAAAGCTATTGAATCTATGCGAACCCGAGCATTGGAAAGGACCTGAAAAATCATCAGTGGGCGGTTTAATTCAGCCTGAAAGTCTCACGGAAACATCGAAATCCGCATTTATATTATAAATAAACACTTTTCACCATTTATGATACTTCAAACATTGTGAAATTCGCTTATTCAGTTAATAGACTATTTTTCAGTTGCTGAGTTGGTGGAACTTTGGAGAAAAAAGTTGAAGAAGTGATTTTGTAGAAGCTTTCTTCTAAGAATCAATAATCCATTCCTTCCGCGAAGTTTGGATAACAATTGAGAGATTTACCAATTTTAGGTTTACCGAGACTACCGTCTTCGATAAAGACGATTATTATTCTTTCTGATAGGGGGAGTAAAATTTTCAGGCATCAACGATATTGATCGAACAGCATTGCGCCGGCTCTATCCACAATTCGTCACATGTGGGGCAAAAAGACGCCTTCAATTATGGTTGATCGACGCCAAGAATCAGAGTCGATTCGAGATTTTGCGAGAGGGGAAGGCTGTAAATACTTTGGGAATTCGAATTTTGGCGTGAGCCGTGCATATCGGTTTTGATCGGAATGATGCAGAGAAGGGCTTGCAGCGCCCTTTTGGATGGTGGAGAAAAGCTGACCAAATCCGCGATGATGTGACCATGGAGATTTGCTGATGGCGGATTAGGAGGCTCGGTCGCTGCAGATCGAGGAGTAGATTCATCCAGGAGAAGGATTACGGATTAGATTGGTCTGTTGGGGGCGAGTATCAAGGATCTTAAGAAGTCGAGGTAGCCGGTCTGGAGATGCATTTGCTCCTGCCAGATTTTAGCTGAGACTTTTAAAATTAGTCAGGTTCAGAGAGGGATAAAGAGAGCTTTCGGGAGAGTTCATTGGCTAGGGAAGATTTTAAAATAATTTCAATTTTTTTTATTTTTTATGGGGGTTCTATTAACCTGCTAACTAACACGTAGATAGATCTTGTGGGGTGTTTTCAGCTAATTTATATTTGTTATAGAGTGTATTAGCTTGTTTTCGTGGGACTTTAATTTGTACACTATGTCAAAAAATTTGAAATTGATCCGAACCTATGTTGTGGATGTTAATTAAATCTAAAAGCATTGAATAGCTCGATCCAAAGATATCCTATGGCATCCCATTATGCTCAAGTTGGGTTGTTGGAGGCTCTCAGGACTTTGGCTTGTTGGATAAAAACAAACTAACTGGATCATAGATGCCAGCGGTGTCGAAGCGAATTTCAGCAATCCCTACTCGCTCAACGAGTTCATCTTAACCTATCTCCGTCTATCAGGGACTCATAGACAGTACATGGCATGATCCCGCGGCGTTGGTCCTGTGTTGGGCTCGCGGAGCGGAGTTTTTTAGGGTATCCCAAACAGATGAAATGTTACTCCCGTGGAGCTCCGGTAGGTACAATCCTGTTCAGGTGGGACATTTATTGGAGCCAAGAAGGCGCTTGGAGGTTTCACGGAGCCCGATCCGGGAGGAACTATTCGAGTTTGGGGCTGGAAGCAAGTTTTTGGGGCTTCCCATTTGCTAATGAGAGCCTGCGCGAGGATGGGACGGTAGGGGGATATAATCATTTTCCTAGGTGGACAAGTATTATTGGGTCTAAGTACGGACTGCATTTGAAGTTCCTGGATTGATTCGTTCCCATGAGCTTCCTTTAGAATGGGAACGGAAGTGTTTGCGTTGGCGTATGGGCAGAGTTTCAGCACGCAATTAGTAGTTTTTTGGAGGAACAGCTCGAATTTCTCATTCCAGACGGCAGATCTATTGGTCCTCCATGCTGGAGTCGCGTATTAAAGAAGCGCGGGTTGGGCGTGTGCATGTGGGGAGGAGTCTGTGGAAGAAGTGAACAGTTTTCCTCAATGAAGCAATTTGCCGCAATGAGGAGGTCTTTTCAGTAGTGAGAAGTACGTGTGGTTGCGCTTTTCACTGAGATCATCAACAAATACCTTCTCTAAATTGACGTGGAGGTGGGTAGGGAGGAGTTGTGGGGATGGCGAGAGGCGCGTGCGGACTGAGGTGGAGCGAGGAAGAGCATGGGTTAGTAGGCGAGGGCGCGGACATTTAGTTGAATCTAAATATGTGGTTGGTCTTTTGTCGAGTTACATTCACTGGAGGTCAGCGGTTGGTGGCAGGGAGCAGCTGTTGGGTACGGTCCTGTTCGTCTTAGTATTTCGTATCGTCGAGCGTGGAATTTAGGTCATGAGTATTTGGGCATGTGCTTGGCTTCATATTGAAGTGTATAATAGCTTGATGGAAGGACTGGGTTTAATATCACCAATCTCACCGAGTCTGACTCGCTGAAGGCACTACCATGCGCATTTCAAATCTTCTATATTCCACTTTACCAAATATGGCCAGCAAAAAGAACGACGGTTGTGTGATCACAGGAACTGGTGCCTTTTTGAGACGGATGAACTGACTTCGGCTGGAGCAAAGAATTCGGAGAGGCCGGGTTACGCTATCTTTCTGAATTAGTTCGGGGGAATGATGGACTTTCCATCAAAGTGTCTTATTCGTGAGGCTATATCTCGGGAAAGCAAGCTGATGAAATCCTCAAGGGGGTGTGATCGGGGGATTGCGCCCGTACGGTTGCCGCTGAGTTCGTGCGCAGAAAGTGAACCCAAATCGCAGAAGCGATCACTTCAGCGATCCTTCGAGACGCAATGCCTGGTCGGGTGGTGAGAGAGGTGGGTTCTTGCCATGCCCTTCCTGTATCCGCGATGAATAATGGAGTTAAAATTTTCAGTAAGATCGATCAGATCTATCTAATATATTCTCTGACGAGTGTTTCTAATAGCAGTGATGCTTCTGCGTCTATTGATGAAAAAGATGAAGTTGATTAACCTGTTGAACTTCGATTGATAGAGCCGTCCTGTGGGACGGGGTTTTTTTCGGTTTTTAATCTAAGCAGAGTTTATTTGGAATTCAGCTTTAATTTATAGTAATCGGGCACTAGATTAACCTTTTTTTCTCAGTTTAGACAAAAACTTGTTGTTTTCCAGTTAGAAGTGATCGACTCCAATTTATAAGTTTTTTACGTTTACTTCTCAGGTTCTATTCCCGAAAGGCTTCCTAATGGTTGTTGGGTAGCAAGGAAAAGTAGGTGCTTTTATTAAGAATTCAAGCAGTTTAGGGATATTCGAACCAAATAATTTTTATAGTAAACTTTAATAATGTATTTAGATTTTTGTTGCCATACTTACGGTCGAAGCGGAGAGAGAGGAGGGAGAATTGTGATGCACGAATCGTGGTTCGGGAGAATTAATTATTCGTTGGATATATCGCGGGAGAGTTGGCAGAAAAATAACTGCCAAAAATTTCAGGGTTATCTAGCCGGAATCCGTTCTTAATCCGACTTATCGAGGAATTATTCATCGAGTTTGTGGATCATAGATCCATTACTTTCCATATCCCTTCTGTCATAACCTTTTCAGTAGGCGGTTCATTATTCAATTACAAAACTCAGGCACAGGAAGCAAAATCCTACAATTTAACAGTGGCGGGTGGAGAAGGGTGGGGGGTGTCGTTGTGAGTATTTCTGGGGCTTTTATTTTTATTCTCTGTTTTATTTTTTGTTTACCTTTACTTTTTTCACTACATTTTCGTTTTGTTTAGTGATATCTGCTATTTTGGCTGGTGCGTTGCTCTTTTGCGTCTCTCTCATACTATGTATCTTTGTCTATTGCTTGTTAATTTATTGATTATAAAGTCATAGTTTGGTGATAGGTGAGTTTCTCGCTATTGATGGGGTAATTGCTCAGATTTTGTTTTGATTCTGTATTTGGCTATATTATTTTAACCTTAGTTAATGCGTTTGCAGCCTCCTTTTTGGGGAAAGTTAGTAGTTGGAGTTTAAGAGGAGAACGGGCGGTATTGGAAGCTGGGGTGAAGTAGTTGGGGAAGCATTATGTGGATCGGGAAATTTAAATTGATTAACTGTATTATATATTGATCATCAAGATTTTTTAAAAACAAAGGAGGAAGGGGAGCTTAAATGCGTAAAATATAAAATAGTTAATACTAATTAAGATACGGAAGTTGCAGCATACTTCGAGTTTTGAATCCCGGCTAGCAAACAATGCGCTCGAGAGCATTTTGTAAGTTATTTTAATCCGGTTCAGAGGAAATAATTCAAGATGATATGAACGGAAAATATACGATGAATTGATTTTCGTTTTGATATTTTTTATTTTTCTGTGTTTGAAACGGATCTATGGTCCTATATCAGTAGTCTATTGTGGTCTATCCTTATTTTTATTTATCATTGCAGTGTGTATGGCGGCGGGAGGAGAGTGGTGGGGTGAGGGGTTACTTTGGTGCCCTGGATATTTAGTCCCGTCCGATCTCCTCTAATAGTTTTGATTAATCTGCATGGGTTTATCTTCTCCCTTCTAATGTTGTGATGTGGGTTTGGTCGATTGCTCTGTTACTCGCAAGTTTCCTAGTTTATTTGAAGGAACTGGGTCATAGTGGGTTTTTTTTTTTATAGTTATGTATGTGTGATCGTGTCTAGGTATTGATTTATTTGAAATTTATTTATGGCTCATTTTTATTCCTATGATTTTCGTCTCTTTTAATTAGTTCTTGGGGTGTGTGTGGATTTGGTTAATCTCTTAAACTCCTCTCCATTTGAGAAATTTAGCTTGTCTCTTAATGTAGATCTGTTGTCAAATAATAATCTATTGATGGTCCAAGTATGTTTTTTTTTCAGTTCCACTCTTTACTTTTCGTAGTCTTTCAATTGGATCGATCATTTTTCATCGGTAGATTTTCCAGCAGGGGAGGGGTGGTGTGGCGGCGCGGGGGTTGGGGTTGAAGATCTTGCGAGATCGCGCAATTGGTGATGGGAAAGCCCATCGTTCTGAATGCTTCCTCTCTCTCGATCAGCTTCGCCATCGGGGACGGCCTCGCTCAATATTCTTGATGATTTTTCGCTTTTTCAGTCCGAGGTGGTTTTTTTGGGCCCCCGGGGCCCTTTTTCGAGGGGGGTGGGGGGGATTTTTTTTTCCACTTTCGGTTTTGAAGTTGATATGCTCGAAATCGAGTGTCGGTTTTCGGCTCATAGCAGGTTTTCTACTGAAAATTGTGCCTTCCAGACTCTTTGTTGGGTCCGTCGTAATAGTTATCTTGTTGAGGGATGTGGCGGTGGGTGGAGGTGACGCAGTTTCTTTATGCTTGTTTTGGATAGTGGCCATTTCTGTTTAATTAAGTGTGGGAATCAATGCCAAATAAACACATGAAATTGATGAGCAAATTTTCGATAAATCCTAGCCATAAGAGTGGAGGATTCGTTGTCTGTCTTTGGTTGTCTTTCCCCATGATGTCCCCAAGGGCCCAAAAATTTGTTTTTCCCATCGGTAGAAGAAATAATAGCCATACAATTGGTAGAAGTACTATCGATAGCTGGATCAGTTTTTGCTCTGGCTTTTGGTTCTGAGGAGATGTAGGTTAAGGATAATCATTAACGCTTGTCTGTTCCTCAAGTTTCGGGTTGTTCGGGGAATTGTGGTAATTGTGGATACCGATTGGTAGTTAGCGGCAAATACTAGAAGTAAATAGATACCCTTAGAACTTTCTATTGTCTTATTTTGGTATTATTATGCGCAAGGGAAATGGGTTTCTATTCTTCTTGTCCGGCCTTATGAGTTCTTTCTATAATACTTGTTAAATTGCATTATTTTTGAAATATAGATTTTCTGAGACACAGATTTGGATGGCAATATGGGCGAGAAAATTATCGGGACTACCGGATTTATTCTTATCACGTTAAACACAAATTTCTTATCATGGACTGCCAATGTATATGGAGTTACGCGTTTTCTTCTTTGGTTTTGGTCATTTTTAATAGGTGGGGGGGGATTCCTCTTGGGCTTTTCAAAATGGGGTTTTTTTGGATTGTGGTTCATATGCACACTATTTCTCCGGAAGTATTTTTTCGGTTCAACGAATGGCATTCAGGGGGTGGGGGGTCCATTCGTGGGTGGGCTTTGGCCTGTTATATATTCTGTTACTTTGGACTAGTGGAGAAGATTGTGAAGATTGAGATTCGAATTTCACGTCGGAGCTTGCTCAAGGCCTGTTTGATTTATAAAGTAGCAATTCTCAATTAAAAGACTTTGCATACGGAATTGGAAGGTTTATATTATTTTATTTGTTGTAATGTGTTCAAGTCGTGTTCTCTCTGTATATTACTGTATTTTTCGTTTTTTTATGTGTTTTTTTTTTTCTTGTTCCCGGTAGCCTTACTTGTGGATTGTTCAAATTCAAGAATTTGATTGCTTTCAGGTCGGAAAGGCGGTAACGCTCACAGTAACTAGGAAGACTCTTTGGGCACCGGCTCAATCGTTGACCATCAATTGAATTTGCGAGTTGCTAAGGGTGTAATGAATTTAGGTGGGGTCTATGACTTACCGAATTCGCTTTGGCCCTCGTTTCTATTAATCAGGCTTGTGGTTCCTTTCTCAATAGTTCCGCACCCTGCACGTTTTTCACAATTCCCCTATTATAGTCGTTTCTTTCCCTTTGTTTATGGCGTTCTCCACGTTGTGCAGTTTGTCTGGTAGATAGTTTGCTTGTTGAGAGGGGTTTGAGGATAGCGCGTGATGGGTGTGACCCTACGGGGGGGTGTGGTCTAGTCCTATGCTAAACGACAAGCGATCGTGCGAGGGTGATTAACATTTTTTCTATTGATTATGAGTATTTTAGAGTTATTTATAGTTGATTTTTAATCTTGTATGAAGTTTGCGGGCGCGGTGGTACGTGGTTTCGCGCAGAGTTTCTGGATTGAGCAGTGCAAGTGGGACATTGTCTTTATTATCTTCCTTTTTAATGGGTTTTTGGCCCTTCCAAGGTAAAGCCTCGTTCTTTACAATGGTGAGATTGTTGAGGTTTTTAATGTCCTGGCGGTGTAATTTTTCTATGCCCTTGGCATTTTTTTTAGGCTCAGAAACATCGAATCCTTTTCCAAAAATGGTAAGGGAGGCGGTTGCACGGTCAATAATGCATCGGCCACTTCACCTAATCATAATTGGGGTCGTTGTGGGTGTGCGCGGAGGGTGTGGCGGTGGGTGAGTGGGATTCATCAGGGATATTGATTTTTCTTGGGTGGCTTATCCTATCAACATTATTTCGGATTCTTCCGCAGTGTAAAACTAGCCGTAATAGAAGTATTATGGGTTAATTTGCGATTCGTCATCTTTCAAGACTTCATAATGTAATGCGGGCGCCTCGGGAAAACGTCCTGTGCTGCCTAACAAAAACAATTAAAGGTCTCCTCTTTTATTTTGGCGGGCTTTTAAGATTGTACTGACTTAAATGACACGTATAGTCAAGTAGTACCATAACCGTGATCTATTCTTTTATTATGTTTTCCAGTAACAGAGGCGGTTATTGTCGGTCGCGGGTAGAT
>Ga0163217_1115421_pt1 | contig 11880 bp, 8 predicted proteins | sample SynspAceP_FD_185933 | JGI IMG/M metagenome (GOLD analysis project Ga0163217, IMG submission 185933) | Saline lake microbial communities from Ace Lake in Antarctica - Synechococcus sp. Ace-P (PacBio error correction) | ecosystem: Environmental > Aquatic > Non-marine Saline and Alkaline > Saline ... | reverse complement strand
GATGGTACTTTGAACGCATTGCCAAACCATGGTAAAACGGCATTTTTAGAGCAGAAAATTACAAATACACCAAACAATTAACGTTCGCAAATTCATTAAACGTGGCGCGCTTGGTTACCACAGTTGTTTTACTTTTTAATTTGCCTATTAAAAGCGGACTAAATCAAAGAAAAAGGACTTAGTTTTTTCGATTCCAAGTGGAATTTTGGTAATATTTGTGCTGGAATTGATAGCGCAACAGTTAAGGCAATGCCATGTTAAAACATTTCTAATAGCAGCACAATTTTTTAAATGATGTGGTTGCCCAGATTTTACAACAGCAGGTACATCCAAAGCCGTCGAGGCCACAATTTCTAATGCCATGGATGTTGGTGACCCAAGCATTTTGGTCGTATTCGTCATATCTACGATAACGACACTTAAAAGCTTCAGCCAAACCTATCATCGTATACTGTTCCGATGTACAAAAACTAGGGAGGCATGCTAGTAGAATTGTTATATACCCAATATGCTATGTTGGCGGATCCCCAGGAAGCCGTTGGCTACTTTAGGTTAAAAAAATACAATAACAACATCCGGATACTACGGCATTTTTTTTAGAAAACAGCACCATCCAGTAAAAATTTTTAGAAAACCGTTGAAGCTACCATAATGAAAAAAATAAGCCATTCCTGAAAAATCTTTAAAAACAAATGTAAGAGAAGAAAAAGTCGATTAAAAAATAGCGGACCTACGACGAAATGAAACATTTTCTATTGCAGTAGGGTTGTCAATACTATTTGCAAAGAAATTACACCTAAAGATTTTAAAATACAAAGCTCTTAGAAATTTAAAAATAAATGCAATGCTAATCTAGTTTAGGCAAGTTTAAAAGATTAAACGGACTCGACTTTCAGCATCATGGCCTCTTATTAGATGCTATGGTTCTAGGTGCCATGGCCCGACAAATTACTGGAACCTTCTCCGTAATGAGTATATCGTCTTTCATTCTTACGCAATTCCCCCCATTTTTTATCACAATCACTAACCTTTCTGGCGATATAAAAATACGGTTCGGACAGTGATGACGTATTGCTTTAAAAGCACCGTAGGTTCCCTTGTCATGTACATCTAAAAACCCAAATAATGCGAAGTGCCATGCGGAAATAGGTCTTGCCTGTGAAACTTCTGAAATAATTCCTAGTTCGATAAGGCTGCCCGCCACTACTTCATGAAGCTGCTCTACCTGGCGCTTGAAATGGAAGCTCCAACCCTACTCGCCGCTATTTCCTGCTCTTGTGGCCTCATAACAATGTTTGTAAATTGCTTTTTGCGCTGTGTAAAACTTTCCATTGGCAGGAATAGTTCTAGTGACATCGGCAGTATACCCATTGATACTACTGTTCTAATCCATTAAAAACAAATATACACTACTCTCTAGTTTTAGAATTCTCAATGTAATGAAGAAACATTCCATTATTTCCGCCACCAACCAGATAGAAGGATACCTGTGCATATTCAGCACCATACTTTTTTATACACCATTTCATTGACGCCTGAATCTCTGAATTCTGACATGTAGGATTGCATAGCTTTCATTGATTTCTATTTTGTCCTACCGCCAATTCAATGGCTTTTTTTTTAATAATCTAATTTCATTTTGTTTTTTGATTTCTCTCAAAGTGTCATAAATTTCACCCAACATTAAAAAGAATTAGATTACTCGGTTGTAATTCAAGAGAAATTTTAGTCTTTAAAACTCATCTCTTACATTATCATCCCTTGGCGTTTCATATATTCCAAGATTTAAAAGTGGATCCTTTTTTTATCTTTAGCGGATTTACATATCGCCCTAAGGTTTTGTGCTACATTGGCACTGTTTTCTTTTTTCTGTAGCTTTAATATGTGTACAGTTGTATGTTTTCGTTCATCATTTAATTTTCAGGATAATAGGCTTTGGCTTAAAGCCTTAATTAAGTCGTATATAACATCAGCATTCGTCGGCACCATCACGGTAATCATGTTATTAAAATGAGAAAGCACAGTATCAAACGACTGGAAATCTATGGGAGCGCTTTGTAAATTCCTCAGCATTAAAGCATTTGAAATCCAAAGTTTATCCTTTTACACCTTCAACACCTAGTCTTTTGCATTCCATTTGTTCTGATCTACGCATCTCTTTTCTGAAACGAAATTTTGTTCATTGTAGGGTATTTTCCATTTTTCACTCGATCTGATCTTTCACTGTACAGAACTAAAGAGAATTTGGCTCTTTATAGCTGTTTTAGGATAGTAAAATCAGGATTTGATGGTAGATTAATCTACCATCATTTGCACGATTTCTTTCTGCTTTGCAAAGAGAACAGTAACGCTGTTTTCTGCATTAAAGCTCGGACTTTTTCGCGCCTAACTTTTATGAAAATCTTGAGGACAATAATCTGTTGGAAGGTCTTGAGCATTACCCATTAAAGCCGATTAAAAATAGCAACAAAAAAAACCATATTTAGTTCATAACATTATTGATTGAATGATTAATACTTCTAGTAAAAACTTAATCTATTAAAATTGGTTTAAGATATTTCCTTTATCCTCAAATTTAAGGCTTTAATTTTATGGAAGAAAAAAAAGAAAAAACAAATAAAAAATCAAGGATGCAGCATCGGTTTGTTATTTTCAATAAATTTGCATTCTAAATAAACAACCCTATCTCATTAAAATAAGTCAAAGCAATGAGTGATTTCAGCTAAAATGTGTAAAGGCTTAATTTCATAGGGACTTTAAAAACAATAAATAGCAACAGATGAAAAATTACGGCATTCAACAGAAAGACATGAAAAATTAGGGCCAAATTAGTGCATTTGCTGGTTTAATATGCCGTTTTCGTACGAAGGGGTTGAACATTGAGATTGAAACAGTTACGCAATGCTGTTTTGGTGTTTTGATGTTTCTTCACATGGGTTGGAATTTTTAATTAGTGACCCAAAGCCTTTAGATTTAATTCAAAAAGTTAAGTGTTCTACAACGATGCCTTCAAAGTTAGAAATTAGGCAAAGCACAGCTTACAGTTGTTTACCTAACTGACAGGGGTATTGTGACGATTTAATTATTTAGTAAGATAAAAAGAAGAACAGTATTTATTGGTCGTTATGCCTCGAATATTGAAAAGATTGGAATCATATTTCTACACTATAATGACAGTATCAAGGGCAAGATTGCGAATCTTTTCCGAAAGACTATGCACTTTTAGCCCATACATAGGGCAAAAAGCTATGAAGCCATGCAATCCTTAACTTCAGTGGACTTTATCGGCGATTAATTTTACACGTTTAAATTGCTGACTGATTTTGCAGGGAATTCTGATTCATGGATTAATTTCTGCAACTGGCATATACCGGCTCTGCGGGATTTGAATTTATTGTAAAATTAATGAAGTGGCACATATCTGGGCTAAGGTTTTGACTGGAAGCTGGTGCTGCATTCGGATCAAAACCTAATTGGCTTAGCCGCTAGAGATACTTACGTTTAGAAATGGGCTATTGTTTGTATCGGAATATATTTAACGACACGTAACCTCACCGCTAGAGCTGGATTGGGATGCGGTAAAAAATTTAATAAAGATTTGTGAATAGTGAAAACCTTGAAAAAGAAAAGAAGCGGGTTCTTCAGAAAATAATTGCTTTTGAATTAGATAACGAGGAATTCCACGACATGATTATGAAATTTGTAGACTGAACATGAAAGCATTCAATGGTATTGTTACTTCAGGAAACAAATGCGCCTCATAGGAAAAGGCATGGTTTCTGGGCTACGTAACCTATTGCTAAATCTTCTTAGGTAGTAAAAAATGTTACATTCAAATTTCGAAAAAATGCCATTCCAGCTACATAGTTAAACCTCCTTTTTAAAAAAATAAGTACCACTAAATAAAACACCTAACACCGAGAAAAAAGTGATTTTAATAAGTACACATTATGTGGAGAAAAAAAGATAACTTATTTTAGGGGCTAGTGGTTTTATGGTAACGGCCATCTATTAAAGAGTTGTGCAATTACTTTTTAATAACTTATGGCACGTATTGTAACGCGCGTAGAACTATTGGAATAATCAGCATTCTTTTACATATAATTTAGAAGAGATTGATATTTTTGAATTAAATTAAATTAAGGTAAAACCAGCTATTATAATTTCAGGCCCTTAGAGGTAATTTTGCAGCACAAAATTAGCGCACGAGCATGTAGTAGAATACGTGTTACAACATCGTGTAAACTCTATTTTATTTCATTCTGGCTAATGTCTTTTGATGGCGTATAGTAAATTTACCCATTCGTATGAAAATGACAAAACCGTGTCTGAAAGTATTTATTGGTTCGCTTAAAATTAAGATTGAAAATATTGCTTTTGCGAATGCCCAAAAGAAAAAAAATTTGGAATTGGAGTGCCCCATGGTTTTTGGAACACGGTTCCGCCCACGCGTTAAAAGAAAGGGAAAAGCTACAATTGCTAACAATGAACCAGTTGAACGTATTTCCTAATTTAGTAATGAACGTAACGCACGGATAGTAAACTTACCCACAGAATTCATTTTAGTAAGTAAAGTAAAACGGGTATTTATCATTTAGGGGAAGCAATGACTTAGTGCAATCACGAAGAAATTTAATTCAAAGAAAATTTCAAGCGTGTAGGTATTTTAATGCCTATTAATAAGTGCGGTGACTATGACGAACCAACGAGAACGTTATTTAGCCGTTTTTGCCAAAAGAAAATTACTGCCCAAATATTATCAGACCAGCTATGAAGAAATTATTTAATGATCATGTAATTGGGTTAAGTACTTGGATAACAATGTTCTATATAAAAAACCGTTTAATTAAAATTAAAGAATGCAAAAAATTAAATCTAGTAGAAATTGAGAATAAATTAGACAACTTGAGGGTTGGGATTTATTGATGGTGCCTTAGAAAAACCTCTTTTGAATTTGAAAAAATTTCAAAGAAGCTTTTTCTGTGATGCACGCGCATTGCTTTTGAATGTGACAGCACAAGGACATCATCCAGATTGGTTAATGTATCAATTCTTTACATATTACAGCCTGAACACGCACGATGCTTGAAGGGGTAACCGAAAAAAAGTTTCTAAGTTTGCCCAAGGCTATAGAAAGTATTTTTGATAGGAGCAGTTAACACCTTGCCAAAAAACTAAAAAATAGTTAATTGTTGCAACGAATAACATATCGAATTAAAAAATGCGGAAGAGCTTTTGAAGTTTAGAAAGAGCGCGTAAAAATGAGCGATTGGTCAGCCATGTCAAAGGACCTTTAACGTATCGGGAAAGATATTGTAATGCGGTTAAAGATGGCGGTCCGGACCCAGATACTAATTCTAGATTAGAGCGTTATCCAAAACGCTAAAGGCAGTAAACCATGTCCTAAAAGACCAAATGGTGGAGCGCGCTATGTAAAACGTGCTAGCGATAAAAGCTGTATGTGATATTTTTTTAAAGAAGTACTTTTTGAGGCTAATGCCCACACGGATTGCTGTGCGGTGTAAACCGGCTATGATAATAACACCTGAGAACGGTGGCGAATGTGCGGGAGTTTTTTAATAAATGCAACGGAAAGTTTAGGCAAATCTTCGGGCTTGCGGTAGCAATTCAGTTCGACCGATACCTGTAATTCTAGTAGCAGCTTCTCGGCCCGGAAGGTTTAGTTCCTGAGACTTAGAATTAGAAATGATGATTTGGAGCCGATAGAGAGTTTTTTGCAGTAGTGATGATGGAATATTAAATACGGAGCCTTCGAAAGTTCTTGCGTGCTATTCAAAAAGAATTAGGAATCAAGAGTTTGGATCAATTTTTGTCGTTCGGGATTGAGCGTATCCACAAGTTACCCCAAGCGCTCTTACCGAGAAGAGGTAGCTGCTGATGTGAGAAATTGTTAGAAAATGTGAGAAGGAAGATGATGATGTGCGAATAAACGATCATCATATTCCATGCAGGAGTAGCCCTGCCCCCCAAAGCGGGAACATAAATGAAAGTCTAGGAGTTATAAGATATTGTGTGTATTAGCGGCAGCACACCGTATGTGCAATCTCACAACAAGACTCTTTCCGGCGCGAATCACCCGTACCTAGCTGGAGCATAGCCGGTTAAAAAAAGCAGTAGTTGTAAAATTCCTGGAGAGTCTGGCGCCTTCTTCTAGACGTCGAGTAGGTGAACCTCACTCGTTGTTGTGAGGGGATGGCGTTGTGATATTTTCACTATTGCTATATTGTACCGCAACTCCTTAGATTGCGCCGACCATAGTGACCACTCGGAATCTCGAGCAGTTTTTGCAAATATAATCATTGGCTAGCGTGTGTGTTCGTTGTTACTTTTTTTGGCAGTGCCTGCGTGCGCGCGGTTCGCCACTGCAGGTGTTTGCTAGTCCGCGCGCCATTGACAGCGTGGCCCTCCCTCCAACCTTTCTGTTGCTATGCAACGAATCTGTAGATAATTCAAGGATTTTGCGTATGTGCGCGCGGATTCTCCCTGGTGCGTGATCGCTCTATCGTTTGAACTCTACGATATGCGATCGAGGTTGACTGCTGGCCGCTGTGACATCTCCTACTTGCCACTGTACCAACAGCTCTTTGGTTGTCTTAGAATATAATGCCGTGCTTTTCGCTCATAATTTCCTAGCACTCTATTCCATACTGTTGTTTCTCGACCAATATAAACCCGAAGCAGCAAGAAAGTGATCGGCATGGGGCGTTGCGGCTAACTGGTACGTATATGTCATCTCAGCCACACTACCAAGTCTCGACAACGCACTTATAACTTACCTGCTGGTACATACGCTACTTGAGCTTTGTCATTTCACTGAATCTTAAGAACTACTAAGACTGAATTTGAGCGACATGTAGGAGCTTCGGATAGGAGAGTATAAGGTTTTTTTTGTGGGTGTTAGCAAAAGACTTGGTTCCTCACTCTCTGTGTTAGTACGTCGTCTTAGTTTGGTCACTCGGATACTCGTTTAAATAGCTCCGCACCTCTAGGTGCGTCCTTAGAAGCCTATGCTTAAATTGAGACTCTGCGCTTTCAGATACTGATATATCTCTCGAGACTGCTTCAGAGCCAGGGGCCAACAAGTCAGGCTCTCGCATACGTCATTGCAGTTGTGTTTTCCAATATCTCTTCACGCAATAAACGGACTTGTGTCCTCTTACAGGTCCAGCTTCGCTCGTATTCCCTGGCCTGTGAGCGCACATGAATAGCAATTGCTGCTCAGGTGCGCATCAAGGCATGCACGGACAGAAATAGGTGTCGGATTCGGAGTGCGAACGACGTTGTGCACAGAATTTCGGCGGGCTGGCTTCGCCGGTGATGGAGCCCTTTGCTGTTGGATCTGATAGCGAGTCCGAGTCTTTTGGTGCACAGAGTGTCCTAACCAGCTCCTTTGGCGCGCCAGGTCCTTGATTCACATACGCATCTAGCCGTGTACACTATTTGACCTATAGCTCAAACACAGTTGCCATTGCCCTCAGTGCCTCGTGTTTGAGTCCACTCTCGTACGCTCGTTTCGTCAGCTCGCGTCCTGCTTCCGTGTGTAGGTTGTGAATCGAGAATTAAGAAAGACGGAAGGCCAAGCTGTTTGTATTTCAGGCAAATCTCTAGAGGATTTTCTCTCGAGAAGTTGTGCAATCTTCTAAAGAAGATGCAAAGCAAACAACCGATAATTGTTCGTCGCAGACCTCTGAGCGCAACCGGATAGATCTCTCGTGTACCCAACTGTGAGTCGAAGAGCAACTTTGGATTGTTATGTGCCGTCAGAGGCGATATTCCTCTTTGTGCCTGAGAAGCCCTTATGGGAAAGTGCGCTCTGGGCTACCTACGAGCTGAGAAAACTAACTCATTGCACGCAGGTGAGCACTGTGTGGCAAGCTGCTTATGACACGATAATTAGAAAAAGTTCAAGTTACAAGATCGACAGCTCAAGTCTCTAGCTCTGTTGATTCTGCGTCACTCGCGCGTAGTTTTTCTGCCAGGGAGAAAATGAGCAGATATTCTATTAGAGACAATTCACACAAAGCTGACATAAAGAACCTACGCTCTCTTAATCTAAAACCAAGTAAAGTATTGACACGTCCACTCGAGTCGAAGCGTATTGCTGAAATATGCAGTCACTATTTTGAAAGAAATTCATGCAAATCGAGCGCTCCCGTCAAGAGCTCAGTTTTCCCCGGATGTAGATAGGTTGCGTGTATGATTGGTGGAGCTGTTTGCTACGGCCATGGGCTCGCATCTCTCGGTCGGCTACGTCTGCACTCTTGTATCTTCGCGGATGCATTGGTGCCGAATAGTGATGGCAATGAGGCTTCATTTTATTGGAAAAGCGAGCTTATCTCTCAAGGCCACCCAACAAGGTAGAATATGGTATTTAAAATGGGTAGGAGTGCACCTCGAGTCGTTTCGTCGACTAAGAAAAAGCGAGTACCGCTCGCGGCAATAGCAGAATTATTTTCAAACAAAAAAAAGTATTTCAGATTTAGCCTTATCTCCCGAAGGAACCACGCAAAAAAGTAACAGAATGGAAAACTGGATTTTATTATATTGCAAAAACTTGCTCGAGTTCCAGTGGTTATGGTGGCTTTACGATTCGGACATAAGCAAGTGAAATTATCACCAACCGTATTTACTGACTTGACGTTAAAGAAGCAGACTTCAAGATTATACAAAAATCCTTTTAAAGCGGGTTTAGGTAGAATTTCCGGCAAGAGTTTTGTTGTAGATGAAAAAGTGTGGAAGCTCTAAATAAACATCCTTATATTTAGACCTTCTTTATGTTCCCCTTTTGGGGCTGGGGGCTTACCCTGCATGGAATGATATACGTTTTTGGCACATCATATTCTTCTTCTAATTTTTTCTAACAATTTCCTCACATCAGCAGTCTTATTCGTAAAGCGCTTTGGTAACTTGTGGGATACGCTCCAAATCCCGAAGAGCAAAAATTTCAAACCTCTTGATCTCTAATTCTTTTTGATAGCACCAAAACTTTCGAAAGGCTCCGTTATATTAATATTCCATCATATCTTGCAAAAACCTCTTCGGCTCCAAAATCATAATCATTTGCTACTTCTAATTCCTAGGATCTTAAACCTTCGGCCGGAACTCTAAAAAATTACAGGGTATGGTCGAACATGATTCTACCGACCCGAAGCTGCCTAAACTTCCGTTGCATTCTCTTCAAACATAAAACCAGCCATTCGCCAACGTTCTCGTTTACTCTATCAGTAGCCGTTCCACCAGCACAGCAATTCGTGTGGGCGCCATAGCTTCAAAAAGTATTCTTTAAATCACCTAAAGCTTTTTATCGCTAGCACGTTTAATGCGCGCTCCACATTCGTCTTTTAGGCATGTTTTACTGCCTTAGCGTTTTCTGGATAACTGCTCTTAATTCTGTAGAATTAGTATCTGGGATGCTAGGGACCGCCATCTATTCACACCATCCATTTACAAATATCTTTCCGATACGTGTAAAGCCTTTGAAATGGCTGACCAACGCTTCATTTTACGCGCCTTTCTAAACATCAAAGCTCTTCCATTTTTTTAATTCGATTATGTTATTCGTGCAACAAATTTACTATTTTTAGTTATATATAAAGTGTTACTGCTCACTATCAATATACTTTCTATAGCCTGGCCAACTTAAAATCTTTTTCGGTTACCCCTTCAGATCGTGCGTGTCAGGCGTAATATGTAAAGAATTGTATACATTAGACCCAATCTGATGATTGTCCTTGTGCTCCATTCAAAAGCAATGCGCGTCATCACAGAAAAGCTTCTTTGAAACTTTTCAAATTCAAAAAGAGTTTTCTAAGGACCATCAATAAATTCCCAACCCTCAAAGTTGTTCTATTTTTCTCAATTCTACAGATTTAATTTTTGCCATTCTTAATTTTAATTAAACGGTTTTAATATAAACCAATTTATTCAGTATTACCCAATTACATTGATCATTAATAAATTCTTCTTCCATAGATGGTCCTGATCATTTTTGGGCAGTAATTTTCTTTTGGCCAAAACGGCTAAATAACGTTTTCCTCGTTGGTCGTATTATACACCCTTTTAATAAGGCATTTAAAAAATTACCTACACGCTTTAGAATTTCTTGAATAAAATTCTTCGTGGATGCACTTAAGTCATTGTTCCTAAAATGATTAAATACCGTTTTTACTTTTACTTACTAAAAATGATCTGTGGTAGTTTACTATTCGTGCGTTACGTTCATTACTTAAATTAGGAAATACTTCACTGGTTCATTGTTCAGCAATTGTAGCTTTTTCATTTCTTTACGCGTGGCGAAACCGTTTCCAAAAAACCATGGAACTCTCAAAATGCCATTTTTTCTTTGGGCATTCGCAAAGCATATTTTCATCTAATGTTTAAGCGACCATTAAATACTTTCAGGACAAGTTTTTGTCAGTTTCATACGATGGGTATTTACTATACGCATCAAAAGAACATTTAGCAGAGAAATAAAATAGAGTGGTACCGTATGTTGTAACACGTAATTCTACTACATGCTCGTGCGCTATTATTTGTGCGCAAAAATTACCTCTAAGGGCTGAATTATTATAGCTGGTTTCTTATTTAATAATTCAAAAAATATTCATTTCTTCTAAATTATAGTAAAAGAATTGCTGATTATTTTCATAGGTTTCTACGCGCGTTACAAATACGTTTGCCATAGGTATTAAAGTAGTTGCACAACGTCTATTATAGATGGCGTTACCAATAAAACCACTAGCCCCTAAAATAAGTTATCTTTTTTTTTTCCACAACTAAAGGTTTTTTTTTTTTTTTTTTTTTTTTTTTTTTTTTTTTTTTTTTTTTTTTTTTTTTTTTTTTTTTTTTTTTTTTTTTTTTTTTTTTTTTTTTTTCTACCTATTAAAATTACTTTTTTTCTCGGTGTTAGGTTGGTTTATTTAGGTGGACTTATGTTTTATAAAAAGGAGTTTAACTATGGTAGCTGGAATGGCATTTTTTCGATTTGATGTAAATTTTATACCTAATGAAGATTAGCAATAGTTTACGTAGCCCAAAACCAATTGCCTTTCCCTAATGATGTGGCGACATTGTTCCTGAAGTAACAATACCAATAGAGCTTCCATGTTCATCTACAATTTCATACATCATGTCGTGGATTCCTCGTTTCATCTAATCAAAAGCAATTAATTTCTTGAAGAACCCGCTTTCTTTTTCTTTTTCAAGGTTTTCACTATCACAAAATCTTTATTAAATTTTTGTTACCATCCCAATCCAGCTTCTTAGCGGGGAGGAATGTCGTTTATCATTACCATACAAAACAATACCCATTTCTAAACGTAAGGTATGTTCTCTAGCGGCTAAGCAATAGGTTTGATTCCGAATGCAGCACCAGCTTCAAAAACCTTAGCCCACATATTGCTACTTCATTATTTTTTACAAATAAATTTCAAATCCGCCAGAACCGGTATAGCCAGTTGCAGAAATTATACACATGATCAATTTCCTGCAAAATCAAGCAATTTTAAACGTGTAAAATTTAATCGCCGAATAAGTCCCTGAAGTTAAGGATTGCATGGCTTCATAGCTTTTGGCCTTGTATGGCTAAAAGTTGCATGGTCTTCGAAAGATTTCGCATCTCTGCCTGATACTGTCATTATAGTGTAAAATATGATTCCAATCTTGTTCAATATTCGAGGCATTAAACGACCAATTAAATACGTTTTCTTTTATCTTAAAATAAATTTAAATCGTCAAAAACCCCTGTTTCATTAGGTAAACAACTGTACTGTGCTTTTGCTATTTCTAACTTGAGGGCATCGTTAGAACTTACTTTTTGAAGTTAAATCTTAAAGCTTTGGTCACTAATTAAAATTCACC
>Ga0163217_1013341_pt1 | contig 11881 bp, 10 predicted proteins | sample SynspAceP_FD_185933 | JGI IMG/M metagenome (GOLD analysis project Ga0163217, IMG submission 185933) | Saline lake microbial communities from Ace Lake in Antarctica - Synechococcus sp. Ace-P (PacBio error correction) | ecosystem: Environmental > Aquatic > Non-marine Saline and Alkaline > Saline ... | reverse complement strand
CGAGCTATTGTTGAAGCAGCAAAATCAGCATGGCACTGCTTGGGGGCATATTGACAGGCAAAAGCACCGCGGCTGGGCCTGCTGCGAAATATGGTTTTTTGACTTGATTTGTTGCCCACACGGAAGATTTGGCCAAGATATTTGGACCATCGGAGCAAGGCAAAACCATATGACCGAGGAGCCCGTCGCGTGAAGTCGCGCTCTCTCGCGCTCGCTCCGCTTCGGTAGAGTGGTTTGCTCGACGCGCAAGCAGCGCTCATGCGGACACCATCCGACGCGCTCCCATAACCAAACAACCCGTATTTTTGCCCTTTGGTCGGAAAGAGCCGATCGGCGTGTGATAGCGCTTGACCATCACGCCCTTGGAATTTTCCCATCGCCCATGATTACGCCGTAAGGATCGCACCGCGTTGGGCGGGCGGTTGCACTGCGTAGGTTCTAAAACCGCAGAGCAACCCCGTTGTCGCGTTGGCTCTGCGAGTTGGCTCCAGAACGGGCGGGCATCCCAAGGCCGGTTTGATTAATATTGTCACCGCGATAGGGGACTCGTCTATTGCCAGATTGGAAGATGCTGTGTGAGAGCCCTTGTTGGTGCGTAAGCTCACCTTCACTGGTTTCAACCCAAGTTGGGACGTTTTTGATGCAGCAAGGTGCGGCCCCACCATCAAAAAAAAAACTCTACTCTAGGCTTTGGTGGCAATGCCCCCTTTATGCTTTGATGATTGCAGATATAAGATGCGCATCGATTGGTGCCATGGGCCTCGAAGTACCGTAAGGCGGGCAACATGCGTTTATTTGCACCAATCGGTTTTTTAGTCCATAGCGAAAGTCTATGACGAATTCTCACAAATCTGGCAAGGGCCGTTTTAGAACAACGCCTTAAAAGTTGGCGAAGGGGTTCGAAGACGCGGTCACGACTGGGCCCTGATCGATAAAAAGGCCGGCCATTGATAAGGGTAAGGAACCGTGGCCGTTGGCAATCGAAAACGGCGCCACCATTCTCACAAGTGGTGGATCAGGCCGCACAGCGGGGCGGGCCTTTTCTTTGAGCCAACGTCCTCACCATGTCACAAGCGACATGAATCTGCATGCGCGAGGGAGGACTTTTGGACTGTTCGCCCGCTCGTGAAGTTTCGAAGATGATGCTTGATGGTGATTTTAATAACAGCATGACACGAGTTCGGTTTGGCTGTTATTTCTATAGTCGGGAATTTGGCGGATTCTTCCGCACGGCCGAAGCTTTGGATACCGGCATTATTGCGTGTAAATGCTGCATTATTTCAGCGAAAGTAGGCCATTTGGCGGCGTCAAGCAAATCCGGGTTGAGGTCGTGGAAGGGTCTGTTACGTGTATTGTGAGTTTTAGAGATATGAGGTATTGTTGTGTCTAGGTTGGGATTTAAGGCGGCGGTAAACTCTCTTAGCCCGACGCGTTCATGCGTGACGGACGCGGGGTCGGAAACATTACTTTGCCGTTGGCATGGGACCCCGACTCCACGAGTCTCGGACGAAGCAGTGGTTTTGATGTTTTAGACAGCTGCCACTCTCTCTCGACATGCTCAGACGCGAGTCGATTTCTTGTAAGTAGGCGTTGGCGCAAGCGAATTAGAATGCGGACGGTGACCAATCTACAGTTCATCATCGCCAATAATTCCAACGCGATACTCGAGCGTGAGCTTGATAGGCGTTGTGAGATCATGTGTCAATCTTTGCAGAAGGAGCGCATCGTTTGGTAGCTTTTTCTCGTCGTTATCGGATTTGGACAACCAGGTCATTGTCGCGAGTATGGATGCCGTATCACCTGCTTCATAAAGCGGGCTCCGGCCGGCAAAAAAATTGCGGACCGCGCTCTGCAACTTCCTACTTGCGTAAGCAACCGCTTCGCCGTATTGTCTTGCTGATCAAACACGCCGTATGCGTTCGGCGTCACAACCGATCCCTTTTAAAAGGTTCGGTAGCTATCAACATGTGGATCATCAAACCGTGCTCGCGTCATGTGTGGGAAAACTCTCACTCTGAAAAAACCGATCAACCACGCGCAGGGAATTCGATACTCTAAACGAGTGCGTTCCACCGACCATCTGGTTGCATTGTCTGTGTTAAATACGCCTTTCGCGACCAAGCTCTTCCATCACACCGGCCTTGATTGGGTGCATCCTCAAACGTAACAGTCAACAACTCAAAAAGGTCGATTTTGTCCATCAATTTCTTTAAAGGAACCTCGGACGCGAGACCGCCAACTCAAAGCTTCCTGCCTGCGGCATGTTTCGAGCAAAATGGTTCAGGTGATAATTCACCGCTTCCAGCACTTCAAAGATTGTGTCATCGTCTGTTCTACACGCACGCGCAGCGCAACGTTGGCCTTTAACTCCGGTCAAGACGGGTCACGCAGTTGGCGGCTTGTGACAAATTTACCTTCGGTCATGCAGCGGGGAGGTGTTCACCATGATCAGTGGTTGAGCGTGGGCTCATCGATACTCGACATGGGCAATGGATCCAGGATGAGCTGGGTCCATCACGTTACAACGATTACGATTTCTTCAATACATTAATCAAACAATATCGCCGGCTTCCGCCTTCTTCCACGATCACTCGCTTCAAGTTTCCTTGAATTCAACTTGATTGATTCGCCCTTTGGCAACCGTGTGTCTGGACAATTGAAAGCGATTCCTACCGACCGAACACGACGCGGTTGATTAGTCCACGCCGATCTTACCGAATAAACTGCTGTAATCGAGCGAATAAATCTGAAACTGCAACGGGCTTCAATTTCGTCGTTACGGTGCGGGACATACTTGAGGATTGGCATCGAACAACAGGCCGCATATCACTACGCACCGAGCTCAAGGCGGCATAGCAGTCTAATTCCTGAAGCATTAAATGATAGGGAACGAAGCTGTTCTTCGGTGGCACCGAGTTTGTACAAAACAAATCAAAACGTTTGCGCATTGACACGTAATCGGCCGTGCGCCTGGGCGTGATCCAATTTTTATAACACGACGACGGCTTTAAACAAGCGCTAGGGCTTTTTGTGGGATCACAAACAGTGTCTGTTGAGGCATGGGGTCTTCGACCGCATCAACAGTAACAAAACGCATCAACATCGACAGCACCTCCAAACCTCACACCAAAATCAGCGTGGGCTGGCGTGTCTCGATATTTATATGAGTGTCTCTCATATTGAAGGCACAGTTTTTGGCGAGGATTGGTAATGCCTCTTTCTCGCTCTAAGTGTTGGAGTCCATTGACTCGTTTCGCTCAATGCTGGTTTGTCTCGGAAAGTACGGATGAGTAGCCAAGGATCGACTAAAGTCGTTTTTCCGTGATCAAACGTGAGCGATGATGGCAAACATGAGCAGGGCGGTTGACATGAAAAATTTCCTCTTTCAAATAAAATACGATTGGACGAATTCAACTGCCGTCCCTTATTTTAAAAAATAACTTGCCAAAAGGACTCAGGTAGTCTGATAACGCCCTAACCGGCTTTAGGGGATGCTCAGCGCAATGAGCTGCTCTGTTGGTCTGGCCTGACTCTTACGCAAACGGGGGCCAACGCTGTCACGATGCAAAAGCGGGTCAGTTGAGCACCACACCCATGGCACGCCCTATATCTTGAGCAGCGGAATGTAATTGCATTACTGACAACTGACCTTTGCAAACACCGCTTGCTTACCGAACAGACAAACAATCGAGTTGATAGATGGTGACCCTCGCGGGCTGGGCGTTTCTCAATGGTCGATGCCTTCGCCCGCATAAGCGTATAGCGGAACGACCTTGGTGCTTGAGCTGCGACGGTCGGAGAGTGAGAGGAAGCGTTGTACGCTGGGGTTTGACTATCGACGGCGCAGCGAATCGCATTATTGAGTGTCAAAGAGAATCTATAACATCTCGACCTTTGTCTTTACAGATGATCAATCGCTCGCGCACAATCAGTAGCGTATAGCGTTCTTGTTTCGTTTACAACCACACCGTGCGACGTGCCTGAGGCTCACGCTACTGGTACTTAGAGGATACAAACAAACTCTCTCATGGTTCGTGTGAATCTTTATAGCTTTCCGCCTAGCGCGCAAGAGTCTAATTCAGATTGTGGACGCGCGTATGTATTAATGTCGTTGCATCGACCAAAACAAGCCGAACCAGTCTCTAATCTCGGGTGATAGGCTCTCACGGGATACCGGGTAGATACATCAAGCGCGCTCTGGCCAGTGTGACCGCTTTTTGTGAGATACATTGAATGAATGATCTGCGACGTCTTTGTTATCTGAGGTGATGTTGATACTCTCTCTGAAATGTCATAGAGTGTTGATCTCTCCGCGCGCACAGAGCATCTGTATCCAAATTACGCCGCTGTCTCGCTGATCTCGTTGTTTTGCTATAAACTCTTTTATGCTGTAGAATGGAATACACAGCCAAAATTACTCTCTGAAGATGGAGATCTTGCTCAGAGGAGCTGACATCCTCGTCGCGCGTTCTGCGAGAACTTGTGCACGACGTAGTTTAGCTTCTCTGCAGCGTTAAGTGTGTGGAGCGCGCGGAACGATTCGCAGGTCCATGCTACAAGTGTGTGTACGTTGCATTGCACAGACGACAGAGTCGGCCAACGTAATGGTGGGACATTTGAGGTTTTCGGTTAGATACTCATAGACGACAATACTGTGATAGTTGTGTTTAGCGAGATAGTATCAGGACACGGCGTCTGTGTACGTTGTATCTATGAGTGGAAGCACTTTAATCTTATTAAAATAGGCTTGAAGGAAGCGATGTTTGCATTCGGCTAAACATCGTCTCGTGAGATGCGACACCAAATATCTGATCGATATCATAAATAGCTACGGATAAGAAAAAAATGTGCTCTTAACTCGCTCATAAGTATGTTGATATCATGTCCTCGGGTAGCATGCGATATGAACTCGGATCATCGCGTGTTTTCTGAAATACGCAGTAACATAAAGGGTTGATCCAATATCGGAATTCTTTCTGTGTTTGATATCGACTCTCGTGCTCACGAGATTAGATTGCGCGCGGCCTACGATTTATGTCTATTAGACTTGAGTATATTATATGGTCAACGTGATCGTGTGCATAACATCCTTTATGTAGCTGTGTCTCAGATGTCGATTTCTATAGTTTATATTGAATTCTCTTCGATAAGATCGGTCTCATTTCAGGGCATCTTGAGTGATGCTCGGTTGATTTTACTCGTTCATTCTGAGTTTACCGCGTGCGAATCGGAGCATAGGTTGGCCTTCTTTTTTCACTTATCTTTAAACACCGTCGCGATGCGAATCATTTATTCTCCATACTCGCGGATGGGATGAGTCAGAGATGAACACTGAGTTGTCACGGCACATCGAACTTGACGTCATCGCGATACTGAACTAATAGCCTTTGTAGTGTTCGCTATCATACAACACTGTTGGTCAGCTCACGCACTGGTTCTCTATATGTTGAGGAGAGGGGTGGGTGTTCGATAGCTCGCGGACTTTTCCACCCTAACAATTATGACTTTCTTGTCACGTTTTTTCAGGCAGCTAAAACTGACCGTTCATGGCAAGCGTAGTTCTGTTCTTCATTTCGCGCTTGTCTGTAATATGAGTGGTGTAAAAGTGCTAGTTATGCGTATATTTATCTTCACTTATCGCACTGCGCGTCGTACTGGATAGTTTGTTCGCACTGTTTGTCTGGGCCGGTTATCGTATCTGATCTATAACACGCTGCGATAATCACCGCCCTGGCGCCGCTCTTTGTATGCCGCCATGATTGTACTACTGCGCGTCATACACTGCCATAATATCCGCAGATAGGCCCTATTTAGCATTAATGACCGGGTTGACCTTTTATTGTGTATATTTTCTCGTCGGGTTGGTATTCGCAGGCTCTCGGCTATATGGCCAACTCGCGCGCTCTCTGAGCTCGTGATCGATTAATATAGAATAAGAATCAAGGATAGCCGTCGTCGAGCTAAAAGAAAGTGAGAGCTGGGAAAAATCTAAAGGTATGACAAACACATATTGCGCCTCTTCAGCTTCTCAGCGGTTGGTTCCAGCTGTGCATAAAGTCGGTAGTATTTCTTCGGCTCAACGCGAACTTGTGGCCTTGTCTGAAGAGTGCAATTTCACGTACGAGACCACTTGTCGCTGAGTTGCGTATGCTGGTTCTAGTGAAGATGTGACGGCAGTTCGGATGGACCATCGGTCATCCTGAATTTTCCAAGGGAATTACCGATGTTCCTTGACACTCTCAGACGGGATTTCGGTGTAATGCATTTTCGAAATCACTGAGTGTCGTTGGCCCTGTTACTGCGACAGATGACCTTGTAGGAGCGACTTGCTATGAAATGCTGAGGCGGCGTGATTATCTACCAAAGCTATATCGACCTGTCAGAAGTTAACGGTGCCTATGTCACGCTCAGACAGTCTGCTCACTGTACGGCCTTCTTGTTGCTCGATTGTGGTGCTTCACTGGTTAGCAAGACGTAATGGTGTGTGGTGCTCGCGCTATATGACAACGGCCGCTTGTTTGTCTTCGATGGTATTTCTCGCTGGTGGTAGCGTTATAACTGGGCATGGTGTCAGTCGTATGTAGCATATAACGGGATTGTTGTGGTTGGCGTGAAACTACGGCCATCAATAATGCAGATTCGTTCAGTACTTCTTACAGCGCGGCACCACTGTTCGTTTAGCGATCACACCTAAGTCTTTGCTATTACGATTTACGATACGGCAAGTTGTCTGAAGGAGGACTTATTGTGCAAAGGTGACTTAAAGTTTATACGGCGCTCGCGATAGGGCACAGGCTGTGTGGAGAACCGCGCATGATTTGGTAGTGGAACCTTTCTTGTTATGGGGTATATACTGTGAGACATTTGCACACTCAGCTCCGATCAGTGCGTGCTGGCATTCTATACGATCCGTTTTATACGCGTGTTGGCATTATCTGCCCAGAGAGTCATGTGCAGTAAGGGTATTTGATAATCGTGAGTGATCGCCATAATGATGAACTGTGAGTGTCGAGGATTAGCAGTTCGCTCTCACGCAGATCCCGCTCAGTTCTAGGTGACACTCCTTCCTGGAGATCTTGGGTGGCTTCTTGCTACTCAATGCCATCTTTAGAAGCTCAGATGCGGCGAGACTGGAAATATGGCGTGCTGATCGCTGATCTGTAGACACCCTTCTAGTACTCATATAATTGAGTATGACGAGGCCACTTGTGCAGACGCGGTAGTAGTATCGAGTATGGGACTCTTACGTGGTCAACGTGACATCACTCGCAACGTGCGGACTGCATATTTAACTACGCGAGTCGCTCTTGAAAAAGGGGCGCTTGTGTGCAATTCTTTCCCAATTCATCGTTTTGGGACGCAAGTAGCCGCTGTTCACATGTCAGTGAGAAGAGCTCTGGATCGTATGACCTCTGGAGTCTGTTGTGGCATACTCGTGAAGACACCGCCGTATGCCCATCTCTGGTCATACTGAACTACTGTTTTGGTCGGCGGATTGTCATATGAACTCAGAGTGACCCATATGGATTGATCGACTCTTCTTCTGTCGAATCTCGGTAGTATTAAGTTCTAGTCTTTGAAGGATGAATAGAGATCTTAGGTTCGATATTCTCTTCTTTCGCGCGTTGATTGCTCTTTTAGATAGAGTCGATCATTATGGTGTTGCGCATCGCACTCGCGGATCGCATACTTCTTTGGGTGATAGTATGTAGCGCTCTGGCACGTGGATTTCACGTGGCCACAATATTGGCTTGTGTTGTTTAATGTGTCTTCGCTTGAGGTACGTTGATAATTGCGACGCTCGCGCGACGCATTGCCGATTCGCTCAGCTGCACCGACGTACCATGTATTTTCACGGCATGTGGACAGGAACATTATGCCCGGCAAATAAGAGTGGTCGCGAGTTGCTTTGTGCCTACGCATTCATACTTGCGTTTGTCTTTAGCGTGCGATAGACTGATAGTCTCAGACCGCACATTCGCAGGGAGACCACAGCCTTTTCTCATTATGAGCGCTGTAATATGGGGCTCATTGTTCCAGTCGCGCGGCGCGCTGTGATGTCTTTATTTCGCGCTTTGGTTCATGTGTCGGAAAGAGATGTGTGTTGCCAAGTGCCTTGATTTGCATTTGGGATCGGGCTCTGGTTCGGCTCGCAACACTTTCTGGTGCGATTTAGCATATCCGCAGCGCTAGGCGCCTTCGGTTTTCGGCACGTTTTTTGGCGACAACGCGATTGTTTAGGCGCCTGCGCCTGCAGCGGACAGGGGTGGAGGCGCCACTCTGCGGCTAGCCGAAGAGGATTTTTTTACTGTGCATCAGTCGTCGATTCTTGCTGCGGTATCTGTGCCTCGCCTAGATAGTTAAAGCGTTGCACTTGTCCTGACACCACATCAGCTTGCTCTGGCGTCTTAACTGCACCGCCGTCAGTGGGCTGTGATCACGACTGCCGCGTACTCGCCGCGCATGAACTCGACATCATATGTTTTCAGAGTGCGTTTCTTCTAGTTTATGGCTACTCGCTAGTGATGTTGACTCATTAGTGAGTGTTCTCGGAGATGCTGGCGACCTGGGGATGTGGTAAAGGAGCCTTCAAAAGGGCTTATGCAATAGGACTCAAGAATGGGTTTTAACTGTTGCTTGTAGGGCTTAGCGCTCTGGCTCTTGAAGCGAAGCATGATCTGGGAATTGTGGTGCCTCGTAATTAGTAATCTTAGTACTGCTGTTCGGGGCTGTTTTGATGTTGGTTGTTGGACCAAGGCGTGGTTAGCGATATCGCAAGTCTGTGACGAGAGGCGCTTTGTGATTGCTCGTCAATGAGATGGCTTTATATATCGGTATAGCGGCAAATATCGCGCGCGGCGCTAATTATGTGCTATGTTTTTTGGCCCCGATGATAGTGTACGTGTGATAAATGATCTCGGTCCGTGCCCACTAAAGATCGTCCGAATCAATCAGCTCAGCTGATCAAATCGGCTCAGCCGGTCAGCGGTTAAACTTCAGTTTTACGAAGACGCGTTTTTTTCGAACTTAACTTGGTGGTTCTGGAACGACCGGCATCAGCTGTTGATTCAGACGTTTGGCGACGCGGTCAGTGTTATTTTCTGCCCTCGGTTGCCCAAGAGAGCGACGCTCATGGATTCAAAGCAATTTGGCTTTATCCGCTCAGACAACTTCATCGGAAGCAGCCCCAACGACACCTGCTCCACGCAAACTGCTACTAGCCAAGCACTCAGCTGCATCTTCAGTTCATCGCGAATTGGGCGACAGTTTATATCAACAGTTTGTTCTCTGACCTTCAGCAACGGTTTCTGGATAATTAGACATAGAAAACCTCTTTTTGCTTGCTTCTCTTTTTTATTTGTATCTTCAGAACCAGCGGGCTTGCGTGCCATTGGATTGAAGCGCTGCCTGCTTGCTCTAAATTTGGCCATTCAGCCAATCGTCGCGGTTGCCAGATCAAGCCATGGTCATGTTGTTGTACTAAACATGCGCACTTAGCATGGCGTCCAATTAGGGGTATCTCAAGCTGCATGAGTCTTGCGCTGACTTCGACGCGTCCTCTTGGGCACTGATTGATCTCTGTCAAACAACGCGTTGCGAGCACAGGTTCGTAACTCGTTGATTGGTGTGTGATCGAAGGATCAATCTCTTGACAGACTCGGCGATCGACTCGTAAGCCACTCTTCAACGGTGAGCCTCATCGTTAAGATGTCCGCCCACCTCTTCATCAAATCGAGTTTTCGCATGATATTCCCAGCACCCGTTGTCTTTCATCTTTCTTGACGGTTTCTGGATTTCCTCAGGCGTCATGATGTGACTCGGCCAAGTGCTCGTTAAATCGTCGCAGGCTAAGCGTCGCTTTTGACGCGTTGGAAAGACCGCTCGCCTTGGGGCAGGTTCTACCGTCCACACGACATCATTGGGTGTCGGTCTTCGTCTACGACAATTAGATTATTCAATTATTTGCAGGCGCGCCATGCACCAATCCACAACTGGTCGCGCTCTCTACATAGACACAGGAGCTAATATCGACTGTCGCAACAGCGCCATTATAGCGGAGCCCCGCACGTGAGCGGGAACCACGGCTCCCAACAAGTACCAATTGGGATCAATACGATTTTCGTAAGTCACCACAGCAATCTTTGCACGTATACCCGGGTCTTCGTGCCGCGCCTTTGATTTCAAACAGACCTGTTTCTAATTTCAGACTTCGTTTTCAAACAACTGCTTAATTAAATTCCGCCGAAGTGCGGAAGATACCTGCTGTCTCGCGAGCCCGATCAACGGCACACCCACGCAACGGATCGATCCCATATACGTAGGTTTTCTTTTAGGAATCATTTCGCTACGAAGGCCAACGAGCTAACCTTACCGTTTTCAATCACGCATCGCCCTGTCCATTGCGCTTGACCCGTGCGGAACATCATTTCACCGCGAATCCAGAATAGTCGCTTATCTTGCTCTCGCTAAGCATCTTCTTGATGCGTTGAAGATCGCCTGCTTGGCCGCTTGGCGGCTACATTACGACGAATTCGACGGGTTCAATCGCCTCTTCAATGTACTCACGTTTTGAATGCCCGGAAATGTCTCTGAGGATTGTCTGACAACATTTCTTCGGCGGTTCAGGTTTGCAGGCCAGTTCGTAGGCACGACCAACAGCGTCTAAATGCCCTTTCGTGATCGCCGACATGCGGCTCACGTCACGCGAATTCGGCGTCCTCTTGAAACGCTTTTGTGCTCGAGAAGCGAGCGCCCCCTCAAGGGCCCTCAAAACGACCTCGAGCCCTTACGTTTTTCTCACGCGCTAAAGGTCAACCAATAATAATGTATTTCTCGCGAGTCATCGCTTCACTACCTTTGAATTCCTAGTGCGGATCTAGCTTCGCTTTTATCAATGTCCGGGACTGCGGAACGTGGACTTGCAGAAACTCCACCTTTTTTACCTGATTTACTCACTTCATAAATGTCTTGCAGTATCAGCCGTTTCATGGTTGGTGTGACGGCTTTTTAGCCCCTTTGAAGACTTTTTTTGATTTTTCAATTGGCTTCGCGCAGCTCACTTCAAATTCGCTGCCTAAAAACTTCAGAAAATTTTTTCTGTTTCGCAACGGGTCGATTCAACGCCAGTTGCCGACCCACTTCCAAACGCCATATCGTGCCTTTTCACCTCGTACATCTTGAAAAAGTGGACGACGGAGACTTGTTCACAAGCTCAATGGCGACACCGGATTCGTGATTCGATGGTGCGATTCGCAACAAAACCAAAGGCGTCGTTCAACATTCAACTAGCTCCAGGTCCATTCCAAGCAAGGCGGCTTTCGCGCGTGATTTCGGCTAAGTCTTTCCACTTACCTTTCAGGAAAAAAAAAGGGCTTGATGAAAGCCCATTCGGTATTCGGCGACTGATACGGTTATGCGCGGATACATTATCGGATAAAAAAAATCGATATTGATACACGCACAACATTTCAGCAATTCAAGCCCGAATAATGTAACACGCTTTTAGCGTGCAAAGCGATGTATTAAGGCGCGCATTAACTTGGCCCGCTACCCGTTTCTAACGCGCTTGCCTGTGCTACCATAGGCGAACGACCGACTTGGGACAAACCCAAAACCGGGATTCATGCGGCTGCTTGCACCATAGGTTGCCAGTCGTTCACCTTGCTATAGTTACCGCGCGCCTGATTTTACACTAAAGCAAGGGCGGGCCGGGCTTTCTGGGGGGCACGTTGCTTTTGGGACCTTGACCCGATGCCACTTGACTTTCGCGAGGGCCACGGGAATTTCCGGCCCCCTGGGTGCCGGCGGGGGCCTTGGGCCACGGGAACCCGCGTTTTTTTTTTATTTTAGGGGTTTTTTTTGCCTTGGTGCTGCATTTCTG
>Ga0163217_1107186_pt1 | contig 11882 bp, 12 predicted proteins | sample SynspAceP_FD_185933 | JGI IMG/M metagenome (GOLD analysis project Ga0163217, IMG submission 185933) | Saline lake microbial communities from Ace Lake in Antarctica - Synechococcus sp. Ace-P (PacBio error correction) | ecosystem: Environmental > Aquatic > Non-marine Saline and Alkaline > Saline ... | reverse complement strand
TCATGGCCGCCGCGGGGGGGATGGTGCAGGCACGGCAATGCAGATGCGCAAGGCCGCTTCGATGGCCGCACCTGCATCTCGATCTGTCCGCCGAAAGCCGCATCGTCGCATTCTCCTCTCATGGCTGGCAGGCTGCTGCTTGTGTTTCGCACTCCATACGCCAGTCCAGGTGCTCGTCAATCCTGGCGTAGCGCCGGCCCCGCCCAGCTGGATCATGGGGGTCGCCAGGCTCGTGGTTCCCGAAGCGTCTGCTTACTGGGTTTGTGATTGCGCCCGGCGGCCTTTGTCTGCTGTGTCGGCCCGTTGTTGCCTCAGTTGATAGGTGTCGGTGGTCGGCCTCTATATGCTCTGTGATTTTCTGCTATCAGTCTCGTCAACGAGGGCCCAGGTCGGTCGCTTCCGTCGCTATCGCAGAAGGAGGTATCCAGTCGATCGCTCGCGTGCAGCTTGGCGAGTCTGTCTCTCCGCGCGGCAGGCCGGCCGTAGCCGCGCCAACCTTGGTTTCGTTCGCTAGCACGCGGTTCGCTGCTGGCTGGCCGTCGGCCACGCAAGTTCGCTGGCATCGCTGCTGCTCGTTGTCGACTCACTCTCCTGGATGTGAGGCAGGCGCATCGCTTTGCATGCTGGCTTGATCACGCAGCCAGGGTGTCTCTTGCTCGTTTGTATGTACTGGAATGTCAATCACTCATGACTGTGTAGTCGCCCCACAGGTATGCGGCAATTCGGTGGTGAAGCGGCCTTTTTCTGCGCGGTTGCGTTATCGGTTTAGATATCCGTTGTTTTGTTGCCAACGTCCTGTGTCGGAACGCTCGCGTGCATTAGGGCCAGTCGCAAGCCCTCACGTTTTTTATGGCAGGATCTCTCTCTCGGCACGATGGCCGTGTTTATGCGTTGGCCAGCTCGCTCCGGTGACGCGTGACCAACGGGCCCCGCAGCATGACGGTGCGGCGGACAGGCGTGACCGCCCAGGCCGCGCGTATGATGTCTGATTTCGTCTTCCATCAGCGCTGGGTTAGGGAAAGCCGCCTATCTGCGATCGAAGCAGGTGCGTGTGCTCTATGAATATAAGTCGCGCTGATCCGCCTGTGTCGGCGAATGCCGCCTCAGCCGCTCGAGCGCTAGTCATCGAGGCGGCCACCAGCCGCATGCTATGCTCTGTCTCTCCTCGCTTTCCTCGCTCCGATGAGCTCCACATCAAAATGCGACCCCTGCCGGGGTCGGCTCGAGATGGGTCCTGTTCTCGCACCAGGGCGAGCGCGCCATAGCGCAGTCGGGTGTCAGGCGTGTGAGAAAGAGCTCAGCTAGCGCTGCCGCTGCTTGTGGCGTGCACCTCGGCTATTTTCATTCTGTTGTTTTCTCGGGTCGCGAGCCCCGCTCTGCCATTGCACAGCGCCGAAGCTTGCTGGCGGATCGCTCGGCCGTGCCATCGCTGCTGTCTCTCTCGTCCGTCGCCACGATCAACTCCGCCCTGCTCTGTCTGTCGTTAGGCGTGCCAGTGGGGCAGGGCCGATTCCTTTGCTCATGCCGGCTTCTATTTCATGCACCGGGTTTGATGACCACGTTGATCGTTTGGCTTCTCCTCCAAGTCCGTGGTCGGTTCAGTGGCGCGATTTTTGAGGCAGCGGATCTCGGTCCGCGGCGCCGGTTTTTTTTGATGGCCGCTCATTGGTGTGGCTGACGTCGTCACGACCAACGATTTGCTTGAACCGCTGCGGATATGGGGATGCAGGGACTGATACTCGCGATTCGGACCGGATCGGATGGGTGAGTGTGATTCCTTGGCTGCTGTAGTGCCAACAGGTGTTGGCGCCGGCAGGGCTGGTGGTCTTCATTAGGCGATCCTTATTGGTGGTTTCTGTACTCATGTTCCTGGGTGAGCTATAGGCTTCATGGATCCCGCTGATCGCCATGCCCTTCCGCTTCTCCGCCGCTCTTCCTGTCCCGCTCTTGGCCCCCTCCGCTTCAACTTTGCCAGAGCGCCTTGAGCTCGTTTCATTGTTCTCGTTTTGGTGTCCTGTGGGCCCAGGGCCTGGTGCTGTATTCGCTTTCTCCTGTGCGGTCATCGGCGTCACCGTGCTGGCCGAGGTCGTGTCTTAGTTGTGGTCCCTTGCAGGGCCCCTTTAGCCAGTATCCTTGATTCGCCCCAAGCAGTTGGATCATCAGTGGCGCCAAATCGAGCCGCTGAGCGTTGTAGGCGACAAAGGCGGCCAACTCCCAGCTCATGGGTGCACTTGCCACCTAGCATTAAACGTGGGGTCATGGTGAAGATCACTACCTCTTGGCTGTTGGTTATTTTATTTTTTTTTTTTCTTTTTGGTACCAGGTTGCTGCTCCGCTTCCAGTGGTGGTTGGTACAGATTCACTAATTATTTACAAGAAATATTAATTCACCAGGCTCATTGGTAGCTGCTCCAGGTCGAGCGTGCCGTTCCAGAGCCTTTTCTTCCTCCTCCAGCGGTATTGGTTTGGCAGCAGGGCGACGCGAAATAACCAACAGTTCTTTTTCACCTCAATGTGCTCTGGGCATCTAGCTAACCAACAACGGGATCGGCGTGCTTAATCCAGGGGGCAGTGGCTCTCTTAGGTCCCCAGACGCATTCTCCTGCGTCTATGGACTTTGGAATGTACCGGAGCTGTTCTGTCACCAGCGGCCAGAATGCAGCATAGGGCGTAGTGGGCTATACAAGGATCGCCAGGGCATGTCACGGTCGTCCAAACTGTGTACTGGTCGCTGCATGAACAGAGTGCCGAGTGCTCTGATTTTACGGCGCAAGCAGGTGAGGACCACGGGCGGCAGTGCTGGACCAGTGTAGTTCAGATCGTTGTGTTGTTTGGGTGCCCAACAGGTAGTGATCCGCCATCCCGTCCTTAAGGAATTCTGGTTGTTCCTGTGGCGTCAGCACATTGCAGCGGTGCGCCTTTGGTTCAGGATTTTATCAAGGTCTGGTGTGCTCCATTTTATTGTGTTGTGCCGCTGCTTGGTGGGCATCCATCGTGTCGCCCAGTTTTTTTCTTCAGCAATTCGTGGACCCGCAAGACCGGTATTGCTTGCGGTCTGGATTAAGGCCGCACTCCTTCGTCCATCCCCTGGGACGGACTTGTTCCACCACTCTCTTGCCGCATTGCGGCGCCAATCGGCTCGCGCATCTGTCCAAAGGGTCTTGTGAAGCAGTTGCTCATCTCTGAGGTGAGCGGGTGAGGTCGTTTCGGACGGTTATTTGGATCTCCTCTTCTGGCGTCGGGGCCTGAGCTCAGGTCCTTGGCTTGGATGGCAGACGCTGTAGCCGCAGGCGCAGGCGCTCCACCTGCAATCGCCGGGGCCTGGTGGTTTCGAGTTCCTCGTACGAGTGGTGATTGTGATTTTCGCCGCGCCCACCTCTGTTTGATATTGCCCGGTGCCATCGCCGCTTGTCGGTAGCGCGTGGCCATTCTCTCTATAACACCTCCGCTCTCTTGCTCAGTTGCAGTTTCCCGCAACAACGTACAACTGGGATTCGCCCGAAAATCGGAGCGGCGGGCTTCGTCTCTCTCTCGAAGCGACCAGCTTGACCTAGCATGTATCAGATTTATAATAGGGCTTTGTAGCCCATTGCTCAGCCCTTCGGCGCATGGTCCTGCCGGCATATGTGCTCGCTCCAGTCCTGGCGTGCACTTTTGTGGCCACTGATCCCATCGGATTGTTGCATAGATCTGGTGGGTGTGTTTAACCGCAGGGCGAACTGAATGCTTCTCGCCCTGTGTTTTTGTATATCTGGTGTGGGTCGCTCGCTACCACCTTCCGCTCTTCTCCGTGAGGTGCTCTGAATGTGGTTTTTCTCTCTCGGTCACGGTGAATATAAAGCGATGGGTCTGCCTGGGCGCCACCGATTGCCCTACCGAACGGTTGCTGGTATCAGCAGGGGCCGCGGTCCCCCAGGACCCAGTGGCACTCCGTGTTGTTTTCCGGCTATAGCTCGGACCGGCTAAGAAACTTCGCGCTGGTAGGCTGTGTGGGGGCCAGTGTCGCGCTTGCAGGTAGCGCAATATGCTGTGCTCGTCTGTCGGTTTCCGCTGTCTCGCAGCTGGGTCTGTGTTCCTCATATTGAGTCTAGATGTAATTCATAGGTCCCGGTATGGCCGCAGTGTCTCTGGACACTGTGAACAGCCCCGTGCATGGTGTGTGCGCCATAGAGAGTACCAGCCTTGTCTCGCGATGGGGGTTGCTTCACGAGCCCAAGGTGGTCCTGGGACATCCAGCGGCGTGCTCGTTTTAGTTCTCGTTGTGTTGAGGGGCTGCTGGGGACGCGCACTGTTGTGATCTCTCTTCGGTTCTCCCTTGAACGCCCCCGCTCGCTGTCGTTTAGTGCTGCACTCGGTAGTCTGATCGGCAGTGCCTGAAACCGCCGCCATATACTTATGCTTGGGGCTTGTGGGTGCTCCAGGATTGCTGCTCATGCGCACCCAGCGTGGCGGTGTTCTGGATTCGGCTGGCCTTGTCGCCTGTTTCATTGCGCTCATGTAGTGACTGGGTGCGCCTCGCCAGCGGTCTGAGCCCAATCTGGGCAGGCGCCACGGCGATACCTCTTTGCAGTCACGATCACGTTCACGTCTTGGGGCGCGCGCCCCCAGGGACTTGCTCGCATTGGTCTCCCACTCGCTCGGTCGTTTTCCATATTGTAGTGCCGCTTTATCGTTGTGTCATCCATCTTCGTTGCTTATCTCTCGTTGCTGGTCGGTTATGGGCGGGCTTTGTGCTAATCCAGACTCTGGTATTATGTCTGGTTGTGTGACGTCGCGTGCACCATGTTCGTCAGAGGTGGTGCTTTCCTTCCAGCGAGCCGGTAGGCGTGGTCCCGCAACGAGCTGCGGCGCTGGGCTATCCTGGTCGAGTTCGATCCAGGTCCTAGTCCTGGCCCGGTTTTTTTTTTTTTCTTCTTTTTATTTGTGCTATCCGGGGCCTCGGCCTAGTCTCGCTCTCACTGGGCAGATCAATCTGCCATTCTCATGTCGGTCGTGTGTGTTTGTAGAGGGCGTGCGATCGGCGCTATGGCTCAGGTGGGTTAGTTGGCGCTCTGGTTCTTTGTAACGGTTTTGTCTCCCTGTCGTCTGAGGGTCATCCATTGGAGATTGCTCTGTGCATGGGGGCGCTGGGTTCGGTGTTCCTGATGGCCGGGGGAGGTGCTTCCATTCGGTTCGCCATGGGCTGGGGCTGAACAGGCTCTGCTCATGTGTCGTCCTAGTCTTTATTATCCAGGTCTATGCGTGACACGCCCAGGAGCAGCCGTGAATCGAATACTTCTTATCTCTCACAGGCTGAGCGTGGGTGGTAGCCTTCTGATCAAGCCGTCCAGAGCTGCTGGTTGCGTGTGCAGCAGCTCCTGGCCAACGATCGCGCTTCTCACTTGAAAGTTCATATTGTCAAAAATCGTGGGTTTATTGCAGTGACTCTCGATGCCTCGACAGCGGGCCGGGCCCAACCAGAAAGCCCCAACTCCTAGTCTAAAATCGCTTGGCGTTTCTCAACCTTTGCTCGCCGCCAAAGCCCACCAAGCCGCTCACTCTCTGGTTCCTCTCGGCCTTCGATCGGTCCCCAGATCTCGCGTCTTGTGCTTTATTGGCAGGTTGCTGTTAGGAACAAAACCCTCGGCTGCTCTGGTGCTGTCCTCTTTGCGTATTGTCCACTCTCGGGTGCTTCCATCCCCAAAGGTTCTCGTTATGGTGCTTGGTTCTAACGTGTGCGTTTTTGGGATCGATCTCAGACGGGCAGTTGGCGTTTTCAATAGCTCGGCGCCCAGCACCCCAGTTCCTACTCCTGTGATATATCAGGGTAGCGCTCTTGAGCTTGGAGTTCAGAGCTGCTCAGTTATGCAGATGCCCTCGCATCCAACCCTGTTCGGTGGTCGTTAGGTCTCTCGATCCTGATGATATGTTTCTCAGCTTGGGTGCATGAATCCTCCCAGCTTTTTGGTGTTCCCTGTCTGGCATTACACGGTGCTTCCACATGCTGGTGCGTTTTTCTCTTATTCCACCTCACTGTGGAGCACCAGTTAAAATGGTCCTTGAAGCCAAGCGCCTAGGGTGTAATGTCTCTGCCACAGGCACGTGAACGTGTTTTCGGCGCGAAATAGGGCCTCTATGCGTCTCGGTAGCCGCATGCAGTCGTCGTTCTATGATCCACCATCTATTTTCGGCTCACTTTCCATTCGCTGTGTCGCTGCCGGCCTGGGCCGCTACTCTGTACTCATGTGGTTCCGCGCAGCGCTTGCTCAATTAGGCTGCCTGTTGTATTGATTGGGTTTTTTGACGGTATCGGCCACGGGGACCATCGCCTAAGACCGTTGGTCGTGTTTCGGTAGGAGCGAGGGTATTATCACGTCGGTGCACTCTGACGTTCCTTTTGTATAACCAGGTATACGCCGTCGCTCAGGTGGTCGCAAACGCCCAACAGGAACGGCACCCAGATACAGTCCACCGGCGCAGCCAGAAGAAACACCGGCCGGCGTGTAGCGCTCGCTCGGTCTGGTCTTCTCTCACCTCAGCTTGTTGAGGATTGCGGCGCCTGGTGCTCTGCTGATGCCGGGGCACTCACCCCGGATCTCGAGCGCTTCGCTTCTGGTTTTGACTCGTGCCCTCGATTTCAGATCAGGCTCTATCCTCTGGACAGCCTCACACTCATCTTTAGCTTGTTCGTTGTTTATGTTCTTAGCCGGCCCTTGCCGTGCAGGGTGCTCTCGGTCTTTGATGCTCCTTGCTTGGTTAGAATCGTACTAGGTCCCCCAGTTGCGATCGCACCACGATCGCCAGCCCCATTTCCACCGAGTCGGTCGTGGCCGAGAGGTCCTCAGGCTCGTATAACCATTTTGACCAACTCGCGGCAGCCGCCGCGGGCGTGGGTCTCGGATTTCGTTCTCGTCGCTGTGTGTGAGTGCTTTCATGTCCATCGTAAGAGAATACTGAAATCGTGTCCTGTTTTGATGCCTGTTTCCTGTCTTTTTGTGTGAGGCGGTTGTTAAGGTTCTTGTGCGCAGGGGCGTGCTGTGTGCTCTTTTGTCGTCTATATGTGGGGTCTTTTTGGTGGCTCAGTGACCCATCCTTTAAGATCTGCTAGCGTGCAGAGATTTCAAGTTTTCTTCAGCTCACCAGACCATTTCTCTAGATCCAGGCCCTTGTATTCGTTCTGATAGCAGGTGGTGGTTGGTTTTTGGCAGCGGTTTATTTGCTCTCGTTTGCTGTCTGCCGACAGCGGCGAAACAACGTTTTTTTGCTTGTTGTTAATGTCCTGATACAATTCATAGGCGGTCCTGCTGGTCCGTGCCGCTGTGTACTGTTTCGTATGCCATTCGATCGAAGGCTGTGAATGTTATGCCGTTCGGTTTTTTGCTGTGAGCTTGTAAGAGCTCCCCAGCCGTCAGTGGTTCATGCGATCATTCAGATCCTCTATCTCTTCTCCGGGTCCTACATGCGCTCTGATATCGCCATTACCATGTCCAGCCTGGCTGATTGATGTGATGATGTCTCTTGGTCTGGATAGCATACTCTGCTTGGCGGCTTTATCTTGGTGCGCCAGTGCATGGCCTAATGCGGAGCTGGTCTGCTGTTGGGTTGGCTGGCTCCGTCACTGGTCTGTTGTGGGCGATCTTGCGCCGTATGTCTGTCTCTTATGTCTCTTGATCGGTCCTCCCCCCATGCTATCATAGGTCCCGAATCCAATCACTTGTCCCGTGTTGATTGACGGCCGCAGCGATTCTCTGGTTCGCAATCGCTGTCTCGGTGATATTTCAGCCACCTACGGTCCGTCTTCTTGCTCCATGGCCTGTTGGCGTTCTGACCGTGGGCCTCGTGTGGGCTTGCACTTGGCGCGTGACACGGTGGGATTTTCTCTTGGTCCTCTGTCTCCATTGCCGATCCTGGTGGTTTTTTGGTACATTGGCTTGTGTGTGTGTGCTCGTGTGATCATGATTCACAGCCATTGATTCTCTGGTAAAGCATCAGCGGGGTGGGCTGGTATCAGTCGGTTTAGTCTTCTGTTTGGGTCCAGATGGGCGAGCTGAATGCTCCTTAGCGGAGCGAGATCCACTCTGCTCCCACGCTTTGTTGCTGTGCGAGACGGGACGCTGCTTTCCTCTGTTTCTGGGTTGCAGCGTGTGCGTTCTTCCCTACCGCTCCATGGATCTCGTTTCTCCTTGGCTGGTTGCTATTGCTGGCCATCACGAGCTGTGGCGTTGGCATCGCGACCACGGCCGGCGTCGCTCTTTTGTAATCGGCTTTTGTATCTCCCGGTCCGGCCTGCCAAGTTTCTCCCTGCCGTCAGGGTGGTGGCCGGAGAAGCATCAAGGTATCTGGTTTACTCAACAGCGGTGTTTTTGGATCGCCTTGGTGGTGCTTTATTTTCTCTGAACAACGTTTCATTGTATCTGCTCGGCTCCTTTGCCGCCGGTGGTGCTATCGGCATCTCGATGCCATACCAGGAGGCTGCTTGGCGCTTGTGCTGGGTTGTTTTTTTTGTTGGGTGTTTCTTATTTTGTTGATGTGAGCAATGGCCTGCTGCAGGGTTTTCCTCGTTTTTGTGATGTATTATTGCAGCAGTTCTTCGCACCGCCATCTCGGTGTATGTGTGTCTGCCTGTGTCAGCCTCGTGCCTTCGCAGCTGTTCCATCTGTGTGGCCTTGCTGGTGGTGTGTTGTCTGGTTGCTTGCTGTGTCCTGGCGGCCGCTGGTGGCGCTGTTCCCCTAAGGGGTGCCCTTTGTGTGGACATCGTTGATTTCTACGCCGCCATGCGTGCTGATTGACATCTCACCGAGTTCCAGCTCTCTGGTTCTAGTGCGACGTGGCTTCCGGCTAAGAGCGCAGTTCGGGTCTTCTTGCCCTGTATCATCCTTGTCGCGTCTTCGGTCACGGGCTACATCCTTCAGGGTCGGGCTCGCGGTGGCGTTCTCGTGTCGATTCTGTTCGCCCGCTCTGTGTTACCGCCCCATGACCGCTTGGGTGATGGGGGTGTTGCCCTATAACCTTCGGTCGGCCTTTCAGCGGTACGTCAGCGACTGGGAGGTGATGCTCTCTAAGTAGCGTATCCCGGCTTTCGTGTCTCGTACCGCACGATTGCCCCCGCTCTGCTTCGGTCTCTCAATCGTCTGTTGGACTTCCGCTCTTTGTCTTGTTCGCATTGTAAGTCTTTTTTTTTGGTGGCGAGAGAAAAGGGCACCGGTGGAGTGGTCGAGTGCTCATACGCTCTGAGGCGATCGTGGCAGGGGATCGATCTATTCACTGCCGTGGACGTGTTTGCAGGTGTATCTCTTCTACCAGGAGTCTCACCGACCAGGCTATCGCTCTCTTCTGGTGTTTATGGTCTGCTGGTTGTGTAAAGCAGGTCGTGTATCTCTCTACTAACAAACTCCATGTCTCTGTGCCGGCATCGTGGATGTTGGTCGGAGCCGCCTGGTTTTCCCGACGTCTTGCCGGTCGGCCGTGTGCCTCTTACTGAGGCCGCCCAGTGGGCTTGATTCTCTCAATATGATGTCGATGGTGGATCGCTCTCATTCTATTTGGGCCCGTGTGAGATTACGTTCCAACGCGGCTGGGATCCAAGCGAAAACTCTCATCGTGAGTGTATGACCAGGAGTACTGCGATTTCGGTTTAGGTTTTATTGATTTTTGAGGTTCATCTTAGCTTCGTGTCTCTAACTGTCGTTTTATGAATCTATCTCCTCTCGATATAACCGTGTGTTTTTGATCTGACTGTGTCTTTTCTCTGTAATATCACTTTTTCTCTATCCTGAATATAATTCCAGTTCATCCTGTTGTGTTCTCTGTTATCCGGCAGGTTTTCTTTCCGGCCATGTATTTCCAGGGACTGGTAGACGGCACCCTGTCGGGAAATGAACGCATTACAGTGGAGTGGTTTTGGTCTGGCGGTGTCCCTCGTTACGACCAGTAAGGCAGCACAGGGTCTTCTCGCTTGGAAGCCAAATGCAGGTCTATCTCATATCTCTCTGTTGTTAGGTGCTTCTGTGCCGCCGGTCTTTCGCCCATGTGATCTAGTACGGCTTCTTTGTTATTTGTTTTCTATCAACTCTCAGGATCATTGTGGTTTTTTTGGGCGCTCTGCTCCTGTGCCTCACCTCGCCATGCGTTATTTTTCCCGAGGGAGCGCAGCCAGGCTCTTCGGCGCTTCGTTGGGTTATCTTTTCTCTCCCTCGTGCCTTGTATTCGCCCTCACATCGTCGCAGGTCTGGGTCGGCAACCATCTGCGTATCTCCTAGCACCAGCGGAATTTATGCTCCTCGAATCTCGAAGGGGATTTCTCTTGCATTCTCGTTCTCTGCGGGGGATCTCGGCCTGGTGCACCGTAGTCTCGTCTCCTGAGTTAGATAGCAGCAGCTTGTTCTCTGTCAGTCTGATCAGGAGCTCGTCGGCGAGCTGATTGGTCGAGGTCCTCCTGACTGAATGTGTTCGTCCATCCGAGGCCGCGCTGCAAGCAGTGGAGGCGATTGGCGGGGAAATGTCGTGGTGTTCCGGCGTTCCTTCCAGTCTAGGACCTCCGCCCTTGAATTGGCCGTGGCATCCCGTTCTCGATGATTGGCCTCGTCTGTGCCTCCTGGTTTTTGCGTTCTCGATAAGGGCTTCTCGTTCTCATTTATGTGGAGGAGTTGTTAGTGGCCATATATGTTTGGCAGGCTTGTACGGAGCGTTTCTCACGTTTATTTTGGGCAGCCGCTATCGGCTCTTTGATCGCTCTTGTTTTCTCGGTTCTTTCTACTGTATGCACTCGGCAGGCTGGTGCTTCCTGATTAGCTGTCGGAGCTATAGTGCCGATGCGTTTTCCACTATTTCTCCATCTGGTGATCTTCGTTTCCTCTGTAGGCCCTGTGTAGGTGTTTCACGTAAGCTGATTAAGATAGGGGAACCTTCTCCGAAGGCCTCTCCGTTCGGGAGGTTCTTAGTGGTTCCATACCTGTGTGAAAGCCGGCTGATGTATGTCGCTGGCAAGTTTTCTGATTTCGTGACCAGAAAGATTTGATGGACGTCGAAACGTAATTAATCGGCGGACGCCCATTGTCGATTGCCTTTATGTTTTATGGTTCCCACGTTTCTCTTATCACCTGGCCTCTCTTGTACTCGCCGGTTGATTCCGCCAGTTGAGGCGGTTGTTTTTCTGCTCCCTTGAGATAAATGGTGGATTTGGTAGTACTGGCGGTCGCTGTGTGGGTTCCTCCTGGTCCAGGCCGAGCCGCCGTAAGTGTGGGACAGCCAGTTGACTGGAGGCTGGTTCATCGCGGCTCATGTGATCATGCCAGACATTACCAGTCTTAGTGTGGCGATTTGTATTTTGGCATTACTTTTTCTGCTCTCGAGTAATTACCATGGGTGCTTTGGTTCGTTAGGTATGACCTCCTAGACCTGATCGTATGTTTCATACCTTTCGGCTATGGCTGTTTGGGAGCTTCATCGGGGCGCTTTTTACGTACATTTCCATATATATGTTTCCCAAGAGAGGATCGACCTGGCGATAGTCACTGACTGTCATATAGGCCAGAATCCTTTCATCTCGGCTGTTTATAGTGTTAAACGGGGACACCTCTACTGATCGCATCTCTGACTCGCCTAAGGAAAGTGATCATTTAGGGAGTTCTGTGTGATTAATGTCCTCTATATGCATCGCCTTAATAACACCGTTGCCGCTGCTGTCCATGAAATTACGCTCGGATAGATTCTGTTAGTTATCTATTCGCGGTAACGCCACTCACCTGCTGTTGAGGGCTCATCTGCTCCATCACAAGGGTCTCCGTAATGGGGGGACATCGCAGAACGCCCGCCACAACATGATCCTCGCCGAGGCGTTTCAAGCCGTGGATCACCAAGGAGGGTTGCAGGGGGCATCGACCAACCATGCCTGAGGATTGGAA
>Ga0163217_1070891_pt1 | contig 11882 bp, 7 predicted proteins | sample SynspAceP_FD_185933 | JGI IMG/M metagenome (GOLD analysis project Ga0163217, IMG submission 185933) | Saline lake microbial communities from Ace Lake in Antarctica - Synechococcus sp. Ace-P (PacBio error correction) | ecosystem: Environmental > Aquatic > Non-marine Saline and Alkaline > Saline ... | reverse complement strand
CCGGTGGCCCCCGGTCCTTGGACCGATCGAGACCCGCGGCCCCCACGGGTGCCCTGCAAGCCTGGGCTTTGTTCAGCGGCACGAACCGTTGCGGCCGGAAGGGGCTGCCTGGGCCGCCGCTGGGCATCCGCATCGGATGCCGCCGAGCCCCGTCAAACCCAGCGGGTGCCTCTGCACGGGCAGGCGCGGCACCCCAGCCGTGGCTGGCGGCCGCCGGGTCTGGCACCGATCCGGCCAGCGGCCGGGCGTGTGACCCGAATCCAGCCTGCAGTGTGGAGGCCAAACGGCGATTTTCGCCCCAGGCGGCGGACTGCCCGCGCTGCATCCGAACGGCCACGCCCGCCCCGCCCCAGCGGGGTGTGCGCGGCGGCTGCGCGGCGCACCCCGTTGCTGGCGGACACCCCAATCTGGCGCCGCAGCTTGGGCCGGGCTGGCAGCCTCCCCTGCCGCCGCTGGCGTCCAGCCCAGCGGGCAGGCTTTGCGGCTGCTCGGCGCCCCGGCCCTGCGTAAATACCCGGCAGGACAACCCCAAGGCCGTCCGCTCAACCCAGGGCGGCTTTCCGCGTTCTGGGGCCCCTGGCCGTGGCGCCCGAGCCGCTGGCTGTGGCGCTGGAAAGCTGCACAACTCGATCATGCCGCTTCCATGGACGGCTCGAAGACGTGGCGCAATGGGCCCATGGGCGGCCCCAGTCGGCTATCGCCATGCCCTGCCGAGGCTGTGCGCCCCAAATGCCGCCCGCGGCCCCTCTCGCGGTGCCCTGGCGCGGCTGGGCCCCCGGCCTCGCGCGAGGCCATCAGGCGGGATTCGCAACCCGCCACAAACCGCCGAAGACGCTGGTGGAATCACGGCCACGCCGCAGCCGATGGCTCCCGGCATGCTGCAGAGGCCTCGTATCGTCTTCCCGCCCTGGTGCGACGATACCCTGGGCTGAAATGCCGCACTCACCACCCTGCATGCCACTGCTCGGACTCTGGCGGCCTGCGGCCCCCGCCGGTGGAGGAGTGCCCAGCGCCCTTGGTGAACCCTGCCCCCGAAGGCGGCCCCGATTCACTCAGGAAGACCTGCCTTGCCTGCCAGACCCCTTGCCCGCGGGCGTGCGCGTCGACGTGCTCGAACGACCTGGCGCCCGAGCTGCTGGGCGGGGCCACAACCCTGCTCAGCAGCTTTACACAGGCGGCGAAGCGGCTGAGTTCTGGCCCTCTGCGTCAACGCAGCCACCTCCGGCCTGCGCTCTTGGGCCAGGCGCGGCGCCTCCGGAGCCCGGCGATGCCCCCTGATCCTCACCGCGACCGCTATTCCAGGGAGGCGGCCGGCTGACAGTTTGCTGTTTCGCTCCGGCCATGGCCGGCGGCGCCGGCGCCAGGCTGGGAATCGATCAGGCCCTGACCCGTGAATGCGAGCAGAGCCAGGCCCGGTGCTGGGGGACGCAGCTGGCGCCACACGCGCTGAGCACGGCCTGCACCGACAGCACCCGCGGGTTTTCGGGCTGCTGCGGCCCCACCTGGGCCCCGAAAGCTCGCCCGCCGGGAAGCTGGACCGTTGAGCTCCGATGGGGAGGCGCATTGCCGGTCCTGCCAGCGTGTCTGGGCGGCTGCTGGCCCGATGGCTTCTCAGCAGCCGGCCATCCAACACGGCAGGCCGCTGGGATGCGCTGGAGTGCCGGCCGCTTGGTTGTTGCGCAGACTTCAGACCGCCCAGGCACAACAGCGGTAGCCAAGCTGGCTTCAAAGAGCTGCTCGATCGATTCCCCAGAACCTGCGGCCCGTTGCTGGCGGCTTTGCCAGCGAGCGGGCCGCCGCCGCCGCTAGGCGGGCAGCTAAGGCGGCCCCAGTTGGCTTCCGGGGAACAGCCCCCGCTGTGATCGGCGGGTGCTTGGCGCGCTGAGCTTGGCCGCTGGAACGTCGGCTCGCGGCCCCCATAGACGATCTCAAAACCCGGAGCGATGGCGTCTTCGCCAGAGTAGGGCCGCTCTGGCCACCTCGATTCCGCTCCACCGGGATCGCTGCCCCTTGGGTTGGACAGGCGATGCTTGGAGGCCCAAGGCCGGGGTAGGTGCGCTTTGCGGGTTTCTCCGCCCACCAACTCCTCGACCCCCGTCCTTCAAACTACGCGCCGTGCCCCTTGAGCCCCACTTACCAGGTGCTCCCCCCGGCGCCGGTGATGCGTGCATCGTGCCCAGGCCGGACAGCAGGGCCCCAGCGTTTCACCAGGATCTTCTTTCACCTTGCCAGCGCTCCCCTTCGACCCAACCGCCGTCCGTCAGGTTGGTCCCCAGGGGCCCGGTAGATTGCGGCGGTGGGGGCCTTTGCTTAGAGGCACCGGCCGGCTTCAAGCTGGGCCGAACTGAATTCGTCTTGACCTCCCCTGCGCTCGCCCTCGGCCGTTCGGCCGGGTGGGCAACGAGCACGGGCGTCGATTCGGTTTGCGCATCACCACCAGATCATCGACGCGGAGGCCACCACCAGGCGTTGCTCGCGGCGCAGGTAACAGTTGCGGCTGCCCCCGCTCGCTGACTCACCGCCCCCGCAAGACGTTGCCGGCGGAATCCCTGATCCCGGCGGTTTTCCCAGAGCCGCTTTTCCAGCTGCCCACATTCGCTCCAAGCCCGCCTCAGGCGCAACCACAGACCCCAGCAGGCCGGGGATGCGGCCTCCATCCCACCCGCCACACTCGATCCGCCACGTTGCGCAGCGCGCAAAACGGCTCCCGCCGCTCAGCCGCGCCAGGGGGGGGGGGGGAGGAACTCCGAGATCGCGCTTGTCGTGAATCGGAGGGGCGGCGGCGGCAACTGCTGACCAGCTCCAGGAGAGAGCCGTTCGAGAGCTCAGCCAGGATGGGCGCTGCGCCCGAAAACAAAGAACATGCCGCTGTTCCCAGGGTGAAGCGGGCCCGGTGTTGGAGGAGAACTGCTCGGGCCCGTGGCGGCATCGGGGGCTTTTTTTCCTTCACAGAAGCGGGGCGATCGCAACGCTGCGAGGATGGCCCGAGTCCGGCCCGGAGCCGCGGCTGGGCAACGGCTCGAACGCCTCGATGTAGCCTTAGCCGGTTTCAGGGTGCGGTTGGGCACGCATGCCCCGAGGTGACCCAGCTGGCGGCTTCGCGGCGGCGGCAGGCCGGGGACCCTTCGACGGTGCGCCCGAAACACGGGACCAGCGTCCCGCGCGATCACGTGGTACGGGCGGGCGAGCCACGAGAACAGGCGTCGTCGCCAAAGGCCGTTGGCCATGGAGGGGCCGCCACCGCGATTCGCCCGAGCCGTTTGCGGGCTGCATCGGCTCCCCAGCAGCTGATGCGGCGGGATTCCACAACCGATCTGCCGCATCTGCTCAGCGACGGATTGAAGCGGTGCATCCTCGTTGCAGATCAGCAACGGGGCGCCCAGATTGCGCAGCCTCTGAGCCCGCTGCTGGGGTCTGCCTCCCCAGCCAGGGGTTTTCTTCGCCCCAGGCCCGGCCAGGGCCAGGTAACTGCCTTGGGATAGGGAGGCGCGTGAGAGCCGGCCAGAGCGGGTACCCCCGGGGTCGCGCCACAGAGGCATGGGACGGCCAAACCAAGGGAGGGGCAGCCTGGGGGCCTCATGGTCGGACATCCGCATCGCGCCGAGGTGTGCATGGAAGGCCCCAAAAATAGTCCGGAAAGCTCGTGGCTTATTGGTCGAGCAGCCCTGGTGGCGGCGTGATCAGCAACCCCTCGGCGGACGGTTGACCGCGGGACGATCGCCCCACACAAACGGGGGATCAAGACACCGGAGGCTTGTGGCCCGCGGTTTTGTGACGGTTACGGCCCCGGAAATTAGTTTTTTGCCGGCCAGGCCTTTTGGCCCGAATCCTGGGTCTGCTTCTTGGGGGCTGCTCGCTGCTTCTCGGGGGCGATCCAGTCCACTTTCAAGAGCTCTGTCGTTGGCCCCGCGGCTGGATTCAGGTCGACCACTTGTCGATCACCCGGTTGGGCCCTCGCGCGAGCGCACGGCCAGCCCCTTGGAGCGGAGCAGGGCTTTTGGATTTCACCTTTCGGCACAGGGGAAGGGCCGCATCCTCCGCGCTCCAGCAGGTTCATGGTCGACCAGGCTTTTCCCGCGCTGGCGGCTTTGTGGGAGTCCCCCGCCAAAAGCGGACGATAACAGCTTCCCGGCCAGGCGCTGACGCGCCGTTGAAGCAAACTGCACCTGCCCGCGGCGCGTTTTTCGCGCTTGTTGCGGCCGCAACCCAGCGACGGCCCCAGCGGGTGGGTGAACCGTTGCGGAATGCGCTGGCCGGGCCCAGCATTGGCGCCAAGTTCACCTGCAGGCCTTGGCCGACGACGCCGGCAACCACAGCCCATCGTTCTCCTTGAGCCGCCCACCTGTGCCTGTTCGCTGAGCCGCCCCTGCGACCCCGATCCCCCGGCCGCCTTGATTCGCCGCTGCTCATCAACCATTTTTCAGCGTTCCAGGCTATCGATAATGCGCGAACCCGCATGCATCGATTTTGAGGGTCTGGCGTCTGCACCTGCCGGATCCTGCCGGCCAGCACCGTGACCCCGTGCGTGGACGCCCGCCCTCGATCTACAACGGCTTTACCGCGGGTTTCGTGCAGCGGGGATCAGCGGGCAAAAGATGAGCGAGCGGCTGCCCCGGTCTTCTTCGAGGGCGGCACTGGGGACAAGCTCGTTCACGATTCCCGCCTCAGGCCGCCCTCCGATCAGGGCTGAGTTGACACCGGCAGCCGTTCCGGCCAAAGCAGCCCGGGCCGCCTTTGGGGGCTTGCTCCCAGAACTTCCCCCGTTCGCGATCCCCCCCCCAGCCCCTCTTCCGGCCAGTGCCGGCTTGCCTTTAGTTCCACCCCAGCAGTGAAGCGACGGGGGATCGCCATGGAGCCTGGCTGCGCTCCTTCCACCCGCGTAGTTGGCAGCTCCCCGCGGCTTCGCCTGGCTCATTCCTGGCAGGCCCGAATCCAGTTGTGGCGATGGGGATCGGGGCAGAGCCAGGTATCGGGCCGATGCTGCGGCTTCCAGTGGGGGGCCCCAAGCAGCCCGCCGGGTGCGACGCCCCGCAGGTTGCCCCCAAGCCTCGAGAGCCCGCTAAGAGAGCTTCCGCAGGACTTCAGGCCGCGCAGAGCGTGCAGGTGGCCCTGGTTCGGCGGATGCAGTGCGCCCCAGCCCGGGGGCGCCAGCCGTCGTGCCCGCAGGTTTGCCTCGCCCAGCTTTCCGCAGCCAGCGATCCGGGAAGACCGATCTTCGGGCCCCGCGCCAATTCCGAGCAGGCGGCCAACGCTTGGAGCCCTCCCCGGGATGGTGCTGGTTGAAGATACTCCGAGGACCGCGGGGCCAGGCGCCAGCACGGATCCGCAGCGAATTCGAGCCCGCTTTCGTTTGGTTCCAGGGCCAGACAGCCGAGCGTTGGGGGGTGAGGGCCCCCTCCTCCGACTCCCCGGCGCCAGATCGGGCTCCGCAATCGGCCGTTCGGAAGGCGCCGCCTGGCTCGGCCCCAGCCGCTTCGCAGGCACGCCGATGCTCCCCCAGGCGAGGATTTCCGCTGGAGCGCGTTTGGGCATGTGGCCGCAGGCCGAGCGGGCGCGGGGGGAATGGCGTTGAAAGCACGAAACGTAAGCGCGGTTCTGTCGGCCCAGGCCCCGAAAAGTGCCGGGGCGCAATCATTCTATCTGGGACCCCCGCCTGTACAACGGGGCCCTCGGGGAGCCCGCGCGCCCACTGTGTTGTTCGGACGCGTGTCGTCATGGCCAAACGGATGTCCCTGGGCTTTGTGCCTCCCCAGCGGGGGTTTTACCCCGAGCCAGCCACCCTCTCGATGCTTGCGTGTGGGGGCGCTCTTTTAACCCCGACCTTGCACTCCCCTTTAACCTGTGCAGCGGGCGAAACCCGGAGCCAGCCGGCCGGGTGGTCTTTCTGTGGCACTGCCTCACGGTTCGCCGCAGCTGGCGTGTACAGCAGGCTGCGCCCCATTGGGGGGGGGAGCCGGGACTTCCTCACACCGGACCAGGCTCCATCCCTGACCCGCGTCACGGCTGCCCGCAATGTTCCACCTCCACGACTTGCCGACCACCTCGCCCTTGGCTTCTTTCAAACCCCCAGACTTTAGGGCCGGTGTGCAGCCTGGCTCACGAAAGGTCGAGAGAGGAAGGGTAGCAGCCGAGTGTCAAACCGCGCCGGCCAGCGGCTTGGGAGCCGCAGCGTCCGAGCCTGATATGCACACCCCTGGGGTGTTAGCCTCAGCGGCAATAGAGCCGACGTTTCCTTAACCGAGGTCGTGGGTTCGGTGTCCGCCCAAGCCCGCTGCTTTCTAAAGCCCAGTCGCCTACAGGGGGTTTTCACGTAAGTCCAAGGGCCCGGTAACTCCGGACTCCCCGCCACCGCCCCCCGCCGTTTAAGGGCCAAACAAAACTAGGCAACCATCGGCCCCCGGATCGGACCACCATTTTAGTTAAAGATGATAGCATCTGTGGCCTGCCTTCGACCCCCTTGGGGCTGGGTCAAAGCGACTCCCGCGCCCGTCCCGTGGAGGCGATCCGCCCAGATAGGCCGTCTGTAGGCCAGAAGGGCGATTTGCCGCGGCGCCCGGTGCTTTCCCCGCGCCGATACGGAGTGCCACAGTCTTTCCAGGGCTTTTGCCGTGGTGGAAAGCTTCAGGTCACACCCCGGCGCTGAGCGGGCCGATGCTTGTTTCCAGTAGCCGCGCCAGAGGGCCGCATAAACCATGGCGAAAACGCTGCGGCGGAGTTCGCCCCATCTTTTCCCGCATCAATAACGCCTTCGTTTCCGGAGCATGAAAAACGCCAGCAGCGCCTGGCTCCTTGTCACCAGCGGCTGCTCGCCCGTGCTCTCCGATACCGCCTCAGGGAAAAAGAGAAAATCGATCAGCGGCCTGCCAAGGTCGCGTTTCTGGCGCACGCCAATTGAGTAGGTCCCGTCAGGTAGCTGGCTGCGGCTGCTGCTTGAAGAACAAACTGAGATTTAGGACAGTGGCCAGCTGCACAACACTATCCCGGGCATTCGATCCAGCATCAACACGATCAAGCAGCCGGCCCAGTTTCGGCATTGCCCGTGAGGAAAGGGTGGCGAGGTGTTCCCGCAAAGCTGCACAATGGCCGCCAGGCAAGCCGGCCCCGCCCAACCAGCACAGCAGGGCAGGGCCCGCCCAGGCTTGCATGGGGATTGAATGCTCGAAGCTGGCCCATGCAGGCCCCTCCACCAGGCTCCCAGGTGGCCCGGAGGCCACGAAGTTGGAGGCGTTACGCGGGCGGCCCGGCGCTTCGCCGCATTCCCCAGTTGTTCTGGCTACCGGCGAAACTCCCCCCCCGGCAGCGATTCCGGCCCCCGACGACCCCTGGGCAGACCAGCCGGACGCGTGCATCTCGCCGCAGCAAGCGGGGGAAGGCAAGAGCCGCGAAGGCCGTCCCGCACGCCGCTGCCACGGCGTTAGCCCTCCCAAAGCCCCCCCCGCACTAGCTGGAAAACCTCCCGACCATCGCCGTGTCGGCCAAACCGCCGGGGGCCCTCCTCCCAGCTCAAACAGGCAGCGAACACACACCACACGAGGTCAGAGCACGCTGCCAGGCAACTGGGCGTCCTCCCCCCGTATCTGGGAAGCCCCGGGACAGCCAGGGGCCTTCCCCCGCGCCACATAAGGCGTTAAGAGGAACTCACACAAAAGGCCTTCGATCCGACAAGAACTCAGCGCCTTCGCGGCCAGCAGGAGCTTGCCAGACCCCGTCCAGGCGCCCGGCCAAAGCGAGCCCAGCGCCGCTCATGCAGCCCGCCTGGGAGCAGCACCCTCCGCGCCACCCCCGAGCCACGGAGTGGACCCGGCGCCCAGACCGGCGCCGGGCACAAAGGCTCGAACGGACTCACCCAGGCGCCCCTGGTGACCTCATTAGCCGGCCGCGCGTCGCTCAACGCTGCATGCCGCTTGCTTTCCGGGAGCACCTTGAACAGGCCTGCCATTCTATGTAAAGAGCAAGGGGAGGCGCCCTTTACCTTGAATAAGCGGCGGCCTCGTGCCCGTGTTCACGCCTGCCCCTTGTTCGCTAGGGAGTCCCATTCCAGCCCTTGGTATCTATTCGTGGCGTCACTACTCCGATCCCAGAGCCCCCTGCCCATTGCGACACTGCCAAGTCTCTTTCATCGGCGGCGAGCAGGCTGGTGCGTCTTACCCGAGGGAGCTTACCAGTCGCTTCAGCCCGCGGTTAGGGCGAGGGGCGTGAAAGCACCTTTCCTAGTCAGTAGCGTTGCTGCTGGCTGCCCCATCCGACGAACCCCTCGCAAACCATGCGAGGCCCCGCGTTTGGACGGGCTCCTTTTCGAGGCCCTCTTTGAGCTCAAGCGCGAGGCAACCGATCACAGACCGGGAAGCCTTTCAGGCCCAGATCTGGCTCCCGCATACCAAAACACTCTGCATTTACATTCATCAATGCCCCCAGGCCAGGCGTTTCAGCTGCGGCGCCCGCTTCCCAAGGCCCCCAGTACCGGATTGGGCGAGATTGGTCTGTGCCAGTGTGGTGGCCGCCGAGGTTGGCCCTTTTGGGTCTGGGCCAAGAGTGCCGTCATGCGACGCCCACCCGCCCAGCGCCCTTTTGGGAATGTTTCTAGCCCCCCTCTCACACCTTCAGCCCTTTTGATGAGCGCCGGCGCCTGGGGCTATGGCCGACCTAGCGTGGCGAACTGGAACGCTGGCACGCGACCCGCTGCCCACGGGATCTGCCGACAGATTGGGCACGCCAATCGCCCACGTCCTTCCGACACCGTATATTCTGCGGCGGCGCATGCCTGGCCAGCACAGCAGGCCCACGCTGGAATCACAACAACAGCGCGAGGTTTCCAAGGTTTCCCGGCCTGCTGCCTTGCAACACTGGTTCTCTCGAGTTGCGTCCCCCAACTGTGTGGGGGACCGACATGCATTGATTACCTGCTCGACAGCTTGCAATTCCCCGGCAGGCCTGAAGTGTGCCCGCATCGTCTGATCCAAAGAAAGACCGCCAACGCATCCTTTTCTGCAAAGCCATCTCTCACGATAGGGACCCGGCATTTGAATGATTGCCTACACCCAGAACAGGACAAACTGTTGCATGACCAGGCGCTTGCTCGCCCTGCGGCCAGGGCCAGCCCCGCGGGCCGCAGCAGGCACACCAAATACTGTTCCTCATGGCTCGAAAGCGGAATCCAGTTCACTTAAGACCTTCCCTGCCTGAGTATCCTCCTAGTGCACCTAACGCGAACGGAGCAGCTCGGTGTGTGGGCCGGCGCTTGTGAGAAAGCCCCCGCTCACACTGCTCTGGCGTTCTATCTGAAGTCGGTCAGCAAAAACGTGCGCGATCCCCGTTTCTTCCTGACTTGAGCCCCGCAGTTTAGGCCGCTTCCAACCGATCGCAACCACCCAGCCGGCCTGCCTGATAAAAAAGATCCCAGCCCGCGGCCCATGATGGTTGAGCCGGGGGGAAGACGCTTACGCTTGCTGCGGAAAAGCAGGATGGATGAGCCTACGTCTCAGCCTGGCCGAGAACTGCCGGGCGGCCACCCAGGGCCCCCGTTGGGATGCCGGCACCAACCTTCTCTATGCAACCCCGCCAGGTCTTCGCTGAAATCCTGCAACCGGCTCTGCCCGGTGGCGGCTCCGGGGCCACTCCTCGACAAGGCCAACGAACCCCTCTGCATCACTATCCACCTCTCTCTTTTCTTCTCGCTCGCGGCATCCTGTTTATTTTGTAACACGCATGTTGCAGAGTCATTTCCTCAAGCCCCCTGGTTCCAGCCGGGCCGGCGCTGGGCCGTAGGAGCGGGGGGGAAGGATTCATGCAGAACCAGGTACGCATTGCGGCGATCCCCAGACCGGAAGAGCCCGCCCAAGGCAGGGCCAGGGCCGGCGAACAGCCAGCAACCCCCAGTGACGACCGATCCAAAGCGGCAGGACACGGACTGGCCGCTGAAATTGGCGAGCACGGCGCGCGCCATTGCTGGAATCCGCTGCTGAGCCGCTCGGTGCGTCGGAGTGTCCGCTGGCGTTCGTTCTTCAGTCGCCCCGAGCGATCCCCTGGGCCGGATTGACCCCGGCTCTGGCCCCTCGCCCGGTGCCCCTCGCTTCGGCGCTGGCAGGGGCAGGCCCCTGGGAGCCCAGACCCGTCGCCTGCCCGGGCGGCGGGCCTGTCAGCCCCGGTCGAGGGACGTTTACTCCCCGATCAGCTGTGGGTGCGATCGCCTCCCGCCACCCCGCGTCCCACCTTTTGGGCCGCTGCTGTGCGATGCCTGCCCCCAGCCGCTGGCGGCGAGCCGCCGCCCCAGGTTCCCGCCCGGCTGCGCTCGCTGGCCGGGGAGCTGCTTGGCAGGCCAAGTTTTGCTCAGGCCCCCGCCCTGCCTCCATGCCCTTGGTGACGAAACCTGCCCATCCTGCGAACGGGGCTGGGGCGGGGAAGCCGTCGGCACTGCGGGCGCTGGGTCGCGGACCGAAAACCGCATTCCCGCTGGGGCCCGGCGCCAACCCCTGCCCCCGCTGCCTGTGCCTCCCTTCAGCGACGTTGATGGCCCACTGCCTTAACCGCACCCCAACGCGGTCCCCACTGGACTCGTATGCCACTGTTTCTGTGCGCCACCGTTTCCCGCGGGATCCGTAAGGTGTTCCGCAGCCCCCAAACCCCCCGGGGGCCTGCGCCCTGCGGCCCAAACACCGGCTTGGCATTTCTGCAGAGCGAACCCTGCGGCGGCGTAACGCCCTGCCTTGGCCAGGCCTTTCAAAACCGACTGCAGTCCAACCCTGCTCACCGACCAGCGCTGGAGCCGTGCGAGCGGCTGCCCGCTACGGGCACGGTCGTGCCATTCGCGGCGCTGCCCAGGACCCCAGGGCCTGGACCCCGGTGCCGGGCGCCCGCTTCTGGCCGCCAGCCCCCAGCCGTCGCCCCCAGCTTCGCGCGCTGTGGTGCCCAAGCCTGCCGCTTTGGGCACCCTTTGGCGCGCTGGGCCCAGGTCCCCTGGCCCGTTGCCGCTGCCCGTACCGCCTTCTCGCATCACGGCCGCTGCGCCACGGCCCCAATCGGCCCGGCCAGGCAGCGCCATCTCTTGCCCCACACGCCAGCCTGGAGCTGCGCAGCTCGGGAAGCTTTGGTCAGCCGTTCGTGATGCCGCGGCCCCGCTCCGTGGCGCACGCCTCCCCTTGCTGCCTGTCCAGTCTACTACTCCTATGGGAACGGGGAGGGCCTGTGCCCGGCTGGGGAAGCGTCTCAACGATCTCATTGGGCATTCTCGCCCCTTGGCGCAGAACAGAACCGCACCAACCGGCCACCGGTGCGGGGTATACCTGCCGATGCCCCTTCGGAGGGCGCAGGAGCTGCTGGAGCTGATCGAGCTTCTAGCGATGGTGGCTGGCCTTGAGCCTCATAAACGGGATCGCCACAGCCCCAGGCCAGAGTCTGAGCCTCGGTTGCGTTAACGGCAAGCCTCGGCTTCTTGCATCGAACAGCACCGGCCGCTGGCGTGCAAGCACGGGCCCGATGCTGCGATTTTCGGGCCTGCCTCCCCCTCTATTCCCCCGATCCTGCTGGAGCGGCCCTTCCTTGGCTCGCGATACCGGGGCTGCGATGGCGCCAGCCCACCCCCAAGCAGCGGGCATGGGCCCCGGCACCAGGGACAGGGTCCGGCCTGCGGATGCGACGGGGCCACTCGACACGGGGCCCCTTGTGCGCGCTACCATTGAAGACCCGTGCCTCTGGGCAGCCTTTTCGGCCGGCCTTCGACCCTCTCGATCCCACGGGGGCGAGGGCGGCCATCCGGGCGGGAGCCCAGCGCGCGGGGATCCCCGGTAGCAGTTGCCGCCCCCTCTCAGCCCCTTTTCTCTGGCTTCAGGGCCGGGGGCGGCCTGAGCAGGTCCGGAGCAGGCATGGCCGGGCCAGGATCTTCCCAG
>Ga0163217_1038320_pt1 | contig 11883 bp, 17 predicted proteins | sample SynspAceP_FD_185933 | JGI IMG/M metagenome (GOLD analysis project Ga0163217, IMG submission 185933) | Saline lake microbial communities from Ace Lake in Antarctica - Synechococcus sp. Ace-P (PacBio error correction) | ecosystem: Environmental > Aquatic > Non-marine Saline and Alkaline > Saline ... | reverse complement strand
TCGCTACCCGATTTCACCCGTGACTGAAAACAACCACCCAATTAGAGCTTGAACCGGGTCAAGGTGCAGAATCGGTGTGGGTTAGACCGTTGGAAAGTCACCAAGGGATCCAGCCGCTCCGCCAGCAGCCCCCGGGACCATTGCCTGGCGGGCGGCTGTCCATCAAGCGTCGTCGGTGCGCGATCACCTTACGACGGTTAGATGAAGCCCGGAGATTCGCACCGCGTTTGGCGCGGGCGGACAGGATCAGCAGCGAGACGAGGGAGAGGTTTATCAGCCCACCCTGGGGCGTTAACCTGCCGAGCAGGCTTCTTAGGCCTGACTCGAGGTTCAGGGAGGATCTGGGTTTGGGCATGTTGGGGAAGCTACCAAGGACAGTCACACCGGTCACCGCCAAGCCGGGCCGGGCCGGGCGACGACGCTGACCGCCTCGGCGCAGAGGCTTGCGCTCAGCACGGCACCCTCCATCGGAGGCCAGGCTAGCGCGCCATGGTGTAGTCACCGGCCAGGAAAAAATTGCGATCGGCGATGCTGGAGGGCCTGAGCTGCTGGCAGCAGGGGACGAATTTGACACGACTGCGTCTCTTGACACGTGGAAACTGCCGCAGGGTGGCTGCGTCGATCGACCGCTAAAGTGGTTGAGGGACAGCCGGTTGAGTTCGCCCATGGTGCCGCGTTAGTGGATGTCCGCATCGCTGCGCGATTCCAGGCTCGCAGGGGGCCAACAACACCAGTTCAGCCATGAACAGGTCCGGGGTCGGCGTACTCCGGCAGAGTGTTGACCTCATGGTCGCGTGCCAAGCGCTTGTAGCAGATCGGAACGACTGACAAAGGTGGATCGACTCGCCGTAGTTGCCGTCAACCAGAGATGAATTGATCCACCGGACCACCTTGAGCATCGAAAGACATCCCAATCAAGACCAACTGGGGGCGCCCAAAAACCATGGACCCGACTACTAAACATGTCGGGGATATAAATACCATCGCGGCTGCTAACTCCTGGAGAGATAAAGGTGGTAGGGTATGCACCCGAAGACCCCGATAAGCAGAAAGCTTACAAGAAAGGAAAAAAGCGAGGGAGGCGGGCGGACCACACCAGCCCTCAGCTTCTTGGAAAAAGCCTGGCATTCTGACGCCAGGGTGTTTCGTTTGGTAGTACCTAGCCAGCTTTGAGGAGACGCCACCCATCGACCGGGTCAAGGGCGTCTGAATCTATCAGGCATCGGGCTTCCACCTCCAAAGGCTCTGCACCTGATTCCGGCGAAGCGCGAAACCAGCCACCGAGCGCGTCTGGCCAGCCAGCCGAATACCTCGCGCCAACGGCCCGGTTCAGATGCACCTCCCCCCCTTGTTCGCGGATCGCGGCGACGATCGGTTCACACAGGCGCTCGGGCGGGTTGCCATCAAGGGAACGCCATCGTGTTGAACCGCTTTTTCTCTGCAGGAATCGAGTTGATGCCGTGAGCAGCACCGTGCTGGAGATTTCATCGAATTGAATGAAATTAAGGGGCCTTGCTCATCGCAGTATTATGAACACCTCGTCGTGAAAGTCCCGACCATAAAGCAGAGGAATGTTGTTGGCCCAGCTCGCCATGCACAGTCGCGTCCAGAATACTGATCGCAGTCTTCGACGTAGCCCTGGGGGAAAACCACGGATCATGCTGGTACAGGCCAGCGAACTGGAATTCTCTCCGCCAGGTGAGCATGTCGTTGTTTGCCGCGATCGCCGCCACCCGTTTGAGCCGGGGCGGCAGGATCAGGAAAATCGACGGCTGTAGTGTGTCCGCGGATCGTCCTTCTGGTTGAAGATCACGCGTGTCCTTCCTATCTGCAGACGGTCTTTCAATAGTCCGAGTTCGCTGAACAGCCTGAGCATGTTGGGTAGCCACCGAGAAGATGTGCAGACGCGTCTACGTACCAGTCGCCGTTTTTCGTCCTGCCGAGGCCGACTCACCTTTCGGCCAGGGCACATCCTGGCTTCGTAGCGTACGGGGGTGGTCGGCTGCTGCGTCGCCAGCCGAAGGGGTGAGTTTAGGCGCAGGAAGAAGGCTAGGACACAATGGAAACTCTGTCGGCGATGGCGCCGACGTGTGCACATTTGGTGAACATCAAAAACCAAAAATCAACTAAAAGGCCCAGGCCGCCCAGCGCTGTGAAACGCAGTGAGCTTCCTAAAGGTCATTGTCTGTCGACAGGTACCCAATGTTCCGGGCACTTTTCCAGCCCCCCCTTTCAGTGCCGGACGAAAATCCTGCCTCAAATCGCGACCCGCTCCACCCGTAACGGGCCTGTTCACGCCCGCCTGGAGGAGGAAGCAACTCGTGGCCGAATCCCTTCCAAACCACCTCGATCATGTGGCGCATTACACGATTTCATAAACGTGAGGTTGTTTCTCTTGAAGTGGAGGCAAAGAGCCCCCGGCCGTGGCTCAGCGGCCGCTCCCAGTAAGCGGTTCAGGACCTGGTGGCGCCGACGCCGCAAGGATCTCAGCGAATACAACCGCGCAGGATCTGCTCCGAGCGGAGGGGCACGATCCGGCATTGCTGAGGCCGCGAGCTGAAGTACAACCGATTGCCGGCGGTCCTGGAATTATTCGATGGGATTGCCCGCAGCCCGGTGAGGCCTGAGATGAACCGTTCCCGTTTCGACCGCGAGCGTGGACCCCTTTCGGCTTCGTAACCGTATCCAGCTAGCACCAACGTGGCGATCGCGACGCCTACGCGGCCCTTACTGAGCGAGGAGCAGCTACGACGTGAACGGCTTCGCCCGTCCGCCGGCTCAGCCCGGCGGGCGGGTCAATCTGAGGAGTCCAAGACGGCGCAAGTCGCGTCGGGAGTCCGCTCCTGCCCCTTCAACCCGTTTCAATGCTGGCCACCATGGCGTGCTCGCGGCGTGCTGGTGGTTGGCATCGGCATCGGCACGCCCACTCCCGCAACACGGTGGCAAGCCAGGGCACATCGCCAGCAGCCAGCCCACGCTCGACCTCGCCGTCCCGGATCCGGAGTTCTGCAAGCGCTGGGGTGCTAGTTGCCTTCGTGAACGACATCGAGCCTCTACACGACATGAGACCCGAGCAGCAGTTCGTGACCCCAAGCCGACCCTGCAGGGCCCGGTTTGCGTGATCACGCCGGGAAAACGGGAGCGTGTGGTGCCAGAAGGAATGGCGCTCGTGTTACCGTCAGATGCCGATTGCGCCAGTGGCAAGGCAGGCATGAACACTCCTTGCACGTACCATCGGCTCGGGATCCGGATCAGCAGTGGTCCGCTGCGATTTCTAAACCCCGACCGACAAATCGAGCTAAAGGCGAGCCACAAATTTCCATGGATTATCACATCTGACAATCGCAGGTAGCCCCCTCGTATGGCTCTCTGTACAGCGAGATCGACCCCGATATACGAGGAAAATATACAGATTCTAAGCCAGCGGTGTCTCTCTTGGCTCGTTCGTATATGCAGCGCGCACAAGAAGCACCTTCGGCACTGGAAAGCTGCAGATTCGGCTGTGTCTTGGTGCATGTTACCCGTGAGGATGCCTATGGCACCGGGGCATGTGCTTAAAGGTACAGCTAGACAGCACTTACGACACAGGCGAAGTTCAGAGCCCGATTGGCGAATTAGCGATGGCTCGCATACTGCTCTATTCTATTTGGTATTGCTATCACTCCTCCTTAGATCTCTCGGAGTTGGTCGATGGCAGTTCGGTGTATGTAGTTAGACCGAATTGTCCCAAGGTATAGCGGTCATGCAAGTCGACCGCGCCCGCCTATTGTGCTCCAGGCCTCTGGTAGTGCTGATCCGCCTTGTCGAGTTAGGTCCGGCTGCACATGCGTTCGTCCGCCCAGACCCGAGCTGTGTCTCCCAGTCGCTGCACGCCGAGTCACCGATCCAGTAGCCTGCCAGGTCCGAAGGGAGCGGCTCACCGATATGTATGCTGGCTGCAAGCGGCGGCCTCAGAGCCGCGTTCGGCTCAGAACCTGTGATGTGGAATCACGCTTGCTGAGTGACGTGATCGGCAGACTGAGAAACGGTACATCGAGACCACGCGACGTCCGCATTTTCCGCTGTGGAGTGATGTGGATATTTGTGGCCGCTGATGTCGTCTGGTTGACGTGCCAAGCGGCGAGACTGTGTGTGTGCTGTGTTCACTGGACTGCTCGATTACCGGATGAATGAATGCAGGAATGAAGGCCCGGATCCTCTCTCTTTTGTTTCATGCGCTCCCGCGTTTTGGTTCAGCGGTTGTGTCCAAATCTGCCATCCGGTCGGCTCCGGTCACGCGTCGCCTCTCTGCGAGACCACGCCTCCAGTTTTCCGGCGAGCGAATCACGCAACCGGCCTGCAGGGTCGGCTGGTCACGAAACTGCCTGGCTCGGGTTCATGGTCGTGTAGAGCTTCGATTGTCGTTCACGAAGCACTCGGCACCGCCATGCTAATGCCAGAACTACCAAGATGTCGGTGCGGCGAGGTCGAGCTGCTGGCTGCTGGCGAGTGTTGCCCGGTATGCCCACCTGTTGACTGGAGAGGCGGTGCCGGTATTGCCGCGTGAAACCGGTCCAGACCCTACCGATAAGGGGGTGCCACTATCAGGCACGCCGGCGACACGGCATGGTGCCCACATATTGAACTTGAAGGCTGTTCAGGAGCCGCTTCCGACGCCGCCTTGCGCCCGTTGCTCTCGTGCCGTTCCCGGTCCGGCTGGGCGGCAGGGGAATCGCGGGAGCGTTCGTCCCGGTGAGGGCTACCTCGTCGTAGGTTAAGACCGCGTAGGCGTTTCGCGATACGCCGTATGGTGCTCACTGGAAACGGTTACGATGCAGCCGACTAGACCGGGTTCCACGCTCGCGGTCGAAACCGGCGGAGAGGCGGTTCATCTTCAGGCTACCGGGCTGCGGCGAGCACGGGCAATCTCCATTCGAATTAATTCAGGGGGACCCGGGCATCCGGGTTGTACTTTCAGCTCGCGGCCTGTTGCGAGCAATTTGCTGGATCTGTGCCTTCCACGCTCCGGATTTCCGATATCCTGCGCAGGTTGTATCCGCTGAGATCCTGCCGGCAGTCGGCCGGGCCACCAGTCAACGTTTGAACCGCTTCTGGGACGGTCGCGACACGGCCGGCTCCAGAGAAACTCGTGGGTCGGGATCGAGGTCGAGGGTGAGTTTGGAGGGATCGGCCACGAGTTGCTTCCTCGCCTCCAGGCGGGCGAGTGAACAGCCGTACGTGACGGGATCGTCGATTTATGAGCAGAGTTCGTGTCGGCATGAAAGGGGTGGGCGGAAGTGCCGCGAGACAGACGCACGACTGACTTTAGGGAGAAGCTCTCGATCAAGCGCTGCGGCGGCCTGGGCCTTTTTTAAGGTGATTTGTGGTTAATTGATTTTCCCACATGCGACGTCGCCATCGCGGAGCAGGTCTGCCGGGCCTCTCCCTGCGCCAAATACCCTGCTACGCCAGCCACACCCCCGTGCTCTTACGAAGCCAGGGAGCTGCTCGGCGGCAAGGTGGCGGCCTGCAGACGAAGACGGCCGACTAGGTACTGAAGACCGGTCTGCACATCTTCTTCGGGGGGCCTACCCCAAACATGCTCCAGCTTTCAGGAAACTCGAGCATGAAGCCGTCTGCAGTGGAAGGACCAACGCGATGAATTCTCAACCAGAAGACGATCCCGGGCAAAACACAGCGACCCGCTTCGATTTTTCCTGATCTGCCCGGCCCCTCTCAACCAGGCGATGGACGGCGATCCTACGGCAACAACGACATGCCTCACCTGGCCGGAGAAAATCCAAGTTCGGGCTTGGCCTTGGTAACGGGGGCCGTACCAGCGATGATCCTGTGGTCAGGGCTACGTCGAAAGATGGCGAATTCAGTATTCCTGCGACCGACTGCTCGGCTGCCACAACATCCGGAGCGGGATCAACGCGAGGTGTTCTTGCGATGAGGCAAGGCCGCTTGAATTTCATCAAATCCGATGAAATCTCAGGCACGGCTGTCTGCCTCACGGCCCTCAACGTCGCTTCCTGCCAGAAGAAAAAGGTCAAAGATGGCGTTCATTGATTGGAACACCGCCGAGCGCCTGTGTGAACGCGATTCGTCAGCCGCGATCCCGACACAAGGGTGGGGAGTGCATCTGAACCGGACCGTTGCGCGAGATTCGGCTGGGCTGGCGACGGCATCGGTGTGGCTGGTTCCGCTTCGCCGGATCAAGGGCAACGAGCCTTCTGGAAGGTGGAAACGATTGCCTATGTCAGCGCCCTGCCGGTCGAATCCTCCTCAGCCTAGCTTGTACCCGAAACCTGCGGCCGATGCCCTATTTCCAAAGCTTGCGAGGGCCTCAAGGGGTTCCGCGGTGATCAACATTCACTCTGTATTTGACCGCAAACTGACCAGAAGAAATAACAGAACACAACCATTTTGTTTCAGTCGTTCCGATCTGCTCAGCAGTGTACGCCCGACATGAGCAACACCTGCCGGGAGTACAGCCGACCCCGACCGTAATACCAGGCTGGAACTGGTGTATTAGCCCCTCCGAGGACCTGGATCAGGCCGCCACGATGCCGACATACATCGCGCGCCAACCAATGGGCGAACTCAAGCGTGCTGCTTCCCCAACCCAACTTCAGCGGCGACGACCAGCCCACCCTGCGCTAAGCTCCACGTGGTTCAGACGCCGCAGTCGGTGTAGCAAATCGGTCCCTGGCTGCCAGCCAGCTCAGGCCCTCCCAGCAATCGCCGATCCGCCAAATTTTTCTTTCCCTGGCCGGTTGACTACTTCCATGCCAGCGTCTACCGGCCTCGATGGAGGTTGCCATGCTGAGCGGCAAGCTTCTGCGCCGAGGCAGGTCAGCGTTTCGACCGCCCGCCCGCTGCGGGGACCGTCGTTTACTGTTCTGGTTGCCTTCCCCAACAGCCACACCCAGGAATCCTCCCTGAACCTCGATCAGGCCTACGAAGCCTGCCGGCAGGAAACGGCCGAGTGGTGCGAAAAACCTTCTTACCGTTCCGCACGCCCTGCTGAGTTGCCGCCGGGCCAAACGGCGGGCCGATCTGGGCCATCTACGTCTGCGTGTCGCCGCCCACCGACGAGCTGATGACAGCCCCCAGGCCCAGGCCTTTGCGGGGGGCTTTGCCTGGCGGAGCGGCTGGACTTCTGGGAGGCGCGCACCCGCTTCCCTGCTTCACGGTTCATGTTGGATGACTCCCTCGACCTGGCCATGTCGAACACGCTCGAGCGGTTCCCCCAGCCGTTGCAGCCCTACCTCGACATATCGAAAGGGCCAGCGCAATGGACCTGCTCGCCACCGCTACGCCAGCTCCAAGACCTCGAAGCTCTCTACTGCTATTTCGCGTTTGCTGGCACCGTTCGGGCTTGAAAATGACGCAGGAAGTGATCGGATTTCTGGATCCCGCCTACACCTCGGCTCCCTGGAGGCGAACGGCCGACACCTCCCAAGGCCGCCGTTGCCCTCGCATCGCCCAAACCAGCTCACCAACATCGCTAGCGGGGATGGGGCGAAGACGCAGCCCCTCCCGCGTCCGTATTTACCTTATCCCCAGAGAGGATCTGTCCCGATTTTCAATTATTCAGAGGCTGACCTGAATGGCCGGCCAACGATCAAATGGAAGAAAAACTAGCGCAATAGCACCTGACTGGCCTTTCAGTTGCTGCGTTGCCCGGCAGTGGTTTCAGCCGATCCAAAGCAGGGGATGACACAGACTGGCTGCGCTGCGACGCCCGCTGCCGGTCTGCGGCCTCGCTGCCGCCTGTATCGGTTTCATTCTCGCGGTGATTTTGAAGTTCGAGTCGGTATGACTAGCGACGTCTTCAATCGTCGCGCATTTGGCGTGCCAGAGGATCAAGTTGCATTGTATCTCCCCTTCTCTATACCTGATTGACACCGAGCTTGCGCCTGATTTCGCTCTCACCCAAACTCAGCCCCAATCGGCGAGCAGAACCGGGTGACTTGCCCTTCGGGGGCTTCTTCAAGTGGGAGCAAGTTGTCCACAGCCCCGGCAATGGAACCCTCAGCTTCACTGAATGCCAGTCGCACAATTGTTCACGTCCCACTCCAGCGCCTTCCGCCGGCTTTTCCAGGGGTCCCGCTCGCCCCATTAGCAGGCGCACCGCACCGACAGGTCTGCCATTGCACAGCTCCCAGTGGCCAAGGATGAATCATTCGAAAAGATTGTGAATCCCCGGAAGCATCTCCGGCGCTCCACGGACTCGGTATAGACTCGCTAGTGCAGCCGATCCCACGAGCTTCAGGCGTCTATATTGGCGCCACTGGGATAAGCGGCCTTCGGCCAGCACCTGGCGATGAAGGAGGACGGGCCAGGATCGAACAGGGCGCCACGCTGCGGCGCTGTCGCACCAGCTGCTTCACCAGCGGCCGAACCGCGCGGCAAAGGCCGGCGTTGGCGATGCGCTTGCTACATCGAGGGTGCGCTGGGCAACAGTCGCATCAGGCATCACCTGGTGGGGCGATACCTGCGCTCTTGCAAGCACTGGCCAAGCCGCAGGGTGCCACCAGACACCACCGATTGAATTTGAGCCCACCAGCTGGCAGGGCCCACGCAGGGAACGCTGATAATACGGCTCCAGGCTGGCGACGAAGCGTGACACCAATGTGTGAGCCCAGAGATCGAAGCAGTAGCGCACGGAACCGGCTAGCTGCGGCTCGTCCTTTTGAGCCGGAGCGTGGCGTTGCGCTGGCCCCCGAAAGCCAAGCACGGCTTCAAGCGCAGATACCAACATCAAAGATCGAGCTCAGCCTCAGCACCGGCAAGTTGTGACGCCAGTGGGCTGAGCAGGCCGCCAAAACCGATATCAGGCGCGACTGCATGTCGCGTGAGCAGATTCAGGGTGTCTCCTTCCGTAGCCGGCTTGGCTGAAACCGATCGTGTGGCCCTTGCCACTGCCAGGTGTGGCGCCACTCTTGAGGGAGCGATCAGACCGTTTGGCCCGTTATAGAGTTAAGGCGAGCAGACGACTTCTTACTTCGATGGTTCGCCGGCCAGCGTGGGTCAGGGGCGACCTTCGGTGACGGTTGTCGCTATGTAACCACCTTGTTGTTCTGCCTTGCGAGGCCACGGCGGTTGTCCACTGGCCGGAACGACCAGCGATCACTTGCGCCGGCGATAGGGTGTAGCCTGTGTCGGTGCGTCCTTTGGCGCTGGCCGGAAACTCAGACTCAATCCGCAGGGTGTTGCCGCCGAAATCGCGGCCATTGAGACCTGCCTCGATCACGGATTGTCAGCTAGCTTGTCCATTACATCGGACGTGTGCCGGGTGCGAACTCGAAGCCGCGCAGGCGCCGGGGGTTCGCGGTCTGAACGTTTGAAGCGGCACGCCTCACCAAAAGGCCTTGACAGAGCTTTCAAGCCCTTGTGGCAATTTCAAAAGTTGCGGCAGTTGCCGACATAAAGGCGAACGCTATGGGAAGAGAGGAAGAAATGGAAACAATGGCTCCTAGCCGCTGATCAATCGAATGCGACAGGCTGGATCGAGGGAGCAGGGCCCAGGATCCAATGGATGGAAAGTCTGATGATTAACCGGCACCCCTGGGACGACGGATCAGGCATTTGTGTTATGGAATGCGTCTTTTAGAATTATTATGAGTAAATCACGACGCTGTGTTATTCCCAGTTTTTTCACCAGCGCATAGATTGGAGGGCTTAGCACCCTTCAACTTCTTTTCTTTCAGCAAAAGATTTGGTCTCGACTGCAGCTTTTGTTAGGGCGCCGAGGCCCGCTCGGGCCAGAGGGCTTCCCAAGGCAATATGACCCCAGCCGCCAGCGAGAGGAGCCAGGAACGCCAGCAGTTCCTGTCTAGCTTCGCGTCACGCTCCAGCGGCAGGGTGGGATTGGAACAGGGTGATCGCGAGGGATGTCAGCGGCACAATTCGCGTCCAGGTCCAGGCCAAGGTCCGAGCGGAGGCCGCGGAAAAACAGCAGCAAGCAAGGCAGTCGCCGGCGCTTCTGCTCCCGTGCAACCGCAGGCGCTCGGGGTTCAGGCGAACCGATCGAGAACGACTCGTGGCCCTTTGTCGTCCTGGACCAACAGCCGAAGCACAACCAGTAGAGGTGGCAGCGCTCGCAACGCTGTTGCAAGATTTGTTGGCGGCTTGCCCCCGCAGCTGGCGGAGGCAGCGCCATCGAAGAGCACGGCCAAGCGGGCCAAACCAAGGGCCGCAGAGCTTTCCGGCGGCAGCAGACCTCTGAGGGCCTGGCTGCTCAGTTGTCAGCTGCTTCAGGCAGCGTGCCGTTGCGCTGCGCGATCGGGCGCTATCGGGCCTTGGTCGGTGGCGCCGGGAGGCCAGCTGCCACAAGCGCAGGCCGCCCAGCTTCAAAGGCAGGTGGCTCTCGTTAGGCCAGAGCCAGGACCCGTGCCCCCATTCAGGGGACAGCCGCCAGTTTCTCCAGCTCCGCCTAGCACCCGCTCGGGGCCACCTGGAGTTGATTCAGTGGTGATGGGGCCTGGATTCGCAAGTTCCAGGCGTTTTTCCTCTCCCAGCGCGAAACCGAGTTCGGCGGCCAGACGGATTCCCCCGCAGCAAGCGCCCCAAAGGAATCCTCGCGAAGATGGCCTCCGCCACAGCCACACCTGGCCATTGGCAGGTCCTTAGGCCAGCGTGGATCGAGCAGGGGTGCGCTTGCCGCAGTGCAGGGCCAGGCAATTGAGGCGAAAGTTCCACGCGAGCCAGGATTCGGGCTTCCCAAGTCCCCCCCACGGGCCCGTTGCCAGACGTGCCCTCCGAGGCCTGCGAAAGCGCAGCCACTCGACCGAGTCGTTCCTTGAACTAGGTGCACGTCCCAAAAAAGAACCACGCGCTTGCCGCCATGGCGACGGCTCTTGGTGTCTGCATAAGATGTGTTCATGGCCGGTCCTACCGGAACCCACCAGATCCAGGTCGGGCCTCGCGGCAGGCGCCCGAGCAGCCCATCGCGCAGCGGCGCCGCCCACCAGGGCGAGCGCGGCGTGGCTGCAGAAAGAGATCGGGCAACCGGCCAAGGTGGGCCGGCGTCGTGGCCAACACCAGCCGCAGGCGGTCGGCGTAGCTTAGGGCCAGCCCGATGGCACCGAACGCTGTCCCACTGCCACCCGCAATGAATGGGAGACGATCCGTGGGGGCACGCATTGCGGCCGGGATGTTGATCTGCGCTGGCTGCGCACTGGGTCGACCGGGTTGGCCAGGCCGTATCACGCGGGATGAGCGGCACAAGGATGGTGTGGACCCATCGTCAGTGGCCGACCGCCCGATTTTCAGCCGGATCGAACCGGGATCCATTTTTCGGTGATTCGAGCCTTCGGCGAGGCCCAGGTGGCGTGGTGAGTGGACGTGCGGGGTTGCCTGAGCTTCAAGCCGAACGCGGCGGGGTTGCTCCCGGCTCCGGCCTGGGCAGTGCGTGCCGCGTTGACGGAGCACCCTTCCCTTGCGTCCTGGCCCTGCCACAGCCAGCAAGCGACACCCTGGCGGTGGGCCTGCCGGCATTTGGGCGTCGTCGCCAGCCCTTGTCCGCCCAATTACCTGCCGGCGCCGGTCGATCAGATCGCACTCACCCGCTGTGACAGTGCCCTGGGGAGTGCAACGAAATTTGCATGGGCTGCCTCGAGAGTTGCTGCCTGGGCCCGGCGCTGGAGCCACCTGGTGGAGCCCCGGCCTAGCGCGCTCCGGCAGCTCGGAGGAGCCAGAGCGGGCTGACATCGGGGCACCCACGGCTCACGTGCTCCTGAGCCGCACCCTGGCCAGCAATTGCAGCTTCCCCTCGGGATGCGGCGTTCAGCAGCTTCTGGCTGATTCGCCCGTCGCCTCTGGTTGGCCGGTCGAGGGCTCAACGACGAACGACTGAAACCGTTCTGGCCATATAGAGCGACCTTGCCGCGTCGT
>Ga0163217_1018270_pt1 | contig 11883 bp, 21 predicted proteins | sample SynspAceP_FD_185933 | JGI IMG/M metagenome (GOLD analysis project Ga0163217, IMG submission 185933) | Saline lake microbial communities from Ace Lake in Antarctica - Synechococcus sp. Ace-P (PacBio error correction) | ecosystem: Environmental > Aquatic > Non-marine Saline and Alkaline > Saline ... | reverse complement strand
GGCGCTGTCGTCAGCCGGCAATGTGGCGCGGCAGGCTTGGTCTGCTTCATCCTCCGCGCCGCCGGGAAAACACGAAATAACCCGGCAGAAAGAGGCTTTCCAGGTACGTTGTAGCCAGTAGAACCTCAGGACCCATTGTCGCTATCGCGGATCAAAGCAAAGTAGCAGCGGCGAATATCCATAAATTCACCAGCAGCAGTCGTCAATATGGCGCCAATTCGGATTTTTGCGTGATTATGCCAACATACCTCATTTCTTGCATAGGCGAATGGATTGTGGGCCTCGAATAAAACTGGGAATTTCCCGAACAGGTGGTTTTTTTTTCAAAACTCGATCTGCCAGTGCGCCAGCACGATCTGAAAACGGGCCAATTCATTTGGGTAAACGATGCGCTATTCCATGCGTCAGAGGCACGGGTGCAGCTTCGTTTCCCATCACGGGATCGACGAGGTCGGCACATGGTGGGCAATTCTGGTTGACTGACTGGCATACGTGTATCAGCCGAAATTTATTATCCCGCGAAACCCTGACTGTTCGACGTAGGGGTAACACCGACTTTTAATCGCTACGGCGGTGATTTGTATTCCGCGTAACCCGCGAACGGGACGCGCGCAGTCGCGCCAGGCCAAAATACGGTTTTGTGTTTTTGTTATGATGAAAAGCAGGTAACGCCCATGCCGGATAGCTTTCGCTGAAGTCGCCGCACTGATTGCACGCTTAACGTTAGCCTAACAGCATTACGGCTGTTACTTCGTCGTTTCCTTGTCTGCTTTGCGGATAGCCTTCCATACCGCGCGGTAAAGTGGCCAGGCGATTAATGCCGCCAGCAAATTGCCACCAGCGCGCGCGTCATCAGGCCGGAAGGCCATTAAGCTGCTGCCCAGCCAGAGCATGGGCAGGTAACACAGGAAACAGTCGCAAGGTGGAAATTCAGCAAAAGCGCTCGGCAGCGCAGCCCCAGAGCGTTGCACACCGACACCATCAGCAGCAGGCGCCCAGCCAACCGTAGCTTTTCAGCGTACTCGCCATAGATAGCTGGCCAAAGTGCTTTGCACCTCCGCATCGGTGGGAACAATTCGGTCACCAAGCCGGAACCCAGCACCATCCAACAGGCCAATCGCCAGCTGCCGACCACCAGAAACCGCACGGCCAGGCGCACCAGGCGACGGGACACTCTCTATTTCACTCCTGCCCAGCATGCGCCCGATCATTCGGCATCGACAATGGTCGCGCCCAATACCACCACAATTGAGAAAAACTCTAGCGCCGGACCCCAAACCCCCAGGCGCCTACGGCGTAGAACCGAAACTGGCGGACCAGCCGCTGTGGCAGCACCGCGGCCATTGGCGGCATATCTGACTGAACTCATGGCAGCGCCAAATGCGCCTAAACTGACGCACCGCGCGAGCCAACTGCAGGCCGGCCAGGTTCAAACCCGGCCAGCCGCGTTTGATCAATCAGCGATAGATCACCAGAGCGCCAGGCTGAACGCGGGCGGTGCCCAGCCGCGCCGGGCAGGCCCCAGCCAAATAAAAGATGTATAGCCCAGTCCAACCTATTATCAGCAGGTGTGACAACCATCACAGCGCCGGCCAGTTTGGGTTCGCCGTGGGAGTCGGCATAGGCTATAGCCAAAAATACACCCATAGCGCCGATCCAGGCTGCAATAAGCCAGGGCGCCCAGTACTGGCGAATAACCGGCCAAAGTTCGGGCTCGGCGCCTAGCAGGGTTAGAATCGGTTTTTACTGGCCGGCCACCACAGCAGCAAAGCACCAGCACCAGGGTTGCGCAATCATAACCACCAAGACCCACCCAATGGCGGGCCGATCGCTGTGGTTTTGCCCAGGGTGCGTGAAATCACCCGGTGGTGGCAATGCCCCAGCCACATACATGCCGCTGACCAGTTGCTGCATGGAATGTAAAGCCAGTGCTGGCAAGCGGGTCGCGGCCAAGTTGGCCTATAAATGCGCTTCGGTAAGCTGAAAGTCATCAGCGATAAAACCACCAACAGCGATTTGCCATGTCATGTCGCTAAGCTGGCCATGCAGACTGCGGTAGTGGTAAATTGACTCACAGGCAATCCGAATGTCGGTTTTTGAATTGACGTCGAGCAGTGTAGCAAGCAAGCGCCGGGCATTGGCATGCTTGCGCGTTTGAGTTGGATAGCAAAGCCGGGTGAAAAAAAACCGACCACCGCAGGCGCGATAACGCACTCGTTATGGCAGGTTACAGAGCGTTCAGAGCGCATCGGAGTTTGGCTCGTCTTTGAGTCCCAACCATTCGCTGTGCCAGTACTTTGTTGTTCTGTCTAGAACAATCAACGGGCGCGAGCGCACATCCTGCTACGCGGCCGGTTGCATAGCCAACGCCGCAGTCCTGTTGGAAGCTGTAGATTGCGGAGTGGATAGGGAATTACTTTGTCAGGCCTTGGGCGCTGCAGAAACGGCAAAAGGCAAAAGGCAGGTCGCGCTGCAATCACAACACCACGGTGTGTCGAGATCAGCGCGCTTTTTCGTGTTGATGCGAGTAGATGCGGCACACACGCCGGTAATCTATGCTGGGGAAAATGCTCAGAATTTTACGCTGCCGTCCAATCGCTAAGTTTAACTCTTCCAGCTGTGTAGGTCAAGTAAAAAGGCTGGATGGTTTCGCCAGGTGGGGGAAGTTCCGCCAACTCTACGGGAATCCCGCCAAGTGTTTACGTTACTCATAACATTTCTCCTTAAGGATGAAGTTTTTTTCAGAAAAACAAGACTTTGTAACCACCGAGTACTACCCTTTTTAGTCTAAATTGATGCATTTTGCACGTTTTTGGCCGCCAGGCGCCTGATTTAAAACACGGGGCTTCCGCCTCGAAGGCCCGGTGCCGGGATCGTTTGTACCAGGAGTACATAGCTGGCGAGCGCGGCAAGCGGCGCAGAGCAATCCACAGCGCCATCACCATGACGTGCCAATCGTGCAGGTAACCTTACCAGACGCCTGAAACCGGCGGCTATGGTCATTCTGTGCGAAGCCGAACAGGGACGAGGCTGAGCCGCCATGCGCGCCGGAAATTGCCAGTGCGCGGCCATGGTTTTGTGGCCAGTACCATACCGGTGCCCACAGAATCACCGCCTGGCGCAGCATACCGCCCCATACTGAATACACCTCAGCCCCAGCGCCAACGATGCCATCACCGTGCCACGGCCACCGCGAGCAATTAATACCACGCAGCAAAATTTGATCGGCAACAGGCGATTGCCCAGCGCAACCGCCAGGCAGGTTGCCGACTATGTAGCGGCCACCACAAAGCAAAGAAAATAGGAGCCCGAAATTTGTGTGATACCCCCAGGAAAGTCGAATGAGTACGAGACGAGCCGGAAATAAAGGCGAAACAGCTTGAATACATCAGGCTGTTGGTCAGGTATAACCCAGAAAACTGACATCGCTGCCAATCAGGCGGATAGTTTTTGGGCAGCGATGCGGCCCGCCAGTGGCTGCGGTATTCCGGGCGCATGGCTCGGGTATGCCAATAGCAACAATGGCCATCATGCCAGGCGGAACCGGCCAGCAAACGTAAAAAATCGAGCCCATCCAGATGTAACCAGACGCCGCCAATGGGGAGCCAGGCCGGAGCCAGGGCCATAATACTGGCCCAGAATGGCCATGAGCGGCGGGATGTTGTGGCGTGTAAATATCGCCACCGCGGCGCGCCCCAAGCACCGGCCAGCTGACCCCCCCAGCGCCTGCCAAAAAGCGAAAACAGCATCAGGCTGTCAACGTCGGTGGCGCGCACAGCCAATACTTGGCGAGGCAAATATAAAAAAGCCGGCAATTCATGATGGGCTTGCTGCCAAAGCAATCGGCCAAGGCACAAAACAGCTCGCCATGCAAAACCGGCCAGATAAAAGCTTAGGGTAGCTGCGACATCGCCGGTGCTGGCGTTCAGGTCGGCTGCCAATCTCGGCAGTGCGGCAGTACAAACGGTTGCCAATGGCCCCCAGTGCCACCAGCGGCAGCTAATAATATGGTGGTCCAGATACTGGTTAAGGCAAAAAAAAACATGAAAAACTTCGTAAAAGCGTGATTCGGGCAGGCAGTTTACGGGGATTAAGGCAGCGGTAAGCCTGTAGTTGTCATACAACCTATGAATGATAATCGGATTGATTATTGCTCATTCCATTCATGGTGGCCGCCACCGCGTTTATCTGGTTGCGCAACCAGCGGTGGGCAGCATCGTTCTGATAGCGTTGTGCCAGATCCATTCACAGGGTAAAAGGCTTGTAGGGCGAACGGCAGTGGCACCCAGGCGGCCCGCGACACAGCTGCTGTACCCCATTACGTTCCGCGCCACTTGCCAACATTTCGCTACCGTATAAAAGGCTGGCAAGAGCCGAGAAGTTTGACACGCGACCCGTTTGTTACGCGCAGATTGCGGGCGCTCAGGCTGTCGAGCCCGCCGGCTGTTCGGCCGACCCCAGCATCAGCTGATGTTGGTCGGCTTTGAGGAAAATTCGCCAGGGTATAGGCGGCCGCGGCTGGGCCGATCATTAAAAAACACCACCATGCGGTCGCATCAGGCCACGTTTGCTAATTATCGCTGGCTCGGTGGGGCGGCGACACAATAGATCACAGTTTCCTGCGTAACAGCTCCGGGCGCTGGGAAGCCGGCGCAATCACCTGCAGCGAATGGCCCGGCGCCGCCACGCAAAATTATCCAGGCAAGGCCGGGCAGCCAAAAGGTCGCGCTCATAATCGTTGGCGGCGATGGTAAAACACCAGCTCTGCAAATAGGTTTGCGGGGCTTGAACGCGGGCCGGAGGGGACAGCGCGCGCAAATCATCAGTACCTGACGAATGTGCGGCCGGGCCCTGCTGGCCATAACGGTAGGGGTAATGCCACGCCCGGATTTAACAAACAGAGGTCACCAAAGCCTGGCGCAAAACGCTCCAGGGGTGACTGACGGCCGGACTGCTAACCCCAGCGTTACGGCGGCCGCGATACGGCTGCCTCGTCCAGCACCACAAAAAAGTGGCCAGGGCGCGGAGCGTCCAAATAAAAGGCTCAACGGCTTCACAGCGGGAGTCCTTCTTGTTGCTAGATGCCATATTAATAATGTATACGATACCACGCTGGAAACAGTAGATAGCATTTCGCCTCTGCCCAACCCAACGTGTTGTTATGATTAGCGGTCATAAATTTTCAAAGTGGAAATGAACCCATGCTCAGTTTTTTTACCTGCCCGGTGATTGGTGTATTAACTCTTGCTGTTGTTATGACACCTGGTGTGGTGCCTACTCGGTATATGTCCGGGCGCTGTTTGAAGTTGATTTTTCCCCACAAGGGTTTTGGTGTGCTGTGCACAGCTTGATATTCGCGTGCGCCGAAATTGGGTAGCTTGTAACAGTGCTGGATGAAACTCACCCCAGGGCCACCCCGCTGGGAAGTGACCGGGCCGAAGAGCTGAAGCAGAAAAGTGCGTAACTTGGTGCGTGAGTAACCACCAGAGCTGGGGGACATTTAGACTTGCTGCTTACTCTGAGAGCCACCGGGTATTATCTCCAAGCTTTTCGCTTTACAGACGACTCTCTCTTGAAGTTGCCCTCCTGGTAAGCAGGGGCAACCCCATTGGCGTGTGGCGGCGGTCCGTTCATATCAGCCCTCCTTGCGTCTCCGCGTTGGGGTCTGCCGAATTCCCGTGTTTCATGGAGAGCGCTATATCCGCCGCCAGTACTCATGTAACCAGCACCCCGGAAAAACGCGTTGGGAAGGACATGAAATCCACCGCGCGGCGTGTGAGAAGTTCCAGCATACGCCCGTCAGCATTTAGAACTTCGTAGGAAGGCACGCGCTTTACGGCCGGCCAGCATGCCGCCCAAAATCACCCTACACTCACCTTGTTACCGCCCAAAAGCTGGCGGTGTCGCGTTTGTGTTAGACGCTATGGGTGGACTCACGTCAAACATTGGTGGATTGACCATGCCACCCGCGGTGCGCCGACCTTCTGGCGTTCTTGTGTGCCAGTACAAAATCAAAATGAAATTCTTACCGTGCCATTCCCGACAACCTCAAAGGGCCGCGACTACATGGCGACTCTGATTAACCGCCGTAACGAAAGCTTTGGCTTGGCCGAACAGTGGCAAGCCAAAGAACCAGCGCATTACGCAGATGCTGGAACAGCTGCTGCTTCGGCTCCTGCAGCGTCAGAATTGACTCTGACGGCGTTCGTCACCACCCCGGCCAGCGCGCACGGTAACACGGCCTGTCGAGTTGGAAGCGGCCATTTTTGTTGTGAATCAGGCGCAGGGTGACCGGTCAAAACTGTATTTCCCATCCAGTCACGGCAGCTGACAAACCCTTCCAGGCCGTTGCAATTTAAGCGCACAAAAAAAAGCCGGCGGGAATGGTGCGGCTATAAACGCCGGCCCATGTTCATCATCGCCAAGTTTTGCAAAGTCGCTTTAAGCCAGTTTCTTCACGCTGTTGGCGGCCTGCAGCCTGGTATCAGAGTTCCGCCTGAAGCGTGCTGAGGGCTTGTTGTTCCCATCTTCTAACGGCGACTGCCAGATCAGCGATTTGATCACCCGGTGACGTAAAGTCGGTGAACTTGCTAAGTGGCGATGTGAATTGTGGTTGTAGCAGCAAAGCCCATACCCTGGTGGGGTGCGGGCTGAAGAAGCCAGCTCGGCGCGGGCCAGTTGGCGCGCACAATGGATCTTTTACCGGCGGATCCCCGCCGTTCAGGCTGTCGGCGTTTTCAGCAGTGATTTGAAACTCTCTGCCTGGGCAACATCCGAGCTCGGGCAAGCTGTGGCATGTGCTGTTCAGCAAGCTTGCGGATGTGTCGTGAACGGTCGCGCGCAGGCCGCTGTGACAAATAAACAAACCTTTGTTGTGCTGCGACAAGAAAGTCGGCGGCGCACGCGGTTGGCCGCTACAGGCCACTCTCTTACCAGGCGGTGGCTTATTTTGACTGTGGCTCAATGACTGCGAATACGGCGGTTTTCGTCCAGCCGCAGCGTTTAACTCCCGTGCGGTCACCATAATAAGAGCGTGTTCGACGCGCCAAGCCGCCGCAGCGCTAGCGGCCTGGTGCAGTGGTCCAGCTGTTAGACACGGCTGACGACCAGGGCTTTAACTGTCGTCGTCTCCTTCGCGGGCCATCAATCAAGTTGGCAACCAGTCATAACTGAGCTTGCCGTGGGAGCGGATGCTGCCTGGTGAAAACTGGTAATCGCCAGATGCCATCGTTGTTAACCTGCAAATCGCCACACTAAAGCAGGCGCGTCGTATTCGGGCTGAGCGAACACAAGGCGGTCTGGCGGCATCGGGCAGCATCGGCAGCGGCTCCCCCGGGAAGTAAAATGGCGGTGGCTCGCGCATGGCTTCGCGTTCGTTGGCGCTGCCTGCCTCAATCAATGCGTGGGTCGGCTCTGCAATTGCCAACGACAGCGCCCACCGTGGCATATTGGCACCGCCAGTAGGCGCGTCCATGTCCTTGGTGCCGGGCTGTCGATCAGTGACATAGGGCTGCGAGCAGCGGTCTTCTCGCCCTGCCGCTGTGTGCGGCTTATCGCGTCTTCACTGACGCTTGGGCGTGTTGCTCACTGCCTCTGCCATGCGTCAGACAAATCAAAACCGGCCATGGTCAGCGCCCGCCTCAATACCGCATCGCCGGCCTGCCTATTAACCCGCAGTACCCGGGCCGTGGCCTTGCCGTCTTTGATCGGTGGCGGGGCAACGGCATATATGTTAATCACCGGGCTGCGCCTTACGCTCTTTTTGGCGTATGAAGATCCAGCCGGTTAATGCCCGCTGTTTCCGGGCACCACAAAGTGGCCTTACCCTTGACCTGGTAGCGGCCTACAAAAGTATCAGCGAGCTGATTCAGCAGCTCTTCTACCAGCCTGGTTTTTGCCTTTCTCGACCTCCTGTTCGGTGGACGTTGATGCGGTCCGCGCAGGGCCAGCACTGTTTTGCATTTCCTCGGGCGGAAGAAATACATCTCTTGCCGTCGTCAGAAGCAACAAAGCCAAAGCGGCCAGTTGGTTGCTTTTACGTGCCGGAAAAAGACACCTTTGTGATTCTTCGAATTGGATTTCAGCTGGCGCAAACTGGCTGATAGCGTCGGCATTGAGCATGAAGTTAACCTGGTGATAAAAAAATGAATGTTGCCGCGCAGGTGTATAACTGTAAAGGTGCAGTGAGTCAGGACCCGTGGCAATGAGGAGCGTGGCTGAGCTTTATTTTCGGATCAGCCCAGGATTTGATGGTCTTTATTCGTGCATGAACACCGTGTTTGCGACCGCCGGCTTTGGCCTGATAAAGCGCTTGTCGACTTCGTGCAGGATGGTTTTTGGCGCTGTCGCCGCGTGCAAAGGTAACGCTACGCTGACCGTAATCGGTAGATTAATGTTCACTTCGCGTTCAACGTTCTGCGCAAACGCTCGCTCAGAAAACGTAGAATATATGATCACAGGGCGACAACACCACCATAAACTCGTCGCCACCCCATCGCCCGGGTTGGTCATATGCGCAGACTTTCCTGTACCAGAGCGCTGTTTGACACAGAAATCATCGCCGTTGATGCCAAGGCGTCGCTTAATCACCTTAAAGGTCGATGTCCAGCCAGATAACGCCAAAACCGGCATTTCGCCGACTGGCCGCTGGATCTCGGCTCGAGGATTTCATCCAGGACTGCGGCGGTTACAAAGTCGGTCAGCGAATCATACCCGCGCTAGCGAATGCAGGTCGTAGTGCGTTCGGCAATTTTTTGTTCAAGCTCATCGCAAAGTTTGAGTGTACGTGTCATTTCCTCAAAGTCGGCGGCCAGCAATCCAAATTTCTTGCCGGCTTGGCAACGGCTGCAAGTCAAAATTGCCGCGACTACTTGATTAACGGCGGCCGCCGGACGCAGAACCGGGGAGAAATGCGAAACTGACCACAGTTGAAACCGTGCCAAGAGTAACAGCAAAGGCTGGCCACTAAAACCGCTATCAGGGCCATAAATGCGTTTTGGTAGGAAGTGTCAGGTCAATCAGCCTTACTCTACTCACCCTATAGCGGGTAAAAAGCGGCCACCGCTAAATGTTTGCGGCCATTGACGGTCACAAAACGGCTTTCGACGGTGTGCTTGTGTCTTCAGACTGGCCCAGCATATCCAGTATTGGACACGCACAACGTTTGCTCGGCGCTGTCTAAACAGCAGCGTCAATGGTGCTTTTCTGGCCTTCGGGTTATAATGGTGGCAAAAATCGATGTTAATTCGATTCGCGATATAGCTGAATGGCGCCGTTCAGGTCCACAAACACGTGGTTATGCCCTGCTGGCCGGCTGTCGACCAATGTCCTTTCAGAAAGCATCAGGTTCAGGTCGGTTCCTACCATTACCACGATGACGTTCTCTTTTGCGCATCAGTACGTCAATCACAGTTTGGTTACACCAGGTTGGTGTCGGGATCACATTAGATGAAATCGCGGCCCTTCGTCAATCAGTCGTAAACCCAGGCGTCATCAGGCTCGTTAGGCCAGAGGTAAGACGGAAATTGCTTGGCCCTGATGTCGTTTGGATTGTTGTTGTAGTAATAGTGGCCATTGCTTAAAAAGGCCGACAAAAATAGCTGTTGGTCGCGAAAATTTATTGCGAAGCTTTCCATTTCACCAATGACGGCGGCTTTGATTTTAACGGGCCCGTCAGGGGGTTCTTGCCAGTGCCAGAAGGCTTGAAGCGCGCCATTTGCCCGCGCCAAGGCTATTTTCGCCTCTACGACTGCAGCAGACCGGGCGCTATCATATGCACCTGAATTTCAACCGACCTGCCTTACCCCAAGCGTTCGATCAGATTATCTGACAACTGCTGATAGCGGCCCATGTGCAATGCTCTGCCCACCGCATCATCAGCACAGCAGGCTGAGAATTCGATTTTTTCAGATTCAAAGAGGCTCTCATCGATGATTTTTTTCACCAAAGTCATAAAATAAGGAACCAGATGTTAGACAAAATAATCAACCCTATTATATAAAATGTCCGGTGCTTTAACACGTTTGTCCGGGTGTAAGGCGCGGATTGGCATTGTTTTCAGAATCAGCTCGGGATCGGGGCATTGTCCGGCACGACGCAACCGCACCCAGAAACGTGCGGCCCCAATCAAGTTGTGTGGCAAACACCCGGTCTGGGCCGGGTGGCGTTGAATAACAGCACTTGCGTACGGATCTTTGCGGTCGCCCCATTTCCATTCCTGGATGAAACCTGCAGGCATGCCCGGCACGCTCAAGCCACGGGCTTGGGGCGCTTGCTTAACAGAGCGGTTTGATGTCGCCTGCCGCACGTGGCCTTCAATCACGTAATCGTATAAACGCGGTTGCAACTGGCAGGGCCGGTGTCCAGGCCGGCTTCGATTCACCGGCCGTGACTGTCGATTCGCTGACTTCCACCTCAAAAACCGTTGTCCTCCAGGTGTTGACCATCGGTGCAGCAGCCACAGTGGGCATTTGTAGACGTGAATGTTGCGCCTCAGACTTGGCGCTGCCAGGGCTGAGCCAAAGCTCAGGCTAGCGCCCAGTAAACATGGCTAGAGTACGTTGCTTCATCAGGGTTAACCTCTTCGTTTTGGTGTTTGTCAGTGGACGCCAACCAGACCACCAGACGACGGCGGCCATCAGCGCCTAAAACCTGTGAGGGTTGACCAAAAAAAAATGTCATTGGTTCTTGTTCCTGTTGGTGGGGATGTCTACTTTGCGACTGGTTTTGAACAGTCGCAGCCGGTTAGCGTTTTGGTTAACCACGGTAACGACGACATCGACATGGCTGCACCGGCAATGATCGGCTTAACAGAATGCCCCACAATGGGTACAGCAGGCGGCGGCAATGGGGATGCCAGGCCTTGATTATAAATAACGCCGCCGAACAATTCTGGTGGAATTGTTCCTTCACCGTGGCGCGGCGATATGTCGATTGGCGTCGGAACCCCGGCAGGAAACCACGCGATCAGGCGTAATGGCGACCGCTTCAATGGCTACATTCAGTGCCGGTGCCAAGGCAAAGCCAACATCGGCGGCGGCCAGACCGGGCATCGTTATACCGTCACCCACCATGGCGACGGTATAGGCCTTTTTTACGCATTTCTCATTAACCACGTCTGCTTTTCTTCCGGCAACACTCCGGCACGATATTCTCAATGCCCGGCACATGGCGCAAGATGGCTTTGGCCGTGGCGTCCCACATCGCCGTACCATCCATACCTTTTAGCCTGCTGATGCAGCCTTTTCAATGCGGCACGGGAATCGGGGTTGATGGCATCGCAACGCCAAATAATCGCCAGACCCGTTTGCCTAGAGCACAAAACAGTGGGTGCCGGCGTTTGTCGTAAATTTTACTTTGGGCGGCCTGGTCTAACGGGGTTTACATCCAGTCCCTTTCATTTACCCACCAACGCGGTTGCCCAGGCGCAGGTGGTCGCCATTGTGTTGCCCGGCGACACCCTTGCCGTGAGGGCTGTCGGGAAAGCCGGTTTATTGTCGCCGGCTGAATAGTTTTCCTGGCCGACTTTTCCATAATAGCGGTTTTTTTAGGCCAGCGGTGCTTTCTGAATTGCTGCTTCAAGGGACCAGCTTTGGCCAGGGGCCAAGCAAGATGCATATTCAATCCAACCGTCTACTTTACATGCACTGGGGAACCCGGTTTTGCGCAGTTGAATAGTTTGGCCGGTCTTTATCCAGAATGGGAACCAGGTTGGATTTTGCCAGCGGTTTGAAAGGGGCTTCACCTTCGGGGATCAGCGCGGCCGTAATTTTCAAGGCGGCTTTGCCGACCGCCGAACATCACCCCGACCCATTGGGCGTGGGGCCAGGGCCCCAAAAAAGGCGCAGGGGGGGATTTTTTTCTTTTTCTCCCTCCCCTTTTGGG
>Ga0163217_1004622_pt1 | contig 11883 bp, 13 predicted proteins | sample SynspAceP_FD_185933 | JGI IMG/M metagenome (GOLD analysis project Ga0163217, IMG submission 185933) | Saline lake microbial communities from Ace Lake in Antarctica - Synechococcus sp. Ace-P (PacBio error correction) | ecosystem: Environmental > Aquatic > Non-marine Saline and Alkaline > Saline ... | reverse complement strand
CGGCCCTCATCCTGGCTCGTGAGATACTCGCCACGATTCTGTGTTGGACATGTTCCGCGCAGCCCGCACACGCTAGACACCGATGTAATTTACGAAGCACAGGCGGCCTCTGGTTTGGGCTCGTCCTTGACATCTGCTGATCGCGCATCTGACCACGTTCAGTAATAGGTGGGCTCACGCTTCTCCATTGCCGCGCAAACCTCGCTGAGCTGCAGGTGAACCTGGAAGGGCGCGCTCGGACACTGGCCTGGGTTGGGACTCGGCGCAGGTGAAGTATGACGATTTGCCAGTCACTACACACCTTTTGTGAGCTTGCAGTGGTCGTCCGAGCCTGTGGTGCCGGCGGATACTCTAGCCGCCCGCGAGGTCTGTGGTCCATACTGGGATTGCCAGACCCGCAGTGTGGCAGTCTTGGAACTTGAGCCAGCGGACACAGTTCCTTTCATTTACTTCGCGACTTTCCTCTGCCCACTCGGTTGCGCTAAACGGCGATATCCTGCCTTGGAGCCCATGATGCGATAGCTCTGTCAGTGCGAGGATCCCCCCTTGGCTTCTCAGGATGGCTTATCGACCTGAATCGTTCGCAAGCGGCATCCAGGGCCCTGCGCTCTACAACCGGTAAAACCCTTAGCGCCTCGCCCAACTACGGCTGCAGGCAGGCGGATACAGGAACCGGCCGAAGCAATTGGCCGGGCTCGCTAATGGGCGCCATAATGGACGCGTTGGCCAGCTGGCTAAGGCGTACTCGGGTTTATAGAGCATGAGGACTGGACTCGGCTTCGCTTGTGCGCCGGAGCTCAATAAGGTCCCGATTCCAGTCCCGGGCATCGACGCGCAGGCCGGCTATCGTTCTCTAGCCCCGGCTGCGGATGCGTGCCTAGAATCGCCGCACCCGGCAGAGGAACGGCCAGCGGGGGCGCCTGGCCATTCCGCAACTGCTAGGCCGGGCCCCCTCGAGACATCCGCGCGAACGCCCAGGCATCGCTTTTGTGCCCGCCTGGCCCCAGGCAGTGCTAAACTCAAGTTCTCCGAGGTTTTTCAGCTGCACTCGCCAGTCAGCCAGGGCCTACGGAGCAGGCGCCCCCAGGGCCAGAGGCACAGCACCCTGAGGGCGAACGACCGCGAACCAGCGGGGGGCCTCGCTGCAGGGGGCCATGATCCCACGCAGGTTTGCGCCAAGGAGCGACGTCACGACCGTGTTGGCGCGTACGCTGATTTCTCTCGCCACACCGCCAGACGGCGGGGGGCAAAGGGGAAATCGAGATTTGGGATGGGTGGGGCGGGGGGCGGGGTGCAACCGTGAGAGGGGCGGCCTGTGACGTGTGGACCCTGCACCGGCTGTGCAGTCTCCAGCCATCCTCTCGGCGTCCATGGGCCGGATCGGGGCGCCGCCGCCATGGGCTCCAGAGGACAGATGGGAGTCAGGTGAGCAGACGCAGAGGCAAGCGACCCAGCAGGTCGGAGAGAACCAACCGCCGGGCGTGTTGCAGCCAGCCGTCGCAGTTGGGCGGTGATCGCCTTGGGGCAGCTCGACCTGAACTTTACGGGGACAGTGTTTCCTCACCAGGGAGTGCACATGGAAGAGCAGCTCGCTGCAGCTGGATGTCACCGTCCGCAGAACGGCAGTGATAGGATTCGCGGCGAACGATAGGAAATAATATTCGCAGCGGTAGCTCCGGGCAGCGGGCCGAGCGAAAGCACGCGGTCCTCGATACACCACAGCAGCAGTTGGTGAGAAAAAAGAGGGACAGGGCCAACTCGGCTACTAACCCTGGTCCACGCACCAGAATCCGGTGCCACCCCCCGCACGCCAGAGGCGTGAGCGCGATGGCAATCAGCAACAGCAGGCAGTTGGGGAATCACGATTTGAACCATGTCAGCACGATTCCCTCGAGATATCCGCGACTCCGCTGCCACAGGTCTCAGCCTCCTGTATCGACCGAGGGGGTTGGCACCGAGTGCGCAGGGATCGTTGCCAGAGTGCCGCTGCCCGAGCGACCGCTGCTGCCGGGCCATGGCCCCGATCGAAAGTGGGGAGCCGAGGCCAAGGACTGCCCGCCTCAGTCATTTAGTCAGTTGATGGAATTCAGAGCGCAGTATGCACGGCATAGCCGGCGGCGGTACCAAATCGGTATGCGGTGGCAGATCCTCCCCTCGACGGAGGTGTCCCAAGGTGAGTCTTCGCACATCCCCCCACCCTGGCAACGAGGGCACGACTCGCCCGAATGTCCGAAATTCGCTCTCAGAAAGAGGAGCCCGCGCAGAACCACGGCGCCCACCGCTTCGGCGGGTGGGCTCGATCCCCAGCTGGGTAGGAAGTTCCTGCCTCATCCTATGGGCTATCGAGCTCAGGCCGCTCGAGGCGTCGCAGGCGGTTTCGAGCATTCCCGGATCGGCATTGCATGTGACGGTGTCATGGGCGGAGCATTTAGCCAATGTCTGGACGTAAAGCCCCAAACCCTCGGGCATCGACTCTGAACAGGTCGCCTGACCGCTTCGCGCGTCGATCCTAGTGAATATTCCCTTGCGCTGCATTTGTCGCACCATCGTCCGGGCATCGAACACGCGATCAGATCGCCCTGCAGCTGCGCAGCGCTATAGTGATCCAGACGCGTTGAGGTTGCCGGCAGTTCTTGGCTTGCTGGTGTGAAGCCACGGGTGAGAATATGCGTGCTTGTCCCAAGCTCGTGCTTGCACCAGCTCCTGTACGAGCAGGCCGCTCGCCCACTGTCACTCGCACTGCCAAACCCCAGGTACGCACGAAAGAGTCGGATAGTCGCAGGGCCACGGGCAAGCCGCTGCGAAGCAGGCTCCGATTCAACTGTCCAGCGGGTCTGTCCGTATAGGGCTGGGAACAGGGCTCACCAGCACCATTCATCACGCTCGCAGCAGGTGCACCCGCTGGGCCTGGGCCTGTGTACGGCAACGCTCGATCCTCCTGCCGGCCTGAGGTCACGGCGGGCAGCCACCGGCCTGGGCTTCTCAGACTGGCCCATCAATCGGCGGCTGCCGGAGAGTATAATGGTGCCAGCAGCTTAGCTAAGGGGAAAGCCTTGTGCGAGTGCTCGCGAGCCTCGACAAGCACGGCGCCCTATAGAAACTGCTGTGTCACTTGGTGTGAAGCTCATACACACTACGGCTCTCATTGGAGCCACTTACTCGTCAACGTGTGTTGTAGCCTAGGTTTGATCAGTGCGGTGAGCTCTTCATCTGACCAGGCGCCTAAGTGCGAACGCATAGCGGGCCGCCAGACAGGCTGGCAACACACCGCACGAGCGGCGGGCACGCCGCGGCCAGTATTCAGCGATGTTCGTCCTGGCGTGTGCTATGCCGACAGCCAGAGCCCAAATACTGAGGCACGAGCCGCTCGGCACAGATGCGCGCCACGACATCGGGGCCTGGGAGCCTGCGCGCCGACCGACTCAGATAACCAGAGGCCCAGCGTTACAACTATCCGCCCCAGATCCCCGAATACCCGAGCGATCCGACCTGCCGCCCGCTGCAGGAAGGCATCCAGGCCGTTCCGACCCCTGGACCCATCGATGTCCTTGAAAAACTCCACACGGTACCGTTCGGTGGAATCCGCTTCTTCGTGGAGCACACCTGAGCTCTGTTGCAGTCAGTGCTCTGGCTCCACAAAGCAATACGGTGTCTTGTGGAAGGGGGCTCCTTGGCCAACGCTCTTAACGTCTCGTTGCTCAACAAGGCTCCACGGACCAATGCCCTGCCGACGCAACAGAGGCTGGACCCTAGTGGAATACCAGGCCAGATCAGAGGATCGGTATGTGTCTGGCTCAGGCGCGCGCAGCGCTGTTCAGGCCATTCAAAACCACGTTGGCGGTGGTGGGGTAAGGCATAGGCGGCATTGTGGGCCTTTGACCACTATTATGACCGAGTCTGCTCAGCTAACCAGGCCGCTTGATTTGCCAACGTTCCCAGCCATTTCAGTTCGATGTCCGCCCCGGCGCTGTATCGAGAAGCAGTAGCAGGCGCCGCAGATCTCGCGCTCGCCTGGCTGTTCGGCCGATCACGCAAATATTAGCTACCCACAGTGCGGCGATCGCCTAAGATCAAACGTCCTGAACTCTCCGGTAAGCGGCTTTCAGATAAGGATCTTTCGGCTCTGTGGATCACGGCTGTGTTGGAATTCGCCTGAGTGATCCTCCAAAGCGCAGACCGGAATTCGATCCAGATACTTGCGGGTCTGTCAATGCGGCCGGATGTGATCACGCAGTGCTGGGTTCGTGAACACACACCTGTTGGGACATGAACTAGGGCTGGCGTTCAAGGTCGGCCAGGGCGTGTATCAGAAGACCACGATTCTGCTCGATTCACTCGCATCAAGTGGAGTCGCTGGGATCGTGGATTCATGTCAGCCACACGAAATCGGTCGAATTGATGTAGAGGGGCTACGCCGGCGTCGATGCAGGTTTCTCTACAGCGGATCGTTCTGGCGCGTGGCGCTCGAAGACCTTGATGGGCGCTCGGGCTCCCGCGTCCGAAGCGTCCACACGACGAGTAGGCCAACACTAGTTAAGGACGCCCCAGCTCAACTCGAGTCTGGAGATCGCCAGGGTGGCTTCGATCAGCACGGATACACGCCACCGTTTCTCCACGATCAACTGTCTGTCGCCGGCAACGGTCGACACGGAGAAACAGCGTCGATTCCGCTGACTGGGCTATGTTGTGTCAGATGCAGGTAGGTGGGCGAAAAAGCGGAATCAGCCTTTTGCGAGGCCGTCCGATTCTGGCGACGTGCGCAAGCACCGTCCAGATCGTAATGAGCTCGATGCTGGACCAGACGCTGTTCGCTGCCCAGCTGCGGCACGCTCATTGAGCGGCGTGGGTCCCGGCTATTTCCGGGCCAAGTCGCATTGGGCCTGCAGCACGCCATGGGCAGGCACGGGACCTGCCCGCCTCATATAAACCCTGGCGTAAGCATGGCAGCGAGCAAACGCTGCTGAGGACCAAGACTGTAGCTGCTGTGCACCGCAACGAAGCAGGGCCACGACGCGAACCATGTGAAACACGCCGAGGTCGAGACACGGCGGGCAGAAGCTTCCCAGCGCAGTAAGCCAGAGCCGTCGCGCGAAGCTAGAAGGCCAGGCCGAGCCATTCTGAGAAATTCTGCTTCGAGATCTGTGAAAAGCAGAAGGCGTCATTCGAGATGCGACGGATGACGTGGGTTGTAGGGCCCCAGGCGATTGGGTCGGCCAGATGATGTTGTCATAGACTTGCCGTTCCCGCCTGTCTGGCCGGCCACCGCTCCGGCAGAGTGGGGTCTGCTTGATCTCCCGAGGCCGCCCGACGGCCGCGATCTCGCTTACCTCTATGACGAAGGCGGCGGGCCGTATGACGTTCGTCAGGCCCAGGTCTCCCAGCGGGCGGGTTTCGCGCCGGATCGCGCCCAGCATGGTCTCGCCGGGTGGGGCCACGCCACAATATCGACCAGGCGCTGCACGACATCCGTGGGACACGTGGCGAGTGTCGGGTCCGCCAGGTCTCGGCCACGGCATCTCGCCAGTGAGCAAACTGCCTGCTGTTGTATGCAAACCGCAGCAGGCCAGGGCCCCCATCAGCGAAGCCGTCGTTCACAGGGCTTCGAGTCTCCATGGGTCGACTCCACCGGGCTAAGAGCGGCGGCGCTGGCTGGTTCGGCAGAGGCCGTGGGCCACAGAAGGGGGCCAACGGTGCTCTGGTCAAAGAGTTGGGCGCCCGGGGGAAGATCCAGCTGGCGGCTGAGCACCACCCGCAGCGGGCTCGGGCGAACGCCGGCCACGGCTGGTCGTGAAGCAGGGTTGTCATCCGGCGGCGCAGCCGCGTGCCGCGCGACGATCCACCGCATCACAGCCGAGCGCCGCAGCGGTGAACCCACTGGCCGACCGCCCTCGGGCGCCACTATCCATTGGCTGTTGGCGTTGGGAGGGCGGTGCGTCCAATCCACACTCATCGCTCCACTTGAGCAGGCCCAGGGGGGCGCCGCCTGCGCACCCGTCGGCAGGAAGGCCGCGTGTCAGCCGCAGCGGCTTCGCTCTGCCGGCCGCCTCCAATACCTCAATTCCAGCGCCCGCAATTGGGCGAGGCCTGCGCCGGCCATTCGGGTAGATTCAGGATCGGCCATTGCCACCACCCCCGGCAATGGCCGGGCGCGATTCACCGCTCATGGGCAGGGGCGGGGTGCGGCCGTGGTGGCAGCAGGGCTCCAGGGCTCACCACCAAAGGTGCCTCGCCGAGGCGGTTCACCCGCCTGGACCAGGGCCACCCACCTCGGCGTGGGGGCGCCCCCCGGCTCTGCGTGGAAGCTTTTCCCCCCCAGCGTCCACGGCGGCCAGCCCACGGCATCCACCAAGCGGATTGGGGCTGGTGCGGCCTTCGCGAGCGCGCAGCTTTGCAGGGGCGCGCGTCCGATTCCAGCGCTGCCCGACGCTCACCCGCTTGCCTCTTCGCGCTCGATATCACCGTAAATTGTATAGCTGGAACACCAGCTCTAGCCCATGAAAACCCGTGCAGGAAAGCCACGGCTACGTGAGTCTTCACCAGGCGCCCCTCCCGGATGACGCCGCTCAGGACGTTTCAAGCGCGGGAACTACAGCTTGATCACGCCCACTCAATTGCCGCCATTCCTTTTGACCAGCGATAGGGGCGGTCACCCTCCCAGCTCGTTAAATAGCGACCGTGGAGAGCTCAAAGGCTGCCGAGCGGCCGGTCGTTGGGAAAGATCGGCCAGCAATGGCTTCAAGATCGAAAATTCTCGCCGCCAGGCCGAGCGGCCATTTCACCGCCAGCTGGGAATTCTCCAGATGAGTCGTCCAAAAGCTCCACGCCTGAAGGGGCGGAGCGTCACCTGCAGCGTGGGGTGCTTCAAGCGCAATTTGCCTCGCGAAGCCCCACCAGGCGCAGACGCAACGCCCCACGGCTGGCCCTCGCGGTAACCACCAAGCTCCAGCTCCTGGTCGTCGAGGGTCACGGCAGGGCTTTCAAGGCCTGCGCGCAGCACCGGCGAGCCGTTGCATCGGCGTGGGCGTGCAGCTGGCGCCAGGGAGCCAGAGCAGAACCATCACCGCGTTGTGGGAAGGACAGCCAGGGCCAGCAATAACGGACATGCAACTAGGGCGAGCATCAGGAATCAGGGGCGGCAAGCCACCGAAGCACCAATCGGCGCCTGGATTCCACTGTTGTCTGGAATTGGCATGGTCAGGCTTTCTCTAGCTCATTGGTTCCGCGACGGCAGGCCCGGGATCGGTGCCAGTCCGTGTGCGTGGCAGAGGCCAGATCGGCCATCGGCCCGCCAATGGCAGTGGCAGGCGCGGAAGGTGCCCGTCGCCCGTGATCGCCCTCGGAGTACGGGAACTGCAGGCCGCCCGCCATTACCCACCTGTTCACCACCGCGCTGCTGGCTGACCCGCCAGGCGTGTGTCCGTTATCGCCATCAGGCGGTAATTAGGCGCAATGCCGAAAGTTGATGCCGGTCCACAACCTTCAAGTGGAATGGTTGCCGCCCGGAATCCAGCGGCGTGCCGGTCCGCGGCGCAGGCGTTGGCATCCCAAACCGGCGCCCTCGAAGCGCTCAAAGCAGGCCTCGGCGGATGGCGCGAGCGTAGGAACGCGGAGCGCTCCTCGGCGCACCACCGGCTCGGCAGCCAAAGACAGACGGGCGTAAAAATCACCACAGAGCTGGTCGGCCATCACCCACCGGCGGTGGCCGCTCTCGCAGTCGAGTGTGTTCGAAGTACTCCCTCCAGAGCAGAGATGGGCATCGAAGTTGGCGCGCGATTGCCCAGCCAACCGCCGAATCCCGTTTGACGTCTCCGGTGTCGAGCCCAGCTCCAGCTGCAGCCGTGGGCCATCGCCAGGGCCGCCTCCAGCGCAGCGATCCAGAGCGGCGCACGCAGTAGCACTCACCCCCTTGCAGTGGCCAGTTCGTCGAAGGTCCTGGGTCCGGCGGCGGCGCGCCCGTTGTCGGGAAGGCCAGTCGTTGTTGGCATCAAAATGCTTGACGGTAGCGCAGGGCTTCGACGGGCAGCGGGCGCAAGCAATCGGCAAGGAAACGCCAGGTCTATCGCCGCACAGGCGCCAGCTTTGAAGCTGCGCCACACATGCAGCAACGAAATCGGAGCCCAGGCTTTCCAGGGTTGCAGTCTGGTAGGCGGTATTTATTGTAGGTTTGGTGGGCATTCGAGGGGCGCTCATTCGGGGCGCCGAGGTCGTGGGGAGGTTGGCAACCAGCCAGCTTCGGGGCGCCTCCACCCGCGCCCTTGCCCTGGGTGAAAATACCAGCGATCGGTCGGGGGTGGCATCGCCGGCCGGGATGGGGCGCGCGCATAGCTGCGCAGCACCGCCTTGTCGGTTCAGGAGCCAGGCTGCAGCAGGGCAAAAGGAGCCCATAGAGGCGCACGTCGAGGCTTTCGTACCAGGCGTAATCGCAGGCACTCGAGCACCCCGAAGCGGACCCACCGGATCCTCGGACCAGCGGGCGGTCCAGAGGCTGCCCGCGCTGGCGACACGACTTCCCCTCGTGGTCGTAGAGCTCGTTGAGAGGGGCCTTCGCGCAGGGCCTCGGGCAACGGTCGCTGCGCTCACCCACAGACACCGTCTGGCTCCAGGCGTGCGATCCGATCTGCTGGCGCCCCAAGTCCTGGGGACGCCAGTCGGCTTAAGGCGCCACTCCGGCTGGCATCCGCTCGAACGGCTAGTGTCGGCACCGGCGCCGAAGTGGCGGGTGTTGTAGGCGGCGCAGGGCCCCCTGGCCGGGTGCGCCGAAGGCCGTGAGCCGGCAAGGTCCCAGCTGATCACGCGAGCCGGCAATTCGAATCTCATGCGCCCGAGTCTCCAGTCCGGGAAGCGCCAGGGCCAGCGCCGCGCCTGGCCTGCTCGCCTGCAGTGTGCTGCGCGGTCCGTATGTCGCTGGCTTGGAAGTCGACGCCATTTCGGCGGCGTCGAGGGCTCCCAGATTTCGGCGCCATCGCCACGGGGATCCAGCTGGCTGCAGCGCAGCGCACCTCCCACCCCGGCACGGTCGGCGCGGCACCGCACAGAACACCCACTGGTCACTTCAGCTCCCTCCGCCCAACGGCTGGGCTCCCTGCGCCGTCCCACATACCCAGCAGCACACCGCGGTAGGGCGGCCTGTCATCATACGCAAACGGTTGCGCTGGCCCTCTCGCCGCGGGCCGATCGCCCGGCAGGTAGGTGCCCCTGTGCCCGAGCGCTTGGGCCGTCATCGCTCGGAATTAGGACCGGAGGCGAGCCAGGTGGATTCCGTCGTCTGCGTTGAACCCCTAGCGGTCTCCAGCAGTGTTGCCGCCCAGCTCCACCCAGCAGCAAGCCGACCAGGTCCAGCCGGTGCGCGTCGGTGGTAGTCTCTGGGCCAACCCGGCCAAAAACGCGAACACCGCCACGGGTAGCTGCTGCCGCTGGTATCACCCGGCCAGGATCGGATGAACGCCTCACAGCTCCCACCGACGCTTTGAAACACACCGCTGTGGCTCGGACCAGCTTTCAGGGGGGTAGCCGGGCGGCATAGGTGCCACGTGCTTCTGCTCAGGGTGCTGGCCGTGGTACCCACTGCCAGGCGCCCAGGGGTGCTGCGCCATGGCGTCCTGGCTGGAATTCAAGCCGGGACGGGAATCGCTCCACCGCTGCGGCGGTGGGCCCAGGGGCGTGGGCGCGGCTGGTGGGCCGTCGTTTTCGAACAGGGCGAACTAGGCAATCGGCAGAACTCCCGAACCCAGCTGTTCACCGCCATGCACTGCCAGAGGTTGGACCGTGGCCAATCGGGGGGCACGGCACGAAGCAACCGGCGCCGAAACCACCCAGGGGCATGCCCGTGGTTGGGGGCCGTCATCCAGGTTGCTGGCTAACGGACGGCTGTTAAGGCGCCTCCCCAGCCCAGGTTGATGATCCGTCTGCTACGCACTCTATACAGCCAAATTGAACCTCACTGAGCGTGCACACTTGATTGCTGGACTAGCAGCCGCGGACGCGCCGAACAGCTTACCGGGGATATACGTCCCCTCTCGGTAAGACCGAAAGCGCATCGCAGCCAGGGAAAGTGGGAGTCAGCTTGTCAGAACTGAATCAGAACATTGGCCCCAAGCGGCTCAATTTGGTTTGCGTTCTCTACTGGTTGCGCTCGCACGTCCTTGATCCGATCAGGGCCATCAAGCCCGGTGAATGGTCATCCGACACCGCAACCAGGCCCTGATAGCGCAGACCACGCGGCGGTGTGCGCTCCAGCCAGAGGCCCGGGTTTCACCCTCGACGCCACCGCCATCCCACCCCGTCGCCAGGCCAGGAGCTTCCAGCTCCCCCTGACGGCCCACAGTGCCAGCACCATGTTACATGGATCGTGGCGGCGGTCGGGAATCGCCACGTGAGGGCACATCGGCAGGCAGCCAGCCAATCTGCGTGAGGCCATCATGGCGCAGGGGACCTGGATCCATTGACACAACGACGCCAGCTTGCTGTGTCGGCACCGATCTGCCGGCAGGCCTTGAGTCCCTACTCTGCCCAGAGCCCTGGACTGGTGCACAGGGCCCAGCTGTTTGGCGGCACCATCCCGCCTATGATGCGGTCTGGGGAATATGCCAGCGGAGCTGGCACAGCAGCCGGACAGGCCGTATCGCTGATCCCGGTGCTGTCGAGCCTCCCTCGGCTGCTGGTCGGGCCACTGTGCTGCTGGCCAGCGGCGATTCCGCTTCTGGTATCGGCATCGGCGCATGCTGTTGCAGCAGATCCCATCAGAGGCAGCTTCGATCTTTCATCCTGCACATTCCAGGCCTGCAGCTGGCGTTCGCGCGAATCGGCAGGCCTGGCAGACGCGAGCTTGATTCAGCTGCACGGCCCGCGAAGCCCGAACCCCTGCTGCCGCAGGCTGCCAGCAGCGGCTCAGCGCCCTGGCGGTGCTCACGACTCCGGGCGGGGCGGTGCCGAGGAGCGGTGCGCCGAATTCTGGCGGGTCTTCCGCTTGATGAACGGCCTATGCCGGTCTGGCTTTGCGAAACGGCTCGGGCCATCCCGACGAGAGGGTTCTGGGGGCCTGGAGGGCTGGAGGCTGGCCCTTTCCGCCGGATCTCGGACCGCATGCAATTTCTGGTGGTCTGGTCGCCGAAACCCCGCCCCCCCGCCCGATCCGGGCGGAAGCGCCGCTGTTCGGGCCTCGACACGACGGCCTCTGGCTCAGCACCCGATCGCCTGCCTGTATTCGGAGCAATGACCAAACTGGGACGGTGCGAGTTCAGCTGTTGGCCATCCTGGAAGTGCCCCCTGACGGCGTGCTTCTGTGGCCTGGGCGCCGGGGTGGGCTCGATCGGTCTAGGAGGCCCTGGCGCGCGCCCGAACTTGGGGCGCTCTCGTCGGCTACTGGCAAAAAGCAGTAGCGCCGGAGCGGCTCACCGGCCGCCATGATCCACCTCCCAATGGCCGACCCCGCAATCAATACTTCGCGGCGTGCCCCAATCCAGCAGGGGATGGCCTCGGGAGGGCGAGGCCCTGGACGCTGGTGGAGCCCAGGCCGATATGATGACGACCCCCCGCTCCTGCCGACGTCCCGACCGGTGTTGATTCGGTGGAGGCCGGTCGGCAGGCAGGGCCCACTGGTCTTCATGCTCTAAGAGGCGCCGTGTCGGAGCCCTCATCGGGGGCCCGCAGCTCGGCGAGTGGTGGGTGGTGCCACTGTGCGCGGTGGGAGGCCTGGACCGACACTGCGACGCCCTTGCCTGGAGCCGAGGGGCGGTCATGCGCAGGACAGGTGGAAGAGCCAGCACCAGGCCTGGCGCGGGCCATTCCCTGGCCGATGGGCACCCGCTGTCGCCTCGCTCAAATCCCGGTGTGGTGCTTGAAGGGCGGCCGTCAGCGGATCAGCACCGGGGCTTCCCGGCCTGG
>Ga0163217_1067927_pt1 | contig 11884 bp, 17 predicted proteins | sample SynspAceP_FD_185933 | JGI IMG/M metagenome (GOLD analysis project Ga0163217, IMG submission 185933) | Saline lake microbial communities from Ace Lake in Antarctica - Synechococcus sp. Ace-P (PacBio error correction) | ecosystem: Environmental > Aquatic > Non-marine Saline and Alkaline > Saline ... | reverse complement strand
ATGTGCGGCCACGAGCCATTCCAAGCATTGGGCCTTGACCCGCTAGGGGCCGCATCTGCGATGTTACCATGACCGCTTCTGGACATCAATCATCATGCATGTCCTTACGATATTTCCTTAGTCCCAACATAGTGCATACCGAACCAACGCTCGCCTGCCGGTCATCTCGTGCCTTCGCACGGTCACGATGAGCGCTGTGGATCGGTGTCGATCAGAGCCAGTTTGGGGTCGGATACTTACCTAAAACCGAAATGCGGGCCTTTACGGGCTGCAGTCACTGACTTGCCGTATCAGATAGCGCACCCTTCTAAAGGCCTCCTACCTAGATTGTCATCCCTCCCTACATGGACTATGGCACGGAACTCGTTTGACTCACTTGGGTAATAATATTCATCCTTCAATAGGATGCTCTGCGCCGAAATGCTTTCGGGTCCAAGGCCGTCGAGGGTATTCCTTCACAGCCCTGGCCGCAGCGTTTGGATCTTCTCAATGTGGGCTGCGATCCAATCCTTTACGCGTTCCTCCATCCACGCATCGAGTATGACTGCTAAGATCAGGCCCGAGTTATTCGTTATAATTGAGTGTGGCAGTTGCGATGCTTGTTCGGCATCAGCCTCGATCATGCTTGCATCAATGTCGTGCCTCTTGAGGGCGTAACATCAGGCCGTTGCCGCTCACCAAACCTATCTGCGAACTGCACCGCGCGACAGTCTTCTCGAAACAGAGATGCCCTCAAGCAGTTTTGCTTTCCCCGAAAGGCGCCCGTGTCTGGTTCGCATTATGTTTTGAGCCATTTCGTTCGACGATATATCGATGTTTTGGCACTGGATCAGACAGATCAAGGGGACCACGACAGAACCAACATACGCTAAGGTTCTAAAATCCGCACCTTCTTCGCATCCAACCGGCTGCTCTGACGGATAACCGAACAATGCGAGTAGCAATTCGCGATCAGCACGACTCAGGAGATTCCCTAGCATCTCTCAATCGCTATGGACTGGCTGTTTTGGCTGTAAAACTCGGCCAGGATACTGACGGATGTCACTCAGATCAACGAACATCAATCGCCGCAGCAGGTTTGATCTTGGGGCACATGATTCGGTCAATCGAGAACTCGTAAACACGCGCCTTGTGCTTCTTGCTTCGGTTCCACATCGTCCAATATTCCCGCTTTACAGAGTAAAATTGAATCAAGCACGGCCGCATCTAATCAAACAAGAGTTTTTTCAACAGAATTAGCTGAGCACGGTTCTTGGCAAGCCCCCCTGTAGGAGTCTTTACATGACGAACTTGGCGTTTGATGAGCGGAAGGGGTGCTCGACCTTGGCCCTGACCATAGCGATTCACCGATTGATCTTCTTCGATGGCGTCGAGCTTGCCGCCCTTGGCGCCTTTGCGCATGACACCCCAGGGCCTTGCCCGGTCCTGTTTGAAGGCGGCTCGCGTTCGGAGCTCACATACCCTTTATCGGCCCAGACGGAGTTTCGTCGCATGCAGGAGGTCGCCCCAGACCTTACTGTCGTGGAGCTTGGCGGTTGAGGTCTCAAGGCTGTGCGCGTCACGCGGCTGTCGCATCGACGCCCGATATTGCGCCTTCATGCCAAAATACCAGTCGTTTGCCCTTCTTCGTCGAAGACATTTCAGGTTCACGCCTTGACTTGTTCTGTCGAAGACGGCGCATCATTGATAGTTCGCATCACCAGCGTTGCCCCGAGCGCAAGCCGATTGCCCCTGTCGGTAGGATGGCGCATTCACACCGCGCGAAGATTGCCTCGGTCAGCTCGTGCCGCTCCAGCAGTGGCGAAGTTGAGGATGGTCGTCTCATCAGAATGCGGTCATCGCCCAGCTCGATCCCGGCAAAGCTGGCGCATCGCCTCGCTGTCGTAGAGCATCTCTTCGCCATCGGATCCGCTCAATGCATACAAATTCTGAGGAAGTAGACCCGTGCATCCAGCTCCAAGGCATCCGGCGGGCGACCGCCCTTCGGCCGATTTTCGGATAGTGCGGCACGATCAGCGCCAAAAGACGAGCCAGGCACCCACCGCATCCCATCTCGCCAGGAACAGTTCCGCCGCGTCTGCTTTCTTCTTCATCGCATTACGAAGACCGGGAAAGCGGGCTGCTTTGGCATCGAGGCTCCTGGGAGGGATGCATACAATCTTACCAGATCATGCCAAATGAGAAGGTTTTTCAGGGACGTCCTGTAACCCCAAAACAGGCTGCGACAATCCCCACGCGGGCAGACCGTCAGCCATGACTTGAAGTGCAATGGTTGGTGCAAGTTCATGTTGAATTGGCGCCCTCATCCGTTTGTTAAGACTTCTTCGACTTGATTTGGGTCGTCATAGTTCAATCGCAAGGCGCTGCGCAAAGCTGTTCACAGATTAGCTCCGTGGCTTCCGCCATCTAGAGAATTCTTTGGATAGGCCTTGACACATCTGAGGATATTCGCATCTTCATATGCTCCTCTAGGTTCAAATGGTTTACTTCTGGCCATTCGAATCAGTTGAAACAAGTAGGACAAAGTAGATCTTGGTAGTCTGCTTCATTGCCAAACAGGTCCTTAAAGACCTTACCAAGATGCTTGAACGTAGCTTCAGGTTTCCAGTGTCGTTACTGATTACGAAAGGCCCCGGCTGCCGCACCGCCGATGATCATCATCTCTACGGAGTGACTTAAGAATCATGTCTAGTTTTCCACCAGCAGCAGATAGCCACCAAATTACCATCACGAAAACAGTACATTCCAATGATTCCTATCAAAAGTCAAATCCTTATCTCGGGAAGTTAGAATGGCTTTTCGATCGCCTAACCAGGAAATATGCATCATGTCGTTTAATGGGAAACGTGAGCAGGCTACTCCAATACAAGATTCTGAATTTCGCCCAGCGATGATAACACTGATCGCTAGGCGAAAATCGGTGGCAGGCCCGCATGGACTTGTTGCCGCCCGTCCGACCTTCATCCGCGAAATGAAAGCCAAGCGAGCGCGAATCAGGTGGGCATGGCCTTTGGAAAAAGGGCCGCCGCATCGCTAGGTTTCATATTTTCATAGACATCGAAAGTCGCTCAAGTCTTCTGTCGCAGCTTGCTTGCGATTCGATAGGTCTGTCCGAGGCGTTCTTTCCCATCGCAACTAGGGCGGCCAGATTTTCGGTAATCGTCTGCTCGGCGGTCTTTTAACGCCAAAACATTCGGCCCTCAATAGCAGTCTCACGGCGCGTTAGTTGCCGCTCCGCGGGCTTGGAGCATCGGCAAAGCAATTCGGACAATACCGTATCTTGGTCCCTGAACATGGGCTGGCAGTACTGCATCTTGCTTGCGGACGCTTGTTGTAGTTTGATGATGCCAAACGCGTAACCGCTTAGGAACCAGAATCATAACGACGAGAACATTAACGGCGAACGCCAAGCCTGCGGCGGATTAGACGTGTTTTGCGTTTGGTCATTATTTCTGCGCCACGCCGAGATGACGGCGTTTTCCCATTGTGGTGGCCAAGTCAACGTTTTGCGGCGACGGCGCTGTGGCCGGAATGAAGCTGGGCGGCGTGATGATATGCTCTACCCCTTGGCTTGATGTGTTTGCCCTCAGCGACGCGATCAGTCAAGGACGGTTCGGTTTGGGCAACCGGCAGGTCATAGCCAGTGAGGGCCATCATTCATTTCTAAAGTGCCGTGATGCGATTTCTGCCCTCAACCAAAGCGTTCAGATCTTCGCGTGGTTTTATGGCGATTAACTGCGCACCCCTAAAGGGCTTTGGTTTCATGTCATCAACTTGGACGACAGAACCGCCCCAATCGCGCCCGCCCATGCCCTTGTCGAGGTCCGTGAAAAGCGACTAAAGCCGACGCCATGCGAGACAGGCACATAAGCTCGCCGCCCCGAAGTGCGCCCAATGGCCAGTAAAATATCAGGCAACGAGGTCCATAATAAGGGATTCCCCTAATTTCAATACAAATTCGGTAATCAGGAAGGTCGGGGACCATACCCGTCCGCCGACGAACAAGCTGAACACGCCGCAGCATTTTGCCCGCGCAACGCACAATTTGAAGGACCGGCGCTTCGATTGTCTGAGGCTCAGCGCCCTGAGAATAGCCGTTCAGCACATCCGCAATGCGCGGCTTCAGGAATGCGACGGTCTTGCTCGTTTATGACGAGAACCACTTCGAGCTGCATTCGTGACCAGGAGGGTTCTGGCCTCAGAAGTCGGACCAGTGACACCACAGTTTTTCGGAGCGGACAAGGGCAAATGTCGGTGTTGCCCACAAAGGGGCTGGGTTTTACTATTCGACCTCGGGTGGTCGTCCTTTGGGTGCAGAGCGATACCCAGATAAGGAGGGCAAACACCGCGCCCCCAGCCACGAGGCTAAAACAATGACGGCCAAGCACGAGCGGACGGCGACTGCGTGCCAGGTTGGTCGTAATTTCGGCTTTGGCATCGGCCATCATCGGCCCTCGTCATTATTTCTGTTCCTTCTTTGTTTTAGGGCAAAGAGAGCTAACGATTGTTAAGACGGCTTACGCCAAATGTCCCAATAACAAACGAGCCGACGGTTCGAGATGGATGACTTTTTGGATCAGCTAACTTACTTTTTGACGAACCTTGGTGTGGCAGCGGCAGATATTCTAGGTGACGGCGACCTTGGGCGTCTTTCTGCGGCGTTCTATTTTATCCGTTCGAAGCGCCGTTCACACCGGATTATTGCCCTTCTTTATTCAGGACTTGACTGCGGCTGCGGGGGAAGTTGGTGTCGGCACTCGATCAGCGTGGGGTTGTCCATGAAATCATAGGTGATCGATTCGCGTTTCCAAGGAATCAACGTGATTCGTCTTCGGATTGCTTGCTTGCCAGTGAAAGCATGCCTGCAAACGGAACTGCGGGCTATGAACTTCTTGATTCGTTGTCCGGCTTGGGACCACGTCGCAAATGTTTGATGGCCGCGTATTGGCGCGCAAAAGAAGGAGAGTTGGGGCGCGGCACGATTGCTGCCAATCCGGGAATTCGCTCTGCGCGAGTGCATTTATTCTTCCAATTCTTAGGCTCCCGGCCCTTCAGCGTGATGACAGTGGCAACTGGCAATCCATCAACGTCACACCCGCCGTATCGGGATATCGTGGGCAAGCGCGGCGCCTTGCGCTTTTCTGGTGTCCTCTGCCTGGCAGGGACTGTCGGGCAGGATGCGGTGACAGTCATCACGGCTCACCGGTGAAATTGTGGACCTCGGGAGGACGGCCGCTGGCCCCGGGACGCCGTGATCGCGCGGCGCTTACCGATCCAACTTGCTGCGCCTTCTGAGGGCCCATGTCGGGATCGGGGCAACGCTGTGGTGTGAGGTCAACGTAGAGACCGTGTCCGAGACGGAAGACCATCTTGAGCGGCGCTTTGATCCAGACCAGCGCGTTTCTCATTAGCCTCAGGCACCACCGAAACGGAGCGCTTCGGCCAAGCGCAGCACGGGGGGCGCCGTTACAATTCGCAAGCAACTTTGCCGGATGGCGACGCGCTGCGGGGGATGGCGGAGATCGCGTAGCAATGACACTGAGCGCGAGAGCGCGTAAACTATGAATTCTCTGAAACAACACGAGAAATACTCCGTGCGCCAGGTTCTAGTTGCCAGAATATTGTTGCTGGTGCTTGTGGGTGCGTGCTCCGGACCGATGGCTCGGGGCCGCTCATGGACCAGGCCAGACTCGTGACGAAGAGATGTCCTCGCTGGAAGCTTTGATCTCATTGCAATCGGAATTTGACGCAGCGCGTTGGCCGGACACGAATCACCTTGCGATTCCTTGCACTAGAGCGCCCGGAGTTTCCGGGGTGGTAAGATCTTGTGGCAGATGGCGCAGCTGTAAGCGCGACTTGATACAAATGTCCTAATTCGCCTTGGTGTCGTGGCGTTTTGGTGACAACTGGTTCTTGCGGTTTGTTTGTGCCAGACCAATCTTTCGCTTCGCACCCCTCAGAATTGCGCAGGGCAAGCCGCGCGCCTGATGATAGCGACCGGCTCTTAGAAGGCGCGGGCAAGTACTGGTTTGGCTGTTGGCAAGCTAACACGCTTGCCGAAAGCGCGCCGCCCCATGCGATTTCTGGCATGGTATCGCCCGCTCAAAAATATTTCGCCGCAAAATGCTGTGCGGCCGGGGATCAACTATTAGACTATCGCGTTCGAATTTTCCCGAAGAAGTTTTGGCCCGCGCCACCGCCACTCCTATTCCAGTCGAACTCAGAAGCGGTTGCGCGGTTGCGCGGCCGATTTCCGAGCGGCCGCGAGGAAAAACTCTTCGAAGTCTACGGGGAATGGAATGGAGACAATCGACGAAGCGTGACAATGAGGTGTCCGATGACGGCTGTTCTGAATCTCGAAGATTTGACTTTCAAGTCTCAAGCAGATTCGGAACTGATTGCCCCTGCGCCATTGACCGAAACCGACGGACTGGCGCTTACGACGCTGATATAAGGGAAGGATGGGGACGACGCCAATGGTGCGCCAAACTGGCGAGCGGATCGCTAGCGTAGGGGCTTGCCCGAAGGCCTACAGGATTATCGCTTTACGTTCTATGAGCCGAGTGCAGTCACTAATCACTGGAACCGTTCGGTTTCAGCATGGTTCGCGCATGTTTCCCCGACTGTCCACATGTGCCTTTGCACGAGCATATCCTTTGCGGTCCTAACGCCGCTTGCTGATGAGACGAATACGCCAACGCTTTCACTGCTTTTGCGCGTCCAGCGATAGTCGAAACTCTTGAACCTCACTGATTGGCACTGCCAAGGCTTCCGCTGACACTGACGCCCGAGCCTAGCTTTGATGTTCGGGACAGGGCGAAATTCGTGCTTGGTTCACGAGACGCACCGAAATCGATGTCACGTCCTTGCAAAATCAATTGAAAAAAACTGGTCGCAGAAACTTTTTGCAGCGCTCGAACCCCAGCCCAAATCACAGGGAGTTTTCCGATGTCGGAATGATACCGCCGCCACAACGCCCGAACCCAATAGCCCCTCAGCGGGGAAAAGCCGGGAAGCAGGGAACGCCGCTTTTTTCGAAACCTTTCCGCGTGGAAATTACAGTGGTCTGTTGCAAGGCACGCCCGGCCATTAGCCGCGCTGCTTGACCTGCGCGCCGGACAGTGTTGTTGCCGCTGGACAAGGGGATCGAAGATCTGGTCGACGTTGCTGGTGGCGACAAGCTGATCGCGCGCGGCACATTGGAAGAGATTCGTTGAGAACGCGTTTCAACGCCAGTTGCGGTGCGCCTGACATCTGTTGCCGGGACTTGGCAGTGGCTAGCGTTCGCCGACCAGCCATACTTGCCTCGCCGTCATAGCGATTTTTGGGCCACAAGTCGGCGGAATGGCACAATTGCGCAAGAGCTTACGTTTGTCGCTGCGATGATGGAAGGCCTGACGGCCGCAGTATTTCAGCTAATAGCGCTTGATAACCGTGCTGGAGCATTGCGCGCGGCTGCGAATCATGTTTGACCTGCTTTCCCTTCATTCGTGACGGTTTTTCTATTCTGCGCCAAGGCCTCGGCTTGCAACAAGCCCCACCAATTAATGCTTATCGTCTCACTTTCGTTGTTTTCTTGATTACTTTGTAATGGACTTTCCGGTTGTTCGAGCGGGCCTGGGAGGTCGCGCAATCAACCCGGTGATCGATAGGGGAACGCTTCACCCGATGTTCGATTTTAACGCACACTGGAGCCGTTTCGCGTCTTCATGAGTGGCCGCAACGGCGCAGAAACACTGCGGCCGATTATCAGATCTTGCGCGTCGAGGCGGGGCTGTTGGACTTGGCGACAACGACAGAGCCACCGCTTTCGACTGTTGATCCCGTCATTTCTGCTCAGCGAGGATCGAGCGCGCGTTTTCAGATCGGCTTTCTGATCTTCCTGTCCATTCTTGATCATCGATCTAGTGGTTCGCAGCGGTTCTAATGTCGATGGTAATGATGATGGTTCCGCCCGCAAGTTCGTGGCCTTGCCATTCAAAGGCTGGCATTCTTCGTTGTCGCCGACGGGTGACCCTTCTGTCAGAGCTCTGGCTGCGCATTTACATGTTTAGCGCCAGGGCGAAATGCGAACGCCGAAATCACTGCCCCACCTCCGCCTTCACGACAAAAACTCAGCGTGGAGTGCCCCTGCGGGCACTTCACAGCTTTCAGGATATCGATTCATATTCGCGCGGGAGACCCCAAGTGCGTTCAGCCCCGCGGATCCACATCCGATAAGTTGGCCCACCGGTGATCTCGCAAGCTGCGGCCGGCCTCTTCTTCAAGACTGACGGCAGTGACGCGGAACCAGCCAACGTCTCACCCGGTGAGAACGGGTTTGGCTGGATCACCATGGGTGCCTCTTGGACTGCGGATAGTGTTTAAAGTTGCCTTGCGAAACGGCGACCCGGCTGAGCCGGACATCCTCGCCATCACAATCGTTGCCGAAGCGCTGATCGACAACCACGCGCGGCGCGCGTTTCTGTTGAACCACGAGATCTCGATCAGCCCGATGGCTATGCGCGGCGGAGGCCGTTGTGTTTGCTGCGACATCCCGATCTGGGACCGTGCCAGCTCCATCATGCGCGGCCACGGGCCCTGCGAAATTGCGCGTGATCGTTGCCTCGATGCTTGGCCAGCGGGTCGTAAAATCCGGGGTAGCGCAGGGCAAGTTGAAGCACCTCCAAGAATCATTTGAATTCAAAAGTTCAACTTCACGCTTCGGACCGTGCCCCGACGGAATTGCGCCCGAAGTGGATACCCGTGTACAACCCGCGCGCCATCGCCTTGGGGCCTCGCTTCCGCTTGCCAGCACAAGTTCCCTGAGCGACCGCATATCATTATGTTCCATCGGCCGCATTCAGGCGGTGTCATAATCAGCGTTACCAACCGAGGGCAAACTGCGCGCATCTTCAATCGCTGAAAACGTCACATCAATCTGGCCACCGGTCCTCGCAAAGGCGCAACACCGCAGGTCACGATAACGGCTCGCACATTCTTAGGATCGGATTTGTTTCACCCGCAATATTGACGCCCAGTTCTTTCCAGAATGCTGGACATATCTCTTCGGTGAATGGCGCGTTTCGGATGCCATCGCCTGCTGCCGTTTAAGGCCTACAACCCAAGCCATACCCGACAAGATCATTTCCGCGCACGGCACAAATTCACGAGATCTTTTAGTCCGAACCGGAAGTGGCGGGCGATGCCGTGCCAAATATCAAGAAAGTACAGGTAGGAGAATAAATTTCATTGAGGTATCCGAAAGCGAAGAGGCGGGAAAGTCTGGCAGTAAGCGTTATAGACGGCTTCAAGTTGGGTTTCGCGCGAGCTCCAGCTCGCGCGCTGCTGATATTGGGTCGGCATCTGATACATGGAGCCGCCGCGCAATCTGACCCGAAAGGCCGCACCATTTCGGGGCCTTTGCTGTGTCGGTGATATTCTTCCAAGCGCGCGCCATTCGGCCCGCAGAATCGACATCCCGGTCTGCGCGCCTAAGCATCAATCGCCGGCGATTTTCATCATCGCTGCACCTTTCGCTGGATCCGCAAGTCTGGCACCCAGTTCGGTCACCAGCGTTGCCATTGCGAACGATTTAAGCATTTGGCGAATCGGGGCCAGTGCCGTGACCTTGAAGTTGACTTTTTTCGGTGTTAGACAACTGGTGATCGGCGCCAACGGTGTCATTTCGATCAGCGATACTGCTGGTCGCAAAACCCGCCGATGGCATCGTTGAACCAAGTGTCAGCCTGCTTTTCTATGTCTGACCTCGTTGTCGCGCCGACTAGCTCGGCTCTTGACTGGGTCCAGCAAAACTGTGCCGTTGGCAACGCTGCGCGATCGTGGCCACACGCCTTTGAGAAACACCGCGCGGTCTGCATCTGCACATTGAGGGCGGACCACGATGCTGTCTGAACTTACTGCTCCGGCTGTCGCTGCGACGAGCTTGCAGCAACGCAGCGTGATAGGAATTGCTGGCCGAATTAACGCTTGGTGCTGCGTTTGAATGCCAGGTCTTGAATTGTTTACCGAGGGATTTTGCGCAGTTTCCAGCAGCGTTGCGTTTCCCGCGCGGTGGTTTCCGGTAGCGCCTCCAAAGGGTGCGGATGTGATCGTTCAATCGCGGCCAGATCGGTAATTCTCGCGAAGGGCTGGGTGGACATATCGAGTGTTTTCCGCTGGCGGAGGGTATCGCTGAGACGCATAAGCTCGGACTTAATCCGGTAATTGTGACCGCGCATAGGAAAGCTTGTTTGCCATATCTCCGATTGAGCTGAAGACTTCAGAGCCTTCAGCAACTGGTCGAGCATTGTCGTCGACCGCTTGGATGGACGCGCGCATGGCGGCATAAGCTGTTCCACAAGCAGCAACTGTTTGCCATTTTCATTAGGTTTCTGAATCCACACCGTTTTGTGAACTCGGTCGGGGCTTTTTTTTTTTTTTCCGGGGCAGTGATTTGCTGTTTGGATTTGCGCGAAGTCAGCTCCAAAAATCAGCGCTTTGACGGTCTGCACCCGCCCGGCGACAACAAATCAAGCGGTCAGTCCAGACGCAGACCGTTGTGCGGCATGAACCAACCTGACGGAGGAACTCGTTCGGCGTTCAGCGCATTTTCAAATCATGCCGTGTCAGTTGGTTTGCATCGCCCGCACGCCGGGCCCAGCTGCGCAAGGCGGTACGCAGCCGGCCAAATCACGCCACCTGCACCCGGATCGATTTGCGGCTGTTTGGGAGGCTGAAGCGACCCCAAGCCCAAACTTCATCGGCATTATGGCGCCCCCACCGCAGATCGTGAAAAGGGGACGGGCCGCACCGGGCGCGCGTGTTGGATCCGGGACGTTCGGATCTTCAAACCGCTCCATCATGTCCACGTTTGCGACGCGTCAATTGCGGGAATTGGATCTCAACGGCTGGGTGTCCGCACGCGAAGAGCGCGTCAATGCGCCCCCGATCCATTGGTGGTGCTTTTGGGTGGTGTGATTATTCGCCATTGATGCTGAAGTTTGCCAGTGCCCAGGACGCAATCGTCATATCGGGCGGTCACAACTCCAACAGGCGAAAACGAGGAACGTTGCGGCCTTAGCCATCCAGAAGGATCGCGCCGCCCGTTGCTGATCAAGGCGATCTCGCCATGTCGCGCGCACCTCAACGGATCCGGAACCATCTCGGATATTGCGTTCAATCATCCGCTTGGCGTTGGTTCCATTAGGCCTGAAAGCTTGGCGGCCCTGATCCGGTTTGGCGCACGGGATGCGTGGTTGAATCTTGCGGTTTTTGAGGGCCGCGTGTTCAGATTCGGAAACAGGCGGAGGCGATCGAGGTGCGGGCTCCTGCCCGAACTGTTGAATTACCAGATGAAATTCCACCGGCATTTGGGCTGGCGACGCCCTTTTTTGGCGGGCGAAGTAACAGCCATTTCAGGGCGTGTTGTGATCTGGCCTTGCTGCTCCGCCCTCGATCAGGCTTGATTTCAAACTTCATCAATTGCGCGAAAACTGAGCGACCCGTCGCTTTTCCCGGCAAAAGCCAATGCTCGATTTCAAATTTCTCGTTATAAAAAGCGTTGTAAAACCACCCGCGTTTTGCAGCTCCGCATCTGCCAATTGCGGGCGGTCGAGGATCAACGCGAGATCCGCCATTTCGATTGCGGACGCCCATTCTACTCGGACACCACCGCCCTGGCCTGCGAGAGGATGTCGCTGGGAAAAAGCTGGCAACTCGCCGGCCGTCCGTAATCCCGTCGGGTCAGCGAAATTTGCGATTGTTGGGGACGACACCACTTCCGCGCGCGTGAGGCCGCGCCCCAATCCTGACCAATTGCGTTTTGTTGAGGGTTGCCACTAATTGCTCATTTGTTCTTAGGGTTGCCCGCGGCCCTAAAATTCGTTTTTTTTAATTCTCCTTT
>Ga0163217_1065912_pt1 | contig 11886 bp, 4 predicted proteins | sample SynspAceP_FD_185933 | JGI IMG/M metagenome (GOLD analysis project Ga0163217, IMG submission 185933) | Saline lake microbial communities from Ace Lake in Antarctica - Synechococcus sp. Ace-P (PacBio error correction) | ecosystem: Environmental > Aquatic > Non-marine Saline and Alkaline > Saline ... | reverse complement strand
TCACCCGAGTTCTCTCCAAGCGCCTTATATTCTCTAACCTGACCCACCTGTGTCGGTTTGGGCGTACGCGTTCGCTATATCATAAGTAGAGGTTTTCCTGGGAAAGCAGGGTATTTGCCTACTTCAATTCCGTAGGAATCTCGTCTCGTGTCTCAGCATTGTAGAATTCCGGATTTTCCTAAAATTTCAACCCTACGCACTTTCACTTGGACTACCAACGCCCAAGCTAGCATAACCTTCTCCGTCCCCCCCTTCACTGATATAAACAAGATACGGAAATATTAAATCCGTTATCCATCGACTACTCGTTTCCGCCTCGCCTTAGGGCCGATTACCCTGCCCTAGATTTAGCATGGGAACAGGAAAACCTTGGTCTTCCGGCACGGGGGTTTTTCACCCGCCATTATCGTAACTCATGTCAGCATTTCGCACTTGTGATATGTCCAGCATTTCCTCTCGAAACACCTTCAGCCACTTACACAGAACGCTCCCCTACCACTTGAATAATAAATTAATAATATCAAATCCGCAGCTTCGCGTATATTGCTTAGCCCCGTTACATCTTCCGCGCAGGCCGACTCGACTAGTTAGCATTTACGCTTTCTTTAAGGATGGCTGCTTTCTAAAGCCAACCCCCTCCTTAGCTGTCTTAGCCTTCCACCTGTTCGTTTCCCACTTAGCAATAATTTTGGACCTTAAGCTGGCGGTCTGGTTGTTTCCCTCTTCACGGACGGACGTTAGCACCCCGCCGTTGTGTTCTCCCGGATAGCAACTCATCGGTATTCGGAGTTTGCCAAAAGGGTTGGTAAGTCGGGATGACCCCCTAGCCTTAACAAGTTGGCTCTACCCCATGGTTGTTTCGTCCGAGGCTCTAAACCTAAATAGATTTTCGGGGAGAACCCAGCTATCTCCCGGATTTGCATTGCCTTTCACCCCAAGCCAAAAGTCATCCGCTAACTTCTCACGTTAGTCGGTTCGGTCCCCAGTTGATGTTACTCGAAACCTTCAAACCTTGCCCATGGCTAGCATCACCGGTTTTTCGGCGTCTATCCTAGCAAACTAAACGCCGCAGTTTAACCACTCGCTTTCGCTACGGCTCCCCTATTTCGGTTTAGGTTACCCTTGCTACTAAATATAAGTCGCTGGACCCATTATTACACAAAGTACGGCATCACCCCACTATCTCCGAAGGAGAAATCGAGGCTCCCTCCTACTGCTTGACGTATACGCTTTTCAGGTCTATTTCACTCCCATCTCTACAGGTTCTTTTCGCTTTCCCTCACGGGTACTAGTTCACTATCGGTCAGTTAGGAGTAATAGCCTTGGGAGGATGGTCCCCCCATCTTCAGTCAGGATAAACAGTGGTCCCGACCTACTTAATATGGCAACTATGATGCTTCGTGTACGGGGCTATCACCCTTTGTATCGCTGTGCTTTCAACACATTCCACTTACCTCATAATTACTCGGCTTGCTCCCCGTTCGCTCGCCGCTAACTTGGGGAATCTCGGCTTGATTTTTTTCCTAAGGTATCTTTAAATGTTTCAGTTCCCCCTCGTTAGCCTCTTAACCAGTATTCAGTTAAACGATACCGCCGCAAGCGGTTGGTTCCCCCATTTCGGAACATCTGTGGCTCAAATGCTTTTGTCAAGCTCACCACAGCCTTTTCGCAGAACTTACACGTCTTCATCGCCTCCTAACTGCCAGGCACTTCCAACCGTATACGCTTAGTTCACTAAAACCATACATACCCAAAATGGGCTCTGTATTCACCCCGCCAGAATGAAGTACAACGCATTTTATTCAACCCGCGCCTTTGTTAATCGGCGGATTGCGTTGCGGACTTACTCATTGCTGCAGTATTCGCTAGCTATAGGCATGACAAGTTTTTTGCAAATGAAATAAAATTTGATTTCCCTATTGCTTGCGCAACTAACGCACAAGTTGTCAGATAGAGTAGCGTCGAGAAAAACCCCTTTCAAACCGAAAGTTGAAGTTGATTCTTCATTCATTACTCTTTCATTAAATATTGAACTAATTATCAGCTTTCCAAAATTGATTAAAGAACTAAGCTCAAGTGCACAATCGCACTTCACTTTTAAGGTTTCTAAAAAACCTAATGGATAAACACAATTCAAAACATGCTATTTTCATTAAGGTTGTTGCCTTCTTGTAAGGTCAATCTCCTAGAGATTGGTGGAGCTTAGCAGGATGCGAACTGCTGACCTCCTGCGTGCAAGGCAGGGCGCTCTCCCAGCTGAGCTAAAGCCCTTACAAAGTGAGTAAATAGTCGTTTTTTGCATTACCTTCAATTGTCAAAATGGCTAGGCTTGGGCAGACTTGAACTGCCGGACCTCACCCTTATCAGGAGGGTTGCGCTCTAACCAGCCTGAGAGCTACAAGGCCTATGTTAAACAGGCTTAATAGGGCCGTAAAACTACCTTTTTACTCTTTCTTTTATATACAAAGATAATCTGGTGAAACACGCATTATAAATGCCAACTAATAGAAGGAGGTGATCAACCCAGGTTCCCCTAGGGTTACCTTGTTACGACTTCACCCCGAGTCATGAAACACAAAGTGGGTAATCGTCCTCCCGAAGCGTTAGAACTAAACTACTTTCTTTTGCATCCCCACTCCCGATGGTGTGACCGGGCGGTGTGTTACAAGGCCCGGGGAACGTATTTCACGCGTATATGCTGACCACGATTACTAGCGAATTCCGACTTCATGGAGTCGAGTTGGCAGACTCCAATCCGCGACTACGACGAGCTTTAAGGTCCGCTTACTGCACCAGTTTGCATTCCCTTGTACTCGGCCATTGTAGCACGATGTGTAGCCCTTACTCGTAAGGGCCATGATGACTTGACGTCGTCCCACCTTCTCCGGTTTGCACCGGCAGATTCTCCTTAGAGTACCCAACGTTAATGCTGGCAAATAAGGACAAGGGTTTGCGCTCGTCTGCGGGACTTTAAGCCCAACATCTCACGACACGAGCTGACGACAAGCCATGCAGCACCGATAGTCTAGATCCCCGAAGGTACCAATTCATCTCTTGAAACAGTTTCAAGATGTCAAGAGTAGGTTAAGGTTCTTCGCGTTTGCATCGAATTAAACCAACATGCTCCACCGCGGTGCGGGCCCCCCGTCAAATTCATTTGAGTTTTAAACCTTTGCGGCCGTAAACTTCCCCAGGCGGTCTACTTATCCGCGTAGCTTCACTACTTCACGGATTTAAATCCACAAAAACAGTAGTAGACAGCGTTTACGGTGTGGACTACCGGGGGGTATCTAATCCCGTTCGCTACCCACACTTTCGGCACATGAGCGTCATTATTGACCAGAGAGGTCGCCTTCGCACTGATGTTCCCGCCAGATAATTACGCATTCACCGCTACAAACCTGGAATTCCACCTCTCCTCTGTCCAAAACTCTAGTCTGCCAGTTCTAAGATGACCATCCCACGTTGAGCGCGGGGCTTTCACATCTAGGCTTAACAGACCGCCTGCGTGCGCTTACGCCCAGTTAATTCCGCATTAAAGCGCTTGCACCCTCCGTATACCGCGGCTGCTGCACGGAGTTAGCCGGGATGCTTCTACTGTTCGGTTAACGTCACAGCTGCAGGTTATTAAAACTACTTAAACCTTTCCTCACAACTGAAAGTGCCTTTAACAACCCGAAAGGCCTTCTTCACACCACGCGGCAATGGCTGCATCAGAAGTTTCCTCCATTGTTGCAAATCCCCACTCCTGCCTCCCGTAGGAGTCTGGGACGTGTCTCCAGTTCCAGTGTGGCTGATTCTTCCTCTCAGAACAGCTAGAGATCGTCGCCTTGCGTGAGCCTTTACCTCACCAAACAAGCTAATCTCCAAAAAAACCTGGGGCTTCTCTTTGCGCGGGGAGCCCGAACCCCCTTTGAACCCGTAGGTATTATGCGGTAATTAGCTATCGTTTCAATAGTTATTCCCCCACACAAAAGGGCAAAATCCAGGCATACTCACCCGTCCGCCACTCGACAATTCATCTAGCAAGCTTAGACAATGTTTCCGTTCGACTTGCATGTGTTAGGCTGCCGCCAGCGGTTTCAATCTGAGCCATGATCAAAACTCTTTCAATTAAAATTTTTGAAATCGTTTTTTGTTGTCGACACTCATAATGAGTGCCCACACAGATTGTCTTGTTATAAATTGTTAAAGAACATGCCAGCTTCTTTCTATTTCACTGGCGGCTGAGAGTCACGTTCTGTCTCGTCTCAAGCGGGATGGCATATACTACCTGCATCGTTTTTATTGTCAACAATTTATTTAAAACTATTTTAAAATTAATCGTTTTGGTGACCTTAGCAATAAATTAGCTTGTGTTGAAAAAAAAAACGCAAATAAATTGTAAACTTCTTAACATACTGCTGTCGTACTAGTTACTGCGAACGACGCTAAGTCTTGAAAAGCGACGCGCATTGTAGCCATTTATACGATTAGGTCAAGCAGCAATACGCATAAAATAGTGGTAATTATTTGTCGCTTAAAGCGTAAGTTTTAACATTCCTGTAACAAAATCTTGTTGTGCCGAATTTAAAGACTAAAACCGGAACTAGGAAAAAACATATGAAACTTTCAGTTACTAGGCGCTTAGTGTATTGATGATGAGCAGTGGATCAAGCAATTGCGGCAAATCGGAGAATACTGATACCTAGATAATAACGCCATACAGTCAGTCATTTTCTTAAAACAAACAGGTGCGTATAGTAATTCAGTTCGGCAGTGCTATGCGAACCTTCTAGCCCACGCTATCCTGAAAATAACAGGCCGAGCTAGTCAAAAATAGGCTTGGATACTTACCCCGACAAAATATCGTGAAAATTGATCTGCAGCAGTGTATCTCAGCCAGGCGTATAATGACATTATCCGTAGAGCTTGCCAATAAAACAGAGATCTTGCCTCTGCAACGGAACTTGTAACTAAGCTATTAATGCTGAACCTAGCTTATGCCGAGTACGCAACTGAAGCTGCTGTAAGTTTCCACTGAACCAGTTTAATGAAAATTGTTAAAAACTGCAGTATCCTCATGGCAGCCTTAGATTCACGCTGATCAAAAAAGCCAAGCCGATAGCCAAAAAACATTATGCCCAAATAAGGAACCCTGAGGGTTTAGGTAAACCACAATTCAAGAAGTTCCTTTGTAGGTAAATACGTCGTTGAAAGCCCTAAATTAGCACTGTTTCCGACCGATTCTTTCAAGGATCCCGAATCGAATGATATAATATATCTGTTTGAACAATTGGCTCAACATCCAGAGGCACTCGAAACGCTAAGTTTTTGAATTAGCTGAGCGCAGGGGGTATTACAACAAGACTTAATCAGTGACCAGCGCAATGAAGAGGTGTTCGACTGTTATGCTCAAGTTAAAGATATGTGGAAAAGATATTATATAGACAGTAAAATAAATCACGACACTATAAAGAGTTAAGTATTTTTATTATTTACCATATAACAAAAAACCCGGCAAAAACCGGGTTTTTTAATTTCACTGCCTAATATAGACACGTGAATATTATTGCTGCTTACTTCTACTACATCTTCAGCAGTTCAACAACAGGACGGTCAACTAATTTCAACGTAAGCCATTGGAGCTTTGTCAACCTGTACGGAAAACCACACTTCAATAAGACTATATCCCTCCTGACGCGGATACATAAACGCGGACCAAGTTCGTTAAAAAACCCAATTTACTACACTTTCTTTATCACCCGTTCTTGCCAAAAGCAAGACGACGATTAGCAACACTTATCTTGCTTTGCTAATGTGATTAGCGGGCCTCCAATTACTCGACGTTAGTTCCTTGCTTAGGCAACGAGTTTTTTAATACTTTGTGCTTTACCAAAGAACCCGCCATGTTTTATTAAAAACATTGCTTGTCTGTGCTACTATTGCGATTTACTGTCTACCAACTCTTGCGGATGGCGCATAGCTATATCCTTTTTTACAAACAGTTTATCTAAAATCTGATTTATTCTTTTTCAGCGATTGATTTCTGGAGGCCGTTTTCTAGGCGCATACTAGTGACAACCAACGAAAGCAAGTACATCTTTAATTTCTGTAAGCCGGACTTCTTAACCTAGTTAGGCGTTAAGAAGGTTTCCAACTCAGTACGCTGTTACCAGGTCACCAATGATATTGGATAGCTTCCGCGTTTCAATACAGTTAGCAGGAACGAACCGGTTAACTCTAAATTCATCCACTGACGAAGTAGTAATAGGGTGAATTCTGGTTTTTCTTCTTTCTCACTGGCTCTGAGATGTCACGTAATTCTACGAACGGCATCTAATTGCCTCAGGCCAAGATCGTTAAGCAGGCGCGACGAACGCTTCTTTCTGGAATCTAATGTACCGTTAGTTTCCATGTCGATAATTAGCTTGTCTAAAGTCAGTGGCGTTGTTTCAACACGAGCTGACTCTACAGAATAAGCAAAATACGCTCTACTGGGCTGTTTGAAGCATCAACTAATAAACGACCAAATTAGGGACGATCATCATCTTCAGAGGAACGACGAGTTGAAAGCTGGACATAACCTCGGCCCCATTTTCTACTTTGATTACGCATGCTAAACTCAGCTCCCAGGTTCAATGTACAAAATAACGTGCTCTGGATTACGATCTCAAGGCGTCACCATGCGTGCTGGATGATCACCAGCTTACAACGACACCTGCCACCAGACTTTAACTAATGTCAGCGGTTGCTTTCGGTTTTACCTTGCAAGAAGCGAACTGCCTAGCCCTTAAGGTTAAGCCAAAAATTTCAAATTACGTCTTCTTGAACACCTTCTTTAGTGCTGTACTCAGTAAATACACCATCGATTTCAACTTCGCGTCACTGCACAGACCGGCATAGACGAAAGTAGAAATACGGCGTAATGCATTTACCTTGAAAGTCATGGGCCCCCGAAGCCTCGCTAAAGCTCTAGTGTTACTTTTGCACGAGTAGGGAAAGATTTTCCAATTTCAAACTAATCTTGGCTTAGGAATTCGGTCCACTGACCCACAATGTACCTCTGTTAGTTAATCTTTACTTAGAGTTTTAAAGTTCGAACCAATCAACTGTTCGTTAATGTCCGCAGACAAAAATCCCGTTCTTCTGCGAACCGCGTTTTAAAAAAACACCTTCCATCGTCGTATTGTCAACGTTCCAACCAAGTTGGTTTCTCGCGTTGATCTGCTAATTTCTAGTGCAGAAACAATACGGGCCTGTTTTTTCGCTTTTCACGAACAGGCAACCACATCTTCAGCTTTCACGTTGAATGCATGGAATGTTCACTACTTTACCGTTTACTACGACAGCCTTGTGGCTGACTAGCTGACGAGCTTCAGCACGACTGCTTGCAAAACCCATGGCGGTAAACAACGTTATCTAGACGTTGTTTTTTTTTTTTCCCAAAAGAAGTTGCCAAACAAGTATTTTTCAACCTGTGTTGCCTTTAAGGGGCGCGCGCTTCTTTATAATAGTTTCTAAAAACTGATTTTTCCAATACACCATAATATACGACGTACTTTTTGCTTTTCACGCCAATTTGAAACACCGTAATCAGACAAAACCGGACCGCGACGGGCGCGATTGGCTTGACCTGGAGGAGTGTCTATTTTACACTTACTTTTCATTGCTTCTTACCGCCGCCTCTCTTTCGAGGAAACAAATCTTGTTCCCTTCACAACGACTAGTTTGAGTTGGACCCAAAATATCTAGCCATGTTCTTTCTCCAAACTGTCCGTCGATTAAACGCGACGTTTTTTCGCGTGGACGACAACCGTTGTGAGGTATAGGCGTCACATCGGTAATATTTTGTGATCTTGTAACCAGCGCCATTAATGGCACGGATTGCAGATTCACGACCTGGACCTGGGCCCTTAACGAAACACTTCAATGTTCTTTAACCGTATTTCGCTGCAGCAGCAATACCAACCGCTCTTTCAGCCAGCAAACCTGTTGCAGCGAAAGGATTGATTTGCCCGTGAACCACGAAAACCAGATCCACCAGAAGTAGCCCATGATAGAGCATTACCCTGACGATTCAGGTTGTCACAATTGTATTGTTGAAAGAAGCAGGATATGAGCCATACCATCTGCAACTTGACGTTTACGCGCTGCGGGCGCGAAGTAGGAGCTTTAGGCCATTAGTAACCCTCGCTTACTTTTTAATAGGTTTGCGAGGACCTTTACGGGTACGCGCGTTAGTTTTTGTGCGCTGACCACGTAAGGTAAGCTACGACGGTGGCGAATACACGGAAGACAAACCTAGACGTCCATCAAAGTTTAATGCTACATTGATACTTCACGGCGAAGGTCACCCTCAAACTGTAAATTAGCAACTGTCTTCACGGAAGTTTATCAATGCGTCGTTTCATCAAAGATCTTTCATCTTGGTTGATTCTGATACACCTGCACCAACACCAAATAGCTTTCGCTCGTGTTGCGCCGATACGAAATTGCTTGAATAGCAATACAGCATGTTTGTGATCAGGAATGTTAATGGCCAGCCCGATACGGCCATTAAACAGCACTCCTTATGATTTTGTTGTACTAGCTAAAAAGCCCGATAGATACTTACCCAGTAAACAAAAATGCAAATAAAGGTTTTAGGGCTCGGGCCGCTAGTACAGCAGCCCGATATTAAAAACCATGTTTATACTCTAATTTAAAAGAGCTTGGGATTAACCTTGCCTTTGTTATGCTTAGGCTCTACACAGATCACTCTAACAACCGCCGTACGTTTTATGACCTTGCAAGTTACGGCAAATCCGCTTTTAACGGGATGCACGAACTTTCATCACATCACTCCGTAAAAAGCTAACTTTTAAAAAGCTAGCACAAATGCCTAACCTTTAAAGATTCGCTTTCTTAAGGACATCGCCATATTGATTGTTGACATCAAAATGTTGGGTCTGCACCTGAGCCATAAAAGTTTCCATTACCACTACACATATAATGAGTAGTGATGTACCCACCAAAGTTAAAACGAACGTTAACAACCACACAGGTAGTAAGAAACTCGGGCACAAAAACAAAAACAAAAGTAATATTAGAGAAAGCACCGGGCTTAATGTTAAAACGGAGTCATTCCACTTATCGATATATCGAGAGGTTTCTTCTCCTGGGACGAATACCAGAACAAAAAGCACCAGATTTCTTAGATTATCAGCTTGTTTCGCGAGATTAAAAACCAATGCCGTATAAAGAAGCAAAAGAAAATAATCGTATCCAAGCATTATAAACATAACGTACAAGAGCTTGACCAGGAACACGAGAGATACATCAGTCAGTAAGAAAATGTCTCGTTCTGAGAACCCAGACAAGCAGCTACCCTGGGAAAAAGGATGACTGCTTTGATGCAAAGATAGGCGGCTTATAACGCCCGCCATATTAGCCTTTAACGGTAAATGGAAATTTGCGCAGCAAAAACTTACGACCTGTTGGCGCTTTGCGTAGTTTACAAACACATGCGGCGTTGCGCACGTATTACTACGAAAAACAACCCCAAGTTGTCAACGCTACAATAATGCACGACTTAACGAGCAAGAAACAAGGAGGATTAATCAACACCAATCTTGCTTGTTCTGCAGTTTGCCACATCGCTGTTGTAACCCGCTACGATTACCAGCGAAAATGAGTACGAGATAACCAATTCCAAATGCCCCGCGTTCTATATTTTCCCAACCCGACATCAAAAACATTCCTAACGTAACGGTGAACCAAACTCAGCGATTAGCTGTAAATAAAACCAAATGCCAGGGTTTTACTACTAAAAACCTTGCAAACCAAATTTGGCAGACCAGTAGCAATACCGACCAGACTGAAAAAATAGCTAACATCCAAAAGTAAGATACCTTGTGTATTGACTAATTTTCCGTTTACCCGCTTCACCTTCTTTTTTCAGCTCCATCAATCGGAGGGTACATATGCGGAAAGCAAGCACAATAATTGAAGCTGTAATGTATAGGCATAAATCCCTAACGCTTAGTACTTGAAGCACGCCAAGGAGCACCACCAGAGAACGATGTTCATCATCTTCTACTATTGGTGCCTTTTTTCTGCTGGGGGGGGTTTGGGGTTTTTTCCAAAATAATTGAGAGCCAACACGTTGCATTTCAATACCAGGGATAGCACATAAACGCCCAGCCCTTAAACACGATGATTGCCCAAGAACAACAGCAAGCGAGATCTTAAGCTCGCTTAGTCCGCCTTTTGGCTCGTCTGAATCTTGGTCCTGGTTGCCATTTAGCTTATCCTCTAACTTTACCCGCCGCCGCGTAATCGCTTCGCAGTGCAACCTTTGCTAACTCGGAACCGCTGTAAGTAACAGAAACGCTTGATTTCTGCCACTGTCATTAACTTTTTACAAACAGGGATTTCTTTTTTTAATAAGACCCAACGCTGCTTTCAAATTTTCAAGATTAACAATAATCGCCGTCTACTTTTAGCAATTCACTGAGAGTAACTTGGCAGTTACGAACGATTTACCGTGACGGTTAAAACCGAAATTTCGGCAAACGACGTTGAAGAGGCATTGCCACCGTTTCAAAACCAGGTCTAACAGTCCGCCTGAGGCGAGACTTTCTGACCTTTATGACACAGCGGCACACCAGTTCTTGCCTAAAGCCAGAACCGGATACCGCGACCCGCGCCTACGTGCTTTTTGTTAGCTGCCTTCGGGCAGAGCGAGCTATTAAGTCTCATGAATTACTCCTCTACTATTCTCAACATGTACTTGAACACGGTTGATCAATGCCACGAACTGACGGAAGCATATCTTCCAACTCACGTTACTTGGTCCGATTTTACGCAATCCTAAACCAAAAACTAATGTTGCTTTGTGCTTAGGAAGACGCCGATTGAGCTTTTTAGTTTGCTTTATTTTAATTCATCTTAGACATGTTCGATTACCCCAAAATATCTTTGACGACAAACCACGTTTTGCAAGCAATCTTCTCTGGTGGCAATTCATTTCCACTAGAGCATTTGACTGTTTCACGTACAACGTTTATTGGGTTGTAAGAAACCGTAGGACATTTTGAAAAGTTAACGTTCTGAACACCAAGCTACTCAAGTACCTTGCAGCGCATCGCAACCACCGGCAATAATACCAGTACCTTCAGATGCAGGGGCCTGCATGTAAACTTTTAGAGCCAGAATGACGACCTTTAAATTGGATGCTTGTAATAGTATTGCCGTTGTTAGGTCGACGTCAACTAAATTTGCGGTCGAGCTTTTCCATGCTTTTTGGATTGCAGCAGGTACTTTTCACGTGCCTTACCGTAACCAAAAACCAACGCGAACCATTGGCCATCGCCAACCACTGTCCAAAGCTGTAAAACTAAAGATGCGACCACCCTTAACAAACTTTTTGATCCACGGTTTACCAGCGATGAGCTTTTTCTAAAAAAACAGATCACCCTGGTTTGTTGAAGAACTTTCTTGCTTAGCCATTTTAAACTTCTTAGAAACTTGAAGGCCACCGCTTCACGAGCGGCATTTCAGCCAGTGCTTCACCACGACCATGATATTTAAATCCCACTTCTATCGAAGGCGACTTTCATTAATGGCCCCTTTTTCGATAGCCACGTTCTGCGATCGCTTTACCAATTTTTGCCGCTTGCTGCCCTTCTGCGTTTGCCTGTAGATGTTTTAAAGAAAACCCTTAGTTCCTTTTTTTCTACAGTAGAAAAAGCTTGCTTGTTGCTAAATTAACTTCCAGGGAAAAAAACCGGCTTGAGCGATTTTAACTGGAAGCATTTAGATGTGGCCGAGGGTTGTGCGGTTTTAAATAAACCCAAGCGAATGTGCCAAAAACCTTTTAAAAACTCAACTTTTTGAAATTTTATCCCCTTTTCCTTTCGTGTA
>Ga0163217_1006507_pt1 | contig 11886 bp, 15 predicted proteins | sample SynspAceP_FD_185933 | JGI IMG/M metagenome (GOLD analysis project Ga0163217, IMG submission 185933) | Saline lake microbial communities from Ace Lake in Antarctica - Synechococcus sp. Ace-P (PacBio error correction) | ecosystem: Environmental > Aquatic > Non-marine Saline and Alkaline > Saline ... | reverse complement strand
GCCCGCTCCAGTCCTGCGCTGCAGCCGCCGCCTGAGCGCTCACAGGCTCAGCTCCCGAGGTTCAGGAGTGGTGATCTGGTGAGATCCGGCACTTCGCGAGTGATCCCCAGATCGTCTCGGACTTCCGTTCACGCTTTTGAGCTCTCACTCCACTGCCCTTGTCTCGATTTACCATCAGCCGCCGATCACGCCGCCTTTTCTTGCGTTGATTTCGCATCGCCAGCGGCGCCAACCGGCGGCGATCTGATCACCTTTGCTCCCATCATGGATGACAACAGGCGCACCGAGGACTGGTCGTCATCGACCTTGACCAGCCTGTTCTGAATCCTTCCTTTGCGCCTGGTGCTGCAGGCAGCGAATGGCCAGTTGCATCAGGACTCACGAGGCCCTTCTCGCGCCTTTCTTTGGCCGTTGCTGACCAGCTAACGGCGGCTGCCTAGGGGCTCTCGCGTGCCATCGTAATGATACTGCAACTTTCTTGTTCTTTGATTGGCCTCAAGGCCCGCCGCCACACCGCATGCGTTTCTGGTTCGACGAGCCCTTCAGGCCTCGCTCACCCTGCGTCTGTGCGAACCAGCTCCCTGAATCGCTCCTCTCCTTCTCGGATGGATCTTGAGGCTTATCATCAGCGCTGGGGGTGAGCTGATGGCCAGCGGTCTGGGGAGCTTTGAGCATTGGCAGCCGCGCGGCCTGCCAATTCGCTGCTCAGCCCTTTCTGCACGGGACCTCTTGCGACGTATGCCGCCGCACGGGCTGCCAGGGTCACACCCGTCTTGGGCTTGATTGTCTACGCCATCTCTCTCCTACGCCTCCCTCTGCGGCCTGACGCCCTTCTGGCGCGATTCCGACTTCTTCCGTTTACTTCACTCTCCACGATCTTTGAACATGGGTCTTCCTCGCCTCACCGTCAGCTGTTTGATCCCAACCTGGGCAAGGCTATCTGGGTGCAGGAAATCTCAGATTTCTATTTTCTGACGTTCATGCTTTCGCGATGGTTTGCTTGGCCAGCCGGATTGAACATGATGACTACTGAGGAAACGTAGTCAAGTTGTTGGCCTTCGGTATTCCATACCTCACGCGTGGCAACGTTTCGCACCGTGCACTCAAGATCCAGCCGTATGGAGCGGCCTGGTGACTTCCAGACCAGCCCTATTCGCAACCTGATCATTTCTCCGCAAGCGCTACGGCACACCGCTGTGATCGTTCCCTTCATAGGGACAAACCTTCGCCATGAGATTCCTTTGATCAGATACCGGCCGCGCTCTGCGCCGTTGAGCAGCTGGGCCCGGTTGTTCTCGATTGCCTATTGAGGTGAGTTCTGGGCTGGGCCGTTCACTGCCGCTCGCCCTCGCGCGGCACCATTGCGGGCGACGTGGCCCAGCTCCCGCCACCTGAGCCGCCGGTCCTCGCCTATCCTCAGACCCTTGAGCACGCACGGCTCTACGGAGAAGCGCTCATCTTTGGATAGATCCACCAACCATTGGACGCTGCATGCGCTCCTGATTCCTTGATGGCAACGGCCGCTGGTTGAAGCGTGACTCCCGACTGGCTCCGCTTTCTGGGGCCTCCCTCTGGCGCGTTCTGGCCAGTGTTGGCGACGGGCGGTTTGCGATGCCACAACCCCAGCCGCTGGCTTTCTGTCTTTGCTGTTTGCGTCCCGCTGGGCAACGCTCCAGCCCGGCTGCACCACGGGAGCCGTGAGGCGCGGCAGCCAACGACCGCAGTGCCCACCCTGTGATCCTTTGACACGAAACATGGCCTCAGGCCCCAGAGCTGGCTGTGTGAGTCGGCCGGTGCTTTTTCTTGTGCCCACGGGCGTGCTGCGAGGCTCTCCTTTCTGCTTGGCGTCTACGAGAACGGCTGAGCCTCGTCCAATTGGCATCGAGTGAGATCACGCTGGCGATGCCGCACGCAGGCACGCGCTCTGTTCTTCTTTGTTTGACAGCGCTGATGCCCGGCTGGCCAATACGCCGCTTTAGATCGCCCCTGGATCGATCCTCTTCGAAGGCACGGCGCCACCCGCGATCCTGGATCTGAGTCGGGCTCAGTGGCGATCTCAAGCCCAACCTCCCTTGCCAGCCTGGTCTTGGCCACGGGATCCTGTCTGGTCGCCCACGTTGCCTTGGACCGCTTGCCTACTGGCCCAGGTGCTGAGGGGCCCGACCTGAGCAGTTGCTGCTTAGGCCTTGAACCTGCCATCTGGTGGCGCTGTCTGCCCTTTTCCGAACGCGAGGCCAAAGAAGCGGGGTTTCCGTGGGGCTGGCAAGCAGTTGGCGCGCCGCCTCACCACGCGCAGATCGAGGCCCTTCTTCCTTTTCACCTGGTCAGCCTGACCTGAGCGCGAACACGGGACTTCCGCCGGCTGCGGCTGCTCAGTTGCAGCGCTCCCCGCAGACTTGCGTGCGCCGCAGCAAACTGCGAAATAGGCGCAGGCATCGCGGTGCGGCCGCCGGGAAAACGAGCACCAGCCGTCTTCCTCACGATTGCCGCGCCATCCCCGCTTCGATCTTGCGATTTGGATCGGCCCGCTGCTGCGGTAGCATCCATCGGCGCTCACGCGGACGATGGCCAGCCCAGCCGGCCGTGCGCCCGATCAACAGGGAACGGCACCACGGGCGCCGCCATGCAGCAGCTGCAAGCACCGCCGGCCGCGGTGTTCCTTGATGGTCTTCGACACACGCTGGTTTCCAGGCCGTCCGCCCTCGCTTGGTGACGTCACCGGGACCCTGAGCGGTTAGCGCCGTTGGCGAAGGGCCCAGCTGACCCCCAACCGAGGCCACCATGGCACCAGTTCGCTCAGCGCCAGCACGCCCCAACACCAATCCCTAACGACGCTATTTACTCTGTTGGCCTTTTATGCGCTAACGCGCGACAGCCAGCTGGCTCAGGGCCTGGCCACGCGCCGCGGGAGGCCGCCGTGCCGGCCGTGACTCAGCGCACGCCCTGCGGCGGCAGGGGATCCATTCGCCAACGCCAAGGTGAGGCGTCAGCACCTGCGCAGCCCTTGCGTTGGGCGTGGACCCCTCACCCCGCCACGGGGCGCCAGCATTGCTGACTTCTTGGTTTCTGTATTCTTGGGTCGTACCGTTGCCCTGGCGGGCTGCCTTCTGTGTGGATGTTTCGCCCTCAGTCAGAGAGAGCCTTCGCCTTGCCCTTGGCGAGTCGATGTCGTACCGCGAACCGCTGTTTGACCTCCGTGATTCAGCGGCCGCATGAGACGGACGGGAACCCTCTCTGCCGGGGGCGCCAGCGGCGGCCAAGTCAGCGCAGGGAAAAAGCGCCACGGCAGGTTGTTCGCTTCCCCAGCAGAGCAGCACTCGTCCCAGTCGCGCTGAGGTTTGAAAACGCGTGCCCATTTCCGCTTGGATCGCTCAACGCAGCCGCGTTCTTTCATCGCGATCAAGGGCCCATCCTCTGGGATGACTTCGGATGCACCTGCGCAAGTTACATGCGTGGGCGGGTTCTCGCATGGTTGAGGAGTTGGTGGATGCGGTCATGCACAGGCGAGCAGATCTACGCCCTGATGGATTGCCGCCCGCGCTGTGATGCTGAGCAGTTCAGTGTTCGTTTGGTGCCATCGCGTATCTTGCGATCGCGGCCTGCTCCGCGCTCCTGTCAGCGCAATGCTTTCGGGCATTGAGCAACCTTGCTTGGCCCGGCCCGCTTGCCCGCTCCGCGCCATGGCCTCAGCGGGGGCTTGCTGCACTCACCTGGCCGGCGATGCCTGGGCTTGTCTGGCCTGCTCGGCTTGCAGTCGCTGCGCAACACGCGGCACCTGCGCTGCGGGCGTTTTTTCATCACCGAAGTCCTTCCCCCGTTACGCCTTCCACCGCTGGAATGACGGCTGGTTGCCTGCCTCCAGGCCTTCGCGATGGCGATCTTTCGCGGTGATCGTACTGCCGCCGCGGCTGGGCCAATCGCTGCTGATCTCCAGCTTTCGGCTATTCGTTATCGCACCGACTGTTCGCCGCCATCGCCAGCTATTCCGGCGAGGGCTGGGCCTTATTGCCCCATTCCGCGAAGCGCGGCACTTCTTACGGCCAGCGGCGCGCGTATCCCGTTGATTCAGCGGCGGTCGGCAACTGGGCTCACGCCCCGCGCGTGGCTGCATCGCGTGTGTCAAGGCCCGTCACCGGTTAAGGGCTACAGCTTCGGCATCCTCGATGACCCTACAAAGGCCGGCTGATAGCTGTTCCCTCGCGTGCGCGAGCGCTGATGGAGTGGCTGCGGGCTGCTCTGGGTCACACGGGCGGACCGGAATCGATCGAGGCGGTGATGGTGCCCGCAGCGCAACCTCTCGGCCAGATCCTGGTTGCTCACGCGCTGGGAAACGAGGACGGGGTGGCCTCGCTCATGCTTGATTGAGGCCGTGAGGCCCCCCAGCGCTGGCCTTCGTTGACCTGCCGGCCATGCCCAGCCGCAGCGAGCGCCAGAGCTTCCCGCCGCCTGCCAGCGTTCCCCTGCTGGCGGCAGCCGGGTGAACCCCTCTCCCTGAGCGCTTCCTCGATGAGTTGCTGCGCATTCCGTGGCCGCCCGGCTCCTCTGTGGGATGCGCTCTTCCGCAGCGGCCTCACCCTCCAGTGGCGGCCTTGTTCCAGCGCAGCTGGCTGCGCGGACCGTTGAGCGCCGCCTCCCGCCGCTCGCCCGCTGGTGTTCTCCTGTGGACCTCTCCTTTAAGGGCGAGGAGGGGCCAGCGATTTTCTGCGGGACTTCGTTGCTGATGGGCTGCTTGCAGAGGACCGCCGGCCAACCGCCCAGGATCAGCCATCCCCGTCGCATAACATCTGGGAGATTGAGGTGCTCTGCGGGCCGCCCGCCACCGCTTCGGGCTACCTGAACCATCTGCTTGTCCGCTCCACGCTCTCGCCCTGGAGCGCCAGAAGCTGCCCAACGCGGTGCTGTGAGGACGCCGCAACGGCCCGGCGTTGCTCCAGACTGCGGGCAGGTTGCCGGGCCTGCTGCCGATTCACCCGAGGGCTCCAGCTGATGCGCGCCCCGCTGTTCGCGCCCCTGCTGGAGCCGGCCGTTGGGCTTCCATCACGCGCGTCCCGCTGCTGAGAGCTGCCCGCTTCCGCGGGGCTCAAGGACTGGTCGATGCCTTGGAGGGTGCTGTCGATCCGTTTCCTGCGCGGTCTTGGATTCAAGCGGAGCCGCTGCCGATGCTGTGACCGTTGAACGTTGTGCTGCAGCTACTTGCCTGCCGTTTCAGTTCGCGCATGGTTCACGCCCTCCGCCTGGCCCGACATCGGCCCGCGTCGCCATCGCGCCGATCGTCTGCTCCTGCTCGGTTTTCAACAGTGGCGCCTCAGCCTCACGCCTCGCGGCTACCACGGAGCCGTGCCCGCGCCAGCGCTACGCCGCGCTTCGCAGCCACGCCTGGCGTGGAGCACTCGGAGCTGGCGACAGTCGCGGCAACTTCGCCGGCGCAGTCCATCCTGATGTCTGCTAGCTCGCGGTGATCGGCTGTCAGGCCGCGCCGCTTCGATGGTCGGGTGGGCGCTCGTTTGCCCTCGCCGAACCTAGCCACGGCGAGATTACCCCTATGCGGACCACGGCTGGCCATCAAGGTGCCGCCTCCTGGCGCGACTCTAGCAGGCGGCAGAGCTTGTAGCGGGAAGGGACAACCGCACGATGCGATATCGCAGCGGCTGGGGATCACGCGAGCGCTGCGGGGATTCGGATGCTTGCTCGACTCACTGTGTTGCGCTGCGCCGGATAGCTTTGAAGGGTTGGTCTTACTTGTAACGCTAGCTCAGATCCGTAAAAGCAGAGCGCGACAGGAGCGCGCTTTTTACGGTCAGCTGGGCGCTAGTTATGTTTCCATTCTTTGGATCAAGCAGTCTCTTTACTCTATATTCTTCCAGCGTATCACTCCGAACCCACTATCATCAAGTCTTGAATGGAAACCCTGCTTCACAGACGCTTGCACGGTATCGTCAAACAAATATTTAGCTTATTGATCATTCTTCATCTCGTCTCCGTAAGCCACTTACATATTTCTCAATAGTTTGTTTTATGTCATCATCGTTGTGCTGCATCAGGGACAAGATTGAATTACGATTGAATCTCTTGTTGCATCATCATCCCATTGAGAAATTTAACTAAACGAATCTACGCTAGCGGTTACCGCAGGATCGATTCGTTGACTGTGTATCATCTTGAATCCGCGATCCAACGAGGCATAGGTGCGGTCATCGTCCAGTTCAACACTCTTACAATTTTTTTAACGCTTTTTTCTCATTTCAACCGTTGGACATCAGTTAAGCCTGAGCATTGTTTTCGACGCTCCTCAGGAAAAGGCATTAATTTCGTCGCATGGACAATATCTGAATCTCTGCTCTGGCTCTATTCATCATCTTTATCGTCTAATTGCCCGCTAGCAATTGAAAATTCCACGTTTGTATCGAGTATTGCCCTATATGGACACCGATTAATTTCATAACTATCATGGCAAAATGATGATGATTACTCCCTACCCTCCCCCTCACCACGTGCGTGCTTCTTCAAACTTCGTTGTACAATCCACACAGCTTTGTCCATCTATCCTATTTCATTTAACTCCTCCTAATTTTGTATAAAGTGTTTTTCTGATACTTTCTTGTGGAACATAACTTTGTTTTGGTGGTTTCCGTGAACAACCGCCGACTGCTCATCCTTTTCGGACACGCTCGTACATTCGGGCGGCATGTAGACCCAGTCGCATTCAGCCTTTCGATTTTCTCAGAAGGTAGCTGGTTCTCGGGCCCGAGGACATTTGTTCATCACGCTACCATCCTACCGGGGCTGTGATCCCAGGCGGACCCCGATGAGGACTGGGTACTGATCATGGTCGTTCACATCTTCAGTGACTCAGGGTTTTTCTTGTCTTAGGTTGTTTCATGCTGAACTTGCAGTTGGTCGGGGAAAGGGGTAGCGCTCCTTGAGTCGTTGGGAACAGCCTGAGACAACAGTGGCGTGGTCAGTTCCATCCCCCTGTATTGGCCTGAGCGCGTAGCCGTACTCTAGGGCTCTGTGGAGTTTCTCTCCTTTTTCCTCTTCTCGTTTGTTGTGGATGAGTGACTCCACAGGAGCCCTGCGGGAGGGTCTGGGCTCCCCCCCCCTCGGCGTCGGGCATTTTACAGGGGGATGGATGGACCAAAAGCCCGGTTGTCTCAGGCTGTTCGTCCAAGACTAGGGCGCTTACCCGCTTTCCCCCGACCACTGCAGGGCGCTATGAAACCTCAAGATCAGAACTCCTTCCTGAGTCACTTGAGATGTGAGAACGGACATGTCTATCTTGTTCTCAATCGGTGGGGTTTCGCTGGATAGCGGCCCGGTTAGAGATTGTGTAGCGATGATGCCAAGTGGTCTCGGCCGAGAACCATGGCTCCCTTATTGGAGATAATCTGAAAGGCTTTAATTTTGCGGACTGGAGTTCTTACTATTCCCCCGTGTACTTGAGCCGTGTGTTTCTCGGAAAAGGATGAGCAGTCGGCGGTTTGGTTCACGGACATCCAATAACAAGTTTATGTTTCACAGAGGGTATTCATGAAAACAACTTTTCAAATTGAGAGGATGTTTAAATGAAATCTGGTTAGGAATGGACAAGGCTGGTTTGGTTGGTTTACACGAGTTTGGAAGAAGACGCACGTGGTGGAGTGGGTAGGGTTCGGTGGAGTAATCTCAATTTTTTGCCATTGATAGTTATGTTTAATCGGTGTCATATTAGGTGCATTACTCGGATACATGTGGATTTTTTAATTGGCTAGGCGGTTTTTACGTAAGTGATGAAGAGCCAGAGCGGTCAGGGGATATGTCATTGCGACGAATTAATGCTCTTCTGAGGGGTCTGAATCACTGTTAACTCAGGGCTTTACTGGTGGTCCCAACTGGTGATGATGATGAAAGCGTTAATTAAAAATTGTAGGGTGTTTGACTTGGGATCGATACCGGCACCTTTGCTCGTTTTGGATCGCGGATTTTCAAGATGGATCACATGGTAACGAATTCGTCGCTTGCCGTGTCGCTATTGCGTAGATGTCGGTTAGTTTATTTCTCAATTGGGATGATGATGCAACCCGAGTATTCATTCGTAATTTTTGTCCTGATTTGCAGGCTACTTAACGAGATGGTGACATAAACAACAACTATTGAGAAATATGTTTAGTGGCTTTACTGGAGCCGATGATGAAAGAATGATCATAAGCTATTATATTGTTTTGGATTCTGATCGTGCAGCGTCTTGTTCGAGGAGCGGGGTTTTCATTTCAGACTTGATTGATGAGTTGCGGTTCGGAGTGGATAACAGTGGTAAGAATATTTTAGGAGTAAAGGAGGTATCTGCTTGATCAGAATGGAAACATTATAGGCGCTCAAGCTGACCGTAAAAGCGGCCGTCTGTCCGTCGCTCTGCTTTTTACGGGCTCTGGCTAGGTCGTTCACAGTCAAGAAGCCACTTCAGCTATCGGTGCAGCGCATCACAGTGATGAGCAGCATCCTGAATCTCCGCAGCGCTCGGCCGTTATCCAGCCAGCTGCATATCGCATTTCGGCGGTTGTCCTTCCGCAGCAGCTTTGCCCGCTGGCGTAGAGTCTCGCCAGGAGGGCGCACCTTGATGGCAAGGCGTGGTGTCCCGCATGGTAGTGGGTAATCTCGCCGTTGGCGTAGGTGCGGGGTAGGGCGAAACGACGCCCACGTACCATCGAGCGGGCGGCGCCTTGAGGCAGGCGTCCCGCGAAGCTGGACGCAGATCTCAAGGGATGGGAGTGGCGGGGGCGAAGTTGCGGCGATCTTGTCGGCCAGCTCGAGGTGCTTCCAGCGCCGGGGTGGGCTTGGCGAGGGCGCGGGCGTGAGCGTGCGCGTGGGGCCGGCTTCCGTGGTGGCCGGCGAGGCGTGAGGGCTGGGCCAGCTGTTGAAACGGGCAGGAGCAGACGAGTCGGCGCGATGGCGAGGCGCGGGCGATGTCGGGGCCAGGGGCGGGTGGACCGCGCGAACTGAACGGAGGCCGGCTGCCGCACAACGGATTCAACGGGTCAGCAGCTCGCAGGGCTTCCCGCTTTTTTTGATGCCAGACCGCGCCGTAACGGGATTCGGCCGAGGGCACCCTGCAAGGATCGACAAGTTCCTTGGAGCCCGCGGGAGCGGGGCAGCTCCTCCAGCAGCGGAGCGGCGCTGGTGTGGAAGCCCAACTGGCCGGTTCCAGCAGCGGGGCGCGGCAGCGTCGGGGCGCGATCAGTTGGGCCCTTCGGTGTGATCGCAGCAGGCCCGGCACCTTGCGCGCGGGTCTTGGGCCGGCCGGGCGTTGGCGGCCGTCTCATCGCACGCGTTGTGGGCCGCAGCTTCTGGCGCTCAGGCGGGGGCTGTGGGCAGGAGCGATGGTGCTCAGGTGCCGAAGCGGTGCGGGGCGCGCCAGGACCTCTCTCAGATGGTGAGCGGCGGGGGTGGCTTTGATCGCTGGGGCTTGGTTGGGCCGGGCGGGTCGCTCTGCAGCAGGCCCATCAGCACGAGCGCAGAAAATCGCTGGGTCTTCCTCGCCTTAAAGGAGAGTCACAGGAGAACACAGCGGGGCGTGCGGCGGGATGGCGGCGTCAACGGTCCGCGCAGCCAGCTGCGCTGGAACAGGCCGGCACTGGAGGGTGATGGGCCGCTTTGTGGTAAGCGCATTCACCAAGTAGGAGCGGAGGCGGCACGGATTGGCGCGAACTCATCGAGGGAGCGTCAGGGCAGGGGGTCACCGGGCCGCCGTCAGGTTGAACGCTGCAGGTCGGGGGGCTTTGGCGTCAGCTGGCGGCTGGGCGATGGGCGGCAGGTCACGATGTGCCAGCGCTGGGGGGCTCACCGGCCTTCTCAAGCAGGAAGCGGGGCACCACGTCCTCGTGTCCAGCGCGTGAGCACAGGATCTGGGGCGAGAGTTTTTTTTTTTTGGCCCCCCCTGGCGGGCACCTCACCGGCCTCGATCTATTCGGTTTCCGCCGTGTGAACAGACAGCCCGCAGCCAACTCCATTCAGGCGCTCGCGCACGCGAGGGGAACCAGCATCAGCCGGGCCTTTGTAGGGGTCATCGGGTGCGGGCTGTAGCCTTACGGTGTTGAACGGGCCATTTGACACAGCGCGGCGATAGCAGCCACGCGCGGGGGCGTTGAGCCGTTGGCGACCGCCGCTAGAATCCCGGGAGAGTCAGGCTTGCGCTGGCCCGGTAGGGAAGTGCGCCGCTTCGCGGATGGGCATAGGCAGCTCGCCGGGATAGCGGCGTGGCGGCGAACAGGTGCGGGTGGCGATAGCGAAGTTAGGCGGGAAAAGCTTGGAGAATCAGCAGCGATTTGCCCAGCCGCGGCGTGCGGTGACGTTAGCCGCGAAGATCGCATCGGGCGATGGGCCTGCGAGGCAGGGCAACAGCTCGTCATTTCCAGCGGTGGAAGGCGTAACGGGGGGAAAGGACTTTCGGTGAATGAACGGCCCGCAGCGCAGGGGTGCCGTGGCGTTGTTGCGGGCAGCGGACTTTGCAGGCCGAGCAGGGCAAGATCAGCCCATGGATCGCCGTGCAGGGGTGAGGTGCAGCAGCCGCGCTGAGGGCGCTGGCGCGGGGCGGGGCAAGCCGGTCGGGGCAGCAGGTTTGCTTCATGGCCCCGAAGCATGGCGCTTGACAGGAGCGCGGAGCGGCCGGCGATTTCGCAGATGCGCGATGCGGCACCAACGGAAGCACAACTGCTTCAGCATCCAAGCAGCGCGGCGGGCGACATCCATCAGGGCGTAGATCTGCTCGGCTGGTGCATGAGCCGGTCATCCACCAGCTCCTCAACCATGCTGAGAACGCCGCCACGCGGCATGTACTTGCGCAGGGTGCATTCCGAAGTATGTCCCAGAGGATGGGCTGATCGGCGGATGAAAGACGCGGCTGGCGTTGAGCGATCCAGGAGCTGGAAATGGGCGACGCGTTTTCAACCTCAGCGCGAACTGGGACGGGTTTGGCTGACTGCTGGGGGAAGCGACACTTCGCCGTGCGCTTTTTTCCTTTTGGCGCTGAGTCTGGCGCCGGCGGCGGCCCCCGGCCAGAGAGGGTTGCGTCGTCGTCCTCATTTTGCGGCGCTGAATCACGGAGCGTTTTGTCAACAGCGGGTTTTCGCAGGTACGAACGATCGATCTCGCCAAGGGCAAGGGCAAGGCTTCTACTGATCTGTTAGTCGAAACATCCACAACAGGGAAGGAGCAGCACCGCCAGGGGCGAACGGTTACGCGAACCCAAGAATACAGACCAAGAAGTCATAGAATGCTTGGCGCCGTCGGCGGGGTTGGGGTTACGCCACGCAAAGGGCTGCGCAGGTTCGGCTGACGCCTCCCCTTGCGTTGGGCGTTAATGGAATTCCCTGCCGCCGCAGGGTGGTGCGTGAGGTCCGGCGGCCGGCGGGCTTCCCGCGGCTGCGGTGGCCCAGGCGCCTGGAGGCCAGCTGGGCTGTCGCGCGTTAGCGCATAAGGCCAATCAGGAGTAGAATAGGTTCGTTAGGGATTGGTTGTTGGTGCGTGTGCGCTGAGCGAACTGGTGCGATTGGTGGCTTCGGTTGGGGGTTCAGCTGGGCCTTCTTGCCAACGCGTCGCTCAGGGGTTCCGTGGTTGATTCGTCCCGGGAGGGCGGATCGTTGGCCTGGAAACCGCTGTTGTCGAAGGCCTAAGGAAGGCGCCGGCGGCCAGGGCGGTGCTGCAGTTGCTGCATGGCGGCGCCCGTTGTGCCGATTTCCTGGTGGTTCGGGCGGGCAGGGCGGCTGGGCTGGCCAGTCGTCGCGGATGATTCGCCGAGTGGGATTCGCTCCGGCAGGCAGCCGGGCCGATCCGCAATGCAAGTGCTGGAAGCGGCCGGTGATGGCGGGCGGCAGCCGTGGAGGGGGGGGACGTTGCTGGTGGCTCGTTTTCCGG
>Ga0163217_1080682_pt1 | contig 11887 bp, 9 predicted proteins | sample SynspAceP_FD_185933 | JGI IMG/M metagenome (GOLD analysis project Ga0163217, IMG submission 185933) | Saline lake microbial communities from Ace Lake in Antarctica - Synechococcus sp. Ace-P (PacBio error correction) | ecosystem: Environmental > Aquatic > Non-marine Saline and Alkaline > Saline ... | reverse complement strand
TCTCGTTATCTATAAGATTTCGGGTACGAGCCCCATCTGCTATTTGGTTAATCCGGAGATCTAAATATCAAAATTCCTCCTGAAATTGTCTCGGGCGACTATTCCCAACACTTCGCCATTCTATCAGAATTTTCGATTTTCGATGCCCGCAACGTTTCCAAAAAAAGCCAGATGTTTTGAGTTTTTCTTGTTGACTGTATCTTTTGTTTTTGTCTTGAATTTTTCACTAAATATTTTCGGATTGTTCCTACGTTAAGAATTCCTGATCTTCTTGAATGGGACGCAATCACTTCATCAATCATTACATTTCTTGCATTGACTGGGATAATGGCGTCAAGTCCATTAGTGGACTTATCGCCATTCGTCACGTGGACATTGATCCGTCTAAAACGGTTTTATTGTCCTCCGTGTGTTGAAGCTTTTCACCCGCGCCAGGGGCATCTTCTATACTCAAATCCTGTATGATTAATATTTTTTCCAACGATTTTGACGCCTTCGGCCACCTGTTTGCAAACCTTGAAGACAAAAAGGTCTTGTCCATTCCTGACCTTTATAGTGATATTGGTCTTATTTGTTCAATTATTAAGCTGTGTGTCAGTCGAAAATCTGCGGGAATTTTTCGATGGTTCCCTCTTCTTTCACTAGTATTAAAGTCTTCCACCACTTTTCTCTACCTCTTGCTTCCGCAAGCTCTTGTAATTATAGAAGAGTACGAAAGTTTGTTCCATTGGAAGAAACTGGCTACAACTAATCGCTGGATCAGAAAGACTAGCGATAGGATGAGTGAAGCATTTTCATTGTGGCAATTTTAATTATAAGTCTTAAACATACAGATTCTTACAAAAATAGAGGCCTTGACAAAAGTCAATATTCTTAAATCTTGGCTTCTAGTCGGCTGGTGTTGGATCGTCATATATCCAAATAGGAAGCGATTTGGGACGGACAGATGCTTTTTGGATAAACCTTTGGTCGATTTTTCCATTAATTCTAAATAGCGCTCTTTAGCAGATTTAAATTTTGGAGAAAATCTGATTGCTCTCAGGACAAGTGTAATATCTCTCAAGGATCATTCTGTAGGATCTTTTCAGCTTAGGATTATTCCTGAAAGCATGATTTTAGGTTGTATGGCATTTTCAACATTCCTTACTTTTTTCAAGTGTTTCGATTATATTCATAAGATGGTTTTCTGGTGTGATAAAAGAGTTGCATTTGGCCGTACAAATTCACCATTTAGCCGTTGAACGGAAACTGTGATTTCTCGATTCTCTCTGATGTAATAACTACGTTGCAGCGCCCCTCTTAACTATAATATAGGTAGCGCTTATTTCACCTTTCTTTTGGGACTAGAATTGCACCTTTCCTCAACCTCAAAGATTCTCCATTCTATCTGTAAACGCGTGTTTTGCCTCTAAGCGAGGGAACTCCTTTGAAATTTTAAAATCGGTTACGAAATGTCCATTTTGTTTGCTTTAAAGAATTTTGATTACGAGTATTTAAATAAAAAACTTTTTTCTTTATTTAGTTAATTAAAAATATCCTGTCTGATTATGGATTTAAACAAAAAAAATATGACCTTGGACTGAAAAAATTTATTTTTAATAATTCACAAAACTTAGATCCTTAAAATCAATTGAAAAGCTTTTTTCTATTTAGTGTTGCTTTGGCTTATTCTTCGCCGCAAATGGCCGCAATTTGGCTTCGTGGCAGGATTGAGTTCTGGTAACTTTTCAGGACACCCATTTTAATGCGGGAAACTAGGGTTTCATGCTGGGGGCTACTACCGATTGGGTCTACAGGGTTTATCTTCCGTAGAGCCAGGAGTCATATTCCATTAAAGGTTATTGAAGGCAATGTTCAAAACGGACTGGCGCAGTGATTTTCCGAAAAATTTAAATTTACGTTGATATTCTGTTGCTCATCCGATGAATAATTTTATCCATTTCTAAATGTATTTGCCGTTCCGCAGGCTTTCCTTTTATTACGAGGAATTATGAATTGGATGCAATACTGATACAGTACGAGGTGATTTAGTGGTTACGGTCTAGGCGGGGTTGTAGGCTTTGGGTGTTTAGCTTGTGTCCGGGATTAATTTCCAGATAGTTATGACTTTTAGGATTGAAAAAGTTTGATTTTATAATGCGGATGTGAAAAACCGTGTTATTTTAAAAACTCTCAGTTGGAATAGTATTTAAATCAAGCTCGCAACTAAACTAAAACCTGATCGATGATCAGTTTTTATTTTTTAAGCGATCAGGATTGTCCTGAATGAAAGATTTCCACTGCATTTCGACCCTTAGTTTGAATTCTTCCATCAGGAAATGATGACAGCGCTACGCCAGCGCAATCTGTGGCCCTTAGGCATTTTAGGCAATTCAGTCAGATTAAGAGTGTTTGGAGCATTGCGGCGACTGCTCTTTTTTGAAGCATTTCATTTCCCAGTTTACAAAGATTCTTGACCTTTTTTCGGTTGAATATGTTCAGTGATCGGTGATGTCTCTTTGCAAAGCGCGGCCATGCTACCCTGAGCTCGGGCCAAGCTTGAGCATGGACTGCACATTTACCCATAAAAAGGGTGCCTCCAAGGCAACTGATCGGAAAGAAACTCTTCAATGATTTCTGTATTCGCTTCAAAAAATCTTTTGGAGGTGTTCAATTCGTGAGTTTTCGTACTTCTTTTAGGTGAATTACGCCGCTATTGCAGATTTGTTTTCTTTCCTTCGGTCAGAATAATGCCATTAACCATTGACATTTGTTTCCTGGATCATATCCCAAGGTGAATTTTTTCCTTGATTCTTTTTCCTGTTCTTTGGCTACCATGCAAGTTAGCCCAAAAGAGCTAGTTTTTACCTGATTCTGGTCACCTGCTATCTCATATATATAGATATAGAGATATATATAGATAGATACTGGAGACTGGAAATGATATCAAAGCAACTTCCGCCAAACGATTTTAAAGTTTTCCCTTTTAATTCCATTTCGAAATGAAATTAGGGAAACTTTACATCTTAGTAAATGAGGGTTTCAAAAGCTTCAACCACATCTATTTACGAAGTGAATTTTAGTGGACGATTGCATTAGTTGAGATGAGTCAAGAAGTTTTTGGAGAAATGCATTTCAGATTTGGCAACTATCACAGTTTCTAAAAAAGTAAGGGTTTTAGGGAAAAAAGAGGCTATTTCCTTATGGGGGTTTCAATTGCCTCTGGAGAAAAATTATTTGGTGCTCAGATGCAGATTGTAGATTCAACGAAAATTGGATTTGAAAGCAATTTACTTAAGCCTTTTTCAGTCTGAGTCTGTTCAAACTGGTTAGCCGGACCAGTTTATCTTCATATTCACTTCCTTTTTTTTCAGTTTTCAACAAATCGAATGGGGGAAGCATTCTTTTAGTACGATTACTTTTTCACAAAATCAATCCGTTTGATGGTACGCCGCCAATATTGGCCTATCGTTAAATCAGCATTCGAAGCGGTCAATGGATTACAAGGGAATCTGATCCACCTTCTGGGATGATGAGTTTTTACTTCAAAGAAAATTGCAGAAAATATCCAAGGGAAGCTGTGTGTACGTAATCAAAGCCGGGAGCATTAGTTTATCGGAATCCTCAAAAAAAATCTGGCCAGCATTTTAGTCAAGCAGCGAAGTTCGCTGGGCTTCAAAATGGACGCGCACATCATCTGTCACCCATTCCTTTCGGCGATATTCTTCATTCGGTTCAACTTGTATGGTTAGCATCATTTTCTGCTCCTTTTTCAGGAGCCACCGGAATGATTGTCTTTTGGAATCGTTTGGATATTGAAAGATTTTAGCAGAACAAAAATGCGCTAGCTTAAGCTCTAAAAACCTACCTTCATTCGCCAGAAACTTGTTAATTTTATATCGCACTTCTTTCTTCCACCCCATATTGTTTGACGGTCGGCTTTTGGCGCTTGAGAGGAAAAGTTTAGCGTGGAAGGGCAGGGGCAATGGTAGAAGTGTTATTTTAGCCAATAAATCTTGAAATGAGCGCGACCGAATTTGAATTATTGACGAATTAAGTTTTGTCCGCACTATTCTTCCATTAAGAAACCTTGAATGCTGAGGACGAAAGAATTCTCGATGCCCTAATTCCCTTTATGATTCAAGGGCTGTCAAATGCCTACGATCACCGCGATGAAGAAATTTTCGGGGAAAGTTAATTCATTGAGAGGCGATAACACTTTTTACTGGCAAACAAAAAAGGGTTAATGGTTCATAACACATTTGATTTTGCTAACAGAGAAAAATAAAATCCAGCGAAAAGACGCTGGGCTTAACGCCCTCTCGAAAATCACTCAGGGAATCAACGAAAATCAGGCCGGAGGGAGTGCTTTTGAAATATTAATTCAATCACTTGCTTGTTCATTTGAATATAAATCGTTTGATTTTTTAATGTGGCTAAAGAGGTGTATTTGAAATAAAATTTCCCATGGGGTCAAGGAACTATCCAAACTTGATTCCAAAAGGGCAGGTCTTGGATAAAAATCCACTGGCGACTTAAATTGATGATTAGTCCCGAATATTCATTTAATGAATTGGAAACCTATCTGCCAGTTATTCATAAGAATCAGGATGCTTGCGATCCTTTTTTTCGAGGAAAGATCCTGATTTTGGAATTTGGACTAAGATTTCACCGAAGCGCATTACCAATATTTGGTAGTGGCATTGGAGATAAGCCGTTTTGCGCGAGCAAAGCTTTCTTCAGCAATGCTCAATCGGTGAGATTGGAAATCCGCCTTCAAAGTTCAGCAGATGCTTTTCCGGCCAAAGCTTTCCCAATACGATGTTTTTGAAGGCAGAAGGTGGACCTATTTTCCACACAGTTTGGTGGGATGGCGACTATTTACGATTTGATTTCAGAAATCTGAAGATCCAAATTTTTTTTGTATTGCTGATGTCTCTGGGAAGGGTATTTGGCAGCACTCTTGGATGTTAATTTTCAAGCTTACGCTTCGAACTTTTGCTTCGGAGTGATTACTGATTTGGAGGACAATAGTTCAAGTCAAGCTCAATTTTACCTTGTTTGAAAACACAAAAATGGGCGAACGCTTTATTACTTTTTTTTCTTGGCTATTTGGATCGGAAACTAATACGGCTCCATTTATGTGGAATGCAGGCATTAATCGGCATTCTTGCTGGGAAAAAGAGAAGAAAAGTTGAAAACGCTAGTTAGGCGGGACTACAATTCTTGGGGGCATTTGAGAAATTACCGTTCTTAGGAAATTGGGAAGCGGGGAAAATTAAAAAAAAGGTTTTACCATTCACCTCTATTTACTGATGGATTGACAGAGGACGATGAATAAAGGTGAAGAGGAATTTGGAGAGGAGCGGCTTTGGGAGTTTGTTATTCCAAATTTATGCGTTGCATCCGGGCTGATTTTTTCATCGAGATTTTTCAACCAAATTCAATCTGTTTTCGCCAAGGCGACACTCAAGATGATCTAACGCTACTTAGTTTACGATTAAGTTAGTTATGGTTTTTTCATTCGGGTTCCGACTTTGATCCAATCTTTTTTTTCCAAATCGAATCTGAAGAAATCGATGGGGGTTCAAAAATCTATTTGACTTTTGATGATGGGCCCTGGGGCAGGAGTTACAGATTATGTGTTGAATGAACTGTCTAAAGGGAAACTGAAGCCGACATTTTTCATGGTGGGGGCAAATGTTTGAATGAAAAAGTCCCATTCATTGGCAAGAGAAAGTGTTTTGAAGGAAAATGGATGGGGACATTCATACGTTTCATTCCATTTGGATGGATGGAAAAACTAGTTAGAAGGAATTACGTGATAGATTCGAGATTTGGATCAAATTCTAGGAAAAACTTTGAATGTAAAACCAAAGCTTTTTCGCACATGTATGCACGACGATGGACTGGCCGTCAGGCCAAAGTCATATAGAAAACCCATGAACTCATTCTGTGGAATGTACCACAGGTTGATTACGATTAGAGTCTTTCCCTGAACAGATTTAAAAATACGCTAAGGCATATTTCATTCTGGAGCTATAATAGTACTCATGATCAAGAAAAACTAGAGAAATAATCCGGTTACAGTGTTCCTGACTTATTAGACTTCCTGGCTGATCAGGGTTTTCAAAAACGGTTAATTTTATTGATGATCCTAAGGCTACCTCAGCCATTTGTTATACTAGTCTTTACTTCTATTGGTTTGATTGAATGGTTTTTCGCATCCGGTTTTTTTTGGAAAAAATCATCAAAACACTCCCATTTCATGGCCAAACCGTAATCTGTTTTGATAGCAGCTAGAACGAAAGTCAAGTTTCTTACCAAAGGCTTTTAGCATCTTGGAGCAATTTAGAATATCCGAATGAGAAAATAGAATTCTTTGATTATCGATTGATGCAAGTGAGGATCCAAACTGGAAGAAATTATATTTCAGCCTGGTAGTGAGGGGCATATCAATAGAAAAGGGAATTTAATTCCTCAAGCAGGAGTTGCTTTTCAGGAAAAACGGAAAAGCAGCAGCTTCTTGGCTGGCTTATGTAAAGAAGCTACTTGGTGAATTATTTTCACCGGACGCCGAATTGCGTAGTGAATTCGCAGTGGTCAAAGCAGGAGTTTCTTCTTTTTAAATGCCAAACAGGGATAGTTGATCAGGGATTTACTAAAGTGGAGTCCAACTCACTTTTGGGGAAATTTTCAGGAATTGGAATGGTGGAATACACTCGGACCAAGTCAAAATTTTGTGCTGATCTAGGCTTGCAGACTACTGGGCTTGGGAAACAATATGATCTTCGAAGGACCACTATTGATCTTTCAGGTGGAATTGAGAGCAGACCACCAAAGCCTTACGGAGGAAGGATTTAGAAATATCAAGATTGATCACCAACACTGGGTTTCAGCTCGCTCATCAAATCAGCCCTCAGCTACTAGCTTTCACAAAGGCGGAAAGGATTTACAGACTCTTCTCAATCAGCGTAGCGCTGGTTTTAGTGGCGTTTTGACACTTTCCGCTTTCTGGTTGATTCTTTTTGAATCTGCATTCTCTTATTCTACCGGCTATATTATTTATGCTTTTCACTTTTCCATTAAGGAATATTTGCTTTTCACACTAAAATTAAGCCTTCATGAATCAGTTTCTTCAGGTACTTTTATCACCGAGCAGCACAAAAGCCCAACTGATTTTTCTTGTTTTTCGATTTTTTATACTTTCCTGATCAATTGCCCTTACGATTCTTTACTACTTTTTTTCCTGCTAAAATTAGCTGGAATTCCAGAGCTACATGAATTTTATAGATACACATGCCCATATTTTAACTCCGCCAAGTTCGATGACGATCGGATCAGGTCATAAATTGACATCTTAGCTCAGGTGTTTTCCAGAAGTATATATGCCCATGTGACTTGGAAAGTATCGATGCGTGATTGCATGCGAGGAGAAGTATCCGGGGTGTCTGTATCCCGATGATGGGACTTCATCCCTGCGATGTCAAAGCGGACTTTTGAAAGCCAGGACTGAAGTGATGGCCGATTGGTTGGAAAAAACGACCTTTTTGCAGCTTGTGGGAGAAAATTTGGACTGGACTTTGTATTGAGGGATAAGACTTCTTTGAGCAACAAAACAGCACTTCAGATTTTTCAGATCGATTGGGCAAAAAATAAAAAACTTCCTATTGTACTGCATTTGCCGTGAATCTTATGGATGAGGACCATTGAGATCGTTCGGTCTAATCAGATGGAAGCGTGAGCAGGTATTTTCCATTGTTTTAATTGGAATCTTTTCTCAGCAAAGCGATAATGAAATGGGTTTTTCTTTTGGGAATCGGCGGAGTGCCATATAAACGGGGATTGGATAAGGTTATTCCGAGATAGGCTCGATCATCTAGTCTTAGAAGACAGATTTCTCCTTATTTTAGCAACCGGTTCCTTTTTCGGGAAACGAAATTCTCCCGCATATATCCCTTTCATTGCTGAAAAATCGGAGATTTATTTTACAGTTGTTAAGGAGGAGGTTAGGCGTTAAACAACTGAAAAAATGCCTTGAACTTATTTAAGGATTTTAGCTATGATTATAAAAATAGTCAGTTAAAACACTTAATGAGGACAAGTAAAGACTTATCTGTCCTTATTATTATATACCGGCGGAACTTTGGGAATGGGCATACGATGAGTCAGGTGCAATTAGTGCTTTTAACTTTCGGTCAGATTCTTGAGAAAATCCGATTACTCTTACAATATGAATATTGCCATTACGGTGATTTAATTTTCCTGAGCCGAGTTGATTCATCTAACGTCTCCATGTCCACTGGCGAGATATGGGCTTTACATCATCAATGAGAATTTATTGATATCATGACGGATTTGTCGTATTACATGTACTGATACAATTGGCCTATTCTGCATCAATGCTTAAGCTATATGCTTCAAGGATGAATAACCTGTGATTTTCACAGGGCGCGGCAACTTCCCATTCAGCGATGCGATCTGATGTTCGGGGAAGGAATTTGATTGACTGCATTGGAAAATTTGCGACAGCTAAATCAATGGCAGTCATATCGTACCCGGAAGTATGTATTTTCTTCATCATTGCTTTTGAGAGGAAATCGTGCTAAAAAAGTTCAAAGTTGTGCATTTCGATGCTTTTGAATCTGAAAACTACCTCCACTTGGCAGGAATCAGGAATCGTGCATTTGCACTCATCAGCAGTGATCGACCGCTTGGAATGCAGAAGAAGCTAATCAATCGAAGTAAACTGGATTAATAATGTGATGGTTATAAAAGCTTTTTCAGGGATTACGGATAAATCCTATGGATGCACTGGCTTTATGCTATTCTGAATTGAGGGGTCGTGCTCGAACTTAGGAATCTGGGAATAGCCCAGTGAAAAAATGGTTTTATGGATCACTGGGCGCGCAATCAAAAAGGGGGAATTATAATACTGAAACGGTGTCCCAATGTAACTGGTGGTAGGAGTAATCCAAGGAAGATATTAGACGAGTAAGGAAGTGTTAAATGTGGGAAGTAATCAGTGGTTTGGCGGATATGACCAACGGAAGGCAGCGATTACAAAAGCTGTGTTTTTTATATAGGTCAAGAAAGAAAAGTCTAGCGGGATGTTCAGGCAGGAAAGCTGATGATTTCCCACTCGCTTGGGGAAATGACCAGAACTTAATTAGATTTCCATTCTAATTTCTCTGGGAAGGTTTGGAAAGGGGAAGTAATAATAATTTTCTTGCACTCCGGTTTCGTATTGAGCGAAAATCAAAACACGAGAGGTGTCGAGTGGACTGAAGGACGCACGCTTGGAAAGCGTGTATACTCAGTTGAGGGCTATCGACGGGTTCGAAATCCCTCTTCTCTCTGCAATCGAAAGCCAATTTCAGAAATGGAAGTTGCCTTTTTTTATTTCACTTTTAGGAAAACTAAGACATGCTTTTCTTCCCTTGTTTCCTGCTTATTTGTTGAAAAGAACTCATGGAATGTTTTCCAGGGATATATTATCGACCTTCCTGATCATTGGAAGTTTCACATAATCATTGGAAAAACTTCCTGGAATTAATTTATAGACAATTTGTTCAGAAGTTTTGAGTCAACGTCTCAATTGAATTAAACTTCCGTCGAGATCAATTTCTCAAAATCCTCATGATTGTTGAGGCTCGAGGTTTGTGTTTATGGAGACCAAGCAGACGTTTGTTGGGCACCATATAACGGAACCATAAAGAAGCCATTTTTGAAGGGAAAGAAATTCAGAGACTCTTTTCTACTATTGGAATTTTCTTTGAAAAAATCCTCGTGGCTTACTGACTGCTTTGTCGGCGAACTGAAGTCGTTGATTCTTCAGAGGGTAATTGTATTTTCCAAAGTCACTTGTATTGGTCTTTTCAAATATTCCGTCCTGACTTAAAAAACCTGGAATTGGAAATTAAGAATTTTATTCCCTAAATAAATTTGCCATAGAATCAGGCTTTTTTTTGAAACCCTAGGGAGAGGCAAAGACATAAAACCGCTCATGGGGCTTTCTTCAGAGGCAAAGTAACTTCAATGTATCATGATCAGATTCCCCGTGAAACAGTTTGTTGATTTTATCCTTCGCCATTGATTGATTATGAAAGTGTAAAGTTTCCCCAAATAAGTAATGTATCAAATTAACAACTAGAATTTCTCATTCCGAAGATCAATTTCCACTGCTCGGATGAATTTTAGGATAGCTAACTTATTGTGTGACGTAATAGACATCAGAATAGAAATCCTATCAATGAAGTCCTTTCATAAGCTTTTGAAACTTCTCCGGGACCATTCCCCGAAAGTTTTGAAATGATTTCATTCCAACTTTTCCACATTCCAATTAGAATTCAAACCACCACTAGCGGTCCTCTCTAGTTCTCCCACAAAGAAAGCGTCTTCAGCGGAAAATCATTATTTGATATGGGAAAACAACAATCTGGGTTTCGATCCAGAATAATCAAGTACGTAATAGGGGTCCAATTCGTTCAAATTACAGAGAGTTTTGCACATTCCCGGAACTGTTCGCAAAGAATATTATTCTGTATCGGAATCTTATTTCATCAGGTTTGAATAGAAATTCTTTTACATCCTCCTACTAAAAAAAGAGAGAAAATAGTTGGGGAAATACTGAATTTGAAAAAGCGAAATTCCATTGAGTAATTATAAAATTTAGTCATCGAACATTCTAGGGGACCTTAAACTTAAGGGACATTTTAAATTAAATCTTTCTTTCAAACAATTATAAATAAAAGAAAATCTTATTAACCCTTAGTAAATTCTCTAAAACCTGAATGATTGATACGGCAATTTTTGCTTATTTACATTTAGTCGTTTTAATAAAAAGGTATCCATATTCCATTGTATCTTTTATATTTTCTTCTGACAAAAAAAATACAGAACCTTTACCGAGGAAGATTTCGACCAGTTAATGCCTTATCTTGGAGTCAGTTCGAAAGATATACACCGCATCGTAGATAAAAAACTTGTTCATTAAATCATTGTATTTATTTATGGGGTTCAATTTTAGAAAAATCTAAAGTAGGTAGTTGTATTTTTTTGAAATTTTAAAAAACTGATAACTTTAAAAACTCGATCCTTTACCTGTAGAAAACCATCTATAAACCTTTATCAAAAAGTCATATATTAAAAAAATTTCACATTATGAGAAAGATAAATCGCTTAACTGTTCTTCATGGCTTTTGCACGGCACTCTTATATCGCTTCACTTAGCTTTCCGTAACGCACAAGAGCAGCTGACTTCAGCAAGCCGTCAAGGAATCCACCCTGTAGATAAGAAGGAAAACCTTTGCTGCATCTACTACCATTGATTGTTGACGGATTGAAATCGTTGGAGGAGGAGTTAAGTTTTCCACCAAGTAGTTAAAAGAGAAAATTTATTGAGGGAGATTCCTCTTATATGGACTCCGGTTAACTCTATCTGTTTGATTCTTAGGCTCTAAGCAAGTAAGCTTTGGAAAGGGAAATCATCACTCTGAAATCTAATCAACGACCAACACCAAAAAAAATTGGTTGGCTAAAGGGTTGAAGATTGCTCTTACCTTTCAGGTTGGCAATTGAAGCTGCAAAAGGACGTGACCAGAATTACGTAAAGGGTCCTGTCGCTTCTATTTTTTCACTTCAAGGCATTGGGATGAGATTATTCAAGAAAGGTATTGAAATGGTAGAGAAAATCTATTAATTTGGCATACGGGATTACTGGTTGGAAAAAAATGGGTACAGATTGGAAAAAGGTCTAATTTGGAAAAATCTTCTTTGGTTTTTCATTCTCTTCTTAGGCTTTCTTTTTTCCCTATTTTGCTGGGGACATTTCAATGGGGTACTTGGTAAAACTTTCGGGGTATGATTTGGGGGAAATCCCTTTTTTTTCTTTTTTTTTTCTCCTTTT